>JACCDX010476317.1_pt1 | contig 327857 bp, 301 predicted proteins | sample 7449681 | NCBI WGS metagenome assembly JACCDX01 (sample SAMN15323450, study PRJNA562643) | freshwater metagenome | isolation source: river surface water | place: USA:Blue River Watershed | collected 2017-08-18 | reverse complement strand
TATAATATTGTTTAATATGTAATTAATTATTCCATAAGATGCTGTATTAGGACTCTGAGAAGATGTTTTATCAAGTTGTATATAATAACTTATGTCTGTAGTACTACTTGAGCTACTAGAGGAACCAATACGAGCCGCAGAGCTACTTGAGGAACCAATACGAGCCGCAGAGCTACTTGATGAGCCAATACGAGCTGCAGAGCTACTTGATGAGCCAATACGAGCTGCAGAGCTACTTGAGGAACCAATACGAGCTGCGGAGCTACTTGATGAGCCAATACGAGCTGCAGAGCTACTTGAGGAACCAATACGAGGTGCGGAGCTACTTGATGAGCCAATACGAGCAGCAGATGAACTTGATGATGCCACTGTTATTGGTCTATCATTTAAACTATAATATTGGTCATTTGGAATTGGATTGTTTGTAAGCATATTTGGTGGTAAAATTATACGCTGTTGCGAATTATTTATTGTAATTGTGTATTCAGAATTACTGCGCTGTTGAAATACATCTCCTCCAAGACCTGTAAATGAATTTACTACACTAGTATCAGTTGGTTTACGCCCATAAAATAATAAAAACATCAATGATGATGATTTTACTGTTGTTTGTGTAACTAATGTTAAATTATTATTTAGTAAGTCATTTGTTGTTAAATTTGTACCAGATGTTGTTACATATTCTCCAGTTGTTTTTTTTGCTATACCAACATTTGAATTTGAATTATTAATATAACGACCAGACTTAGCATCATTTGTTGCATCTTCTGGTGTTGCTAAACGTGTACCAACTGGGAATTGAGTATTTATTATATTCTCTAGTTCTGTTACACTTATTGTGTTTAATGATGCTAACATAACTATATACACTTCTGGTGTTGTGTATGGACTTGTTAAACGAACTAATTTAGATGCAGAGCTACTAGAGGAACCAATACGAGTAGCGGAGCTACTAGAAGAACCAAATTTAGCAAATGATGAACTAGAGGAACCAATACCTTTAAAAGACGAACTAGAACTTGCATTTACACCAGGTAATCCCCCAGAGCTACTAGACGACGCAAGCTGCTTCACAGCTAAGTTACTTGACGAGCTTGAGGATCCAATTGAAGTTGGGACTTCTAACGCGCTGTAATATCCTGGACGATTCATGATAGACCACGTTTTATAGGTTACTCCATTGTAAGTCTGAATAAATGAATTTGTAGCACCTGTTGTTGAATTTATACCTCCATGCATCGGTTTGGGACCATATAAGAGCATCTTAATACCAGTACTGGTTGCAGGTAGGATTGCTGATGTATTTGTATTTAGATCACTAATGGATGCATAATATTTAACTGTGTTACCATCCATTGCTATAAAATATGTATAGCCTGCATCTTGAACTAATGATTTCTTGTTTATTTCAGTATTTGCTTCAGTAACTGTTGCAATACGAGTACCAATTGGGAAATATGCTGATATAAAATTAATAAATGCCTGATAACTTTGTGAAACAGAAGGAGAAGTAGTAATATTTACTAAATACAATTCATTATATAACGGTTTTGATGTATTATAAATTGGACGGCGTGTAATAGGAACCGCAGAACTACTTGATGATCCAATACGAGCCGTGAAGCTACTAGAGGAGCCGTTAGATGTGTCATAAATGCTATACGACGTTGCAGTAGCACTGTAAATTGTAAGAGGATACTGAGTTGTCCCAACTGTTACAGTTAGGGTGGTAGAGATTGTATCCGTTGCAAGTGTTTTTGCCGGCTTTTTACCAAACACATATATACCTGGAAACCCACCTGCCATTTGTATTGGGCCACTTAATCCTGTCTTGAATCCAGTGTAATCGTAATATGTTGTACCCGCGGATGCGGACACAGTTGAATCTTGAACCCAACCACCGCCAGCATTTGCACCAGCTGCTGCTTTCATAACATACGATGTATTACTACCATCTGATACGGATGCAAGACGACCCTTTGTTGGAAGTGCAGCCACAATTTGTGTTGCAATATCCTTTGTAACTCCAGCACCAAGCCGAATATAATATAATTCAGACTGTGGCGGGTCTGAACTTGCAGTTCTAGCCGAACTACTTGATGACATACTTCTATATTAAACGATGTATTATTTCTAATGAAACACGCATCGTATAGTACTATTAGGGTGGTGTGTGTGCGGGACCTACCGCGCCGATTTTAAACTGCTTAATACCCCCAGCGCATATCAATAGGTTCGTCGGATTTGCATTTTGACACCTGGGGCGTTATGTAGTTCCAATTTGCCCCCTGGCCCAGACTTGGTGAGCCTGTTCCAGAGCATAAGTTGCATCCTGATCCATCACAAACCGGGCAACTTGATTGAGCTGCGGCAGGTGGTGGTTGCATTTTGACAACGACCTCCACATCTCCATCTGTACATTCTTCTTCGCCTCCACCTAACCCTGAGCTTACAGTCGCAGTTGCACCATAGCTCATACTCCCACTGCTGCTACTAGTAGGACCTGGGGCTACGGGTGGTATAACTAAACCATAGGAACTAGAAGACCCTACTGGTGCAGTTGGAGGAGGTGTGTATTTGTATGAACTTGATGAACCGCCAGGAGGGGGAGTAGTTATGTTACCCTTAAAGCTACTAGATGAACCACCTGGGGGAATAACAGTATTGTCTTTCAAGCTACTTGATGAACTCCCTGGCTTTTTTTCATTCTCATCTGGAGAGGGTTTATTTATGGTGTTTGTTACATTTGTTATATTTGTTTCTGAATATTTGTCTAATACTTTCTGCACACAATTCACATCGCTACTTGTCAAACAACCCCGCAGCTCATCAATCATCTTCTGATTATCCTTACATGTACCAGAGCCAGCCCCAGATCCAGTCCCAGATCCAGTCCCATCATCTTCACCTTCATAGTCATCGCCGAAATCCGCCTCAAAATTCGGGTCCAACTGCTGGTGCAGGTAAATCATCGTTTCCAGGCCAAATGTATTAATCATAGAAATCGCCGTCGCCTGCTGGTCAATCGGCGCACGTCTAAATACTGCCTTATTGCTTTCGTCCAAAATATTGTAGAAGTTTGTGTAAAAATTACTGTATTCTATATAAATTAAGAAAGCACTAGAATGGTCCGTTGGCTGTAATGTAGCCTGAGTACCATATTTCGTCGTAAACATATTTCGTACTGACGCATAGTCTGCAGATATACCTGGCTGCATTAATGATTTTGAAAGTTTAATCAGCGCTTCCATATTCAATGGAGGTGCCGGCAATGGAGTATTTGCATCTGCAGTATTTGTAGGCGATGCACCAAGATTCATATGTTTCTTGTTGCGCCCAGCACTACCGCCACCACCTAGTTTTCCCAGCGCATCTGTAATAGCCTTTGATACAGCATCCTCAATATTCGGAGGAGGAGGACATTTAGCAGGTGCGGTGGCCGCTGTATATGTACTTGAAGACGATGAGCCAATTGTAATATCCGATGACGAGGATGATGACGATGAGGATGATGAACCGAACGTTTTTGCTTTAAAGGACGAAGAGGAGCTCGTAAATCCCTCGTATTCAGGGCGTGAAAAATCACGCCACACAGGGGTAAAGTATAATATGACAACTGCCCCTATAAGTATCCCTAGTAGTAGTGTGACCTTATCCATCTTACTACCTCTGCCGATTAAAATTGAGGGGGCCGGCTCACACGCCCTAATAGCACCCTCACTATGAGCACAACTACAGCAACACAAGCCATCACACTTCGCACACGCCATATCCAAGATGAAATCCTAGAAGCGGGACTAGATGAAGCCGGTCGGGGTTGTTTCTGGGGACCATTGACAGCTGCTGCTGTAATCCTTCCCGCAGAAGCAGCCTGGTCGGACAAAATGCGGGCCCTTGCGCCCAAACTTCGTGACTCCAAGAAGCTTTCACCAAAACGCCGTGCTGAATATGCCACCGCGATCAAAGAACTTGCCGTTGCTTGGGGCGTTGGAATGGTTATGGCGGCTGAGTTGGATGCACACGGAGTCACGTGGGCAAATCAGACCGCCTTTGAACGTGCAGTAGAAGGTTTGAAAACACGTCCTGGTCGTCTCTTGATTGATGGGACTTTGCCGTGTAAATATGAACCTGGTACTGTATATACAATTATAGATGGTGATGCTACCTACTTGTCTATTGCGGCGGCGTCCATCTTGGCCAAGGAAGCACACGATGATTGGGTGCGGGAATTCTGCGCGCGCGAACCTGAGGTGGCTGAGCGGTTTGGCTTTGCGACAAACAAAGGATATGGAACGGCTAAACATCGGGCGGCACTCCAGGAGCATAATCCGCACGAAGAACACAGACAACGATTCATTTATGGTGGTGGGGCGGCGGCTGGGGGCTATAAGAGACGTGGAGCGGACACTTGCCAGATTATGCTGGGTGATGAAGAGGAACGGGCGGCGCTTCAGATGTAAGGGCTTTGGAAGGACTTACAATTGAGGGCTATTAGGATGTGTGTGTGGTAGGAAATTTGGTTTGTACTTTTGTATTTTTTACAACAAACACCAATGCGGTTGTGCTCGTAGGGCCCAAGGCGCTGAGCGCGGAGCTTTCATTTAATAAGCTGTGCTAAGGGGTGTGGGGGCAAAGCCATCCACTTACTTGCGCATAACATTGCCCTTGCGGGACTTACGCATATTGACCTTACGGGACTTGCGCATGTTCTTCTTAGACTTACGGACAGAAGCGCGACGACGACGACCACCAGAAACCTTACGAGTAGCAGAGCGAGTAGAGCGGGCCATTTGTATATCTATATGTGCGATTTTTTCACGCACACGCGGCTTATCCAACCGGGTCATCAGTATTGCTAGGTCCGTGGCCCGCGCCGTAATATCCGCCTCCCGCCCATAAAAGTGCCCCTCGTCCGCCTCATAGGCGAACAACTTGCCCTCCCCTGCCCCTCCTTCGCGCAGTCGCAACGTCCATTTGAGCGGCTCGTAGGCCAGGACTTGCGTATCCTTTCCGCCGGCCCGGGATAGCACAAACACACCAGGCGCACCACGGCCCGCCGCCAAATCAACCGGCGACACCCGCATCACCGACATCAAATCTTCCAAGCGCTCGCGCGGATTCCCAAATTCATTATACTCAATTGTCGTCAAGGGGAGCGTAGGATTTGTTGTGGTCCGCAATACATCCAAATACGGAACCTCCGCAAATGCCGCCCCCATCAAATCACCATCCCTATGCCGCGCCACCGTCGTTCCTACTAGCACACCCCCCGCAGACCGGCCCGAAATCACAGTGCGCTGTGGCGGAACCTCTGCAACTTTCTGTGCGGCCCTAATAACCGCCTCAAAGTCCTCCACGGCCCTCAGGCGCCCAAGACGACGCCCTGCCTCCGCCCACGGCTCTCCTCCATCACCGCCTCCTCGTACATATGCATACGCCAGTACCCAACCAGCCTCTAATAGTGGAGCCCAAAGAGGCCATATTTTACGGGCGTGCGTTGTAGACCCATATGCCCCATACCCATATACAAGTAAGCCTTTCGGTTTTTCACACGTTAGACCTATCATATGGTATGGAACGTGTGTCCCGTCCCTGCTAATAGCCTCTTGACGATATACTATTAGGGGTGGTATGGGTGTTAGCGTAGCGGTCGTTGGTGTTTGATAGAGTGTGGAAGTCGTCATAGATTGTGCCAGTTTGTCAATTGTTAGGATGTATGGCTCGGCAGTCAAGGGAGAGATGAAGAACCTTGCCGCGGACCCTTTGTGCCAGGCTGTCCACGGGTCGGCGTCAAATATGCCAATCTCGGTCTGAACCAAGGGCTCAAGCGTACTCGGTCCCCATCCATAGAGTTGTGTAGAACCAAACTTGTAGGCGAGCAAGAAGCCGCGCATATAGTCACCCCAAACAGGCTCAGCGTCCTTTGGGAGGGGCCAGCCGCGGACCTTTCCGCGACCCTTTGCTGTCCCATCAGCTTCCAGTGCAATCCACGCTCCTGGTCCAACTGGATTCTGTGAATGCGACGACTTATCTACGAGCTTGGCCTTTGCGGCCGCTCCGCCAGGGATCTCATATAAGGCCGTTTTCCCTGAATCATCCGCCGACACGTACAAGGCTCCACACGGGGCTTTTAGGAGTGTGAGGTTGATGGTCTCTGCGTCTTCGTGCATATGCTGGCGACGGTCTGTGCCCGTCAAGGCGTTACACGATTCCACCACATAGGCGCGGTGTAAGTTCTTGACGAGAGTGTAATAACAACGCCCGTCGCACACAGCCACTTCTGACCCCACGCCTCGCCGTGTCCAAATGGGCTTCGCACTATCCCGCTTGTAGAGGCCGAGTTCAGACCGGTCCTTCAACGCCCCGTAATTGTCCGCCTCATCCGTCAAGTCCCGAATTTCCCACACATATTCGCCGTCTGCATCAAGGTCTTCAAATCGCCGCCGTGTGCTGATTGCTTCTCCAGTCCAGGCCCATTCATTGTCGGGGGTGATTTTCACCATTCCCCCTCCAGCCTCAAATACATCACGGTCAAATGTTCTCCAGCCGGCCCGTAGCTGGTCCGCATTCTTCTTTGCCTGACGCACCACATCAGGTAGGTCGGCGACTGACTTGTAGGCGCGTGTTTCGGACGCAATGGCCTTTTTCCAGAGAGCTCCCTTCATATGTTCTAATGGCGCGTACTCGTCCTTCCACGCAACATACCCAATGTCTCTAATCGGATTTCCTAATGGATTCCGCATACTAACTATTAGCATAGTTTAAAAGATAATCATTCTAGGATAAATATATGCCTTCTAAATCTTCTAAACAGCCGCTATTACAAGTGAATATCATATACAATAAGGCCAACACGTTTGGTCTTACACGTGATGCCGCTGTGTTGTCCGAGCTTGTTCGTGCCGCCGCCCCTGGGCGGATTGGTCACGTACATCTCCTGGACCCCCGCGAGCCTCCCAAGCAGGCCGACATCCAGTTCCACCTGGAGCACCCTGTATATTCGGCGGTCCCTTGGTCCGTGACGAATATTCTTCTTGCAAATGTGGAGCATTACGAGCCAACCTCCTACAATCCCTACCTGCTCTCATTTGACCAGGTGTGGGTACGTGACCAGGCTGCGGCGAGGACTATTAGGGAGGTTATGGGTGCTGGCCACGAGGACAAGGTGTGTATTGTGCATTGGTCGCTCGGCTCTGATGGGGTGCCCGAGGTCGGTAAGAAGGCTGCCGCAGCGGCTGCGGCCAGTCTGCCTGATCGCAAAGCGGCCGGCTTCGTGGCGTTCATCGGTGGCTCCGAGACGAAGGCCGCGGCAGCAGAGGCGGTTCTCTCGGCCTGGCGAGCCACTGACCCAAAGCTCCGCATTTACACCACGCGTGCAGATGTGGGGACCAAGCTCACTGCCGCCGCTGCTCACACAGCCGGCACCGTGGAAATTGCAGTGCGTGAGCTGCCCGCCGATGAGCTCCAGCGCCTCCAGAAGTATCACCCTGCTCACCTAATTGTCAGTTGTGGCGAGGGATTCGGCTACCCCGCGGCAGAGGCCGAGGCGGCCGGCGCCTTTGCGTTAATGACTGGCCTACCTGTGTTTAAGGACTATTATGGGGATGATGAGGCTACGGGAGTTGCCTATTTGGGTGTTAGCGATGGGGCCAAGCGTGGAATGTATGAGGTGAATATGGAAAGTCTGCGCTCGGACCTGGAGCGGGCCTTTTTGCGCCTGTACGATTATGATGCGGACGATGTGCGAGTGCGCCAGGCGCTTGCACGGAATCGCTGGGAGGAGTCCATTGTGAGCGCACAGGGGCCTGTGGGACGACTTGTAGAAGCGGTTGCGGAGGGTCGTGGGGGACAGGGGTCGCGCGTTCTGCCCCCAGTGCTGACGCCTGATGACTGCCCGCCTATTACGGTGCTGACCCTGACGTACAATCGGCGCAAGTTCATTGACCTGCCGATGTTCAACCTGCTGACGACGGATTACCCACGGTCCAAGATTGAGTGGCTTGTAGTGGAGGATAGTGATGACCAGGAGAAGGCGGCGTCGGATAAAATCCTGAAGTTTGCCGCGGACCATCCCGAGATTACGGTGAGCTACCTGCCACTTGCCAAGAAGACGGCAATTGGGGACAAGCGGAATGCGGGGATTGAGCGCGCGGCCCACGATATTATTGTGATGATGGACGATGACGATTTCTACCCTGCGACATCGTTCCGCCGGCGTGTGGCGTGGCTCACAAAGGGCGTCTTTGGGCCTGGTCTGGCAGCCAAGCCTCGCGCTGTTGCCACGACGATGCTGGCGATGTACGACCTGATGTCAGGCAAGTCGGCTGTAAATGTCCCCCCTTGGGCTTTACCACTTGGTGCTCGCGTGAGCGAGGCTAGTATGACATTTTATAAGTCGTTTTGGGCGGAGCGCGCTTTCCCATCCGTAAATGTTGCGGAGGGGGAGGCGTGGTTGGCCGGCCGTGAAGAGGAGGTTATGGAAATTCCTCCCCAGCAAATTATTGTGGCCCTCAGTCACGATGCGAATTTGAGCTCGCGCAAGATTCCTGCGGAGGCACCTGTGAGCTGCTTCTGGGGCTTTGACCGCGACCTACTTGTATTCCTGCACGGGCTTGCAGGGGTAAAGGTGGAGGGCTGACGCCCCCCCCCACAACACCCTTCCAAATCTAGCTCCACGCATAGCGTGTTGGGCCCTATGGGCACTACCGCATTGGAGTTCTGAAGTCGTAATTTAGAATTTTATTGAGGGTTCGGGTTAGGATTCACCCCAGGAGCAAAAACACCAGCCAATGTCTGCCGCACAGCCTCTACCGAAGGAGGATTTTCGCAGCCCGCCGGCGCAGGTGATTTCAGCACCACTTCGGGCTCCAAACCGTCTATTAGGGTAGCTCCAAGATTTTGACCAACTAAATGAGCAGGTAATTTCGCGCACATACGTGTAATTCCCTTCTCGGTCGTCGGCAGCCCAAGCAGTTCCAAAATAATCCGCACGGGAGGATTTGATTTCAGTCCGTGAATGAGTGACTGTATTTCCTTACTGCAATAAAATCCAGGATTATTCATCAGATTTTGTAGGCGGTCCAATGATGAAAAATCAATAGGCGCCTGCTGTTCCCACTTAATGTTATGACAGGAGAACGCAGGATTTGACTCCAGTGCAGCCACTGTCTCACCCATTTTCTGGTTGAGTGTGTCAATAATTCCATTGAGTTCTTCTAAATGTGACTCTACAAGCCCCCGTACAGCGCCAGGAGCAAATACTGAAAATACAAATATCCAAATACCAGCCACCCAGGATTTCGCCGAGTCATAGGCCGCCCAGCCGAGCTGGGACGAAATATCATCGCTGATAAATGACAAAATCTTCACCATCATTTTACCAACCGCCCCTATTACAACCATTTGGCCATTCAATGCACCTATAATAGTAAATAGTGCGCTCTTCCAGTCGCCCTTACCAGCCTCTAATAGGGCACCACCAATGGACGTAAAAATACGGGCCAGTACGCCGGCACGGGACTCCGAAAATGCAAAGGAAATACGTATAAATTCCAGGACCCCCTGTAGCACAAGCACTAACATCCGTGATGGAACTTGTAGGGGGATGCCGGCAAATGGCGTGGGAATAGGAATGACAGGAAATGTCTTCTCAAAGCGGAGTATGCCGGCCTTCTCCGCAATATGCCGACTAGTTGTATTTAGTTTGTCCAAATACTCTGCCACCGTCTCTACGAGATAGTCCAATGACAGGTTACTGTCATCTTTCATTGTACGTGTAAGGGCCTGTGCGGAAGATGCCACAGAGGTTGGACTGGGGACTTTTAGGGGAGGGTTGGGAGCTTTTAGGGACGGTAGGGAGAATTTCGCTCCACCTCTGGCGTTGAACCCCTTGTTGGTGGCGGGACCAGCAAACAGGGCGCGGACATTGTCGGCCATTGGTGCGAGGGAATTTTCCAACATCCGTGCCTCGTGGGGCTGAAAGGCTGGCGAACCATCCTCTAACTGTAGCTTATCAGCCCAACCCGTGGTCTGACCGGACTCTAGGGCGGTCTTATATTCAAACAGTATTTTACTAATGAATGAAAAAAGAGCGTAGATTTGCGCAGGCATATTTGGATTTTCGGCGACCTTTTCAAAAATATCGCCGAGTCTGTCCATTAGGGCAGGCATTGATTCGGCTGTGGTTGCGTCCATACTTATTTAGTGGTGTGGTATTTTGTAATGATTTCTAAACACTCCTTGGGGGACGGGACGTCCCCCATACCCCCTCCCTTGAATGAAGGCTTCGCATTAAGATAATTATATAGATAATATATAATTACTGTTAATGTATATTAACTATTAGGGGTGGTGTGTGTGAATGCGAAGCTAGATTGGGAGAGGGGGTGTGGGGGCTTGGACCCCCACTAAGAGGAACAATGCAGGCATCCCTCAGCCGCCGCCAACTCGTCCGCCCGTCGCTTGGCCTTGTCAGCCTCAATTGCCGTGAGCAGCTCGGGATCCACGGTGAATTTCTGGGCCGCCGCAGGCGCCTTCGTGCGCAAGTAGTAGATGCCCGTCTTAAGCCCGCGCTTCCACGAGTGGAAATGCATTGACGTCAGCTTGGCGAAGTTCGGGTCAGACATAAACAAGTTGAGCGACTGGCTCTGGCATACGAACGCCCCGCGGTCCGCAGCCATATCAATCAGGGTCCGCTGCTTAATCTCCCACGCCGTCTTGTAAAGGCGCTTGAGGGGCTCTGGGATTTCCGCGATGTCCTGAATGGACCCATTGTGAGCAATGATTTTCTGCTTCATCGTCTCGTCCCACAGGTCAAACGTCATCAGGTCGCGCATCAAGTATTTATTCACAATAATGAACTCGCCGGCCAGTGTGCGGCGCGTGTAGATGTTGCTCGTGAAAGGCTCAATACACTCGTTATAGCCCAGAATCTGAGATGTACTCGCAGTCGGCATCGGAGCGACAAGTAGGGAGTTGCGCAGGCCGTCGCGCATAACACGCAGCTTGAGTGCATTCCAATCCAGCGTACCGTCCATCTCGGACCGTGGTGTGGTGCCCCAGAGGTCAAACTGGAGATGCCCCATTGATGCCGGTGACCCATTGAAGGACTCGTAGGCGCCCTTTTCAACGGCCAGCTCTACAGACGTCTCCACAGCCGCGTAATAGATGTGCTCAAAGATGCGCTGATTGAGCTCGGCGGTACGAGCGTCCTCCCACGGCAAGCGCAGAATGGCAAACACGTCGGCCAGGCCTTGCACACCAATGCCAATCGGACGATGACGCATATTGGAACGGCGGGTCTCGGGCGTCGGGTAATAGTTGATGTCAATGACGCGGTCCAGGTTCCGCACAATCTGCTTCACCACCTCGCGGAGCTTGGCGAAGTCAAACTGCTTCCGCTTGAGATCCACGTAGGCCGGCAGGGCGATACTGGCGAGGTTACACACGGCCGTCTCCTCAGGAGAGCTGTACTCAATGATTTCCGCACAATTTCCTGCAAGGACACCATTAAAGATACCCGCATTGTTTTCTGGCTCATTGAAGCAGTATGTATCACACGTACGGTTGTAATTTACAACATTCCACACAACTGCGTCATACACAGTGCCATTATTGTCCATCCAGGAACGCAGACACGTTCCCCGCTTCAAGTCCTGCGCGTCAACACGGGCCGCATTTGCAATACAAGTGCCATTATTATCGTCCAATAGGAACTTGTGATAAGGAGTACATTCAATATGCTTCATTGAAAGGCGAGTAGAGCCATCATTTTCTACTGTAGAAACTGCAATATCAACCCCAATTACAGGCTGGTTTGCGCCAGTTTGTACAACTTGAGTTTCAGACCAACGAGTCCCATTCCATACCTTAACAACCTGTCCTGCAAGTGTTGAAATAGGGAACTCGCCATTTTCAGTGGTAATTAGTGTCTCTGGAGCTACACACAAGTTGCTACTCTTAATAGTCCCCAGGTTCTGCTGATTGGACTTGCGATTGGCAGCGTCCTTATAGACCAAGTAGGGAGTGCCGGTTTCAATCTGCGCCGACAGGATTTGGAACCACAGCTGCTGCGCAGGAATCTTGCGGCGCCCGCGGCCCTCGGCCTCATAGCGCTCATACAGGGCCTTGAACTCGTCGCCCCACACATCGGCGAGCCCAGGTGCCTCCGCAGGACAGAAGAGCGTCCAGTCTCCACCGGCCTCTACGCGCTCCATAAAGAGGTCAGGCATCCACATTGCGTAGAACAGGTCGCGGGCACGCTCCTCCTCCGTACCAGTATTCAGTTTGAGACGCAGGAAGTCCTCCACGTCGTCGTGCCAGGGCTCCAGGTAGATGGCGAAGGATCCATTGCGCTTACCACCTCCTTGGTCAACGTAGCGGGCTGTGGAATTAAATACGCGGAGCATCGGTACAATCCCATTAGAGGACCCGTTGGTCCCGTGGATGAGCGAACCCTTGGCGCGAACATTGTGAATGTGCAGACCAATCCCGCCTGCGTGCTTGCTAATCTTCGCACAGTCACTCAGGGTCTTGTAGATGCCCGAAATGCTGTCATCGTCCATTGCAAGTAGGTAGCACGAGCTGAGCTGCGAGTTGGGAGTGCCGGCATTGAATAGCGTCGGTGTGGCGTGCGTGAAGAACTTCTGGCTCATCAGGTCGTAGGTGCGGAAGGCCTCCTCCAGGTTGGTACCCCAGATTCCGAGGGCTACGCGCATCCACATATCCTGGGGCCGCTCCAAGATTTTCCCTGAGCTGTCTTTTAGGAGATAAGCACGCTCCAGCGTCTTGAATCCGAAGTAATCAAAGAGGAAATCGCGTTCGTAATCCACGCGGGCATTAATGGCCTCTGCATTTGCTGCAATCGTGGCCTCCAGCTCTTCCGAAATGTATCGCACAGCCTTGCCGGTCTTCGGATGGACCTGGTGTGCGAGCGTGTGCATCACTTCTGAGAACACACCACGGGTATTTGCCTGGTGGTTACTGATGGCAATGCGGGCGGCGAGCGTGCCATAATCGGGCTGCACCGTGGCCGCTGCAGACGACAAGTGGGCCGCGAGTTCATCCAGTTCGCTCGTGTGGACCCCATCATAGATGCGTGCGAGTACCTTTTGGGCAATTAGGGCAGGATTGACTTCTAATCCTCGGCCCGCCGTCTGGATACGACGGAGGACCTTATCAAAGCTCACTTCTTCGCGACGACCGTCGCGTTTAATCACGTTCATGCTGGTATTGGACATCTGGCTTGGGACTTAGGTTGGTTGGCGTGGGTTGGGTGCCTTAAGTCTTTGGCCGACCGGCGGGTCAATTTTGGCTGACCACAAGAAAATACGAAACACCTCTAATTGTACTATTAGGGGTGTTTCGTATTGATTGTTATTGAGTATTATATGTTAATTATTTTATTAAACGAACACCATCTTACTCCATCTGCTTATAGGCGGCCTGCATAAGCGCATCTGCGCGGTCGGCGAGGGTATCAGCGCTGACATCGGCGGGAGTTGCCTTGGCGAGCTCACGGACGGCCAGGAGGATGAAGATGGGCTCAGAGCGAGCGGGCTTGGACTTGAGGTCGCTGTAAGGGCCCACGCGGTAGTCAAACTCGTGCTCCATTGCATCGTAGATCTCACTAGGGCGAGGAACAGCCTGCCAGGCCGCCATCATTGCATCGTGAATCTTGCCGGCAATGTCCGTGACGGACTCGGTCGCATCTACGTGCTTCACTGCCTCAGCAAATCCGGCCAGGAAGATACGAGCACGAGTGGCCTTTACGGGGGTAGCGGTGTCCAGACCGGCTGCACCAGGGTACTGACCAAGGTCAAACGCATTGGCGTGATAGAGGAGCTCGGCGACCGCCTGCTGTAGCTGCTCCGTCGTGAGGGTGGGGGTGACATTTGCACCAGTATTTGCGCCGAATAGAGACTTAATGTAGCTGAAGACCATCTTTCTGATTGATATGTGTGGCAAACCTTAGATTCTCTTCTGGAGCTCAATTTTTGGCGGCCTCTAGCAGATACGTGGTAGAATGAAGACAAGTCCTACTGGAATGATAATACTTGCCCTCGCGTTGTTTTATATACTCTATTCGGCTGCGGCTAATGCGCCTACGCCTGCCACCTACAAGCCCAAGCCTGCATTTGTACGGGAGAGTTTTTTGAACCCCGCGCCTGTTAATGACTCCGATGCGCCTGTGCCCCGTGCCGGCCCTGCAGATGTGAAGAAAGTCGGCGAGGAGCCCTACGTACTATTAGAGGATGTTCTCCGGCCCACGGAGCAAGATGTGTTCCACAAGGGAGAAACGGCCATCAGTTGCTACGCAAAAGACGGCTGGCGCCCACGCGAAACCGTCGGCAACTACCGTCAGGAGACGAACAACTATCGCCAGGACTATCCTGACTCTTGCACAACGGGTTTCCCTGAGGGCATTTTGAGTTTCTATAAGACGGCGGGTAAGTATGCTTAGACCCGAAAAATTGATATAGTGGACGTTTGATTGTCAAACAGTACCATCAATACAAGCCGCTTACAATGCAAAAGCATATTTCATTGGGAGCTTTACATAAGAGAACTGGTGAGTACGTCTATCCTAAAATTGCAGCCAAGGGAGAATTGTATATCTGCCCTGAGTGCAATACTGAATTAGTCTTATGCAAAGGGCCAATTGTAGCCGCGTACTTCAGACACAAATCGGAAAAAGAACGCCCTTGCAATCACTATACTAGTCCTGGCGAGTCTCAGATTCACAAAGATGCAAAAATGACGCTGATGACTGCAATTAAGAATGGGGTCCGTATTACAGTTAGACGGACGTATCGTTGTTGTAAAACTGTAGAAGAATCTGAGATTCCAGAGTTCTCAGAGACATCCTCAATTGAATTGGAATACAGGTTCAACTATAACGACGGGTTGCAGATTGCAGATGTCGCCTACGTAGATAACGGCGAACCAGTATGTATGTTTGAGATTAAACATACACACGGAACGGCGCCTGAAAAGCGCCCTGAGCCGTGGTTTGAGCTTGATGCAAGAGCTCTTATTGATGCTTTGAACTCTCCTACTGTGGGCACTACAGCTAGCGTTACACTAGAGTGCGTACGCCCTGATAGCTGTGAAATGTGCAGCGAGTATGGACAAAATCCTGACGAGTTACTTGTCAGAAAGACACTTGGGCAAACTACAGTGAATAGAGAGCGTGATCCTGGTCGTACAGATTCTGGAACACAAGATCATCTGAAATTCTGCTTTGATTCAGATGATGACACAGACTACAATAGAACAATTATCTCAAAGTTCAATGGCACCCGTGACAAAAATGGGGTGTTTGGTGACTACCGCGCAGTGATTCATAGTCATGAAGGTTCTATTTGGGCTATAATTGTCAAGAAGCAAGACTATTATAACCATAATTATAACTATTGGGACTATTGGAGTAATCGGGGCCTTGGTAGCCTAAAAAACCCATACATTGCGTCTATTCTCTATTGGGGTAATGGCACAGTAAAGATTATCGAGAGTCTTATCAAGATTATCGAATATAATATGGACTGTATAAAAAACTATATGGAGTATTGTTCTCCACAGAAGTCAAGACGCATAGCCTACATTAAACAAAAACAGCATAATTCTCCTGACTGGCTAGACAAAGGCATCCTATACAACGGTGTTCCCTACAAAGAGTGGTCATTTGACAGCTGTTCCGATGATTGTATGGTATTACAAAATGAACGTGGGAATACTGTTCTTATTAAGGATTGTGGTATGTGTCGCCGTGGATAATGGAATCTACATACAAATTGCACACGCTTCTTCAGTAGGTCCTTGAGTATCCTCGCTAGGCATTGCGATGAGCATCGCCTCCTCCTTGGGAGCCCGTGGTGGGCGCTTGGATGCCGGCACAACAAACGTCCCCGCCAACGCCCCTGCAACGTCCGCCCAGAATGCATCCACTGCGACCTTCGCCCCAGCCCACCACGTCGCCGACCGCCGCACTTCCACCTCGTGCCACCCTAATAGTTCCCACGGGACTCGCTCCAAGACCGTATCATTTTGTCCAATTAGGTGGCAAGGGGGCTCGGCCAAGTCAGGGAATCCCACAGGCCCATATTCGTACCGACGTTTCACCTCGCCTGTCACGGGGTCGTAGCGTTCAATGTGCCACAGGACTCCCGAAACTCGCGCCGGCCCTTCATACACCAGCGTTTTCGGCCCAGCCGGCGATCTGAAGCGGGTCTCCACGTATTGACACGTATCCAACCCAGTCACCTCTAATTGTAGCTGCATTTGGGCATAATATTCTTCAGGAATCTCCCCGCCAATATCACGACTAATAGGACATTTAATCTCAATTAAGCGTCCAATTAGGGGATTGGCGTGGTCGGCACCGGTGGAAATGAGGCCATCGGGGCTCGCTGCTAGGCGTGGGTCAGTAGAATGCATAAGCCGCCCGAGGTCCGTGATTTGAACACCGTGAAAGTGTTCATAGATTTGTTTTACTACAGGTTCAAAGCGGATTCCCCAATCAAACGGGGACATATACTGTGAAGGGCACGTCAAGGGTGCGCGGAATTTTGCGGCGGCCTCTTCAGGACTCGGCGGGAAAGCCTTGGAGTGGGCTAGTAGGGCGCGTTGCCTGGTCGGCCGCAAGATTGTCGCAAACTCGGAGGCGGTCAGCACGCGAGCAGCCTGGGCGTACCAGGCGGGGGTCCGCTGCTCAACACTTTGGCGGGCTATTAGGGATTGGATAGCGGCATCACGGGCGGCAAATGATTGTGGCGTTTGTGCTACTGATGCTGTGGTAGTCTGTAGGCGCTCGTTATGATAATACTCCCAGCTATCCAAGATGGCCTCCACAATTGGATGGTCAATCATCTGTCTAAGACGCGCCTGTTGTAGCGCCAACTCAAAGTCGCGGCGATACGTGCGGACCTCCGTAGAATCCAGCGGGGCTGGAATAAAGTGCTCCACTGCAACCAAATTGTCCAGTGTAGGTATAAGTAGGGAATTCATAGTGGATTATGAGTTGCTTACTTATTACATTGTTATACATATGTACTCAATTTTACTCAGTCTGGGCTGGTGCTGCTGCTCCTGTGCTCCCGCCGTCCTCACGCCGCTTCCTAACAGTCCCAGCTGGCTTCTTCTCCAGGATCTGAAACTGCATCACGCCGTCCGCGCCACGATGCATTACGAGTCCCTTGATTTCCAGGATTCGCTCAGCGTCCATATCATACACAACGGTCGTCTTGGAATTCAGGAGGCGCTTCTCAAGGGCCTTCTGTAGGAGGGCAAGTAGAGATGCACCTTCAAACTGGGTGAGCTTCAGCTTCTTCTTCTCCTCTTCCATAAAGATTCGCAGGCGGTTCAGGCGCAGGCCGCGCTCAAGACGATGCCAGGGGCGCTTGTAGGCGTCGTTGCTTGTCTCTTCCACGACCTTCGTGAAATTATCGGACGAAATGCGCTTGGCCGTTTTATTATGTTGTGCCGCAGCACCAGTCGCAGGCGGGCCGGTTGTTGTCGGTGCGGATGCTGACATCTTTACTTATATTATCCAATATGGACTTTAAGATGCAAACGCAATTGCTCCTCCGCGCGCACCAACATCAAACACTGAGGAGGGTCTTTAGGACATACTCGGCCGGCCGCTGGATTTCCCCGAGATACTCTGTACTACCAACCAGGTCCTCCTTTGTGGAGCCATTGACAAAGATATAATAGTCTTTCCATACAAGGGCCTTTGGATCCTCTGCATAGACCCCCGCCTCCGCTTCGGCCGCAGTGTAAAATTCTTCCATCTTGAGTTTTGTTGCGTCGGCGCACGCCCACCACGTCCCTGGTGCGTCGGGCATCTCGTCAATTGCACTCACGGGAATACCATTAGGGGTGAGATAGGAAGCCTTGATGGATTCGGCCGTGTGAGCGACGCGTGAATCCGTGTCTTCCCAGAGACCCACGCCACCCGCTAATAGTACAGTTAGGCGGATAATAGAGGAGGTTTCGCAAAATATGGACGGCTGTTTGACAATGGACGGTATAAATACAAATAATTTCATTTAGGCGGCCCGTACTTGGACTATTAGGGGTCGTGGGGTTTAGACTGAAGTAAATTGTTCCGTGGGATGAACTAGGAAGAGGTATGATACGCATCCCCGTTAGTGGTGCACAGACACCGGTTATCCCGTATCCTGAGATGTCAATGCGATCGCGCCGTGAAGTGCGGACACGAGACACTGTGAATGCGCGGACCTATGAGCATTGGCAGACGGATGGGAGGTATGGAATTTATGATAGACGTGACCCGAACGCGGCTCCGACATTTATGGATATGATGGCGAATTCGGCGCGGCTTGACCGGCGGGACAACAGGCCGGCGCCGTCATTTCAGGCGGATGGACCGAAACTCGTCGGGAATCAGTATTTTGACAAGTATGATGTGCAGTCGGACCCACGGAATGTTGCAAGGGAACTCCAGGGGGCGGTCTATGAGGACAGGGAGGACAGGGGCCTACAAGAATCACGGCGATTGCTACAACGATCGTTTGATACTCGGTGGATGGCGAAGGAGAATGTGGAGCGGGACATTCAGGAGCGGGTGGAGGCGGGATTTACACTCCTGCCGGCGCTCAATGATATGACGCGGGTGTATAAGCCCCTGGATGGCGTCAAATCCGACAAATAAGTGGGGGACGCAAGCGTCCCCCATACCCCCTCCCTTGAATAAAGGCTCCGCATTAGGGAGCTGCGCTCCCTAAGACCCTAGCTCTTGAATAAAAGCTCCGCATTAGGGACGTACTGTCCCTAAAACCCTCTCTTGAATACAAGCTCTGCATTCTGATTCGTAGTATGAACTATTAGGGGTGTGCTGGCGAAGCTTATCAGAAGAGGGGGTCATAGGGGGGCTCCGCCCCCCTAATCAAAGGTCACCACAATGGGTGCATCGTGACGCTGGAGACGACGCGTGGCCGCAGGAATTTGTTTAGATCTGCGCCTACGAGTCCCAGTAGCAGGCGGCATCGGGGCCGTCGTGAAATCCCAAGTGGCCGACGAATTGGCCGATGACGAGCTATCCGTACTAGCATCCGTGCTGACAGTTAGGATGGAGTCGGTGGATCCCGTGGAGGACTCCGTACCGGACTCGCGCCGGGCCTTGCCTGATGCCTTGATGGCCTCCGCCCGCTCCTTCTGGATTTCCTCAATGTGGTCATCAATGTAGTCCAGGAGCCTCGTCTCAATGGCCCACCGGAAGAAGTTGAGTTTTCCGACGGTGGTCAGAAACGGCTCGTAGCCTGGAATCTGAAAGAGGATTCGCTCACGGCGGCAGTTGGGGTCAAAATACTGCTTGGAGTAGGCCTTCAGTTGAGACTTGTAGCTCACATAGACGAGGAACTCGTTGCCATTGAGGGGATAACTGACAAAGTAGCGGCGGCAGTAATTTGTGACGAACCAGTCAATTAAACGCAGGGAAAGGTCGGCGGTGCCCTGGAGATATGGCAGGATTCGCTCAATATCCTCTCGGTTTGTGTAGAATTTTTGGAGGGAAGAAATGACTAGCTCCGGTTTGCAGTCTATTTTCTTACGACGATTATGGTCCATATTCCTAAATGGGTTGGAATAGTTGTGCCTTAGGTAATTTTACGCGCTAGTTGTGATGCATTTGAATTTCGGCGGTACGATTAGATATGGCTGACGGCGGATATAACCCTAGCGCATCAATGTTAAATACAAATCCAGACGTATCCCTAAAAGTCTTTATGGGGGGCGGCGTGCCTGGTGCGGATGGAGGGGCTGGGATGGACTATCGGAATGATGCCACGATGTTACAGCAAAACCCTGGGGCTACTCTACAGAAGTTTGAAGGCGGGGCTATAAAGGTCCCTGGTGGCGAGGGCCAGGGAAGACTATTAGAGGATGTAATGAAGCTGACTGAGACTAGTGAGTATGCTGCCCGAAATTACGTGGTTCGTTCTGTTGAAGAGCTGCGGGAGAAATTTGGTAATGAAGCTGCTTACAATGATTTTATATTGTGGCTTGGGCGTAAACTAAAGGGGAATGGCGGGTTTGAAGAGTTTGTAAAGTCGCGGTTTTTGCGGATAGAAGAGCGGCCTGCTGAGCCACGCACACGTGCAACACGTGAGGAAGCGGCTGTCAAGAAGCTACAAAAGGCTTTGAAACGTATTGAAAGTTCAGAGAAGACTCGTCGTGAAGCAGAAGAAATAGCAAAACAATTAACTGAAAGGGCAGAGGTATTAAAACAACAAAAAGGGAAAGAAGCAGAAGCAGCTGAAACTGAAAAACTAGCGAAAGCTGCAATTGCAAAAGCACAGGAAGCACAGGCTGTTATTACTGCAAGTATTGCAGAAGCGGACGAAGAGGGTGAAGATGGTGAAGAGGCTGCAAACATTCCTGCTCCTACTGTACCTACTGCATCTGGTGAATCTAGTGCGTCTTCTACTCAAAACCCAACTGCTGCATCTTCTACACCAACATCTTTACCTGCAACTCCTGTAGCTACTACACTTATTGCATCTCCTACATCAACATCTGGGGCTCCTACTGCTCCTGTAGTTACTGCACCTGCTGCATCTTCTACACCAACATCTGGGGCTGCTACTGCTCCTGTAGTTACTGCACCTGCTGCATCTTCTACATCAACATCTGTAGTTCCTACTGCTCCTGTAGCTAATGTAAATGCTGCATCTCCTACATCAACATCTGGGGCTCCTACTGCTCCTGTAGCTAATGTAAATGCTGCATCTGAAGGAGCTACTGCAACACCCGCACCTAATAAATATGAAGAATTTAAAACTGCATTAACTGCATTAAATGCTAATATAGATTCTATAATATCATATATAAATGGCAAAGAAACAGATATATCTATACTTGTTACACATAGGGGCACTGCTGGTGAAATACTTACAGCTGCACAAAATTATGCTGGTCCAATAGCCGAGCCAGTTAATAATTTATCAGCCGAACAACAAACCGAACTACTAGAACTTATAAGGACTATTAGAACTAAGGTGGTAGAAGCTCAAGCTACAATAACAGAGCTAACTAAACCAGAACCAGTAAAAATCCAAGGCGGCGCACGTAAGCCAAAACGCACATTAAAGCGTGCATCTAAAAAGGGGCGTGGTACTTATAAGCGTAAATATTAAATGACAATTTATAGTTACTTTTAGGGGTGTTAAAAAAATTTCATGATGTGATTTCGTCATCGCAAAATTACGAAATCATTTTCAGAAAAAATCCGCCAGCCGTTGGCCGACTTGGCCAAGCCGCCGACGTGTCAAAATGATATTTCGTATTTCGCAAATCACGTCACCAAAATACCACTAAAAGTACAATTAGAGGTGTGTTGCAAAATATAGTATAAAATTCTATAGAAATCTATACCATATTTTACACCCCCTCTAAAATTGAACCTGTTTGCCTGACGAAATGTAAGCTACCCAATCATAGCAACATGTCAGCCAACGATGATCTTATGGATATGCTCACAGGAGTGATGTCACAAATAAATGACATCAATAATGAATTCATCTCACTTAAAAATATTGACACCCTAATTGCAAATTCTATTAAAACAAAAGTGCCCCCACAGTTTCTTCGCCAGATTTACGAGCTCGGTACTCTCATTCAAAATCTGCGCACAGCACGGTGGTCTGCGTATGTAAATTATGAACGCTCTAATCCTATTGTAAGCACTGACGATGACCCTACAGATGTAGCACCAACACTTGATAAAACGGAATCTCACGATGATGCAGATAAGGCACTGACGTATCAGGAGTTTGTGAAGAAAATGCGCCCTATTGTGAAGGCTTCAAATGAGGGTCGGACTACACAACAAATCATTGTAGAAGTTGCACGTTTGTGGAATGAGGAAAAGAAGAAAATGGCGGCCGACTCTGAGGACAGTAAGGGTGGTGGTGCAGGTGATAGTGTGAAGGAAGGGAAAGCAAAGAAGTCCAAAGCTAGTAAAACGGAGGATTCAGGTGAATCAGTTAGTACGAAACCAAAGAAGATTAAACTGAAGGTTCCGAGTAGCACAACACCAGAACCTGTAGAAACTTCTATTACCCCTGTTGCAGCTTCACCGGTGCCTGTTCAAGAACCTGTGGCTGTCAAGAAGGCTACAGGAAGGCCGAAGAAAACTGCACCTGCTCCTGCTCCTGCTCCTGCTCCTGCTCCTGCTCCTGTGCCTGCTCCTGTGCCTGCTCCTGCTCCTGTGCCTCCCCCTGCTCCTGTACCTCCCCCTGTGACTGTTGAAGAAGAACCAATTGCAACCCGTCGCAAGGCTATTCCTAAACACGTAAAATCACTTGTATGGAATCGCTATGTAGGTGAAAATCGTGCTGAGTCCCAATGTTTGTGCTGTCGCTCTACACGTATTGCAGTAACAAACTTTCATTGTGGGCACGTAGTCGCAGAAGCGAAGGGTGGCGATTTGACCGTGCCTAATTTGCGCCCAATCTGCGCGCCGTGCAATCTATCAATGGGTACAATGAGTATGAGCGAGTTTGCAAAGACATATTTCGGATGGGATGTTGTTTAACACTGTGTGATAGTACTATTAATGTGATGTTGCAAAATATAATGTAGAATTTTTATAGAAATCTAAATTATATTTAAAATTATATCCAGATACTCACAACTACCTCCTATGGAGAGTCTTAGCTCCCTATGCTGGATATACACGCATATTTGTTGTCTTGCGCACAAGAATGTCCATAAAGAAGAGCACAAATACGCCCGTCATCACAAACATCCCCACCTCCGTATTAGAATTGTCCGTGCATACACGGGTGCGCTCAATGTCATCCAGGCGCGAGAAGATTTTGTCCAGCTTCTTCTTGATTTCCGCCATATCGGCCGTAGGAGGGCCTGCCGCAGTAACAGGCTTTGCTCTGGCCCCCTGATTGTCATAGCGCTCGTAGAACGCAGTCTGAGCACCCGCCGGCCCCATAGTGAGCGGCTTCCAGTTATCATTCAAGTTAGGTATCGGCAATACAGGTCCGCCAGTAGGCTTATCAAGTGCCCGCGCCTTGTAGGCATCCTCAAAAGAAGGCTTGAGCATATAATCATCAGAGTTCGCCACATCCGCATCACTGCCTCCTTGGGTTCCCACGTAGGGGGTAAATCCCTCTTCGCCACCGACCTTCGTGCCAAACCACGCCGGCGTCTTCTTCATTGTCCCAGGCTGATTGTACTGGGTCGGCTCAATGACCGGTTGCATTCCCTCCGTGACCCCGTTCATTCCCGCGCCGTGGTCAAAAGCGGGCGGGGCCTCGGTCTTCTGACTGAGCGCAGGGCGGTCGGGATCCACACTCATCGGCGGATTGTCGGGTGTTTCGGCCGCCTCGTCAAACGGCTGGTCTAAAAGTTGCATCGCGGGAACTTTGCACCGCTTGGCCTTCCGCCGCTCCGCCTTTCGGGCCGCAGCACCAGAATCGGCGCCGCGACAACCGGGCGGGGTCGGCCCTACAGCCGGGAAAGCATCATCCAAGGAACAATACTCCATCTAATACTACTTTGTCTCGCTGTTATAATTGTGTTGCTTTTTGCCGCTAGGGGAGCTGCGCTCCCCTAAGACCCCTAGCCCTTGAATAAAGGCTTCGCATTAAGGGGACGACGCGTCCCCCATACCCCCTCCACTGAATAAAGGCTTCGCATTAAGGGGACGACGCGTCCCCTTATACCCCTCCACTGAATAAAGGCTTCGCATTAAGGGGACGACGCGTCCCCCATACCCCCTCCACTGAATAAAGGCTTCGCATTGGGGGACGACGCGTCCCCCATACCCCCTCCACTGAATAAGGGCTTCGCATTGGGGGACGACGCGTCCCCCATACCCCCTCCACTGAATAAGGGCTTCGCATTTGGGAACAATGTCCCTTATACCCCCGTAGCCCTTGTAATTATCCTTCACCAAATCTAATAGTCCCATATTAGACTAGAAGCGTACATATGCAGGCCCCACAACCTCCAGCTGCATCTATAAAAGCACCAGGCCTCGCCCCGCCACAGGCCGGCGGTGCTCGCCCAGCCAGCACCACAATCAATGCCCCCGATGTTCTCCTCGGCCTCATCCTAATTGTCGGCATTGCCCAGGCCCATCAGTTCCCTGAAGATCTCCTCCGTTTCACCGACACACTTCTCGGTCGTGCTCTCCTTTTTGCCCTCACCATTGCTTTTACAGCGTGGAAGGGCTGGACAATTGGTCTCCTCTTTGCCCTCCTAGCCGCCCGTCTCATTCAACACACCGGACGTGCAGAGCAAATGACCGCCGCTCGCTACGAAGCGCCCCTACAGGAGGCCTTCGGTGGCGCTAATGCTGATGCCGATGCCCCGGGTGGGGCAATGGGTGGGGCAACAGACGCCATACTTCCTCTTGTCTTCAGTGACAATATGGCCATCAAGCCAATTGATAAGAAGAAGCACAAATGGTTCATTGAGCGGGTCCTGCAGGAAAACCCTACACGCATTGAGTCCGAAAGAGTCCGCACCCAGGCAGTCCAGGGCAGTTAAATAATCCTCTATAGAAAACTATACCACACCTTAATAGCATTCGGATGAAAACTCTTAAGGAGTGGTTCGCATTTTTAGAGCCCGAAGGGCCAACAGACACAATCTTACGTGGCTTGGCCATACTTGGTCTCTCTATGTGGCTGTACTTTAATGGAATGGTGTTCCAGGAGCCTTACAGCCTCAAACTCATTGAGCTCCATCTCTATCCTTGGTGGAATATCCTCTTGGTCGCAATGGTTGCGGCCGGCACTCTTTGGTGCCCACGCGTCGGCGTCCTTGCTGGCCTCGCCGTCCTTCTCTACTTGTCCGATATGGACCTACTGATGCGCCCCGAGGAGCCTGATATTGAGGACGCGATGTTGGAGCACTTTTATGAGATGGTGCAAGAATAACATAGAAAAACATTGGTGAAATCAGATAGATATGAGTATGATAGGAGCTACCCCCGGCATATTTGCAGCAGCCTCGGCTGGTCCTGCAGGGCCCATAAGTGCGCTCATTGCGGGAATGAATACAAATCCTTACTTCATCGGCTTGATGATGCTATTAATGAATCTCGGGGGTCGTTTCTTGGCCCTGGAGGTGACAAAGGGCCAGGAGGCTTTCTTGTCCCATCCATTTGTGCGGCGCGGGTTGATTTTTGTGGTACTTTTTATTGCTACACGCAACCTGGTGACAGCCTTCTGGCTCTGGCTGCTCATCATTATGTCCCTCGGCTACTTATTTAATGAGAACTCGGCTCTCTGTGTGCTGGGTCGTCGTGGATTTGAGGGCTCCAAGTGTGCGCGGCCGACTGGCCCTGCGCCTCCTAAGCCGACCGACCAGGAGATGGGCATTTACAAGATGTTGGAGGGCAAAGTGAAGGCGTGGGAGGCGTTTGAAGATATGGGCTCGCTTGACCCTACTGCGACTACAAGTGCTGTTCCAGTTACACAACAGCAGCCACTCGTTACTGTAGCAGGACAGGCGGCGGGCGCATTGGATGCAGGAAAGACTGCGGAGGAACTCAAGAAACTGAAGGTGGAAGATAATTCACTGACCTCCAAGTTTGGCGCACAGAGCCAGGAGTTTTTAGTGAAGGCGACTGTAAAGCAGGCGGCGTTGGCGGGCCAGAGTGTAACGGATGCCTTGTAGAGACGTGCCGTCCCTACGACCCTCGCTCTGCTGAAAAGCTTCGCGCTACGCGCGTTGGGCCCTGCGGGCACTACCGCCAGCACTTACACAATACACACCCTAATAGTACAATTAGGATAGTTGTTATTAAATAATAAAGAATATAGAATATATTTCTTATTATTTCATTTATATACCCTAAAAGTTGCTATTAGGGGTATGCTGGCGAAGCTTCTCAGCAGGGAGGGGTCATAGGGGACGGAACGTCCCCTAAACGTTGAGCGTCACCGTGTTACCCACAGGAACGGCCTTGCGCTTTCTGTTGCCCCCACGAGAAGCCGTCGCGCTGGTCCCAACGCTGCCAAGGTCATCCGATGCGAGTGACTGGATCTCGGATGCGGCCATAGTAGCCGGCGAGTTGAAGGCCGGTGTGCGCTGGGTGTTCATCGCCGGCGGGATACCATCCAGTGGCATTCCAAAGCCACCGCCAACGCTACCAAAAGGGGCCGAAGGCGCACCGAAGCTCACCTCAGACTCGCGCACCTCACGGAACGTATTCAGAATATCATCCACGCCTGAGGGCCCCTTCATCTCCTTACGTGCAGTACGAGGGGGCTCAGCGGCCGCGATATTCTGAGGAACCTGGGGGGACTGGAAGAATGCACCCCCTGGACCGCCAGGCATAGGGGCCGCGCGAGGCGTAGAAGGGGCCTGCTGGGGGCCGCCCTGCTGGGGCACACCCATTGCCATCCCCATAAAGTTCCCGAAGCCAGGACCCGCCTGCTGGGCCGCCGCCGCCGCAAACTGCGCACGGAGCTGAGGGTTGTTCGCAAAGATGTCATCCATAGAGGGAGCCTTGGCACGGAAGAAGTTGTTAGAAATGTGGAACATAAACCCTGACCCTGCGAGCTTGAACACGAGCTTCGCCTCAGGAGGCATATTACCCTTGCCCTTATACTTGTCATAGAGCTCCTCAAAAATCTCGTCAAAGTCCTCAATGTTCTCGTGCACCGACTCGGACCAGCCATCCAGCTTCCAGTCAAGAGGGTTGAACTTCTCGTTCATCATCTCCAGGCCCGTAGCAAACCCTACAAGCATCTGACGCTGGAACTTCACGGACTGCTCAAGCTGGCGCGCATCCACAAGGCGCTCAAACTCGGTCTTCATCTCATCCAGGGAGTTGTCCATCGTGTATTTACGGGTCACAGGGAAGCCCTTGGCCTCCAGACGATTGAGCTTGTTGATGAGGTCAAACTTCTCCTTCTTCTCCGCCTCAGGGTCCATCATAGATCCTGAGCCGAGACCGAGGTGGGGCTGCGAGATATTGCTATCAGATCCAAAAAGGGGAGGAGGGTCGCGGCTAATTGTAATGTTGGGAAAGCCGCCACCACCGAGAGGCTCAAGGTTGTCTGCAAGGGGAACATCAATGCTGGCCATCTCAAGGGGCTCCAGGGGAGTAATGTTGATGTCATTGGAATAGGATGGCGCAGAGACATTTACGGTATTTGCCGGGCCGTCATTGCGTGAAATATTAATGTTGGAAAGAAGGCCCATACCAAGGTCGTCACCACCCATATCACTGAGGTTAATGACGTTGCCACTCTCGCCCATGGAATTTCCGAGGTCGGCGATTTCCTTCAGTTCCGAAATAGGGATACCGTATGCGCTCATATGTTCTGTCGTCTAAGGAACGTTTTAAGCGCAGGAATTTCACGCATCATAATCAATGCACATACATAGCGCATCGGCTAAGTCCGATTTCTTCCCCGCTGCCAAGAAACTCCTCTCCCACTGAGAACCTACTGAATGCTTCGCCAGCCACGCCTTCACACGCTCTTCACTCCCTTGCTTCCGTGCAGCATAGCCTGCATCACCGGACTCTACACCTTTCACCTTCTTCCCTGCATGCACCAAGTGGAATGGTGGAAGCACCTCTCCCTCCTTCAGCTCGGCCTTGAAATTGTCCCGCAGCGTGGCAAACAGTAAAATCTGCACCGTCTTCATCGTCGGATTCTTCAGGACCGGCTGGTTCTCCAGTAATACCGCCCCACAACTCATAAATGCATCATACCGCCGGTCATCCAGAATCATCGCCAAAATTCCATCGTGTAGAGCCGTCACATTCGCACCCATTGCCCGTGTAACTTTTGCCGCCCCCTTCACCACGGCCCCCACAGGAAGCACATACCTTGTCGCTAATAGCCCCACCCAATCTTCCTTCTTTGGACTTTTAGAGGCCGGTTTGCCGAGTCCCGCGGACTCGCACATCGTCTTCAGCTCGCCGACCGCCGGCAATGTCTTTACAGGCTTCTCATCTGCCCCTACCAACACCTTGCGGTCCGCCGGCACGTGGCGGGCGCATACAAGACGGTTCGGCTGCTCACCACCTCGCACCACGGCCCACTTGGCCCCCTTTCCACACGTCGCACACACAGGTTTGGCCGCTGCCGCCGCTCCGCCCTCAACACCCTCTACTAGCAAATTCACGTTCTCCCACGCAATGATCTTCGCCCCTGAAGCATCCGTAAGCCCGGTCCCACCACCACGCGGCTTCTCCAGAATGCAATATGCCAAGTTCTTGATTCCAATATCAAATGCCAATACCCGTATTACACCATCCTGTACTGCCGCCATACCTCTTGTGTTATACAATTGTACTTTTAAACTTCGCGTATCATAATGACGCACTTCTTGTCTCTTCGTCGCACCCTAATTGGACTATTAGGGGTGTTGTGGAGTGTGGGTCACGCTACTACACTCTACGATACTACAACGTTGCACACGGCATTTTATAGTGACTCCGTCCCATTTGGCTCCAGTGAAAGCAGTTGTACGCTCCTGGCTACCCGCTTTACACCAACTACGGAAGGACAGACCCGCTTTGTCCGCCTGACGTTGAATACACCGCCAGGACAAGCACCGACATCGTGGGAGGTCGGTTTATATGACGATGTCGGTGGTACGCGGGTCGGCAGCACCCTCCTAACAGCCACCACGCAGTTTTCGGATACGACTATTACAGGTGTTGCGGATTTCTCACTGGATACTGGTTCGGTCGGTACATATTTGACGGCGGATTCTCCTATATGGCTCACTGTCCATCCGCGCCCAGCGCCAAGTGGGCCCGTCCTGCGCCAGGCAGAATGGTTTTATGACCCGTCAGCGGATGATACATACTGGAAGGCCACGTGGGTCGGTGGGCCCTGTAATTCCACTACAACTGCACGGCGGGCAACCTGGAGCTCCCACGCCGGCCAGCTTCAGCTCAGTCTGTGTGACGATCAGACGCCGTCGGCTGCCGAGTGTGCCGTCTGGCCCTCGCCCAGTCCCACTCCAACCACATCAACCAGCGCTTCGCCATCCACGACGACCTCCGCGAGCCCCACCGCGTCTTCCACAGTATCTTCGTCGGCCTCGGTGAGCCCTTCACTCAGCTCCACGCCTACACCTTCCACATCTCTAACAGCCACAATTACGGGGTCCTGGAGTCCATCCCCATCTATTACTACGAGTCCTACTACAACTCCTACTGCGAGCCCTACACAAACCGCATCAGAATCTTCCTCGCCTTCCTCTACGAGCTCCTTATCAATGTCGGCGTCACCCACGACATCAGCGTCTTTTTATATAGAGCCTGACCCATCATTTGACCCATCGTATTACCCTGGATATTCCTATCCACCACCACCATCACCTACGCGCTCACCTACAGCGACCCGTTCTCCAACTGGTACGTCATCAGGGACACGGTCACCATCGCGGTCGCCGAGCCAGACCCCATCAAATACTCCAGCGTCCTCAAATACTCCCACGGCGTCACGGACACAAACCATTTCTCCTACCCCAGCCTCCGCAGTCGCCCAAATCGTCTGCCCGCAAAACCGAAATACAAATACTTACACCATCCAAGAATTTCCGTTTGCATTTTACACAAATTATGGAGGTAATTACATTGATTTTATGACTTGTAAGGTGGAGCTCAAGGGCCCACTAGACAAGCGCCTGGTATTTGTATTTAACACATTTACCACCGAGGGAAATTATGATTTCATCCGTATTTACGACGGACCTTCCGCGGGAGCCCCAATGATTTTCTCCAAATCAGGATTTGGCGTTCCTGGCGATATTTACACGACCGGTTCTAGTGCATACTTACAATGGACAACGGATGTTAGCATTGTATATTCTGGAGTGAATCTTATTGTGCGCGTGACAGACCCACCGTCTCCATCACCGACTCCTTCGCCCACGGCCTCTATTACAGGGTCCCCTTCTATAACCCGCACAACAACAGTTTCCACGACCACCACACCATCCATAACAGCATCCCCATCCGTCACAGCAACGACCACGACGAGTCCTTCACAGACGGCTAGTGAAACACGCTCACCATCAATGTCTCCCTCTATTACGCGCTCGCCAACAATCTCACCATCCATATCTACATCACCATCTCTAACCGTATCAACAACCGTTAGTCCATCCGTGACACCTTCGTCATCCTATGTACATTATCGCTATGTAACTGTTACAGCCACTGTAACTCAGACTGTTACGGAAACTGTGACAGTTTATATTGAGCGCAGCCCATCTATTACACCGTCGGCCTCCACAACGGCCACACAAACACCTAGTACAAGTCTGACTGCAACTACTACTGTAACCCCCACCACGTGTCCTACTCGTACTCCAACTGGGACTATTACGGGAAGTTCTACTATTTCAATGAGTCCTTCTATTACGGCGTCATCAAGTCCGTCTATTACAGTTACGGCGAGTATATCAGGATCCGCAACGCGTTCAGGAACTCCGACGTTGTCAAATACGCAAACTTCTTCGGCGACAACTTCGGCCTCGGCATCTGCCTCGGCCAGCCCGAGCCAAACACAAACTGTAACAAATACGAAATCACCATCACGGTCGGTGTCGGCAACGACCTCTAATAGCCCCAGTCAGACAACTACAATGAGCCCGTCCATTACGGGTTCATCAAGTGTTTCTATTACGGCCACATCGTCAGCGAGCACATCGCCCACTAATAGTCCTTCACAGTCTGTAACAAGTACAACGAGCCCTTCCATTACGGGTTCGTCATCGGCCTCCATTACAACCACTGCGACAATATCAGCATCCGCATCCCATTCAGCAACGCCGACGTCGTCAAATACGCAAACGTCTTCTGCAACAACTTCGGCCTCGGCATCTGCCTCGGCCAGCCCGAGCCAAACGCAAACTGTAACTGTGACAACCTCCTCAAGCAGTTCCGTATCGCCCTCGGCATCTAATAGTCCCAGTCAGACAATTACAACGAGCGCTTCTATTACATCTTCATCATCAGCCTCCGTTACGGCCTCTGTTACAACTACAGCCACAACATCAGCCTCCGCATCGCGTTCAGAAACCCCGACGTCGTCAAATACGCAAACTTCTTCCGCGACAACTTCGGCCTCGGCATCCGCCTCAGCCAGCCCAAGCCAAACTCAAACTGTAACAATTACAAATTCACCTACCACATCGTCATCCGCATCACCCTCTAATAGTCCCAGTCAGACAATTACAATGAGCCCTTCTATTACAGCTTCATCAAGTCCATCCACAACGGGCTCCGCGACGAAATCATCAACGCCGACGCCGACAAATACGATTTCAGAAAGTCCGTCGGCATCTGTCAGCGCCACCGCCTCGGCCAGCTCGTCCCAAACATCTTCACCGACCAACTCAAATACGAAATCACCAACCACATCGGCATCCACAACACCCTCTAATAGTCCCAGTCAGACAATTACAATGAGCCCTTCTATTACAATTACAGCAAGTCCAAGTACATCAATATCACCATCCGCAACAGCCACTCCGTCATCACTATTAGGGGATGCTGCAGCCGTTCTACAGAATTCATCGGCGCTCCAAGGGTTCCTCAATGACCTATTTGCCGGCCCGCCTGCTGACCCTGGACAGCTCACCGCAATCGCCGAAAATCTTCCTACGGACCTCCCCACAGAAGATGTGAAAAATACTCTGCGTCTCCTGGCAGCCTTGCCGAAAGCCGGCCTGGGCGCTAATGAAACCTTTGAAGTCAAAACGGATGCATTCCAGTTTATTGCCGCCCCGCTCTCGGCTGCCGCCGCTGGCGCCGACGAAAATACCAGCGTCACAATTTCAACTGGTGCTGGCCTCGCCATCGCCGTCCCACCGCTCCCAGCCGACATCGCCCTTCCTGGTCTCAGCGCATCCGTCATTGTCTGGACTACAAATCCATTTGCAGCCGCTGGTGGAGAACCGCTGAACACACCCGTCCTCTCCTTTGAACTCTCGTCCGCCACAGGCGAATCCATCACAGTCAAAAATCTCGCAAAACCCTTCCGTTTCAGTTATGCACTCCCCGCAGACACCCGCGCTAGTCGTCTTCCTACAAACATCACATATGCTTGTATATCTAACGACACACTCCTAGTATTGGAATCATCAAATACAACCGCCCTGCCTACAACCAAAGAATCCCTAATAGCCAATACCACGTGTCCAAATAGCGACCCTGTGAATATCACGTGTCCTATAACAACGCCCCTAAATGTAACGAGCGAACTCACTTGGACCAATTACACGTGCCCAGCACCGACATTAGAAGGCTCCTGTATTTACTGGGACACCGCTGCCGGCAATTGGAGCAGCGACGGTTGCAAAGCCGTGTATGCTGACGCCGACACAATGGTGTGCGAATGTACGCACTTGACGGATTTCGGCGGGCGTATCAGGGCCATCGCAGCTTCCAATGCGGCCCTCTTCCGCAGTTTCCTCTCCATCTATACATTGGAAGCCCTGAAATCCCTGTGGCCATTCTATGCATTCTTCGGGGCCTGGGCTCTCGCCGCCATCATTACCTTAATAGTCCTTGCACGACTTGACCGCAAGGCTGCAACTAAATACATTGCGCGCCTCTATACTTGTACAGAGATTCAGGAACTGTTGAAAATGTATCCTCATAATACACACATAGACCGTTGTATTTCTTCAGAGGAGGACGCAGTATTTGCAGCCGCCGAATGGCCGACCAACCCGCCGCCGGTCGCACCAAAACCGCCGACAGGATTTGCGCGCAGAGTCGTATTTTTGGCGAAACTCTATGCCCAACGCTTTTTCTACCAACACTCCTACTTGTCCGTATTTTTCCGTTACGACCCACGCCTTCCACGTGTTTTCCGTGCAATATTTATATTTACTTCGCTGTTCCACACACTATTTATAACGACCCTCCTATATGGATTTACACACGGTGCGCCGGCCGATGGCGAAGAGCTTCCACCAATGACGGTCGCCGAAACAGTTGTGAATACAGTTGCTACAAGTGGGCTCAACGTTATATTTATGCGTATATTCTTCACATTAATGAATTCCGCAGGGTCCGCAGAGTTCCGCTGGCGCTATCCAATTCTCTACGAGGAGTTACTACGACGCCACAAGATAGAAGAGGTGCTCTGTAATGTAGATGATAGCGAACTGGCACGTGAAATCCATCGCCTGCGTCGTGAGCGCAAGCGCCGTTTGAATATGACTGGACCAGCTGCCGCCCCCACAGAATACAATTTACAGGACGCGGCTGCCCGTGAAGAAGCCGAAATGCTTACGACTGGAGGTGGCGCAGATACTACTGCACAGGAAGGGGATTTCTTTGAGTATTTAGCAATGATTGTACGGTGCAAGCGTCGTCCCAAAACATCAATCTCAGACCGTTCTTGCACAATTGAACAGGCAAAGTCGTATCTCACACTTACCCTAAATGTCTCAAAGGAGCCTGCAACGACATGTCAGCGCTGGTTCGTCGTACATACTGTTAGGGGATGGGTAGGCATCCTGGTGCCGGCCGCCTGGTTTGCCTGGTGCATCCAGTACCTGCTCGCGTTCGCCGTCTCGCGCCGTCCTGAAGTGGCCGGCCACGTGTTCCAAACATATGGACTCTCACAATTTACTACTGTTTTCATTACACAGCCTATCACTCTGGCTGCCACAATAGGCCTGACGCTTACACTTTTCTGGCTTACACAGCGGTGTTGCCGGCGGCGCCAAGTCCAGGCCACGCGGGTTGGTATGAAGGCACTGGAGTTCTTCTCGGACCCGATGGCGGGCAAAGGAAGTACCGCGCTGTCGGCTAGTTTTGCATATTGGCTGTTCTTGCGTGCCCCCGCTGATGCAAGTCTTTCCACACCTTGGACACGTCATATGGACATTGCCTGTGCTACCGTAAAAGCCGCCACAGGATACTTGAAGGAAATGGTGGTGCGCAAAGAGTTGGAACCCGCCGAAGAGGGCGAGGTCGCCGAGGAGGTTGGCAACCCCAATGATGTATTAGATGACACAATTGATGTCGGTGAACCTACGGAGCGCAGTTGTGAAAAGAAAACTGTGACGATTTATGCGTTGTGGCGCGGGTTCGTGGCCTAAACTTCCAACACTACTCTAATTGTAACAGTGTGAATCCTACGATGAGCTCTCTTGAAACCATCCACGAAGAAAATGACACAACTAGTGTCCAGGAGGATTGTGATTATATTATTTACAATAAAGATAATACAATTACAGTTTGTAAAGAGAAAATAGAAGAAATAATCGTTAATGAAGCAAAATTGTACTATAAGTTTGGACTCGTTGATGGGTTTTTGCTGGGTGTAGCTGCTACTGTGATTGCTTATACGTATAAGGACCGTGCAGCTGCTGCACTAAAAACATTTGGTAATGCTGTAAAGGGGCTGATTTCGTATCGTTGAGCAGTTAGCGGGGGAGCGCAGCCCCCTAAGGGATAATGTGAATTTCAACGTATTTCTTCGCTTCATCACACGCATCCACAATAGGCGGTACATCATCCATACTGCGGCAGAATATGTGAAGCTCGTCAATAGCAGTTAGATACACAGGTGAAGTGTCGCGGATGAAATACACAGGAATCCCGTAACCACTTGCGTACAATTCGGGCAACACAGTAAAGCTGTGTGGTTGCAATACAAACCCTGTTATTTTGCTATGCGTAGGACCAATGTGTCGCTTAAACGCATTTTCAATAAATTCAATGTCGGTTATAGGACTTACTGTAATAATTCCTATAACAGGGTATGATTTCTGGCGTGGTAGCATCTTTGCTCTACCATTTCGCTCTAACTCATATCTCAATTTTACTCCAAGGCCGCACCACCATACGTCACAGCACGAACAGGGGGACGGCTAGTAAGGGTCTCGGGTCCCTGGCCGGCACGCGGAGTGTTGCGCCCACCCTCATACTTCGTCGTAACAGTTACACGGCGCTTGTCCTTTGCTATCTCCTTGGCTGTGGGATCAACCTGGAATGTCCCAAACAGCTCAGGGACGGGTTCCTCAGCGCGCTCAATGCCAAACCCGAAGAAATCTCCAGTAGGTTCAATTGTGCAACGGTCTGCATCACACGACTGGACGACGACAGGCCGCGGCTCAGTTGCCGCCATTCCAAACACTGCACCATTCCAAATCGCCTGGCGCCGCCGGCTTTCTGCAATTAGAGAGTCGGCGTTATGTACAAGGAATTGGTGTGTAGCAAACTGCTTGCCAACAGGCACATTCTTCTCACACTTACTGCGGTAGTCAGTCACAAGACGCCCATCAGACATAAGAGCCGCATAGGCCGGATAACGATTGTCTGGGGCCGGCTCAAACATCATAGGGGCGACGTTTTGGGCCTGCACTTTACCATTTCCATCGCCGGCTATATCACCCTTATTGTACGACGCCCATTGATCGGGGTCAATACGGAATCCATTCTTCATCATCCACGCCATATGTTCTTCTTACTAGTAGGAGAAGATTCTATCCTCTCTACGCATCAATTGATGCAGCGGCCCCATCAAGAGAAGAACCGAACCCGTAGTCGGCAAGAGAGCCTACAATCCCATCCTCCACGCCACTGTCCTTCTTACGAAGAGCGTCTAGGATATCACGACGACCCATCTTTGCCACACCAGCGACGCCACGGGCCTTTGCAAGCTCCTTCAGCTCCTTGACACTGAGGGACTCATAGTTAGGCTCCACCTTATTCACGTGCACCTCCTCCGTTTCTCCAACCTTCAGGGGCTCAGGCAGGGGCGCTGCGGGAATACTCACAGAGCGTGTCTCGTCAGCATCAGTATCAGCCTCCTCAGACTCCACATCCACCTCTTCAAGACCCTCGGCAGAGGGTGCATTTGTAGCAACTGACTCCAGAATCTTCTCATAGATATCAGTGTCATTCTCAAGATCGTCTGCAGCAAGCTCCTCCTCATCTGAGGGCAGATGTGCCGTAGGCATCTTGGGTACATACTCAGAAAGCAGCTCCTCCTCATCGTCCTCGTGGTGACTCTTAGGGGAGCTTGAGCCGCTCCCGCCGCCGGACTTGCTGCTCATCATAGGCATCGGGAAGCCGAGGAACGAGTTCTCAGTCGCCACCTTCAGGTCCAGGAGGATGCTCTCAAGGAGATTCATATGCTTCTCAACCTGGGCAATCCGGGTGTAGAGGTAAAATGCCACAGCGCCGATGAGGAGGAGAAGAACTATACCAACTGTAAATACGTCACCAACAATGTTCATCTTTGTCTAGGTTTGTCCGAGGTTCTGTTGGCGGTCTTATTTACGCATTAGGGAGCTGCGCTCCCTAAGACCCTAGCTCTTGAATAAAGGCTTCGCATTAAGGGGACGACGCGTCCGCAGAAGGCGTTGGGGCTCACACAAGTGTGAGCCGCTACCCCTTATACCCCTCCACTGAATCTAGCTCCGCATTCGGTGTTCAATGTACCCGTAATAGATGCTATCAGGACATGCTGGCGAAGCTTACCAGGTGGGAGGGTTTTAGGGACGGGACGTCCCTAAACAGTTTTCGCGCAAAATATCGCCCACCGAACTCACTTTACAGACACCGTCACGCAGCCCATAATGGTACTCCACTGTGCCATCCGCAAGGGCAGTCGCGGGACAACAGAGACGCTGAATGGCGCTCGGTGCATCCTCTACAAGTTCAAATACGTGTGTGCTTATCATACTGGCAATCCCAGGCGCGGCCCAGAGGCGTCTTAAATATAGATCCGCCGCCGCCTTCCCGTCAGGAGGATTCGTGGAATGGAACAGTTCATCCACGCACACAAACCCGCGTGTGCCAGCAGGACGGGACAATGATGCCGCCGCAAATGTAACTTCGCGCTCAAAGAGCGACGCACGTCCAGGTAAATCTTCCAACCGCAAACAACTCTGCACCCAATCAAAGACTGTTAGGGTCGCGGCACTGGCAAAACAGACACCATACGTGTGCGCCAGCAATAAATTCCGTAGAACTGCACGCAAAGCCGTTGATTTACCTCCGCGATTGGGGCCAGTCAGCAGGGCGTGAGATCCAGCCGCACCGACACCAAACCGACACAAAAATGGCCGCTGCTGGGCCGGCGCAATACCGACATCGCAAATGTCACGGAGGTCAATAATGGGCTGCTTGTCATCGCCCTCACTCTTTACCCAGCGCACCGAACATACCCCTGTAGCCGTCGCCAAGTGATACGCCACTTCCCATCGCCCAACTATCCCTAATAGTACTTTCAGGTGAGTGGGATTTTCCAGACAAAATGCAAGTAGGCGGCGGTGGTCAGACCAATATTCTACTGGCACAGGAATCTTAGCGGTTTTAATACCAAGTTTCTTAAAAGCACCCTGCAGTCCTGCAAACGCCGCCAAGAAGTCCCGTACAGAATCTGCGCGCTCCATCATCATCGCCTGTAGGCGCCACGTGTGCCGAGCGCCTTGAATGGGCTGCCAAATAGACTGACCGACTGTAATAAACAGGAAAGCCAGCTGTAAAAATGATTTTGCCTGCTCACTCAGCCCTTCTGGGATTCGCGGCATTGCCATTCCTCCACCCCCCAGCTGCCCTAATAGTGCCCCCATTCCGCCGCCCACAAACATTGCCTTTGTAATGCGAATATATTCATCAAATGTGCAAGGCATTTTCCACACATACTTGATTAGTATGTACGGGGCTATAAGAGTGAATATAGGAATACATACCGCCATTCCAGGAAACACGAAGATTTTACACACCGACCATATTGCAAGTAGGTAGGGTATGTGATTCAGCGGTGTTGTGTGCTCGCCGCGAAAAAGGAGTTGGCTGTAGCCTTCGTCTTCCATTGCAGATGGAGGAGATAGGAGCCCACGAACAACCGGCTCGTGTTTGGCACACGCCGCGAACGCGGAATCAAGTTGATGTCTGACATCGGTTTGCGATGTGAGCTTGTCCCGTAATTGGTCCACTAGAGCGGTCTTTTTTAGCAATTTGGCGGGGTCCGACGACCAATCACGCAGGCCTGTGAAGAACGTTTCACGGGCGGTCTGTGTTTTGAGCCCGAGAATATCTGGTATTTTCTCCATACGTGCATCTTGGATTACACCGGATATATCTTGAACGGCGACTTCCATACTCTACTTGTAGGGTTGTGTGGGGAGAGTAAAAATTGAGACGCGGGTGGGGCGGTATGTAAGGTACCCAAGTGTCAAGCAATCCAAGCCAAAGTATGTCAGTAAGCACGCTTAAAAAGTCTGAGACATCATCAATTATGAGCGGTCAAGCCTGTCCTCCTGAAATTATGACCGTACTGACCCTTCGGGGTCAGCTACGTGCTGCAGGGCGACGTGCCCCCTTGACGAAGGAAGTGATGGATATGATCACGGCGATTCGCGCTGAGATTCCTTCGGGGGAAGATGGGGATGGGTGGAATACAATTACACGGAATTGGCGCGGTGGTGGCGGCAAGCCAACTGGCGGGGCTGGAGGTGAGCGCCGTGCAGACCACCGTGCAGACCACCGTGCAGACCATCGCACAGACCACCGTGCAGACCACCGTGGTGACCATCGCACAGACCATCGCACAGATCACCGCAGCAGTGCCCCTACAAATCAATGGAATGTTCGTGGCGGTGGTCGGTCCAGCGATGCACCCAGTGCATTCAAGGATTCCCATCGTCGTCCTCAACAGCATCACTCTGAATCCGACGAATGGACCACGGTTAGTTCCAAGCAGGACAGCCGTCGCCAGAACGACAATCCGTTTGCCAGCACGTCACAAAAGACAGGGCAACAAGGGCGCACTGCTGGCCCTTTCCAGAGTGGTCGCGCCGCTGCTCCCGTGTCTGCAGCCTCAGCAACTATGACTCCCCTAACTGTTCCTCAACAAGGTGAGACGGCCCAGACAGCTCCTCCGCAGGGTGGTGGTGCGGGTGGAACCGACATTGTTTCGCCTCCTCCTGCAACAACCTCTCGTGTATCTGATGCTCGCGGACGCTACACCAGCATCTTTAAGACTGCCACCGCCCCTGTTGAGAGCAAAATCATCTCCATTATTCAAAACAAGCTCAACAAGTTCAGTATTGCCAATTACGACGATGTGTGCGACTTCATCAAGCAAATCCTCGGGTCCGGTGAAACGGAGTTCATCGCAGAGTTTATGAAGCTCGTGTTCTCTAAGGCAGCAATGGAGGAGACCTTCTGTCCCATCTACGCCCGCCTTGTGAAGGACCTGTCGGTTGACTACCCATCCCTAATGGCCGAGATGCAGACTCTCTATGCGAAGTTCCCTACAATCTTTGAGGAGGTTGATGAGAGTTCTACGACAAATATGGAGGAGTACATTGAGCGCAATAAGCAGCGTCGTTATCGCCAGGGCTATTCTCAGTTCTTAACGGAGCTTCTGAAGCAGGGGATTGTGGAGCCCGCACCATTTACAACTACGGTCCGTATGATTATTACGCAAATGTGTGTAGTCAGCAAGCAGGATGGGAAGACGAACGTAATGGAGGAGTATATGAACTGCCTGACCCGTATCCTAAAAGCCCTTGCCGAAAAGACCCCCGAAGCCGACACAATGCGTACATCACTTCTCCCTGTTATCACCGAGGAACTCACTCCGCTTACGGTAATGTCTGCTGAGCGCCCAAGTCTAACAAATCGGATTCGCATTGGAATTATGAATGCACTAGATGCACTCAAGAAGGCGGGTGCGTCAAGCGGTAAGCGGTAATTAAACACACACTCATTAATAGTAACACATAATGTACCTAGATGATTCTATTGCAGATATACTGGTGAATCGCACACATATATTTGCAAATATACACCCAAACATATTAACATCAATCTCGTTACTTTGTAACGTCGCGCTTTATTTTATATTAGCACGTGCATTTATACACCATCGCAATTTAGATGTCGGTGTTTTTACGGGTGTCTTGATAACACGGTGTTTGACAGATATATTGGACGGCGCGGTTGCTCGTAAATACAAGAAAACAAGTCAGTTTGGGGGGCTATTAGACACGTTAGGGGATGTAACGTTTATGTTGTTGGTGACATATTTTGTTTGTATATGGTTTAATGTATCTTGCGGATTGTGTTGGGTGTTTGCAGCAATAAGTGCATATGTGATATATTCGCTTGATATATATCACGACCACGCCGCCGCAAAGGTGTATGACGGACATATTGGGCGCCAAGTGTTAGCATTTGTAACAAATAATACAGTTGTAGGATTTGCCGCAGTGTATGCATTTGTAATGTATGCTGTCACACACACGGCTCCAACATTTGAGGGTATCTCCTTGCGACCTATCTAAGAAAATTGACACCAGGACGGGCGCACACCTAAGAGTACCAAGCTTACACTACCTAATAGCACAATGCCACGCTTTCAACGCTCTCCAGCAAAAAAGTCGTCCGAAGACAAAAAGGGCGCCACAAAGAAAGAGCCAACAAAGAAACGAGGAGGATTTGGAGACCGCGATGATGACAGTGTAGATAGTCGTGGTAACATCCGCGGACTAATTGACTACGATTACACTGACGAAAGTTCTGAAGAATATACTACAAGTGACGAGAGTTCTTATGAGGCCCCAGCAAAGACTCGTAAGGGTGCGCGTAAACCTAGCCCAGAAGTGAAGCGGACTGGGCCAGCAGCTGCGGCTGGGAAACGCACTGCCGCCAAACGAGTGGTAGAGTCCGAGACCGAAACTGACACTGAGGAGGAGGCCGAGGAGCCACCTCGCAAGCGCAGAAAGATGTCGGTGCCAAAACCAACACCTGCTCGTAGGCGCAAGGCGATTGTAGTTGAGTCTGAAACGGAGGAGGAGGAGGACGAGGAAGAAGACGACGAGGAAACCGAAGAGGAATATGATTCGGACGAAGAGGAGGAGTATGATTCAGACGAAGACTCGGACTACGATGATGAGGACGAACCGGCCGCAAACGAGTTCATTATTCGCGTAGATAATGGAATGAGTGATGGTGCGGAGCGTATGGTCCCCCAGCGTCACAATATGAAAAAGGAGTCAGCAGAGGTCAAAAAGTTCGTGGAGCTCATCACACAGCCCATTGAGGAGAACGACATTGATTCGCAGATTGACCAATTCAAGGCACTAAAAGAGGAGAATCGTAAGGCGCTCTTGGAGGCGCTGGAGAACCGTCCTACTGCCACCGAGAACAGTATGAGTCTGATGTTCAAGATTCTCACGATGAAGCTACCAAAGGATACACAGGCAATGGTGTTGGCGAAATATCAGTCACTGCAGAATATGGACCCTAGTACGGGCGAGTATTTCAAGCTCCGTAATTGGCTTGACAAGCTGTGCTCAGTCCCATTCGGGCACTATAAGGAGATGCCGGTTCGCCTGGATGATGGGCCCGAACACTGCGGGACATTTATGGCACGGGCGAAGAAGTGTCTGGACGACGCCGTGTATGGTCAGGATGAGAGTAAGCTCCAGATTATGCAATTCATTGCGAGCAAGATCGCAAATCCTACCGCCCAGGGTCTATCACTCCTCCTAATTGGTCCCCCTGGTATTGGTAAGACGTCTCTCATTAAGAACGGCATTGCGAAGGCGCTAGATTGGCCATTCCAGTTTATCTCGCTCGGTGGTGATTCTGACGCCAGCACATATTCGGGTCACCAGCTTGTATATGAGTCGTCTCATTCGGGTAAGATTGTGAATTGCTTGTGCGCATCCAAGTCTATGAGCACGGTGCTCCTCTTTGACGAGTTGGACAAGATTTCCACCACTGCAAAGGGCGAAGAGGTCCAGAATCTACTTGTGCATCTCACGGACCCCGTTCAGAACGGTGAGTTTGAGGACAAGTACTTGGCCGGCATTCCGATTGACTTGAGCAAAGTGATGTTTGTGTTCTCGGCGAACGACATTAACAAGCTGGACCGCATCTTGCTTGACCGTATGGTGGTCGTGAAGCTGGAAGGGTACAGTGCCAAGGAGAAGATGGTTATTGCTGAAAAGTACTTGCTTCCTGCGGCCCTACGCGAGGTCAATCTGGATGAGAAGGTGGGAATTGGCAAGGACCTACTTGCGCACATCATTGAAAATTATGCCAGTGAAGAGAAGGGTGTTCGCGAATTGAAGCGTTGCCTGGAGGCGATTGCACAGAAGGTGAATATGCTCCGGATGTATAATGATAAGAGTCTGCCATTCTATATCAAGGACTTCACGCTCCCGTATGTACTCAAGAAGGAGCATGTAGATTTGTTCTTGAAGAAGAAAGACAATAGTTCTGAGGTATCAAAGATGATGATGTATATTTAAGACTACTTACTATATAAAAATCCGCAACTAGAATGTATTATCTAGCCACATAATAGCACATATGTCATATATATTAATTGTAATGGCTATAACATTAGTAGTCGCGTTGTTAATAAAGGCGTGTTATAAACAAAAAGAACATTTTTATTATACCCGTGTATATACTGCTGATGATATATATGTATATGTATTTTCGTGGAAACGTGTAACGCCAAATGCATTGGCTTTATACGAAGAAATATCACTTATATTTCCGCACGTGTATTTCATAAATTGCGATGAGCATACCGATGTAGGTCATAAGGTACCTCGTGACAAACTTATACAATTAGATGACGGACATTATTTTGGCGGACAATTTGAAGCAGCAATGCGTCATTGTCCATCCGATAAAATATACGCAAATGTTGTCGGTGATGTGCCCGCTGGTAGCATAGATTGGGAGGCATTACTAAAGTCAGCACTGTATGCAATGAATACACATAATGCTGGTGTGTTTGGTCCTCAGGCACCAAATCATCCAACCCTTGGAACTCATTTAGGGGGTGACTATTACGAGGTTGCTAACACGGATGAAACTATATGGTTTATAACACCAGATGTGTGGGCGCCATATAAAAATTTCTCCTATAAAACACATTCACACTTTGGGTATGGTATTGATACGTTCTTTTGTGGGCGAACTGCCAAATTAAATAAGAAAACCGTGCGCGATAATAGTATCACTGTACCTAGTGATAATATTAAAGGCTATGATAATGGCACTGCTATGGCTCAAATGCGGACATTTTTATCAGAGATTGAGGCTTATGCAAGTTGAGGCAGTTTATGTTTAATTTGGGCCGCAATTGATTCAAACGACGGCTGTGATTTACCAGGCGCTTCCCATGGTTCGGCAACAACAGACTTCCAGGCGGCTTCGTCGGCAGCTAGACGCTTCATTTCAGCAATGACACGTGCAAATTCTTCTGGTGATCCATTCCGTACCTCTAGGAACCGGGCGGGGTTGATATAGTCTGTTACACGTGGAGAACCCCAATATACAGATACAGTATTTGCAAATACACCGTGAAAGATTTTTTCAGTTATGTATGAATCTTGCGCGGAATTTTCCATTGTGATAACAAACTTGAATTTGCTGATAAAATGAAAGAATTCAGGTGACCCATATAACGGTTTCAGCGTAGAACCGAGATTGTTTTTATAACGACCAGCATAACATACTTTAAAATGACGGTCTAGCTCGTCCAAAAATTCCGTGCGCACACCTGCTCTAGGGTTGCTAATGATTGCTATAACATCTGCTTTTGGTAGCGTGAGTGCGTCTTGCGATGGAAGCTGTGCGCCACCTGGTTTTTCATACAAATACAGTAAATATAGTGGTACATGAACGACACTTGGACTATCTGTCAAAGGCTGACCTGACATAACAATTGTGTAGTCACGCCAGTTGTTACGTGTCCAAGATTCTCCCATAAACAGAAATGATGCACGCCATTTTTTTGCCGCCAATACACTCGGCCCAAACCCGCTCTCAACTAATAGTTCTGCGCGTTTGATGTCAGATGTAATTTTAATGTCGGTGTTAAAAACGGCCGCAAGTATGCGGGTGAAAAATTCGGGTGTTTTTGGGTTTGCGTCAAACCCAGGCCAAAATGCGTTAAACATTACATGTAGTGTGCGCTTACTATCACTCATATGTGTACTAACTAGTTATTAGGTTTGAACGAATTTAAGTCAGCGCACTGAAATGTATGTGCGTTTATATTAAGCGTTCAATGCTTATGAAATTGTTAGAGTAGCCTGAGCCTATTATTAATGTAATACGATATACACTGTTAGATGTGGAGTCGTGTACTGTGTAATATGCAGTATCTTTGCTTGTAGGGAACATCCATGCAGCAATAAGAGCTGTATTTCCTGTTGTTGTATCAATTGTTGTTGCTGCACCAGCTGATGCGTGTGATACAAATGTTTGAGCTCCACCACTAGCAACATATGTTGCATATCCAGATACATACACACTTATTTGTCCTGATGTAGTTGCGAGCGCTAATGACCGATTACCAGATGTTGTTACAGTCGCTTTTATATTCCCTAATGTCAAAAACGTGCCGGCATCTACAAATCCTGCCGCAAACCCTACAATGCCTGTACCTGTAGAACCTGTGGTACCCGTGGTACCCGTGGTACCTGTGGTACCTGATACACCTGTGGGTCCCGTGGTACCTATGGGACCAGTGGGACCAGTGGGACCTGTAGGACCTGTTGCACCAGGATCACCTAACAGAGCAAAGGACCAGGAAGTCCCTTGTCCTGAACCAACTATGTTATAAATATAATCAACTTGTATTATACCAGTACTTGATGTAGAAATGAATCCATCAACATACCCGCCAGCACCAGTACCAGCTGTTGCATATAAACGAACACGATCATTTACTTGATATGCGTTTGCGGTCACACTAAATGTCTTAGCACCTGCGTCAAGATCATATGTATCCGAAGATGTTGTTAATGAGTAACCGATGCCAGTAGTACCTGTTGTACCCGTTGTCCCTGTAGTACCTGTTACACCCGTTGCACCATCATATCCTATTAAATCAAAGACCCAACTTGCTATTTCTATATTACCAACAACTTTATCTGGAACTACTGTAAAAACAGTAGGACTTGTTACATTTAGTGTACCACGAATATAATATGATAAATATCCTTCGCCTGTTTGCGTACTTGTAACAATAACATATGAACCTGTTGTGTATGCGCCTGTTGAATTAACTTGGAATACATATGGAGTAATAGTACCATTAATTGTGTGTGGTGTTATTGATGTGACGTTGTATCCTAAACCGGTTTCACCTGTAGGGCCTGTAGAGCCAGTAGGGCCTGTAGAACCTGTAGGTCCAGTAGAACCTGTAGGTCCTGTAGAACCTGTAGGGCCCGTAGAACCAGTAGGTCCTGTAGAACCAGTAGGTCCAGTAGAACCTGTAGGTCCTGTAGAACCTGTAGGACCAGTCTGGCCTGTATTACCAATCTCACCAGTAGAACCTGTAGGCCCAGTCTGTGTATATGTCACTTGTGTTACTGTTAGAATAGTTGCAGGAATGGCTGGGCGTGTCGGCGATGAACTTGTACCAAGTGCTGAAATAGATACTTCATCATCATCTGTGTACCAGTACATTTCAATGTATTCTCCATCTCCTACGGTTAAAACAAAGTTCCACGCCGCTACTAATTGCGCCTGATTTGCGACAGTAAAACGAGTATTTGATTGTGGTATATTTAACCCATTTTTTCTAAACCATATATCAACATCAATAGATGGTGATTTAGTTGTTACAAAAACCGTTGAGAATTGTACATTATATGTACCACCAGAACTAAATGTGATTTGTGAGTCATTTACAATTGATACGCCATTTGCCTCATATGTATTATTAAATTTAATTGGTATTGCAGATGTTCCACCTGTAGTTGCAGTTGAACCACTTGTATCATAGAAGGCTCCATATAAGGCTATTACTCCACCTGTACCAGTTTGACCTGTAGTACCAGTTTGACCAGTAGGACCTGTTTCTCCTGTAGTACCTGTTGTGCCAGTAGTTCCTGTTGTACCTGTAGTACCAGTTGTGCCTGTAGTACCAGTTGTCCCAGTTTGACCTGTTGCACCAATGTATCCGCCTGTTACTTGAATCCAAGTAACCCCAGATAACCCATTTGTATCCACTATTGCTGTCCAACTACCTGATGATGCATATCCACCGAGTGTATAACTTGTTGGACCTGTTGTTGTTAGGAAAATTCGCCCAGTACCTGTACCTGCATCATTTGCAGGTGCATCACCAGTTGTTACTGCAGTTGAATATGAGACAAGTATATATGAATTTGGAATAACTGTACCAGTATTATCATATAAAGCAACTTCTGCTGCATATGGTGTTGTACCTTGTCCTCTAACATTATATACAACGTCCCAAATTCCTGCATATGGAATTGTAAATAATAGTAGTGGTGTTGGACTGCTCACCGTACCAGTAACAGGAACACTTGAAAGTAAATATTCTGACCCAATTTCAGGTAATGTGTTTGGCATTGGACCTGTTGCACCTGTTGCACCCGTAATACCAGTCTCACCTGTAGTACCAGTCTCACCCGTGGTACCAGTCTCACCCGTGGTACCAGTCTCACCCGTGGTACCAGTCTCACCCGTGGTACCAGTTGTACCAGTTGTGCCAGTTGTACCAGTTGTGCCAGTTGTGCCAGCCGTACCAGTTTCGCCAGTTGTGCCAGTTGCACCAGTTGCACCAGTTGCACCAGCTGCTCCCGCAGTACCCGTTGTACCAGTTGCACCAGTTCCTCCTGCTCCTCCACCCCCTCCGCTGTAACAGCTGCCATTTGATTTACAAATCGCCAATAACTGTTTTGCTGCCAAGTATGCACTAGAATCCATCTACAAACACATTCTAGAAAACACTATTTACACATACGCATAGAACTATTAGACACGCCCAGGGACTGACTCAGCTCCCTCTGCCGGCGTATAATCACATCGGAGCCACAAAAATCCGTCCTTGTCAACTTCCTCGCCGATAATACAATAATGGCAGTTTGTAACTCCATTCTCCTTCAAATCGGCCTCGCCACTGTACAAACGTCGCGCATTCTCAGGCTGGAAACGTAAATCGCGTGGCTGATCCTGCTTCTCATTCACCTTGTCAGTCTGCCCACGAAACACCTTCTTGTTCAAATATACATCCACTTTGTTCTTCAGCAGCCGGTTGCCCAACACATTGTCCTCGCCGCCCCACCCCCAAAAATCATTCGGGTATCCATTCGTCTTCAACAGCGCCAACCGTGAAACACTTCCACATCCCCCGCCCCAACTAATCAGACCCTGGCGGTCCGGTACGCCAAAAATGTGCGTAAATCCTCCCGATTTTGGTGTCTTGTAGTGAAATGATGTCGGTGTTACGGGCCACGTATCAACGTCGTGAAAATAGAACGAACGCGCACGAGGGTAGCGCTTCATCACTTCGCACCAACCGACATTAATGCTCTTCCCGCGATTAAACGGCAGCGTATCAGCTTGCTCACTCACAATAAAAAGTGCATTTACGCCCTGGGCCTTAAAAGCGGCCGGGACACAACGTTTAAAAACCTCCAGGTCTTCTGCACGATTTCTATAAGGGATTACAACATATGCATCGTAGTCGGTCATTCTACTACATATGCACTTCCTAGCTGTTTATGTCGTCGCATTCAAACCGGCCTGTCCAACGTTCTTATACAGTGATAACATCAATGCATCCACCGTTGGCATATCATTTCGCCGTTCCACATACAACCCTAATTGTTGTGACAATGTCGCCGCCAGCTCAGCATCGCCCTTTGCCACGAAGACAGCATTTATGATTTTCTTTGCATCGGCCTCATTGTTTATACGATCCATACCAAAATAACTGTTTAGCAGTATTGACTCTTTGCCACCTAGCACATAAATACCCATTTCGTTAGGAAATATCGGGCGTAAAATCTTGTACTCGGGCTTGTCTAAATCCAAAAATACGATTCCAATTCCAGATGTTGGATTGATTTGGAAAATCTTCACACCACTCACATCCGAGGCCCGGGTATTTGCTTCAACTACCCGCGCGACCCAGTTGTTTGCACGTGAATACTGCTTTCGCGAATCATACACATACGCCATCCATCCGTCCCTAATTGTCATTATAGGGCCCCCTGAACTAGAAGAGCCGGCTGGCCCAATACCAGCTTCTACATAAAACCCTTCGCGCCCCAGAAATACTGCAAATATGACTATTAGGAGGCCTATTAGGGCCATTACTACCGTATTCATACTATTCTATAGGAGTATCGTATTTTATTTATCTACAAACACTAGAAAATACAATGGATACGGAAAATTATGTATTTGACAAGAAATACACACATCTACTTGTCCAAAAGGTCGCCTACGGATTTCTGATATTTGGCGCCATCGTCTGTTTGGTATTTGGGGCAGCCAATGCAAATATTGTCACGGGGCTCTTTGGTGAGGGAGTATTTAGCAGCGTGATTTTTACAACAATCGGATTTGCCGGCCTGTATTTCCTCCTCCAGCGTGACTACTACTTGCCCTTCCTCGGCGAGACTGTAATGCCGTGTTCTGTTCTAGAAGACCGTACGCCTTCCGGTGCAGACCGCGAGGTTACCATTCAGGTTACACCTGGGGCAAAAGTGCTTTACTGGGCCGCTGAACCGGCCAATGAGGACCTGAAACATATTAATGACTGGAAGGACGCCTACACGAAGTTTGAGAATGTTGGCGTTACGACGGCTGATGATGCCGGCAATGTGACCCTAAAAGTCCGCACGCCACAGCCTTACACAGTTCCCTTCAAGGGGCGCATTGAGCCTCACATACATTACCGTGTATGTCAGCCTGGAGGAATGATTGGACGTGTCAATACTGTGTTTGTCTCAGTGGCACCAACGAAGGGTGGGCCTGCTATGGAGGGATTTTATCCCAGCGCAGACCTTCGGTCTGCTGAGGGCTTCCAGGGCCAGTGCCAGAAGGCAACCGAAAAAGCCATTCACGATATGGCCAAGGTCGTGCCTCAAATCAACCAGATTATGCAAACACTCCAGACCCAGTTTTCTATGGATGCCTCTCAGCCAGCCGTACTTGCACAGGAAGATGCAGCTGAGCTATCAGGACAGACTGTGGAGGAGGCTTTTAGGGTGTATTAAATGCGGTGAAGTATGTATATATCAAATATGAATGGCAAACCACCCATTGTTTAAATCATCTCTAATTTGCTCATTACTTCATTGTATTTCAATGGCAATGTATCCACCGCCATTATTGTATGGTATATTTATAACACTTGCGCTTTCAACAAGTGTATTGAATCACGGTCTAACATCTAATGTTTGGAAATGGTCTGACCGTATTATTATGGTAGCTGGTTCAGGTGTAACAATTTACATGGCATCCACGCCGACCATTAAACATTTAATTGTAGTACTCGGACTATTATATGGAGCGGCAAAACGTTACAATAATGTATGTTTTCATATAGGGGCACACATATTATTAACGTGCATTAATATGCAAATTTTATACACATTATATTATAATACTCACACGCTTCAGTTATAAAGCACGCCGAAATACCACAACATACGTCGGCCGGCCAAAATTAGGCGCATCCATCTTAGTTGCATTCCCATCATCGTAATGCCACCAAGATTTTTCCACAAAGTTGTACGCCTGGGCCGTGTAATGGCCTCCAAAGTGACTCCCGTGGTGGTCCAGGGCGCCAATTGGCCCATACGACCAGTCACGACTTTCATCCGTCGTGTCAGCGGCAAACAGGTCCCCAAACGTCACCTCCGCGCCGTCGTATTTCAGCACCGACATAATTTTCCGCCGTTGCTCGTCAAACCGCCGAAACATAACAATTAGATTCTGCGGCATACGCCAAATCTCCTGCGTAATTGTCGCAGATGGACGGACAGCATCAGCTCCATTACGCGCCTTACAAGTATCACACGAATATTCATCAACTGTCTGTGGCGCCCGCTCCGCCAACAGCGCCTCAAGAATCGTCTGTCCTTCCGCCGGCACAGGCGCGCGTAAGGTGTTAAAAACTTCCCAGCGCACCGACTTCGTGCCACACCCGCCACACGTAATCGTCACACGGTCCAGGCCAAACAACATCTTTACAAGTGGTGAATAGTCCTTCGCCCAGTGCGCACACCAAGCTTTCACCGCAGGAATCGCTTCCTCTGCTGCAACTGGCCCTGCCAGCTTCAAGGCCTCGTGGAACTGGTCCAGCGCGTACATCATAAATTCGTGTCCATCATTCTGCATTGGCAACCCGAGCTGCTCGTGAATCGTCCCTTTTGTGGCCTGGTGGATGGCAAGTAGGAATGCACGCGGGCGACACATCGCAGGCTGGCGTTGTGCCCACATACCCCGTGTCAGCTCCGCGTACGCCTCCAGGACTTTTGTCTGTGACCCACTCGGGTCCGCATAGGTCCAGCCTTGGCCCTCGCCGGCACAAAATGCGGCCCATTCAGGAATACACCGCATAACTTGAATAGCAGAATTGAGGAAACACGTGTTCCCCATATTTAACAACCCACACACCCCTACTTGTTCCTTTGGTGACGGTGGCAGGTCTGATTCTACATCTTTTGAAGATGTGTCCGGGTTCATACGTTCCTATGTAGATTTATTGATGCGCCCTTATGTGCGTTTGTATGATGTGACAATTATGCGTGCTCTGGAGTAAGATATAATGTCATATTATAACTCATATTTATTGGACGAATTACACAGATTGTTCCCTGCAATTCTGTATGACAACACACGGTTCCAAAATAACGAGTTGGTCCAATACATTCGTCAGCGTATGCGCGAAGTGTATAATTTATATGACGCAGCAACGGCCACCTATGCATCCACGGCAGGCCAGCGTGAATCCGACCAGTCTTCTACTAGCAGCTCCTTTCAAGTCCCACACTGGGGAGCCGCCGCACCCCCTAATCGGTCAGGCAGGCGCCACAACCGACGCCGCAATGCAATTTACTCTAACTGGCGTACAGGGTCTGAACAGTCCGTAAATCGGATGAACACACCTGTCAGCGAGCCAGACCGTACAACATCGCCCCAAACGACTAGCACATCCCCAGGGCGAGGCAGCTCTGAGCCATCTCCGCAACAGGAACCCCGTGCCCCGCGATACACTGTACGCTCTTTCTTAGACAGTGCCACACAAGATGCGACGAATGATACCCTAACTGCCATTCTTGGACTCCTCAGTTTACCATCAGGTGGCGGGTCTATATCTGTAGAACCCTTATTGAGTTCTAACCTTTATACAAACCCTCTGTTACAATATCCTACCGCACAGTATGGATATTATGCACCTTCACAGCAACATATACCCGTTGCTCGCCAGCGCACTCCTACAACCCAAGACCAGTCGTGGGCGGAAATCCTGGCGTCTTTTATGAATCCTATTCCAATTCGTCCCACACAAGAGCAAATTGAACGTGCTACGCGCTTGTATATGACCGACGCAAATTCGGCCCGTGATTCGTGTGTCATCTGTTTTGAGGCAATTAGTGATGGTCAGGCGCAACGCGAAATTCGTGCTTGCGGACACGCATTCCACCGTGATTGCATTGACCGACATTTCCAGACGAGCCCGCGGTGCCCGCTTTGTCGTCACGACATTCGCGAAACGATGTCGGCGACAGCTGCTGCGGCTGCGACAGCGGCAACACAGCCACCTCGCGGTGGCGATGCATAAACTGCATTTGCGTCCAATAAAAAATTAAGCAGTTGCGAGTATCATTCTCTAATAGTCTAGTTGTATTATACTATTAGGGTGTGTTGTTTGGTGTTTTAGTTAGTTGGGGCTACGTATGTTGTTTATGCACTGGTAATTAGATTCATATTCATATCCGCGGGGTTCTCAGGAATTGCACTTACAGTAGTACCATAGTAATTGACAATCTCCTCCATCATTGACGACTCAGTGTCGCAGATAATGTTGATAGCAACACCCTTACGACCGAAACGACCCGAGCGACCAATGCGGTGGATGTAGTTCTCGTGCTGAGTGGGGAGCTCATAGTTAATCACCATACTCACCTGCTGGACGTCAATCCCGCGGGCGAGCAGGTCAGTAGAGATGAGCACGCGGCAGGCACCACGGCGGAAGTCCTCCATCCGCTGCTTGCGCTCGGCAACGTCCATCTCGCCGTGAATGCACTCCAGGGTGAAGTTCTTCTCGCGCATCTTCATAGCGAGCCACTCGGCGCGCTTCTTTGTATTCACGAAGATGATGAGCTGTGAGATGACAAGGTGCTGATAGATGTCAAGCAGCGTCTCAAACTTGTACTTGTCGTCAGGACCGACATTCACGTAGAACTGCTTGATACCATCAAGCGTCACACTCTCAGGAGGAATGAGGATGCGCACGGGGTTCTGGAGGAACTTCTCTGCAACCTCCATCACCTCGGGAGGCATAGTTGCGGAGAAGAGACCAATGCGGCAGGTAGCAGGGAACTGGAACTCCAGGATGCACTTGACCTGCTCGCGGAAACGGTCCTCCAGCATCTGGTCGGCCTCGTCAAGAATGAGGTAGCGCATCTTGCTCAGCTTGAGCGCCCCGCGGCGGATAAGGTCATAGACGCGGCCTGGCGTACCAACAATCACCTGGGCCCCGCGCTGGAGAGCACGGATATCCCCATCAATAGGAGGGCCACCAGTGGCAACGTGGGTCTTAATACCCATATAGGTTGAAATACCCGCACACGTGGTGGAACTCTGGTTGGCGAGCTCACGGGTGGGTGCAAGAATGAGCACCTGGGGCTCCTTAATGGCAGGATCCACCACAGAAAGGGCGCCAATGCTGAATGTACCGGTCTTACCGGTACCAGACTGGGCCTGGGCAATAATATCATTGCGCTCCATCATAGGACGGATAGCAAGGGTCTGAATAGGGGACGGGGTCTCAAACCCGAATGCATAGACACCACGAAGGATGTCATCTGGAATCCCCATATCATCAAAGGAGGTGTATGGCTTCACAACATACTCTTTGCGCTCTTCAACTGCAGGAGCGGCGGCTGCGTGATCATCGGCGTGGGCGTGGGGCATTGCGGACATAGTGGCGTGTGTAGGCTTGGTGTCTGACATCTTCTGGGATCACCGCGCTCAATTTTTAGACGCCCACTGTCACCAGAATCACCGACATCATTTCCTAATAGTCGCCAGCTAGTAAGCAACTCCGCCCAATGCGCCACCCTAAAATTGATTTAAGACGCACACTAATACAGTTAGTAACCAGACAATGTCAAGCAGCGCAGAACTATACGGAGGCCCAGATGTTGAAGATGACGTAGAGAATATGGACGAGTTTGAAGAGGAGGAGACGGAGGAGATTGATAAGACGGACTTTGCACTGAAGGACCAGGATGTGACCTTCAAGCGTCTTAATGCTGCACACCCAGAACTTGTACAAGATTATGTGGAGGCAGTTCTCCCCAAGCTACCCCTAAAAGTATTCCCGGCCGGCCCTTTTACGGATGCGAGCAACGGCGATGAAAATCATCGCACATACCCCTTCTTGACGAAGTATGAGCGCACTCGTATTATTGGACAGCGCGCAAATGAACTTTCGCTTGGCGCACGGGCGTACATTCAAGTCCCAGAACATGTAACGGATGTACGCGAGATTGCTCGGATGGAGCTGGAGCAGAAGCGACTCCCTTATATTGTCAAGCGCCCACTCCCGAATGGCCAGTACGAGTATTGGCGTCTATCTGACCTAATGATTCTCCCCAACTAAACAGATTCACTCTATACCCCTAAATGCAAGACTTCAAGAAATTACTAGATTATTATTTTCGTGAAGACACTCGTGATTTACCAGAGACTGTGGAAGACTATAAGAAGCGGCTAGAAGAACCTATACGATGTTTAACAGAGTTAGAGTTTGGCAAAATATATGATACAAATGTGCGTGGTGTTGTGGCACGCAATGGAATGCAATTAGATGATATTAAAATTTATGCAGCAGATGGAGAAATCATATTTTATTTCTCTAAATTGCAACCAAACTTTATTAATAAAATGGGCAAACCTACGCGTGTTCCATACAAGGTCACTGCCGAAGACGTATGGATTTACAGGACGACCGAAATGATAGATGAATTAATCAATGAATTTAAACGTAAAAAGGCGGGCGAAATATCAACGCCGAAAAGTACAGCCGCCACTGCTGGTACTAGTACGCCGAAATCTGCTGTTGCTAGTACCGCCGGCAGTACTCCAAAGACACAATCTGCGGGTACAACTCCAAAGACACAGTCTGCTGCTGCAACCCCTAAGACTGGTTCTGCTGTTACTACACCCAAGACACAGTCCGCCGCCGCAACTCCTAAGACTGGCTCTCTTGCACCGACACCGACAACACAATCGGCCGCAACTACTCCTCGTCTTGGCCCTGCGGCACCCCCACCATCTCCTAATAGTATGAAGCTTTAATGAACTTTTACTATTAACTAGATTGAGGGGGCATCGCCCCCATTAAAATATAGAAATACGCTCGTCTGGTGCTAAATACAGTTTATCACCTTCGCGTACATCAAACGCATCATACCATTCTTGAAAATGTCGTACGATGTTATTGACGCGATATTTTGCCGGCGAATGGACATCCACCACCAAATTCAAATGCTGTTTTTCAATTCTCACCTTTTCCCGCCACGATGTTGCATACGTCGCAAAAAAGTCTCGTAATTCTTTTTTTCTGTCTGCATCACTCACCTTTGCTCTATCAAACTCAAACTTCAGAGCATTTAGTGAAATCGCCATTCCCTCCAAATCCGCAATATTTTCACTGAGCGTCTGTTCGCCATCAATATGACTTCCTAATAGCCGCTCCTTATTGTACAACTTCTCAAGCGCACCAGTCCTCTTATTGTAAGCACGGTTATCGGCCGCCGACCACCAGTTCCGTTTATTTCCACGGGCATCATAGTCTTTTCCATCTATATCAAATGAATGTGTAACTTCGTGACCAATTACACACCCAAGACCACCATATTTCTGCCCCAATGAACCCTTAGGGTCGTAAAACGGAGGATTTACAATAGCAGCCGGCAATATTAATGCGTTACCCGCATCTCTATAAAATGCATTTACAAGGAATACAGGATTGTCCCATATTTGGGCCGTGGTTTTCTTTGCCACGTCACTTATATATTTTTTCGTATCTGCACGCCCTATTGCTAATATATTTTCTATTAAGTTAGTTCCCAATTTCGCCGCATTATACTCTATATGTTTTATGGGATATAAGATTCCCAATGTTATCTTATCCATTTTATCAATGGCCGTCGCTTTTGTGTCAGGTTTCATCCACGTCTCCCGTAGGCGCCGCCGTGCCGCATCTAAAATAGACACGACAAACGCCCGCACTTCAGCTCTAAATGGCACCGATGCAATTGTACGTTTATAGGCGCGTGACAACTCTAAAAACATATATTTTTTTACAACTTTTAACAACTCACGTTCTAGTGGTATTTTCTTACTCTGTAGTCCTACTAAATCAAAAAATACAGTATCAATGCTCTTTTTATACGAATCTGGTAAATATGTACCAAAATACAATATATGCTTCGCTCGCATCATTGTGCGCCACATTTCTATTGTGTAAGTCCTCAACATATGATTTACGTGTTTGAGCCAACTGGGTCCATCAACTATAAATATCATTTGTTTCCATTGTGCACGATCAAGTCCATATTCCTCCCATAAAATAGCCCAATCAATGGCTGAATATGCGCGCATTAATTCGGCACCAGTATATGTTTTAGTATCTTCCTTCTCCCCCGCATCAATATAGCTTGCATATTTTGCCTCCATATCTGCAAATTCTCCTAGTCCAGTATATCCTAACATTTTTCCTAACTCTTCCAATGCTTGCTTATATGCTTCGTAGAATTTCTTTCCACCCCGCACATCACCCTTATAGTACGCAGCATCGGGCAATGAAAGGGTCCCATTTGATATATGAAACCTCCAATGGCTAGAGTTTTTTTCTTCAGGGCCAGCATATACATTAAATATAGTAGGGGTAGTTGTACGCTGTTGATTTCCTATGTACTTGCACACATCTTCAGACGTTTTCATACATCCAATATCGTTCAAATACGTTTTTAGAGTTTCTAATGCAAGTTGTTTTCGTTCAGGTGATAAATACGATTTTACAAATTGACCAATAGACCGTTCATCTGCATTTTGTGGCCTTGTTATTGACCGCTGAATAATTGCAGTTAGGTCCCTATCTATTTCACGTTGCATTTCATCCACAATTGCCACCGCAGGTCGGTCTGCAGGTATTTTCATTTTGTTTAACCAATGACCGTTTATATGACCATAAAAGTCCGTTCCTGGCTTAATATGCGAGGCCGGCGGGTATGCTTTTAGGGGATGGTGTTTTTGCGTATGGCGCCTTTGTTGATGCGGCCGCCGGCGAGTTGTCGGCATATCTATTTAGGAATCCGTGTTTTTCCTTTGATGACGGCGATTGTTCAGACTTAGAACGCACACGAGGTCTCGCATAAGACACGCGTGAGTACTCTGGACTTGCTTGTTTTGGCATATGAATGGATGGGCGAGGTGTAAAACAAGGAGTTGAAGCAAATGCTGCAGCAGAAAAAATGGCACGATGCTCGTATAGGCGTGATATAGCTATGGGAGCAAAGTATTTCAGGCCGTGTAACTGTGTAACTATACTCATTGTTGCGGGGCCTGTTTCTTATGTATTAGGTTTCTTTCTCATATCGCGACTAAACGCCACTTCAATCCCTTTTACTGGCGCCAGCGTTTGCCGCAATTCAAACAAGTAATGAAGATAGTCATCGGCTCATCCGCCGACCGGGTCTGCATCTCGTAGTACGAGCATTCGCGCTTCTTGCACTGACCACACTTGAACCGGTCCGTAGCCATTTCCTTGTTTCCTTCCAGCAATTTCTGCTCGCGAAGCAGCTGTCGGTCAGCAAGCGTCTTCCAATGTTCAGGAAACATCTCAATGGATGTCATACGACCCACATCAGCAAACGCCATTTCACCCGAACGGATGCGCTCTAGGATTCGGGGATTCTTGACAGGCGACTGCGGATGCAGATTACTTACTACGCTACGGAACAACATCCCATACACATTGCGGAACAGCGGATTCTCCCAATGTGCCAACACATTCCGCTTCTTCGCTTCATCAAAGGATGCCACGTAAATCCCACGCTCAATCTCTTCGGCCGCCGTCGTCGGGAATCCCAGCTCAGTCATAAAGCCCAGGACTTGTAGGGATGCCTGGCGAATTGGGTTTGTCGCGGCGGCCTCCGCACCCACCAATTCCTTGAATCCCGCAGTCCCTAAGAGTGCCGCCTGACGCTGATACCCAGACGATGTCGGTGCCTGCTTTTTGCGACGTGCGTCCGCCTTTGGGGCTGGCCGCTCCTCCTCCTCTGATTCCAGACCATCGTCTCCTCCACCAATACTGCCCTCTTCATCATCCACAACACCCTCGTCGTCACCTTCATCCGCGACATCCTCTTCCTCCTCTTCAATAACCTCTTCATCCTCTTCTAGTTCTTCTTCCTTTCCCTCAATCTCATCAAAGCCTCCCATTGCAGCCTCCTTAAACGTATTCCAGAGAGCCTCCGTGTAGGGAATGGGCGTCTTCCACGAACCCTTTGTAGTGGCAATTAGGAGCATATCGCCGTAGCTGACAAGGGAATCGTAGGGTGGAGGGAGCTCCGTCTTGTTTTCTGTGCCCGACTTACCCTCCTTGTAACCAAAGAGGTACATCTTCGTTCCTTCGTGTGTATAGTGGCCGAGTTCAACCGGCTCGGCCTTCTTCTTCAAGTATGCTTGTAGAGTCTCCTTCTTCAGAGTTCCGTCAGCCTCCAATGCGAGCTTGGCATTCTTGATTTCACCTTTCGCCGAAAACACGAGCGCCTGGACCTTGTCGGCGGCTGCGGCAGCCTTCGTCGGCTTCGGCGTGACTTCCTTACTAGTCTCAGTGGGTGGCTTGGTTGCTGCTGTGGTGGCTTTCTTGGGCGGCATTCTAGGGGGTACTTCTGAGTTGAGGCTTAAATTGGAATCAAATTTATGATCTAGAGTACGCGCCTCTTCAAATGTTAGAAATCCATAGACTAACTCTACATACCGGTTCTGTGCCTGATAAGCCAGTTCGCACCATTGTTTGGTCCGCGGGACCAGAAGGATGGTGTGAAGTTGATACTATTACGGGTGATGGTGGCGCCTACAAGATTCTGCACACCGAAGCTGGCTCCCTTACTGTTCAGCGGATGCCTGATGGGTGGGTTCCGTCTGAGTTGTATTCTCAGCTGGAGCTTCCTGTGTATTCTCTTCCTGATGGGTCTGAGTTGCTTGGCCGGTGGGCGCGGTCTGTGGAGCCTTTTCATCCACCACAAGCCGAGTGTCCTGTGAAAGAGTCGCGGCATCAGGCTCGTCAGGCACCGCGACAGTATCAACGACCTGCTGAGCAATCGCTACAGATACAGCTCCCGCCGAACGACAGCCCTTCAGAATCGGCCCAATGCAAGCCCACGCGCGTCGGAGCCAGTTCTTCACACCAGAAGGAACGGCATCAGGAAGCTTCTTCGTCGCGCCCTCGCCTAGGTACTCATCAACCACGGCAGTATGCTGCAGTACCGCCTCCATCTTCTCCACACACCCCTTATAGTCCTTCATTGCATCACGAGCAAACTCCGAAATATCGGCCTGTGAAAGACGCTCGGTCTCAATCGTATGCACGGCCTTTGCAATCGCATCGCTCACAAGATGTGCCGCATTCTCGCCAGCAACGGCCCGCAGGTGGGTCGCGGCAGCCGAAAGCGCATCAGGACCAAGCTCTGCGGATTGTTTTATAAGGAACGAATGCGCACGACGCGTGAGTTCGGGCGCAGAAATGTCACTAGGAATTGAACGATTACTCATATCTATATGTCTATCAGTTAATACGTTTAGAACCTTGCTAGAGGGTTTTCTGAAGGTCTTAATTTTCCTTGTTTGAAGTCAGAACTAGGTGCAATGTTTGCGAACATCATAAAAATCCTGCTGACAGTCGTCCTCCTCTTCCTGGCATACCAGCTCCTTCTAAAAGCAGTTGCTGGAACCTCTTCCAAATCTGTTGCATATTCCCGCCCACCGATGGTGGAAGAGCGGTTCAATGTTGAACCGGCAGTCGTTCCTGTTTTCAAGGAAACCCCTAAGCCAGTTCCTGAGGAGCGCCCTATTGCCCCGGCTGGTCCTAATCCCCCCTCTCAGCAAGCTCCCTCCAATGAGCGCCATATTATGGCACCTGAGCAGCCTATGGACCCTTATGCAGAGCAACAGGAGGATGCATATGCTGGAGAAAACCTCAGACATCCTGAGCGTATGTTCCGCCCGCCCCCTGATAATAATAACACGGGTATTGCCGTCCAGGCGGGGATTGCGTCCCAGGCCTCTGCTGCTCCTGCACAAATGTCACAGTTTGCACCTGAAATGGCCCAAAATGGCGGCTTCTTTATGGACGGCGTGATGGCCAATGACACCTTTGAGGACAGCACGATTGCTATGTATTAATTAGACTGTGGGTTTCTTTGAAGAATGGCTCATACACACAAACAATACCATTTAATCTGTGATATTGATGAAACGCTTGTACAATATAAATGGGGACGACGCGCCTTGCCAGTTGTAAGTGCTATTAGGAGTGTAGTGGGGGCTCCACTTGGTGCGCCTATTCCACAGGGCCCTGGCCAAATGACACGTGCGTGGTATGGTTTGCCTGCGACCGAGCTGGAAAAATACGACCGCTTAGGGCCCTTTATACTACGCCCTGGCTTGCGGGAATTTTTGCGATTTGCATTTTCGGAATTTGCGACGGTCAATATTTTGACGCGCGCCACATTGACCTACGCCCAAGAACTTCAGCGACGTCTATTTTCCGCTGGAATTATACCACGCCCCTTTGATAATATTTGGGCACGCAGGGCGTCCGAAAAATCCACGACATACAAACAGAAATACCATTCTAAAAATCTTGAATATATCTGGCGAGTCTTGGATAAATCTGGGCGGATGAATCGGCGAAATACTGTATTTATTGATGACCTGGCGGAAAATACCCATAATCCGAGCAACGACGGCAATAGTATATTGCTAGTCCCATTTGCACCATTTGGATATGAATATGAACCGCGCCCCTATACACCTATGTATAATGACCCGACTCTACACACCCTAATAGGAAAGCTACGACGGATTGTACGTGGAACCACTGCATTACCATTTAGCCAGCCCCAAGGTATTACACGGCGCCAGAAACATAGGCGGGCAGCCTAAATCTTGCCCACGATGATTAAGAAAATGGCCGACACCGCCCAGCCACGCCAGACCCGCGTAATCAACTCGTCACACCACGCCGAGCAGAAGCCCCTTTCGCTACGCCCTCTACTGCCTCAGGCACGGGAGGCCGTTGCGCAGCTCATTGAACGCCATATTGGTGCTGACTGGCGTATTAGCCACAAGTGTGACATCCGCAAGGACGGTCGTCTCCTTGCTGCCGATACGTGTTACGCCTGGCTCCGTGAAGGGCGTGAGCGCCCTGGTATCCTGATTCTATCAGGCGCCGATGAGCCCGCCGTGTTCTGGGATATGGACCGTGATGAGCCCAATGCACTCCGTTTCCAGATTCCATTTGGTTTCACGCGCCGAGGCCCCAGTGTATTCGTCGCGACCCTGCTCCGTGGTGAGCGCCGGCTCATCCTGGAAGACATCTGGTGCGACGCTGGCAAGTCTATGATGTCGGCGCCATTTTCGGCACGGTGGCGCGCACTCAATACCGCCTACCAATCATTGTCTGCCCAGCAGCTTTACCTTGGTATGGACCTTGTACTGACTAAGCCAATGTCCTTGGAAGAATTTGCACGTACGGCCGAGCCTGGGACGATTTGGGATTTCCAGCCCGAGGCGGCGGGGCGTAAGCGGCTCTATTATGTGATTCCTGGTGTGCGCGTGGGGCCATCGGCTGGCGCTCAGAGCCGCGAGGCCGCCGCAAAGGCCCACTTGTCCGCGACGACTCCGCAGGTCAATAAGAACGTCCTGAAGCGCACCACTCAATTCCTAACTGTACGTATTGCGAAGATTAAGCCTGACCCTTCTACAACTCTGCCTGATTCCTATGTACTTGAATCGGGTGATGGGCATATTGTTGGACGCCTGTGTGTGACTCGTATGGACCAGAGCAAGGAACTACGTCAGAAAATTAAGGAGGCCCCTGATGGCTTCCCCGCCGAGGTCGCTTGGCACACGAATTTCAAGAAATATGAAATCACTAAGATTCTGCCGGCTGACTCGCCGCTGTCCGCCGCGGATGCATTCCACGAAATTATTTCCGAGTAATGTGTAACTAAATGAGTTCTGAAATATCATTGACGGATAAAGAATCAATAACATTGGGTCGGTATTTTTTTGCAGCATTTGATTTATTCAAACAAGGTGCCGCGCTCATTACTGGCAAGGAATCCGCTTCTGCCCCGCCTCCTGTTGGAGAGAAAACACTTGTTTCGGCAGGTCTAACGCCCATATCAACACGAGTTACACGCCAAGTGCCTGTGTCTGTAGGTGTTTTACCACAAATATCAACACGGGATACACGTGAAGCACCCGCGTCCGCAAGTCTTTTACCACAAATATCAACGCGAGTTCCAGAAACGAGTGCTACAACGCCCTTAAAAACATCAAAGATAGTTACTAAAATTACGCCGGCTACTATTTCAGAAGTTACAACACCAACCCTAACAGCCTCTATTGCGTCATTTCCGTCTATACTATTAGGGAGTAGTAGTTCGGGTGAGTATGGGGGATTGGGTGGGTATGGTAGTTCATCTTCATATGCAGACTTTGTAGATAAAACATACACAGTAGCATCTTCTTCCTTTGGTGTTGCTACACCAGTAATAGTACCCCCTGTTACTCGCCCTGTTGTGGGCAGCTCTAGTTCTTCTGCTCGGCCTGTGGTGGGCATCTCAAGTCCTTCTGCTCAGCCTGTGGTGGGTAGCTCTAGTTCTTCTGCTCAACCTGTGGTGGGCATCTCAAGTCCTTCTGCTAGGACTACTCTAGCCAGCTCTAGTTCCTCTGCTCGGCCTGCAATAGGCAGCTCTAGTTCCTCTGCTCGGCCTGCAATAGGCAGCTCTAGTTCTTCTGCTCAGCCTGTGGTGGGTAGCTCTAGTTCTTCTGCTAGGACTACTCTAGCCAGCTCTAGTTCTTCTGCTCGGCCTGCAATAGGCAGCTCTAGTTCATCAAGTTCAGTCTATTCATGTTATATTCCAGAAAAAAATAATATAACCACGCCACAAACTGGTAAAACATATACATTATCGTGCGGGAAATGGTCAAAAACATTTAGTGTGTTACTCTATGCAACGTCTGCACAACATTACTGTAATGATCAAAAAACAGTTAATTCTGCTTATAATGAATCAACACAAAACCAGAAGGATTATAAGAATGTGTTTGGGTTCTTTATTGCAAATAACTGCTTTGATTCTGCAATTGATTTTTTATATTATCATTCACTTGAAAATGGTTTATTGACTCCTAAGCTAGCTCATGGCCAGGCTCGGTTGGATTCATTTGGTTTGGTAGGAACAACATTTATGAATTATATTATATTAACTCATGCAGCAAATATATCAAATGTGAATTTTGATGTAGCAAAAAATAAAGCAGTAATTGCGTGGTTTGATAAATTAAATACTGAATATACATCACCGTATATTGATTTTACAAACAATTTATATTACGTGTATTCAAATAAAATGCTGGCCTACTTACATATTAAACGTATTCCCAATACGGATAGTAAATTTACTGCAATACTAACAAAAATTACAGATAAATTTAAAAATACTAGAAAAGTTGCAATAACAGAAAACTTTTCAAATGAAAATAGTGCCATGCCATATGTTCAAATCATATCAGGAACTAAAACTGTACAAATAATAGATACACTTGGCAAACCGATCAAAGATTCATCAGGAAAGCCAATGTCATTAACTGTAACATTTGACAATGATTACTTTATAACATCGGAATATCGTTATAATAGAGTAATACATTATCACGATTATTATTTGCGATTACTCTTTGCAACCCTAATTGTCCTCAAACTGAAAAAAGCACCACAATCCTTCTTTGATACAATTAAACCCGTAATTAAAGGTGTTATGGATACATTGCGTAAATTGGCTTTGCCACCACCTGGTTCAGCTAGCAACAGCCCTATTAGCTTAGCATCAAACTACAATGCAGTTGATTTGTATACAGTATGGGGTGGTGGAACTAAATCTGATTCATTCAATTGGAGTGCAATTGATACAACATATGGTGAATACAAATACATATTTGAAAATGCACCGATGCCAGATCATCAGTTAATGGGGTTTAGTTTAAGCTCCAGTAAAATTGTTGATGCATTAAATGGAACTGCCTACTAATTTATTGCAAGTGCAAGTAGTAGTACAGTTGTAATTCGTTGATAAAGACTCATAGAACCCCAGGGATTATCACATGGGCTTAACACATTTCTACAAGTAGGGCACGTGTTAGACCGCAGACCCCACGTGGTAAGACAATTAGGGTGGTATGTGTGGTTACAGGTGGTTGTAATAATTGGTGTGGTGGATGTTTCATCGTCCATACAAATTATACATTGGATTTGCTCGGTTGCCATAGGTTTGATGATAGTACTATTAGGACGTATTTAGGATGGATACCAGGCCTGCTGGCCAGAAAAATACACACACCTAATAGTATAATGGCTCGTAATTCACGTAAGTCTCGCGCGACTCGTCGTCGTGCTTCAGCGCGGAAAATGCGTGGGGGTGCTTGGGGTCAAGGCTACCGCAATGAGGCAGAGATGATTGCCCCTGGATACCCTGTAATTGGTGGATACCCTTCTTGCGGGGCTCTCTCCCGTCCCGGTATGCTTGTTGAGGGTGATGTGCCAAAGGGTGGGCTCCCTGGTGTTACTGGGGGTGGCCGTCGCCGTCGTGGTACGATGCGTGGTGGGCGTTACACCACGGACCTCGCCGGTACTGCGGCGGATTTCGGGGCGGCTATGGGTCCCCGTGGTGGAATGGTCGCGGACACACTGCGTATTCCTGGTGAAACAGGTGGTTCGCCTACAGCCTGCACTGCGCCTCCCGCCCCCGGAACTGCCCCCACGCCTATGGCTGGTGCTGGTGCGGGTATCCTCCCTGGCTTTATGAAGGGCGGTGCTCAGCTCGCGCCTGCCCCTTTCCTCCAGGAGCAGACTGCTGGCTACACATTTGAGCCCAGCAATTTCCTGGATTCCGTGGGTGCTCCTATTGCCCTGCGCACACCTGTCGGCGGACAGTTAGATGTGCCGGCGTGCAAGACTACGGGCGGTGGTCGTCGTCGTCGCAGCAGCCGCCGTCGCTCGGCGCGTCGTTCCTCACGTAAGGCTGTGAAGGGGTCTCGTAAGGCAGCCCGCAAGGGTCGCAAGGCTTCTCGCAAGAACCGTAAGTAAGTTACTCCCCTAGTCCCATAATTGCACAACCCTCAGATTCCTCTTCTTCCTCATCCTCATCTTCACTATCCCCGCCACAACCTCCACCCAAACCTCCAATTAGACACGCCCCACTCTTAAACATCGCCTCATCCTCTTCCTGACGTGCCATATATGTAGGTCGGCCTTCTTCCTGAATGTCATACCCACATTTCTTATAATAGGACAACCGCAGCTTCCATTGACGCTTGTACATATCGTGCGGGTCAATCACATCCACAATTACAGGGTCCAACTCACGCTCCTCAGGGCGCATACGCAAGATACGCCCCGTGCTCTGCTCCACTCGCTTCCGCGGTGACGCCAGAATCACCGCATTCAACGTCTTAATGTTCAGCCCCTCGTTTGCCATTGCGTACGTCGCCAGCACCACCTGGGCATCCCGCGCAGTTGCATCCAGGTCCGCCTGCTTCATACCACCCACATAATAGCCCACCGAGTGCTTTCCCTCGCCCCGCAATGCAATCTCAATGTTCTCCAGCAGAATCTTCCGCTCGCTCAGAATCAAGATTTTCCGTCGCTTGTCCGCAGCCAATCCACGAATCAACTCCAGGACCTTCGCCGTCCGCTCCGCGTGCTCCACGACCTTGCTCAACAGCCGCGCCAATACAGGCTCACCCTTCCAATCCACAGGAACCTCCTTATATTCCGCGTCTTTTGTGTTGAAATGCACACCACGCACCCTAACAGTCGGGTCCGGTTCGCGCGTCTTGTCCCAATGGACCGGCTTGCCCAAGAATGACTCAAACACAAACGTCAGTCCATCCTCGCGTGTCGGCGTGGCCGAGAGTCCGAGCAGCGCCGCCGGCTGCATCTTTCCAAGGGCCTTGGAGAAATGCGGCGCGCCCAGTTTATGACATTCGTCAAAGATTGCCAACCCATAATCCTTAAAGTATCCCTCTGGATAATCGTGTAGTGCCAGCGTCTGCAACATACAAATCAAGCAGTCGTATTTCGCAGGATCCACCTCGGCCTTCGGCCCCTGCAGAATTCCCACACGCAGACCATCCACAAAGGCCTCCATTTCTCCGCGCCACTGGTTCAAGAAGAACTCCTTATCCACCACCACAATAAACCGCCGCCCATAGCGCACCGCCGCAGCCAGTGCCATAAATGTCTTCCCTTTTCCACACGGCACACATAGGAGTCCGTTGTGCCCCGCCGCCGCGAATTTCCCCAGGATTTCGTTCTGATAATCATACGGCGTCCCCTTGAACTTCACAGCAGGTGGAAGTCGCAGACCCTCCGGTACTAGTGAAACATCCGCAGGTCCATATTTCTCCGTGCCCCACGCACGTGGAACATAGAAGCGTGTGCCAGATTCCATATAAATCGGAAACGGCTTGATGCCCTTGGCATATTTCTCCAGTACCTTCGGACTCACTAATAGTTCTTTCCGCAAAGTCGCCTGTTGCTTTTCCGTCAGAGCCGTCTTCTTAATCGCATAGCCTCGGCTTGTCAGAATCTTATCTACGTCGTTGATATTACTAGTCATTGGCTTGTAGGGGGTACTTGGTGTATAGTACGTGTATGTCGCTCAAATTTAGACTAGCATATCATCAGATGAAGGCCGACGTATTCTTTTTATTGGCGCTCCTATTTGTGTCGTTTATAGTCATACCGTACGTTCCACACGAGTCGTTCTATGTGTTGGACTACGCAATGGTGCGTATTATATTACTCTTAATTATGGTGTATTCTCTGCGTTACGGGCCTATTATAGGTGTTGCGACATTCCTACTTGTAAGTGCGCTCCTCCTAGAGAGAAACTACAGAATTTTATCATATTCTAAACTCCTATTCAAGTATCGCCGGCACGGAGAGGCGCCTCGTATGGGTGCCGACGAGGATATGCCTGTAAGCAACGAGGTCTATTACGTACCCGATGAAGTGCCCGAGGAGACGGACATTGAGTATCGGCCGTATGATGAGCTGGGTTCTAACGATTTCACGGCGGAACCTGGATCAGATGACAATAAGATAGTTATGAATTCTTCACCGCTCGGGTCGGCGGCGGCTGCACTTTTCCAGCATTAAGCCGGCGGGGCTGTGTTAGGGGTCGCTGCACAAGTCCCATCAATGGGTTTGCTGGCATCAAGGAGGGCCTTTGCAACCTCGCAAATAGCAGGGTTATTCTCCACCACACCAGTGCTCTGGCCCTTAGCCTTCAAATACCGCTCATAACTGGCCTTAGAACTGCACATACGAGGGACTGGTACGCTCTCGCCTGCGAAGTACGTCTGCATAATGAGGGCTGGCTTGCCAGCCTCCATGCTCGTAACTGTCTTCTGACAGTTGGACGTCACACACTTCATCAACTCCTTGTCCCGTATGTTTGCACAACTATCCACCTTCATTGTATTTTCGGCCTCGGTCTTATAGATTTTACATTTAGGGGCGCCCTCATTTGTCGGTGCATCACGGCTTACTGTTAATGCAGACTCCGTACATCCTTCGTATCCAGTTGTGAAATTGCGGAAATAGTTGGGCATTGATGGCGGGCACACGGCGGCGGCCTTGTCGTTTGCGATTGTCAGCTCAATTGCCTTACACGAAGGCACGCCGCCCTTTTCTGGTGACATTGTACATACTATGTCACCATCACACTTCAGCCCCCTAATAGTCCCTGAACAGCAATGTGAATTGCCGTTTTTGTCAATGAAATACTTGGACCCTGGGGGGCAATGATAGGTGCGAACGGACGCTGGGAGTTCAGATTGTTCCGTTCGGCTGGTCTGTTGCGTTGAGAAGGCTTCCAGTGATGCACGCTCTAAACGGAAATTCTCTTGTATGACCCAGCGCCGGAGCGAAATGTAGAGGCCTATTAGGAGGGCACTGAAGGCTATGATAGATATAAACCACATTATGGGTGATGCGTCCTTCATCTAACGTATTACTATTAGAGTTTTTGGATTATATTCCACCAACTCTAATTGTTATGTCTGTGTATTTTACTATTAGGGTTTTTGTAATGATACTCCTGTACCGGCTGCAGGATTTGGTACAGGAGCCTGGGGTTTGGGAGCGGCAGCTGCTTGTTGATTTGTTGGTGTGCCATTTGCTGCAGCGACGGCTGCCGTATTTTTAGGATTTGGTGCAGGAGCCTGGGGTTTGGGAGCGGCAGCTGCTTGTTGATTTGTTGGTGCGCCATTTGCTGCTGCGGCTGTTATTGCCGCTATAGCTGCTGTTCCTGCTGCTGCTGCATTTCCTTCAAGACCATTTTGAACTACTTCAACGGTCGTCGACTTACCCCGCGTGTAAATCCAATACCACACAAACCCTGCCACTACAAGTCCCAATATAACTCCTGCAACAATTAACCCAGTCCGCACAGCTGAAGTCATTGTCCCATCGTCGGGCTTTCCAGCCATCACATCCTTCAACTCTAATTGTTGGGCATCTGACTCATCCTGCAATGTATCCGCCAATGTACGAGCCCCCGTGGCAGGATCCAGAAGCACCAGGTTCCCACTGATATCCTTCAGACGGTCCAGAGGAACACACTTATACTGCTGTGTTGTTCTCAGACCATTCTCATCCACCTTCGCCGTCATCGGCGTCGCCGCATTTGGACTTATGTCGGTGTTGAAAATGAAAAACTGTTTCGTACTCAAGTCCCGTGACGTTGTGTATGTTTCACCATCTACTGACCACGTAAAAGTCCCATTGTTATTAGACTTTGCCGTATTGAGCCCAGGGCGGGCGAACGATGGAAGAATAAACATAGGGATTTTATTCGCAAAATACGACTTCACTCCTTCCACAGTTGCAGTTTTAATATACACACCAGGGCACATTAATATACCCACGTGCAGCGTACTAATAGCACCATCACCAGGGTTCTGCAACTCTACACACGACTGATAGCCGACGCGCAATGTCTTTCCGCGGAAAAATGGCTCCAGCGACTTTATTTGGGGTACCCGTTCATTCAAAATATCACTGAAGTACATATCAATGTCGGCGTTGTACGTTGATATTTCCTGGGTAGCCGAAATTGGGACGACAACTAAATACACTGACTCGCCACCATAATCGTTGTACGCCTTCTTAAATGCAAATACGAGCTGACCAAATGCTTCCGTCGGCGAATCCGACTCGGGCTGGACTGTTATGGTGGTGTTGGCACCAGACCAGTGCTTGCAAAACTGAATTGTTTGGAGCGCATATGGAATCCGATTAATAAACAGTGTGTCATTTGCATTGTCCTCAATGAACCCGTGTTTCTTATCAAGGAACTTGCGCGGAATAGACCGAATGCTGAGCGCCGTCCGTAATTGTATATCACGCACAATGTCTCCATAATTTACTTCAAAATTGTCGCGTTTTATGGCTCCCGTGAAAGACACAGGGAGGCCTGTTAAACTCATTGCAGGACACGTATTACCTGACATATCTACTTATCAAGTACGGCCCTTTTTGGGACTGTGCGCTTCACGCGTAGGACTATTAGAGGATGCCAGGGATGTATTTGGGTCCGTCCATTCGGTAAATATGGACCTTGCCGGCGTTTCCTGTGCCAAATGTACTGACCTGTTCGCCGGTCATTAATTCTTCACAGCCCACATCGTCCATACAATCCCGCTTCTTAAATGACAGGGGCACGGGCACAGGGTTGTATGTATCTGTGCGTGTGTAGTAGTTCCAGCGGTCTGTGGAGGTGGCTGTGCGGCGACCATAGAGAGGAAGCACCTGGCCATCCGGGAGAGTCATAATGCCGACACTCTGGAATCTCTCTGGAAGACCTTGTGTAGGGATATTGATGGGAATAGGGGCAATACCTCCACGGGGAGGGAACTCGGGCCCATTAAAGTAACTACGTAATGGCTGCGGGGCGCGCATATAACGGTCATCGCCGTTGTTCGTCTGGATGATAACAGGCGGCGCGGGAGTGGGAGGGCCTAATAGCGGTGTCGGGGCTGGACGCTGGGGAGGTGCCGCATAAATGGGACTAGAGTTGCGCCCAGTGTCACGTAGAGCGACTATTAGGAGGAGTACGACGATTACAGCGGCGAGGCCGAAGAACAGTAGGTTGTTAGATAAACAGAACGTGCCGGCGGGACAGGTGTCATCGGATGCGGCTCCACCACGCATTTGGGGCGCCGCCGGTCCGCCGCCTCCACCGCGCATACGCATTTTAGGTTTCAGGCCTTTCTTCATCTCTATTTACCATTTGGTATTTCATATGCAGTTAGCTCCCTAAATGTAATGCGGGTGGATTTAGTGTGTGTATAATAGACAGGGCCTCTTTGTAGTAGTACATTTAATAGGAAATATCACACGCTGTGTATTTCGGAAATACATTTTTGCGCAAACAAATACAAATGATTTCCTGGCGGCTCGGCTCGGCCGAGCGGGCAGCCGAGGAGATTTGGAATTTGTTTGCGCAAAATGTTCCCAACTGTCAGGCAGCAAACACACCCTAATAGTAACTTGTAGGAGATATTGTAATAATACAAGTTATGTAGTAACTTAATATGTATTAATACAAATTATGTGTTTTTTAACTCAATATTTAGTTTCCGCCAAATAGCCCCTGGAAGCTCTGGAGCATACCTGCACCGTCCTGGAGAATAGGCTTCATAGAAGAAATCATACTCATCAGGGACTTCTGGGTCTCAAGGAGCTTCTGAGTATCCTGTGTGAGGGCCTCTACCTGGCCAGGATTGAGACCACCGAGCGCGCGCATAATTGTCGTGCCGGCATCAATGTGCGGACCGGCCTTGGCCTCGCCAGGAAGCTGACCGAGCTTGAAGAGACCAGGGGGCTCAGCACCACCATCCTGGCCATCAAAGGACTCAATATCACCCGTGAAACCCGCGACAGTGGGCTGGAGGGCTGTGCCGACGGTCTGCTGGGGAGCCATCTGTTGCTGGGGGGCAGTTAGCGTAGAGGGGACCTGTGCGCCAACAGGGGCCGCGATGGCACCACCTGCACCGACGGTCTGGGGAGCAGTGGGTGCTGGGCCGGCCACAGGGGCGGCATTCACACCAACTGCACGCATTGCGGCCGCCGATGCACTCACTGCACCCGCAACGGCACCAGCACCGCCGGCTGCACTAGGGGCTGCACCTGTTGTGCTGACGGTCGCCATCATAGGCATAGACGCGGAAGGGCTCGCCATAGGGACCTGCATCGTCGCACCCGCTGCACCACCAGGGGCCGCAGCACCGGCGATATTAGAGATTGTCGCGCTCACGGCGGGCGTAGAAGCACCAGCACCGACGGCAGCATTTCCTACCATCGCCGAAGGCGCACCCATCGCCGAAGGCGCACCCATCGCTGAAGGCGCGCCCATTGCAGAAGGCATAGCAGGGGCTGCAGGAGCCGCAGGGGCAGGAGCCGAGGTTGTCGTGGCACCACCCGTCATTGTGCCACCTGCGCCCATTGATGTGGTAGTCGCAGAAGGAACACCAGATGTCGTGCTCACCATCGCATCCTCAAATCCCTCTAATAGCCCATTCATCTTCTTACCACAAGACCCCTGAAATCCTTCTATCTTCTTCTCGCCCGCATTCATCTTTGCAATCCGCTCAACAATTGCCGGTGCAGCCTTGTTTGTCGCCACAACAGGGGCGGCGTCGGCAAACTTCTCCACCCACTTGGACTGAACAAGAGGCAGTACATACTTAATTGCTATGCCGCTGAGCACCATTGATGCCATCGCAAGCTCTAAATTGCTGTCCATACTGAACGAAATGAGACCAATGGAGAAGGCCCCCATAAGTCCCACAAGTCCAAGAGCCTTTGTGGCCCACAGTAAGAAGACCACAAATACACTTACTGCAAATGTCCTAGCTGCCACCTTTACACTCATTCTGACTAGAGTCGGCAAATTAGTGCGAGGCGCTTATTATAAGGGCTATTAGGGTGATACAAGTGGAACCAGCACCCGTTGAAGTACCCAGAAGAAGATACCTGCGGATAGCGACTTCACTAACATACCAATCGTTGTCGGGTCACCACCCACCCGTAAAAGTCGGGGGAAGTAGAGACCAATCATCGTATTTACAAATGGAAGACTGACCAAGAAGACTATTATGGCGACAAGTAGGGGCGTCTTGAGTTCGCGCAGAAGGCTCTTCTTGGATGACTTCAGCCAGCCGTCTTCAGGAGGAGGTGGTGAAGGGGGAACCGGGGCCGTAGTAGGATAGTAGGGAGACCCCATCATACCTGGAGGACCAAACTGACCCTGGTTCGGTAAGAGAGATGCGAAATCTGCCGGGTTTGGGTGCTGACCTCCAATAATATGTGCAGTTGGCGGGTGGTCATCCATAGAGTACTGCATCATAGTATTGGGATTGGGGTCATTCATAGCGTGCATTGCACGGGCCGAGGGGGCCGGAGGTAGGGCCTGTTGTGTGGGCATCATTTGATTTCCACCGCCAGTTGTGTTCATATCGGCTAAGATTTGCTGAACGAGATCCCCGTCGTTCTCCACTGGCCCCTTAGAGTCCAAGTCTGTTAGAAGAGTACCAGCAGCGCTCATTTGCCTTAGGCAGGTATGAAAAAGAAGGGGCTATTAGCGCGTGGCGGCGGCACCTTTGAACGATTCCACGATGTTTCCAGCACATTCTGCAGTGGCGGTCTGGAATTTGTAGCACTTGTCCTTGATTTTATATACGGCGTCCTTCACCTCGCTTGTAGGCGGGGCCTTGATGCGTTTGCATTCATCCCCCTTACAGTCCCCGCCCCCACCTAAAATTACAATGAGTCCTACACCCATTATAAAGCTGAATAAATATCCGAATTTAGGATTTCTTATATAATCTGCCAACATCTCTAGATTTACTGGCGGTTGTATTTTTGGGCGCCCGTGATTTGGATTTATAACAACGACTAGTAGTAGATGTTATTGAATCCAGCTGTATTTCTATTGGGGATTGTTGTTGGTATTTTCTTAGTATGTATGTTGCGCCCGGAACAGAAAGTTGTGCTGCGGTATCCTACGCCTGAAAATGTGGGAAACACGACGTACCGTGATGGGAATTCGGTGTGTTATAAATACACCTCCGAAGAGGTTAGCTGTGATGCTGAAAAATCCAAGGTGCGTGAGTATCCTGTCCAATAGGGGGTGACTCGCGACGCGGCCCTACGGGCCTTGACGCTCACTCCCCCTTACCCCCCTTAGCATAGGGTCCGCATTAATGACCAACCGCTCCCTTTAGTAGGCAGAACATATACTCCTTAATCGGCGCGTCCGCGTTATACTCAAACGACTTGAACCGTTTATAGTCGCGCTCTACAACCGACACTGCACCATACTTGCCCATAATCTCCAGCATTTTCTCTTTTGACAACAGGCTCTCACTATTATAGGATATGAAGAGCCACTGTGTGCGCAAATCACGACACAGCGTCTCAAATGCTCCCGCAACGGTCGCCCCCTTTTTGCAAAACGGCGAGATGAAACAGTCCGTGGGAATTCCAGTCTTTCCTTTTAGGGGCGGCTCGGCAATCAGCGCGGCCGGCGATTTGGCGATAATATTCAGCGGGAAATAGTTCTTGGAATACTGGCGCTCATTGTACGGCGGGTCAAGATACACCACATCCGCCTCTACTTGTCCAAGTAAGGTCGGCGATAGCACATCCAAATTATGGACGCGTGCTCCATCAGCCGGTTGGACTGTTAGGGTGTGAATAGGCGTAAGTTTGAGAGTCTTCTTCGCCTTGTCCTTGAATTCCTTCAAGAAACATCCATACACGGCTGGCACATTGCTCACTGCATCCGCACTAATAATGAGTGAGGCCAGCAAGAACTTATACTCATCCGCTCTCACGTTCCCTACTTGTTCCTCTATTGCGGCACGAAGGTAGTCAATACGTTGCGCATTTTCAATCGTGAAGAATTTCCGAGCGGCTTCGCCCCGAGGACTATAATGCGTCGTCACATATCCAACTGTAGATGTATATGTGCCGGCGGCCAGGGCGTCATTTAGGCGAGCAATGATATCACGACAGGCGGTCGTATAAGTGGACCGCGTAAATGCGTGGGCAATAATGGAGCTGTACAGCTCGGCGTCATTTGACTGCACAATTGCACCCGCTTTGCGAAAGTGGTATGATACGATGCCAGTTCCAGCAAACAAATCAGCAACACGCTTCCCACTAAATGTCGTCCAGCCAGTCTTTTCCTGGATAGTTGCCGTCAGCCAGTCTAACAGTTGATATTTGGATCCTATGTAGTTAAGGCGCGTGATTTTTTCGGGTTCGGGTTCGGGCACGGGCTCAGGTGCGTGAGGAGCGGCTGTTTGCGCAGCACGTTCTTCAAGCATTTTCAGTGATGTCTTCAACTTGATTTTCTTAGGTGCGGCAGACATAAGGCGTGGAGGGTACTAGTATGTGCGCAGGGTGAAATGCTCAATTTTTAGCGCGAAGTTCAGAAATGTACGCGCTTTGCATTTGCGAAGTGCCCTATAATAGCACCTTCACGGGACTTGGCGGCCTGCTCTGCATACGCCCCTGCACTAATCACCTCCTCCACTGTCTCGCCCGCCCCCTCATATGTAATCAAGGATTCGGGGTCACCATCACCCCCTACTTGCTGATTCCGTATGCGCTTGCGCACCGACATCAATATCTTACCGTATTTATTCTCGCCGCGCCACTTGGCAGAATCCAAGATGTCATTATTCTCCAGCGCCAAACCAATGCCATCCACTTTCTCGGCCGAGTCGGCCAGCACAATCGTCGCATTACCAGTCCCTAATAGTTTCTCGCGGAGCTCCGTGTGTTGGCGGAACTTCTGATACGTGGCCTCCTCTAGAATATCAAGACGTATCTTATTTTCCCACTCGTCTAAGCGTGGAGACGCTGCACCGTGTGTTTCCGAAATAGACTTTGGAATAATCCCATTGGCCTTTGTGCGCATTGTACGGGGCGCACGAGTCTTCATAATCTCCGTCCGCAGGTCATCATAATGGAACCGGCGGGCCTTCTCGGCTGCGACGGCCTGTTCTACTGTGAAATATTTCACACGGTCCATTGTGAATTCAATGGGGTAGAATGTACTTAGGAACCCATACTCATTGTCACTAGGGCCATCATATGCGATAATCTTCTTCCCCTTTGCAACGTCCGTCATAAATTTACGCTTGCGAGCTGCACCGCCATCAAGTGTATCCTCTATGCCCCCACCTGCCATTGTCGCCTCGGCGCCCTCTGCAGGAGGAACAACCTCCTCAGGGGCTGGAATACGCTCCTGGCCAACCCGCGCGTACTCTGTCTGGAGTGAATACGCACGGCGGCGCACAAATCCAACTCCCCGTAGTACTCGCTGACCGTGCTCCTTCTTGAACAACACTTGCTGTACTGGTACGGACTCGTGGATAACAACCGTTCGCAACTCAAACTGGCGCTTTGTGCGCTGCATATCAATCTGCTCAACCGCGTCATTGGCGAGTTTGACTTGTAGGGCTGTTCCCTCGCCGGCCTTATAGGCCTGATACGCTGTGCGTAATGTATCCACCGCATTGTCATATTGAGCCTCTAGTGCGCGCACTTCCTCAAACCGCGTCGCATCTAATTGTCTCAAGTCTTCCGTTGTAGGAGGGTAGTAAGGGGGGATTGTATAAACCTTTTCTACACGGCCCGATTCGGATTTCATTACAAGGTTACCACGTGCATCAAACTCGTATAAGTGTGGCTTTTTCACGCGACTTGCATAAAACGTACGAAGCTGCTCGCTGGTAGGTATAATGCCATCTGGTGTAACAATTGGCTCCTCTTCACGCGGCTCCTCAGGGGCGGCAGGGGCTAACTGACTTAGCGTAGGAGCGGCAGAAGCAGCAGGGGCCGTTGTACCATCTACACCTCTACGAATAATCCTACGTGTTGTCGTCCCTGCTGTTCCTGTAGGGGCAGCAACAGGAGTGGCCACAGGAGCAGCAGCAACAGGAGCAGCAGCAACAGGAGCAGCAGCAGGTACAGTTGAAGTCACAGGAGCAGCAGCAGCCTCAGGCCTACGAATAATCCTACGTGTTATCCCTGGAGCCCCAGGCGCGGGGTTTGATTTTAAATCACCGGTTTGACCAAGTGTCGGTTCCATCTATGCTTTTCTACCATTGTTTTTTTCGTCTATAGCCCCAGAGTGATGGAAGCACAGCAACGCCCGGTAAGTCGTAAAGGACGAAATGCAATCTTATATGGCCTTGCGTTATCCCTTGGCGTAAGTCTCGCCTTGTCTGGGTTTATTATTAATCAATATGAATTCATTGTACTTCCTCTATTAGGTTTTGGGTTAGCCATCGCCTTTAATGTTTTGACCCAGTTTAGCATTTGCAACAGTGTAAAAATCTCTCAGAACATTACACTCGCAAATATTGCGCTAGCCACTTCTCTTATTGCACTCACCTTGCAGCGCTTTGTAGGCTTCCTTTCTTCGCCAATACGGTCTCTGTTCCCGCGTCAATCCGATGAGTTTGTCAATCAATTTAGTAAAGCATTTTACTTATTCTGGGCCGGTGCGTATGCACAAATAGCGGCCGGAGGGTTCTTACAAATGTGCCCCAGCAGTTCTTAATTGTCTTCCCCCACACCTTCTATCTCAATTCCCGTTGGTGGCGCCTCGCCAACATAGACATAACGAGGAACACCACGCTTAGCGCTAGCCGTGTTCAAAATATAGTATCCTTCCAGCGCCTCACCGTCCTCAACATTTGCCACGCTACTGGCACGTTTTGAGTTACGAATCGCCGGCCCACCTCGGCGTTTGCGGACAGGATACTCGGCATCTAACTGCACCGCCGTTTGCCGCCCACCGGACCCAAATGCATCCGTCAGCACCAGAACTATTAGGTATGATGTGATGGCCCAAAGTATGGCCGCCATCCAAAGTGGCATCCACGTGTAATCGTCAGGATTGCGACCAATGCCGAACTCCTTCCAGGTCCCATCGGGACGGAACATCAGCGCCGGTTTGAAATACAGGACTGTCGCTGCGCCGGCCAAATATAACAAGCCGCTGAATAATAATAACTTCATTTGCTACCTCTAACTGTTTTCTACTTGGATTTACTGCGGCCTGCTCTTTACTCGTCTTCGCCCTCGCCTGCACCCGTCATTGACATATCGTAGCCGTTATTGTAGTCTGTGTAGGAATCACCCTCACGACCAATCATAGACTCGTAGTTTTCCACTGAAATACCCTCTATGCCGGCACTACCTGCCATACCCATTAAAATACGTTCCTTCTGCTCTTGGTCCCAGCGGTTAGCATCATACTTGTAAATCACCGTGGAGCCACCGACCGCGTAACGCTCCATACGAATGTTCTTGTGAATCGCGTCCAACTGCTTCTCGTCGTCCGTCATCTTCTTCACAGTTTCAATGAAAAGCTCAGTTTCCTGCTCAATACGGGCCTGGATAAAGTTGCGGATTTCCTCCGAATTCATTGTGAGCTGCTCCTTTCCAACACGATTTATTACTTCAATGACCAACGTCGTTAGCAACGCTGCAGACGTGTCATACCGCGAAGTAGGTGGTGCATCAGGAGGAACTTCATTGGGGTTCAACAAGTCCGCAGTGCATTTTAAGAATATATAATGTACAATAAATTTCAAAATATACTCTCCACCTGGAACATTATCTGCATTAAGCTCCAATATCCCTTTATAGCCCGCACACAGTTGTTCCACATAGTATGTCAGCTTTGCACGCGCAAACATATTCTTTCCTGACCCAAATTGCTCGCGGAACTTCGTAAATACAGTTTGGTTCTCGTCCATCATTGTCTTGAGGGTACCATAGTGTGCCGTTGATAACTGGAGTGTCTCACTGATTTTCGTGTATGCACTAGGGTCACGCTGGGTCAAAATACGCTGTAATGGGAGGATGAAATGTGACATCAGCACTTCCTTGAAATCATACGTCTCAAGTTCAAGCAAGTTGTTGAAAAACTTCTCAAATGCATCCTGGTCCTTCTGCTGAGTCAAATACCGCGCAACCCGCTCCTTAATGTACTCGCGTGCATTACGAGCAACCGTTGCTATTTCTCCAACAGAAGATTCCATTTCAGCCCCTGTGTTTTCAGGGCCGTTACGGGATAACGGTACGACGCCCTTTAAAATACGGTCCAAAATACCCGCCCTCTCTGCGCTTTCGCCGACCCATTCAGGGTCAGGAGGGGGTGATAAGGTTGCCAGATTTGCAATTCTCTCATAGCCTGAAACGGGCTCGGGTGTTGTAAATGGATCCACCGCATTCGCCAAGTGACTTGCATCTAGAATCTTCTGGAAGAAGTCGGCTGTAATCGTGATTCCCTGCTCGGCAAACATTGCATTCGCCTCTTGCTGGGCGATTCGCAGCTCCTCCTCGCGTTGTGCCTTCTCCTCGCTGGCCTGCTTCTTGTCCATACCCGTTGTCTGAATGTAGTCCTTCACGGCAAACAGACTTTCAGGGAACTGGAACTTACAATGCGTACATTTATGGGTGAATCCGAGCTCGTGGGGACGGCCGATATTTGGCCCACTTGCGCACACATTCAAGAACATACGATAATACAACTGCTCAGGGGCCTCCGCTGTGATGACTTTTAGGGGGCGTGGTGCGAAATGCTGCATCATCCGCGTGCCAGTCGCCACTGTGCGAATTGTACGACGTGGGAGCTTGGGCAGGCCATCCATAGAACCCCAGAAGGAACCAGGGTCTTCCAGTGGTGCAAAGCAACACACGGTCTCTGCAATCGGGTTCCCGCGGGCAATCCGCCCCGTCTTAATAGCCTGTCTGTGACCAATCTGGATGTACAGGTCCGCCGCCGCCGTCGCATTGGCCGACTCGGCCACCACAGGGTTCTCGGCCGCCTCCTCGGGCTTTATCACAACCTGGCGCGGCAGGAAACTGGGAGGAATGCTGTCCTTAATCACCTTGCCGACATCACCCGCCGCCCCTGCAGCGGCACCATACACCTCGCGTATATAGGAGCGCTTTGACGTCAGTGCATATGTGGTCGTCGGCATACGCATAATGTAGTTGTCAAACATCGTCTCAATGTATATCTGGATACGGCCAATGCGGCGCTGGTCGTCGGCGTCGTCGTGCCACTTTGACAAGGCAAACGGTGACTGCTGCATAGGCTCGTCCATTTTCATATCCATAGGGCGAATGGAAGACACCACGCACGCCATATATTCAATGCCTGACTTGTCCTCTGGTGCCCCAAGCGGGAAACCACCATATGTAGGCTTGCAACCAGGCACACTAGCAAACAACATATACCCAGGAATCGCCGTCTGCACCTCTAATAGTACATATGCGGCAATAGAGCCGATTTGCCAACGGCTAATACGTGTATCGTAGTCCAAGATTTCACGTTGTGTGGCCTCGGTCCCCGTCTGACGACGTGTAAGAGCTGCCTTCACTTTCTGCGTATACACTTCACGACTAGGGTGCTGGTTAATGATGGATTTAACGCCCTCCAGGATTTTCTCCACGCGCTCACGAGGGAAACGGATTCCAAGACGGTCCGTGATTTGGCGCAGAATCAAATACAAATATTTGTCCTCCGCATCCTTGAACACCTCGGTGGTCGTCGTATTTTGCCCCATCGCCGCCGCCAGAATTTCATCCACCTCATCCATCTCCATCGCCGTGTCCTCCTCCAAGACTGCGCGCCCCATCATCGGTCGGCCCTCATCGTCAAACTCCAAGTTTGTATCGTAGGCCAGCTCGCGAATCGGCTGCCCACAGTTACGGCACTGGTAGAGGCCTGAGACGAGCGGTCCATTGAACTTCAATAAGAGCTCCTTATTGAATACATCCTTCTCGCGCGGGTTGAATTTCATCTTAGCCATTAACACCTCGTGCAGACACACTAGATTTAGCTTACACACATTACAAGAAATCCAGTTTTCATTACGTGCCCCCTGGAACTTTGCAATGAATTTCAGATATGCCGCCAGACGCTCCGTGTCATCGTCAATGCGACGGACCTTGGCCAAGAGCTCCACGTGCTTACACGTGTTTGGCACAGGAGGCTCGCCCTTGTTTAGCATAAGAATCCGCAGACGCATTGCCGACTCCAGCGACTTAATAAAGGCCGTGCGACGGGCCTTGAACTGCTCAATCGCGATTGTCGCCGCCTGTCCGCCCGCAATCGCAAGGAACAAATCTGGCTGCGCCGTCATAAGTGCAATGATTTGCGCAATGTCCGAGTCGGCCATCATCGGTGCCGTCAAATCCAAGTCACGAAGAACCGCCTGGAGCGTAGGATTTGACCGCACGGCCTCCAGCGCACGAATCTGGGTAACTTCCTGACCCTCCTTGAATGAATCCCCAAATAGGGGCACGTAGGCGGGCGTGGAAGCGGACTGGCCAAACTCCTCCAGCTCTGAACGGAGCGTATTTATATACACCTGCAGGGCATTCTGCGTACTCGCCAACTTCCCTAATAGTACCTCGTAGATTTCCTTGCTGTATTCGTATTTGTCCAGACCAAACTGACGCATAATAAACTGGAATCCACCAGGACCCAGGGCGCCGAATTTAATCCCCTTCAAGTAATCCCCCACTGGAATATTTCCGAGTGTATTTCCACCAATACCAAGGGCAAGAACCTTGTTAGATGAAGGGATATCCTCTATTGGGCCCAGTGCTTTTAGCAGCTGCTTGAGTGTCATAAATGCGCGGTGCGAATATTCCACATCACGCGCTAATAACCCAGACCGCTTACTTCCAAGAACGGGCGTTGTAAGAAGGGGGAAGAGCACGTAGGATTTCACAGGCGCATACTCACCCACTAATAGTAACTCACGACTGCGCTGTTTGCCAGAACGATAGGTTGCACGTAATGCACGCTCAAGCGAATAGCCGATAAATGTAGGGGTTAGCATTGAGGGGGCACGCGGGCCTTCGCCTTTTTGAACGGAAACACCCATTACATTATTCACGGTCAAATCAGGTATTTCTAAGCGGAAAAACTCTGTATCATCCTTTGCTTGCCACTGGTCCGCATCCGTGGCATCGGCACGCCAAGGGCGAGTATAACGGTCCAAATAATTAAACATATGGATCCAATACCCCTCCGTAAAAGATGTACGCGATGCTTGTGCCGCACCGGCCCCTTTTGCTGTAGAGTCTGTGACATCAGCCCTTACTGAATCTTGCCAGTTAATCCGCTCGTTTATCCAGTTTTTCACTGCAAGCCCTTCCGCATTGTATTCAGATACAGCAACATCCCCTTGTGTAACAGTGGCAATCACATCTACATCACCGCTTGTCTTATACACGTCCTTTGTAACTTGTAAAACGGGCCGCCCAAGAGGAACAGTCTGCTCTGCAAATAGGTCTATTAGGGTGCCTGGTGTGGTAGGGTTCATTCCAATAGGGCGTTTGTATTCTGAGTTGTCCGAATAACGAACTGTCTCGGCCTTGAGGCCACTGAACATTTCGGTCATTGCGCGGACTTTGCGGAGTTCATTTGGATTTTTACGCTGCTTCTCGGTGAGCATTTCCAGGAAATCTTGGAGGGCATCGGCCTTCTGCACGAAATCAGGGAAGGTCTGCTCAGACTCAGGGATTTCTTCTATTTCAAGGATTTCAGGGACAACGACCGTACCGAGAAATGTAATACCCTCCACAAATTCTCCCTCCTCAAATTCTTCGGCGTCCGCGGCTGGGACTTCAGTCTCGGCCTCGGCGGGCTCCTCCTCTTCCAGCTCGCGCATTTCACGAGGATGTAAAATCACGAAATCCTGGTCACGAGGAATACCAATGTAGGCAAAATCAATCCGCTCTACACCCCCGTCCTCCACAGGCTCCTCCCCATCACGGGGCTCGGCTGCTAGAGGCTGGACATCTATCCAGTCCTCCTCGGCGTCCGCACCCACCACCTTATAGTACCGCGTAATTTCACCATCGGCACTAAATGCCTCCAAGATTTGCCCCGCACGTAAATTATTTTGATTTACAAATCCATCCACCGTGTGTTTGCCACCAACTGGTATTTTGACCTCCTTGATTTCATACTCAGGTGAAAAATCACCCTCGTCCGTCAAGCTGAAATCACGCAGACGATTTGACTCACCATCGGGCATTACACTTATTAGGTCGTAATTACGGTAATAGACAATACCTGTTAAAGTTCCATAGCGTTGTGTAATTATCTTAATACGATCACCGAGTTCTATTACGGAGTAATCAGGATCGCCTGGGGCAGTATCCTCTACAACCGGTGCAGGAGCGGCGATTTGCACCGACGACTCCTCCACCGGAGGTCCCGCATTTATAATGTCTTCTGCGTCCATCTTCTATTGTAGGTTTGGCAGATTTTAGCCTTCCTACTCCACGCCTGGGCGAGTCTTAAAGCCTAACCACGGTAAATACCACATAGATACACGACATGTCCTACACACTTTCTCTTTTCCACGACCTTCGTAATCAGCACCCTACGTGGGATGCAATGAAGGCGTTCCTGACGAGCCCTGAAGGGGGGTCACTTGTATGCAAGGAGCGTGACGGCGGCAAGTACGCCGTGGTGTTTGCCAAGAAGGGCGTGTCGTCAATGGATAAGCCGCATTCCAAGTGGTTCCGCTCTGTGGTCTGGAATACAAGCACGAACCTCCCCGTTAGTGTGATGACCCAGAAGGCAGAGGCGGGTAGTGAGGATCTTCTCCAGGCCGCTACTCTCCCTGCTGGGGTTCAGCGTATTTCGGAGTATCTTGAGGGCGTGACCCTAACTGTTTTCCGTGAGGCTGGTGCTACCGAGGCCCAGGTGTCTTCACGGTCCCAGTTTGGCGCCGGTGGGAAGTTTTATAAGCAGGCGACGAAGAGTTTTGCGGCAATGCTGAAGGATGCACTGGGGTCGGCTTCTGTGGAGTCTCTACTTGGGACTCCTGTGGAGGGTGTCACGCAGTTTGCATCGGTGCTTCTACAGCATCCTGAGCACAGGGTTGTCACGGATATTCGTGTTCCTCTTGTGTATGTTCTGCAGTCTGGTGAGGTGGCAGCAGATGGGACTATTAGGGTATGTGAGCAGCCAGACGCGGCGGGCCAGTCAAAGCCCGACACCTACGATGGGCCGGCGGCGGGTGTTTCGGTGGCCGATTGGTTCGCCGAGCTGGCCGCGACGAAGCCTTGGGGGTGGCAGGGCGTGATGCTGCACGATATGACGGGGCGTCGCTGGCGAATCCGCTCCACCGTGTATCGGATGATTCGGTCTATGCGCGGGAACACGCCGCGCTCCGATGAGAGGTTCTTCGGCTTGCGTGCAGTGGGTCTTGTGAAGACATACCTGATTTACTATCCCGAGGAGAAGAAGGTGTTTTGGAAGTATGAGCAGTGGATTCGCGAGGCGACCACGCATCTGTTCCAGCTCTACACGGATATTCATAAGACGCATATTCTTCCCGCGGAGACCGTGGATGGCGCATGGCGGACTCATATTTCCGCGCTTCACACGCTCTATCTCACTCAGCTTCGTCCCGAGGGGCGCACGGTGAAGATGGCGGAGGTTGTGCAGTATATGAACGCACTGCCGGCTCCTCGTCTTCTCTATCTGATGAACCTCCCTCACCGCAGGGCTAGGGCTTCGGCACACTCCTAATAGTCCTAAAATCGTTATAAAGAGATAATTTAAATGAAGCTCCACATTGGAGAGGGGTTGTAGGGGTTGTAGATAACCCCTACGCGTAAAATTAGGGCCTAAATTTTATCCACACTTGATATCCAGACAAGATGGCTACCAAGTTTGCTCCTGCGATTGGCATTGACCTCGGCACTACCTACTCTTGTGTTGGTGTGTGGCAGAATAATCACGTTGAAATTATTGCAAATGACCAGGGTAACAGAACAACTCCCTCGTATGTGTCCTTTACAGATGACGAGAGACTTATTGGTGATGGCGCAAAGGCTGTAGCGGCTGGAAATCCCACTAACACTGTGTTTGATGCGAAGCGTCTGATTGGGCGCAAGTTTGCCGACTCTCAGGTCCAGTCCGATATGAAGCACTGGCCTTTTAAGGTGGTAGAGGATTCTGCTTCTGGTAAGCCCAAGATTCAGGTTGTGGCCAAGGGTGAGACGAAGCAGTTTACTCCCGAGGAGATTTCGGCAATGGTCCTCACGAAGATGAAGCAGACGGCTGAGTCATACCTCGGTGCGACCGTGAAGGACGCCGTGATTACTGTGCCGGCGTACTTCAATGACTCGCAGCGCCAGGCCACGAAGGATGCTGGGCTCATCGCGGGCCTCAATGTGCTCCGCATTATCAACGAGCCTACTGCCGCTGCCCTTGCATATGGTCTTGATAACACTACGACGGGCGAGAAGAATATTGTAGTGTTTGACTGTGGTGGTGGTACGCACGATGTTAGTCTGATTTCCATTGATGAGGGCGTGTTTGAGGTTAAGGCGACGGCCGGCGACCCCCATCTTGGCGGTGAGGACTTTGATAACAAGGTAGTGGAGTGGGCTGTTGCGGAGTTCAAGAAGAAGACCCGTGTTGATATTACTGGCAACAATCGTGCGCTCCGTCGTCTTCGCACTGCGGCTGAGCGCGCCAAGCGTATTCTCTCGTCGGCCAACCAGGCGACCCTTGAGATTGACGCACTCGCTGACGGCCAGGACCTCAACCTTTCTCTGACCCGTGCCAAGTTTGAGCAGCTGTGTGAGGAGGACTTCAAGCGTTGTATGGCCCCTGTTCGCCAGGTGCTCGCGGACTCCAAGGTGGCTAAGGACCAGATTCACGAGATTGTGATGGTCGGCGGCTCCAGCCGCATCCCTAAGATTCGCCAGATGGTCAGCGATTTCTTCAATGGCAAGAAGCTCAATGACAGCGTGCATCCCGACGAGGCCGTCGCCTATGGCGCGGCCGTCCAGGCCCACATCCTCAGTGGTGGGTCCAAGGAGGGTGACCGCACCAACGACCTCATCCTCCTTGATGTAACTCCTCTTTCCCTCGGCATTGAGACCTCTGGCGGCGTGATGACGACGCTCATCAAGCGTAACACCACGGTTCCTACGAAGAAGACTCAGACATTCTCCACGTACTCGGACAATCAGCCGGCGTGTGATATCCGCGTCTTTGAGGGCGAGCGCCAATTCACTCGTGATTGCAATCTCCTGGGCCAGTTCCGCCTTGAGGGCATTCCTCCTATGCCCCGCGGGATTCCCCAGATTGAGGTCAGCTATGATGTGGATGCAAACGGCATCCTAAATGTGTCTGCGGTGGAGAAGTCCACGGGGAAGTCCAATAAGATTACTATTACGAATGATAAGGGTCGCCTGACGAAGGAGCAGATTGAGAAGATGGTTCAGGAGGCAGAGGCGGCGGCTGCAGAGGACAAGGCTCAGATGGCAAAGGTGGAGGCGCGGAATGAGATGGAGGCGTACCTGTACAACGCGCGCAACTCACTCCGTGAGGAGAAGGTTAAGGAGCAGCTGGGCGAGGCCGCGGTTGCTGATGCGGAGCGCGACATCCAAGCTGGGCTTGATTGGCTGGACGCGCACCCGGCCGAGGAGGCCGAGACCTATAAGGCGGAGCTGAAGAAGGTGGAGGAGATGGTGCGTCCGGTTTTGATGCGGATGTATGGGGGCGCAGGCGGGGCTGGCGCGGACGGTGCAGGGCCCGCCCCCGAGCCTCACATTGAGGAGGTTGACTAAGAAACTCTGCGTCCTTAATAGAAATGGCAAAACGTTCTACACGCCGTATGCGCGGGGCTGGAATTCTTAACGGTATTATAGGACTCTTTAGAAAACAGCCTACAAGTGAAACAGCTACAGCACCCCTCACAGGTGTTGTTGTTGCAAATCCTAATACAGGTGCAGCTGAAAAGGCTAACTCTGGTGCAGCTGCTTCTATAACTACTACAAGTTTAGCTGGAAATCCTTCTGCATTCAAGGGTGGTCGCCGTCGTCGGCGCTCCACTCGTCGCAAGGCGCGCACTGTCCGTCGTAAGGCTAAGCGTTCCGCTAGTCGCAAGAACCGCGCTAGTCGCAAAGCTTATCGCAAGCACTAAACATCCAACCAAATAAATTTGACACACCCAATCCCCTAATTGCCTCACGTACCGAGCTACAAGCCCCACACGTGATACAATGGACTGTTTCTCTTGCTTTACCCTACTCTTTAATGACCGAACCCCCGCCGAACGCAATCAAACCAAAACCGCAATTCTAAAAGCAACCGAGCAGGTTCACAGCGACTACGCGCACACTCTCACAGAACGCACTGTTACGCACTATTACAAGTACAATGGCCCATCCACATACAATACAGTTATGTGTGATATATCCAAGCGCAGCGACCTGTCAGATCACAAATACTCCCTAAAAGTCCTGGCACAGATGTACCAAGATATTGGCCTTGATGGGTTTGCTGGTATTATTATTCAGTATAATAATACTAGCATTATTGTCAATAACAACACACATAATCGCCGCTCTATTCCTCTGTATTGCACACTACAACTGTCTAAAGTAACTCAACCCGCCGCATAAACATTTAGAAGGCCGCAAAATCACCGAAATCTTCCTCTTCGTCCTCTTCCTCCTCATCCTTCACTTCCTCCTGCTCTGACTCTGCTAATGCAGCCGCCTGAGGCTCGTTTGCCGCCTCTACTGTATTTTCTTCCGCCACCGGCTCCGCAATTGGTAAATCAGATGCGACCTGTTCAGCTGCTGCTTCGGCCTCCTTCTGCAACTTGACCTCCTTACGACGCAAGCGGAGGGCATACGAAAAGACAATGATATTGGACATAAACATCACCGCCAACAGAACTGTCTTCAGCCACCCATAAAAGTCACACCCGCCCAACAGGGTACAACGAATATCAACAAGTGCCACCAGAATCATCACAAGGAACCACACAAAAAAGTAGATTGTGTTTGCCACACCACCTATAATAGCAGTTGTAGCAGTTCCTGTAATAAGGGCCACTAAGGCAAATATAGATACAAACTGTGCCTGTGCAGTGTCAAACATTCTATTACATCATTGTGGTTTTTTATTGAGACTTCACGCTTCACTTATGCTGGTGCAGCAGTCGCGGCAGCAGGACGAGTCAGGCGGAGCCGACGAGAAGGCGCAGCCTTCGTAGGCTGTGCGGTCTCTGCAACAGGCGCCGGTGTTGGCTCTGCCACACCACGGTCCGATGGCCCATCCGTGCCGACGGCCGCAATCCAGGCCTCGCGAACCGTTCGGAAATATGCCGAGCACCCACGCGCCGCCTCCGCCAGCGCCGCACGAGCGGTCGCCTCAACACCATCCTCCACACCAATTGTGAGGACCATTACGTCGCGCAGAGGGTGCGGCACCTTGTAACCGGCAAACGTAATACGGGGCTGAGCAGTGCCGAGGTAGTGGTTCTCTACAAGCCACGTCTGCAGGAGATTACCGAGGGTATGGTCCTGGCCGCGGAAGATGAAGTCAAAGCCCACAATGCGGGAGTCGGAAGGGAGAATTGTGAGCTTATCGGGGAGCTGGCCTGATGCAATATTTGCATACACGTTACACATATCCTCTATAACAGTACAGGCACGACGGACAATATAGGGGACTGGGAGAATACCCACACTCTGGACCGTGAAGTCAAAGCTGTAAGGCTCGCCGCGCTCATCCATCAGGTAACAACGCTGAATAGCCATTGTGTTAAACTCACGGCGAAGTGCGGCCCAGCGCTCAGAGGACTCGTCAATGCTACCAGGAGGAATACGCTTGAAGCGGTCCATCCATTCAATAAAGTATTCCTTGATACGCTCCTCGTTGGTATCAGGGGTATATACATAGGAGCACTGTGACACTGGAATGAAACGGGCGTGCTCACGGCCCGTACCAACCGTGGCCTTTGCAGTAAAGCGAACTGATTCGGGAACACTCTGGGCACTCACCTTCTTCCGCAGGACGGCAAGAAGGCCATTTTCACGGGTCAGGGGGTTAGGCGGGAAGAACCGCTCAGTGGGAATCACAACTGGCTCATCGGAGTCTGGGCGAACTTCACGCACACGAATATCGGCGGTTGTAACATCACGGTGTTCCTCGCTATCATTGGTGACATCTAGGTCAAACAGGAACCGCGCGGGGTCCCACTTCAGAGGCTCCTTTACATTTAAGGGAATTAGGCCGACACGGTCGGCAAACATCTCATTTGTCATTGGTGTATCATTGGCCTCCACAGTGACATCGGTTGTTGTTCCGCGCTCCGTCATATCTGCACGGAATGCAACGGACTCCACTCCGGTTAGCATAACACGTCGTAGTGTGTTTGCATAACTCACGTGGAATGGAGAAAGGGTAAATGTATAAGTACGGTTGTCGGCTTGGCGCTTTACGTTCTGGAACATTGTGGCGGCTGGTGTCTACTTCGGCGAACGGTATTAAGTTCAATTTTGCAGACGCTCGTGTGCGCTTATGGCGAGGGCTATTATGCCCCCGCAATACTCAGAATGAGCTCTCAGGAGAAGCACATATGTTTTTACTCAAATAAATGCGAATGGTCACGGGCATTTATAACGGAGCTGAAGGATACGCCGTATAGAACAGAGTTTAACTTCATATGCGTGGATCCGTCACCCAACCGCCCCCAGCTCCCTTCTTGGCTGAAGAAAGTCCCGACACTTGCAATTAAGGGTGAGGCCGAGCCACGCACGGATGGTGAAGTTATGAACTGGCTTTTCTTACGGAAACTGAAGGATTCTAACAATAAGCGCAGCGGGGGCGGAGGTAGTCCTGTGGCGGCGGGTGGCGGGGCTGCTGCACCTGACGACGTGGAGGCATTCAGTATGATGGAAATGGGGCACAAGTTTTCGGACAGTTACAGCCTGTTGGATGACGACACGAGTGTCCAGGGAAATGGCGGGGCATCGTTCCAGCACAGCTTCTCTTTCCTTAATGGCGCCGCGGCGGCTGGCCAGGGCGGACAACAGACAACTCTTACAAGCCACGACCCTAAGCGAAGCAAGAAGGAGGAGATGATGGACAAGCAAATGGAGCAGTATATGAAGGCCCGTGATGCGGGGATGCCTCAGAGGATTATGCGGCAGTAGGGGACGCAAGCGTCCCCTAAAACCCCTCCCTGCTGGAAAGCTCCACGCGAAGCGTGTTGGCCCCTATGGGGCAAGCGCCAGTAGGGGACGCAAGCGTCCCCTAAACCCCTCCCTATAGATATCAAATCTAGCTTCGCATTGACTTCCAAAAATTGATATACTTTTATGTGGTATTAACTACCACCCCCTCAAGCCATAAAAATGAAGCAGTTTATACGTTACATTTGGTCATTCGCTAGCAAGCCAAATACTATGACGGTACCTATTTTGGGCCGTTGGTCTTTAAAAGATACAAATAGTATCCGAAACCGCACTATTGACCTCAATAATTATGATCACTGCGGGTGTTGTGAGTATAAATTTGAGAACCACTCATCCAACGACGATGAGTTACTCCCATACTTCTTTGAGTAGAAGTCAAGCCACTTAAGCCACCCCGCAACACACCCTAATAGTACCACCAAGCCAATGGGACACACTACGCAACCATCCGTCGCCGAAAGCATCTACAACGCCCGCGAAACAAAATACTTGCGCAAACGTATTCATTACGATTACACCAGTCTAATTAAGCGCGCAAAAGCTAACGGCTATTCAGCCGACAAACTTATTGACGAGTCCGCCGAAATACGTTCCAAACCCACGTACAAGAGAAATCACGCAGCCGTGTTTCCATACGCCTTTGAAATGCCATTCCACATCTTATCAAAATACGCCGACGCTGTTACACGTGTTACCAAAAATAATATGGCATTCCTCGCCCCCATTATGGTCCAGTTTTCAACAATGACAGATGCCACGCTGGCTCAAAATGCAAGTCTCACAATGCTCGGCAATCTTGCATACATCAGTCGCAAATCCAAATACGCCCTAATTGTTGAATGGGCCCTCCGAATGATTGCCCGCTTGCACGAAATCACCCACCACCGCTCCTCGCGCGCGTAATTATCTTAAAGACTGCACTCCACAATCCTAATAGTTAGTCGGCAATGTCTATCCTTGGTACTTTTACAACCCAGTTAGTTAATTTTTTTGAGGAGCTCCAGGAAACGTTCCCTGAGGAGAAAGATATTCGGATGGCCACCGAGGCCATTTCTGGTGCCAAGAAGGTGAATCCCCGACTGGTCCTAGACCTCTTCTACGAGCACCTCTATGTGGATTTCCACCGTGCCATTGCCGACCGCCAGGTTGACCGCATTATTGCACAGGCACGCCAGAAGGTTGCCACCCAGTTCAACGAGATTATGCCCGCAATTACCCTCTTTGATAAGCATTGGGGTGGTCTCGCGGAGTCTAACCGTGATGCGATTTGGAAGTACCTGACTGTCCTTTGTGTCCTGTGTGAGCGCGCTAAGGGGATTCCCTCTGATATGTGAGGAGAACCTACGGTTCCCCTTCAACCCCTCCCTTGAATAAGGGCTCCGCCAGTAGAATACATAACTACAAAATCCCGCATATAGTCTTTATAATATAATATCCTAATAACATCAACTAGGATATTATGTTTATTTCAATAGGTAATAATTGTTCTACTTGTTCGCATATACATGTGTATAATAAACGCAGGTCTGAAACATTATTTTTTGACTGGCTACTTGTTGATATAGAATCGGTCATACAAATACTAGAACATTATAAATCATTTGAATCCTTCTTTTCGCATACAACAATTGTAAATCGTGACCCAACAATTACTGGGGCTGGTGTGCGTTTTACATCTGTACCTAAATGTGAATTTTTGCATGATTTAACTTCAAAATATACATCTGATATGGTCCGTAAATTTATAGAAAAATATACAAGAAGATATAATCGTATTTTGGCACATATACGTTCTGATGTACATTTATATTTTTTATTTAAAGGTGATATGACATTTAGTGAGCGTGCGAGATTTATAAATATAATTAAAACAATAAATCCACACTGCAACTTTACATTGGCACATATTCTAAAAGCACCGTGTCCTACCAGCGTAGAGTCAAACTTTATTCAAATAAGCGCAGAGCCCTATAAGAAACCCGAATTAGAAAACGAAGTAATTGATTGGACTGAAAAAAACTATGACTGGTCGGCGTGCTTAGGTGATATTATATCACTAACGCGTCAAAATACCACTTAATGAATCTCCAATGAATCCAAGCAGAATGAGCAATACTGAGTCATCCTCTTTGGATTCCATTTTTAATTCCAAGTACAACGAGTTTGTCGGCAATCTCCGTGACGTCTTCCCCGAGCTCACACCGGCGCTAGATGCTGCCATTGCACTTCCTCTGACCGACCGCATCGCAAAGTTCCGCGAGGAGGTGATGCCTGTCGCCGGCAACCCCAATCGTAACTCAGCCACGAATCCTGGTAAGATTCTCCCTGGTGTTGAGCTGTCCGATGCCCAGTGGTCATCTATCTCCTCTAATAGTCAGAGCTCAATTCAGGAGTTCCTCACGCTCCTCAGCTTCTCTATTCTCCTGGATGCAAACACCGCCGCAGACTTTGGCGAGGGCGGCAAGGAGGCATTTGATACCTTCCTGAAGTCTATGAAGGACAAGATGAGCAAGGTGGATTTCTCGTCCTTTACCGACAAGTTTGCCAAGATGTTTGGTATGGGCGGCGAGGGGATTCCCAAGCTCCCTGAGAAGTTTATGAAGGGTCACATTGCCCGTCTTGCCGAGGAGATGATGCGCGACTTCAAGCCAGAGGATTTCGGCCTTGATCCCGATACCCTCAAGGAGTGCGAGTCTGAGCCCACAAAGGCATTTGAGATGCTCCTCAAGGCCTACACTAGCAATCCTGCTATCCTCCAGAACTCCATCCAGAAGATTGGTAAGCGTCTCCAGGCCAAGATTCAGAGTGGTGCAATTAAGCCCCAGCAGATTGTTGCGGAGGCAGAGGAGCTTATGAAGGAGTTCTCTGAGAACCCTGCCTTCGTTGAGATGATGGAGTCGTTCCGCAGCGTCTTTGGTATGGAGGACCCCGATCTTGCCCGTAAGACCGGCAATGAGCAGTCTGCTCGTATGTCAATTGTTCGTGAGCGTCTTCGTAAGAAGCTTGAGGCGAGTAAGGCCGCCGCTGCAGCTGCTGCCATTGGTGGAGGCGCTGGTGGCCCACCCCCAACTCAAACCAAGAGCAAGGGTGCAGGTGGCAAGAAGCGCAAGTAGGAGAGAGTCCCATAACGCGCTATGAGCCGAGAGTCCCTCTCATTTACAACATAATCTCAGCAACAACTCTTTACCACACCCTAATAGTATAGTATGTCTAACTGCGAGCCGACATTTCTAAAACGGCCAATGGTCCTCTTCCGACCATTTACCGTCTTTCCGCGCACCACATGTGGAAGCGATATAATTAATATTGTTGTCCGAGTGTTACTATTAGTGGGTATTTTTGGTACTATTTCAATGTACGTGGCACCACAGATCACGTATCATATAATGGCTGGCACATTCGCCCTATTCATCCTACCTGCCATTGTTACTGCAGTTAAGGGGGCGGGTGCAGCACCTTCGTCCGGTTCTGAAGGTTTTACAGAGAGCGGTGCTCTAGATGGCACAAAACTTATGCAGCTCGCTAAGGCGCCCCGACCTGTGAGCGATGCGCGGACCGAAACGGGGACAATTATGCTGCCGTCGGCGTCTGGGATGCCTTGGACCGAGCCGACGCCCAACAACCCATTTATGAATATCCTCGCCGACCAGTACAAGTATGAGACATTCCGCCCTTCCGCCGCGGACCCTACAAGTCCCGATGTGAAGCAGTCACTGGATGACTACTTCCGTATTCAGTGGTTCTCGGACCCGACTGACGTGTTTGGTCGTAACCAGGGTCAGCGCCAGTTCTATACAATGCCCAGTACAAGTATCCCGAGTGACCGCAAGTCGTACCAGGAATGGCTCTATAAAATCCCTGGGAAGACTTGTAAGGAAGGCAATGGAGCCGCATGCTTGGCTGGAACGGATGGCGGCAAGATTCCTTGGCTTTCAATGGATGCTTAATCCTCCCCAACCTCGGAAGGAAGTTGGGTTATAACCCGTGGGCCACCCTTCTTTTTGCAACTGAATTTCTTCAATGTCTTTCCCCGCTTCCCTAAGACGCTGCGCACGCAGATTCCTATGGCAGCGGACTCACTCGCCCGCACGGGCCGCCGACCAAGTCCAGACCGCCCTCGTAGTTTGACTGTTCCTCGCACCTTTTTCACGCACCGGCAGAATTTCCGTGAAACTGAGTTACGCTTAGCCATATCTCTAATTGTGATTTCGCTAAAAAAACTGGGTGCAGTAAGCAGTAGGTACTATGGATATTAACCGTTTAACTCGTCCCAAGGATGACACATGTGGGCTCCAGTCTTTCTACGCCCAATCTGCTGGCCCTGGTCAGTATGTCACAACAAATCTCGTTCCTAACGCATCCGGCGTGAATCCTGTTGCCATTGACAATCAGCTTATGTATCCTCGTGAGGGGTATGGGCTTAACAATGCTGCCATTGATGCCGATTCGCTCCTTCGTAACCAGCCCCAGTTCAAGAGCAACCGGTGCAACATCCGTCAGCAGGCTCGTCCTTTCCTCTCTGTTCCCTTTATGGCTGGTGGGCGTGGTAACCCAGATGTGGAGAGCCTCCTCCAGCACGCCGAGCAGGTCCGTCTCGGCAAGGAGTGTGGTACTGTGACTGAGATGACCTTTGAGAACCAATTCACCCCGATGATTGATATGCTCAAGAACAATATCCAGGAACCCAAGAACCTTATTCCGGAGGTCGCGGCAAATGGCTGGATCCGTGGTGGTATCCCGAGCCGTGAGTACATCAGGGATATGAACTGTTAGGGGTGATTCCATCACCCCTATGACCCCTACGGAGATGAAGCCACCCTCACAAGTGAGGGTGGCACAATCCATTAGGGCAATAGGCTAACACAACCTTCCATATAACCTTTCACAATCACCCTAATAGCCACTATTAGAGTGAATGTGTAACTCTCTCATATGAAAAACAAAGTAATCAAACTGTAGAAGTAGCTATGAACTCTGAACAGTTTCCTACCAATTCACAGGCCCCTAAGTGGGAGGCAACTGAAAATCCCCAGGCCTATGCCCAGTTCCACACAGTCTATTCTAGCCCCACCCCCAAGCGCCACGAGCTCGGTCTTGTCGGCGGAAACAACGTCAGCCAGATCGCCGGCAATATGATTGACCTGGAGTCCGATCTCCGCGGCATCACTCGCATAAATACCTTTGCCCCCTGGCGCAAATACCAGCCCCCCGCCGAGAACCAGACCGAAATTGTTCGTGACAACTGGAAGGGCGAAGTAAAGATTGACACAACTCCTGTTCATCTTCCCGAGTACCAGATGTGGGCCTACCCTGCAGTCTATGCACCCAAGCCTATGAAGAACGAGGCGTGTGGGATGCCCCAAAAATATTAGGGAGAACCTGCGGTTCCCCCTTAGCCCCCTCCCTTATTAATTCATTTCACTTTTCCACATAACACCCCTAATAGTACTCTTATGGGATTAATCTGCCCTCTTCTAAATATCTGCGGACACAGTAATATGGAGACATCCTTTGATGCATATTCCCCTGTCAGTTTCATAAACCCAACAACCGACACATCCTGCTACGGTCGCCAACAGGCCCTTACACGGCCCAAGTGGGACGACTTCCACCAGGTGGATGATATGCGCATCACTTCCTATGCAGCACGTTATCAGCTCCAGCCCCCGGCTCATAATTGCCCCAATGCCTACGTTACAAACCCCACAATTCGCCTACAGAAGCACGGCAACTCGTGGCTCCAGGGTACTTGGCGCACAGAAATAGAGTCCGATCTCCGTGGTATCAACTACCTTGGTACTCGTGTACGTGGTGATCCTCCTTGCACTACAAAGGAAATCCACTACAACCCCGAGACTAATAAGTTCAACAATACTCCTCTGGAGGACGCCCCGGATGAGAACTTCGGTACGAACTTCAATCGTCTGCATAACCCTCCTTGCACACTCCGAGCCACCGGCTGGAATCGTTTCCTCCCTCTGCACCACGAGCCCCAGGAGACCTTTGAGACACCCTTTGATTTCTTCATTCCTTCTCGCCTCCTTGATAAGGAAAAGTGCCGCACTCACGCCCCTACAAGTGCTGAGCAGAAGGACACGCAGTAATTTGCCCGCCACGGCTTCACAATGAATCCCAACAGGCAAAAAATCCTAAGAAAACTTGTTCTGGGCGATTAGTAATGGAAGTCGTCACTCTTGCTGGTCTTGTAGGAATGGGATATATAGTTTCTCGTCTCGGTGAGGCGAAACCTGGTGCTCCAACGCCTACACCCACAGATTCAAAGAAGAAAGACTGTGCGCCCCCTTCAATTCCTCCACGTATGCCACGGTCAGAATTTGCAGAGCCGTTCCAGGCCTCTCGTGCTCCTCAAGAACACGGCCTCGGTGGTCTCCCTGGCGAGGGATTTCGGTCCAAGCGCGCGGAGGGGTTCGTGCCAGCCGCCCGTGGCCCCGATTCATCACCCCTCACTCTAGGTCCTAAGGGTGCATCTGCCGTCGGTTACGGGTCCGATCTTGACCTTATGTATCAGATTCCCGCCGGCGGACAGTATCCTTCACAGGGGGATTATGCAAATCATATGAACTCCTATCCTTATACAAAGGACCGCGCCGCAATGGGTGCTATGACCCAGGTCCCTAGCGTCCCTAATAGTCCTGGCGGTATGTACCCCAGTGAGCCAAACCCTGGTCCCCTCTACGGGTACCCTACTGGTTACGCTAATCAGCGTCCTCCTCTTGCACCACAGGTCCAGCAGCCCGGTGCCTCTCCCGTTGCAATGAATGGCAATACCCCTATGGTGGAGATGCGCGGAGATAATGTGGAGGAGAATCCCGTCTATCTGGATGGCGATTACGTTGTCAGCCCCCTTTCTGGCCAGAAGGTGCTCGCAAAGGACTTTACTCACAGCAATATGATGCCATTCTTCCGCGGCCAGGTCAAGCAGAATATGGAGAGCTTCGCCAACACCCAGCGCCTTGATTCCTACACAGGTGCCGGTTCAACCCAGATTGCCAAGCGCGAGATTGAGCCGATGTTTAACACGGGTCAGACGCCCTTCGGTAACCCCTTTGGTATGGAGGATAACACAGAATTTGTGCAGTCTCGTATCAATGCCCCTCGCAATCGTGCCGGCGAGCGTCCATTTGAGCCCGTCAAGGTCGCCCCTGGTGTTGGTCAGGACTATGGCTCACTCGGTGAAGGCGGTTTCCAGCAGCTGGAGGTCAATGACATTATGAAAAAGGCGATGAAGGATACAAATGAGCTTCGTGTTGCAACCAATCCCAAGCTCACCTACAAGACCCCTGTTGTGCCTGGTGCGCGCTTCATTGCGAACTCTGCCGAGGATGCAGGTGAGGTGCGCAAGTACCGCCCTGACCGTTTCTACATTGACGAGACGGGTGAGCGCTTATTCGTCACCACGGGTGATGTCATTAAGGATGCCGTTCGTCCCACACAGATTCTCAATTACACCACTCGTCCTGAGACTTCCACCGAGTATATTGGTCCTGCGGCTTCTCAGGAGTTCCAGGAGGCATACGTGACTGGTTCTTACCGTACTCCTATGACCCAGCAGTATGGTGGTGCTGGTTTCCGTAACGCGGATATGACAACGTATTACACGGAAGACCTGGGTGGCGAGGCCGAGCGTGAGCAGTCCAAGGAGGGCTTCCAGGGCGGCAAGTATGTACCGAACGATTATGGCCGTGGTAGTTACGAGAACCGCGACAATGAGCGTACTGCCACGTCCGACCGTATGCAGGGCCTCAACTTGGCCCCCGCTGAGGCTGGTGCAGTTACTGCACATTATGACGACCCCACGCGCCCTACTCGTCGTGCCGAGACGATTGGCAACATTCGCCAGACTGGTACGCCTGTTGGCTATGCCGGCAGTGGTGTTCCTGCTATTACTGTATGGGACCCCACTGATATTGCCCGTACAACGGTCAAGGAAGGTACAATTGACTTTAACTATTATGGTGGTGCTGCACCCGCCTCGGCCCCTACTCGTCTCAAGGTGTATGACCCTGATGATATTGCCAAGCCGACCCAGAAGGCACAGCTCTCCAAGCGGGACTATTATGGTGCGCCGATGTCATCACACACAAATCATACCAGCCACGAGGCGTCTCTCAATATGCGCCTCAATCCTAATAAGCAGCAGGTGGCGGCCTTGCGTAAGCCCGTGGCCGGCAACGGAAATATCGCTGTGTTTGACGGAAATATCAACCAGACCACGAAGAAGCTGGATGCTGACTACATCAATGACCGGCCAAATGCGGTCAATCGTGTCCAGAGTCTCACTACGGGGGCAGGCGATATTGGTCGCGTTAAATACCGTCACCCCTTACAGCAGGATGTGTATGTCCAGCGCACACAGCCTGAGTTTGTGTCTGCTGTGGAGGAAAATCCTCTTAACATCAGTCTGCGCAAGAACGCCGAGACGGATGAGCGTAATATGATGCAGCGTTACTCAGAGATGTTCAGTCCTTCCCAGGCCAAGAGCGAGAAGAAGTAATAGGGACGGGTTATTAATTAATTCATAAAATACATTATAATAGAATTTCAGTGTATTTTACGACAAACAGAAATACGAATTTGGATTTGGAAATCTTCCTGCTCGGGCCAAGCCGGCTAGCCGGCAGAGAATTTTTAGGAAACAATATTTGCAAAATTTCGCGCACGCCAAATTACGACCGCCTAAATCGCCAACTCCCCTAATAGTCAAGTATGGAGACTGAGCGTCTAAAACCCCTCTTTGTAATTGGCCCAGCGGGCTGCGGAAAGAGTCGTTATATTCAACAATTAGCGGAGCGTGAAGGGCGCACGCTACTCCGTTGTCCGTGTCGCAAGGACCGCACACTCCGTGAGCAGCGCACTGTCATTCACGAATGGGCTCTGCGAGCCGAGCCGACGCTTCTATGGATTGAGGGGGCCGACGATTTGACCCCCGAGGCCCAGAGTTTTCTCCGCCGAATCCTAGAGACATACGCACTACGTGTCCGTTTTTGTCTGGAGGCCCGTACTCTAGAGTCCATTCAGGAGCCGATTCTCAGTCGTTGTGAAATCCTGCGCTTACCTGCACTGACGAATGCAGCGCTCGCCGCGGAATTTGCTCGCACCTACTCCACCGACCTAATTGCCAAACTTCAGCCGCAAATCACCTCACCCACGTACCGTCAATATCAACTTGCAATTTGTCTGGCACGTCATTTCCCTGAACTATGGGCGCACAAAATGTCTTATACAGTCCATACAAAACCCACAGAAGATGATATGATGATGATGTATGCCGATGCAGTGAATCCTTGGGTATCTATTTGGGGCGCCTTTGCAACTTGCACACCCGAGGAACAAAAACTCATATCCCACGCGCACCTAATTGCCGCCAACCCGTGGTCCATTATTGGATATTTACAGGCCAACGCAGAGCTGCGTTAATCCGTTCGGCCGACCAAACTAATGGCCAGGTAGAGATTATGGAATCGTATCAGTCCGACCCTGTTGTTGGCTCCTATATGGATGCCCGTGCTGAATACAGTCGGCAGTTGTGCCAAATCACGACCCCGGCTGTATTTAAGTTATTTATGGATTTACTTGACAAGGCCCGCAAAGATGTTGGGTCGGATTCGCATAAGACCCTCTACCAGTACCAGGTGCTCCTAAATGAACTGCCCGATTGGAATATGGAAAGAGTTATGCGAGAGGTCGGCTCTCTCCAACGCGCAATAGATTGTGACTATTATGAGGAGCTGCTAATGGCAGTATTTATTGCACACACCAAAGTGTTATCTGCGATTCAGCTCCCAGGAAAGCGCGAGGGGCGCAAGCCGAACATTCAGCTGACGATTCACAAGACGGATCATTTCCTGTTCAAGGTGTGCTGTGAGACGGCGAAGTTATTCTGGAAGCACACCTACTTGTTCCGTGATGATATTAAGAATTTGGAGCGCCAGCAGAACTACCGTCAGGCCGAGCAGTTGGTCAATGAGGCTATTATGAATACGATTCGTTATTTGGTCCCCGTTAAGAACATTTTACGTGAATGCTTACCACTCGGTGATGAGGCCGCTGTTACAGCAGATTCGGATTCGGATGATTCAGACAACGAAGATGAGGAGGTTGCACCTGTGGTGCCAGAGACCACATCATCTGATGTACCAGTTGAACCCGAAGAGGCCCCTGTAAATACAGGCGCAGACGTTGTAGAGGAGAAGACTGAAGCGGAGGTTGAGACAGAGGCCGAGGCCGAGGCCGAGGCGCCAATTGAGCAACCTGTGACCGAGACTATTACAGCAGTGGAGGAGGGGCCAACGGTGCTTACGATTGACGACGAAGAGACCGCTGTGAAATTTGCCGAGTATGATACGGTCTTTGATGGAGAGAACTCTGACCTGGAGGCTAGGGGTACAGGTGAGATTATTGGAGGGGAGTTAATTATTGACGAGTCGTCGGCGTCGGCACTTGATGACTTAGATGAAATTGGGGAGGATGGCACTATTAAGAAGGCTCCGGTGGAAGAGCCTGTTGGTCTCGGTGACGACGATTTTGAATCGTTTGATTAAAATCGGCGCTGGCTGGCCGGCCGTGCGTTTGCAATCAGTGTGATAAGAATTACATATTTTAAATCTTATCAACCGAAAATGTTCAGTCAGTCTGTGCTCTTATATGGTATGATTGGTGCCGTTGCATTTGCCACTCTCGGTGTTGTCGCCGCTTACTACCGTGACGATAAGCCCGATGCAAAGTCTATTGCCCGCGATTTTATCAGCGGCGCATCTATTACACTTTCTACACGCTATTTCGTCCCCTCAATGTTCCCTGATATTGGCAACCTAACTGTCCCTTTACCGTCCATTCAGGATGTCGTTGAGCGCTCTAAGTCGTTCGGTGGCGGTAAGGATTTTGACCTGCAGCTCTAATTGCCACATAAGAGTTACACATATAAATCGTAAATTTTGCCCGATGGCACATAATCAATCTTATATTTTGAAAATGGAAGCTTCGTCCATTGCGCACGTGGTACAGCGTTATGAATGTAGCTCGCAATATGTGTATAAAGCTCAAATCCAGGGAAACGGTCCTCGCCGTCATTTGTGCGTAACACATTCCTCCCCTTACTGTCAATCATCCATTCCCACATACGATTGTACAACTCAGATGTTGTCTCGTATTTCTTCCAGCGCCCCTCGGTATTTAAGATTTCCCCGCGCGGCTTGGCAATCGGCGTTTCATCGTAGATTGCGTCTAACATACTGACTGCAAGGCGACATAAATCAAATGATTTATTTGGCATTACCGCTGGCCGCTCAGGATCAAAACACGCCTCATAATTGTACTGACCATATGCGTCATTACCAATAAAGAAATCATCACTCATAAATGATTTCTTACCAATCGTAAATGTCGCCCGCCCAAAGTCTATGATTTGGAACAACTTTCCATATGTTGGCACTTTGAAATAATCACCCGCCGAGTTCTTGTAATAGACAAATTCATCTTGTGTTTTTGTCCATACAATATTATTTGTGTGTAAATCGTTATGACAAAATCCAATTAGCGCCTGCATTTGTGTTAATGCTGCAATCACCTGTCCCAACCACGCGGCCCAACGTGCATCTCGCTCTTGGCCCGTAAGTTGAATAATGCCTAGCAAACTATCGGTCATCTTGAAACTCCCACTACTTGAACTTTCAGGGCTCATTAGTGCATCCATATATTCCATTTCCTCCTCTAATAGGTCGTCCATTGTACCATCAGCGGCTTCCTGGAATAACAATAGCACAGGCATTGATTTACATTCCACTAAAATCCGCATTTTCATATTAATGTTACTTGAATCGTCGTCTGATGACTCCTTTTGTTTTAAGTTTAATACAGACCCACTATTATCACTTTTAACAGATGCAACTTCCAGGTCATTTAACGAAAAGCTGACTGTACTATCGGCCGCCCAAGGGGAAGGTGGCGCAGATTCATCCAATGAGTCCGCAGTTAGCGTCTCTAGGGGTGGTAATTCATCAAACTCGTCTTCAACTTCAGCTTCAGCTTCGCTTTCATCCTCGTCTGCGTCGTCGCCCTCCTCCTCATCGCCACTATCGGCCACATCATCGCCCGTATGAATACTTGAACATGTCTGACCATCGTCCTCCTCAAAGTACGTAGGGGCTGTTAGGAGGTGCGCACGAAGAGATTCGTCAATTGGAGTTTCACTTACAAGTTTAATCTTGTCCTTGTGGTCCCCTATCACATCCCAAAACCACCGATGTGTGCGTAGGGAATCAAAATCGTCCGTGATATCGTGCCAATAAGAATCGTGTATTCCAATTGCCATACCATAAGACTGTAATGAGTGAATAAGGATATCGTCTTCTTTCAGGCGTCCAAGAATAGCCATTGCGGTTGCATCCACATAGGCCCGATTGTACATTGAGTCAAGCTTCTCCCAGCGGTCCGCCAGGTCGTCATCCTCTGTATCGGGCCGCTTTGTACGACTAGGGAGACAAGATGCCACCGAGTCCGTATCTATCACCCCGTAATTGCCCTCCAGGAAATCAAATGGGTCCAATAAATGAATCGTCTTCACAAACACTCGGCGATGGTCTATTGTTCCATTGTTGTATTGGATTTTTCCTATACCAAATCTATTGTCTTTTTCGGTCGGGTCCGCTGCAAATGCTATTAGGGTGCCGTTGGATGCAAATGTGGAGTCGTTGTTGAGTTTTTTCGTGGGCTGGAATTGCGTGAGTCCGGGATGGTAGCGTCCGTGAAGCTTGATAGTAGGAAAACTATCGCGGAGACTTTGGGGGATGGGTTTGCTTACAATGAAACTGTCTAGCAAATGTTGAAATCGGTTTTGTTCCGGCTTACACGGGGGGCAAGGGGCTGATTTCCGCTTGCGTGGCATATTCTGACAATAAGGGATGAAGGCAATTAGGGGTCATAAGCGCGTGATGCGTTTTTGGAATTAATTTACTATGTACGTAATTTACCAGAACTATGGCAAGTGCGCTAAATCTAAATCTACGGAAATTTGATATGAAATCCATTCCTCAGGATGCCGTGTGTATTTTCATCGGCCGCCGTCGTACGGGTAAATCAACGCTCGTGCGTGATTTGCTCTATCATCACCAAAATATCCCTGCAGGTTGTGTGATTAGTGGTACGGAGGAGTCTAACAGCTTCTACGGGAAGATGATTCCTCCTATGTTCATTCACGGCGAGTACAATCCGATGATTTTGGCGAACTACGTGAAGCGCCAGAAGCTCATTATGGCGCGCATTGTGAAGGAAGAGTCGGCAGGCGGGAAGTCTCGCATTGACCCTCGGTCATTCTTCATTCTGGACGACTGTATGTACGATGATTCCTGGACGCACGATAAGAATATTCGCTACCTGTTTATGAACGGTCGTTGGCTCAAGGTGTTCTTCATTATTACTATGCAGTACCCGCTGGGTATTCCGCCTGCGCTCCGTACAAACGTAGATTACGTGTTTATTTTGCGTGAGTCGTATTTGACCAATCGTAAGCGCATCTTTGAGAACTATGGTGGCGCATTCCCCACCTTTGAGTTCTTCTGTCAGGTGATGGACCAATGTACAAACAATTATGAGTGCCTTGTGATTAATAATGCGGTCCAGTCCAATAAGTTGGAGGACTGTATTTTCTGGTACAAGGCCGAGATTCACGGCGAGTTCCGCCTGGGAGCAGCGGAGTTCTGGGCAGCTGGGCGTGGCGGGGGCGCAGGAGGTGGCGGTATGGACGATGATATGAATAACTATTCTCCACAGAACGCACAGCGTCTGCGCGGGCCTAGCATTCAGGTCAAGAAATCAGTATAGGGGGAGTTCCTCCCCCTAAACCCCCCTCCCAATCTAGCTTCGCATTAAGGAGGCGTTGTGAAACTCCATACCACCTTCCGTTTCTTAAAATCGCCCACATAAGTAATGAAGACCGCAGTACCAATTACTCCAGGGCTCCTTGCCACATTCCTAATAGTCGCCGTGTTAGGCCTCGTGCTTCTGCGTCACCGCGAAGGCTTTCTAGTACCGGCCGGCCCGCGTTCTCGTTGTGGAATCCAGTTAGGTGGGTGCGAGACCGCTGGGACCCGGTGTATGAATGGCTATTGTGATTCAACAGAGCCTCCCCGAATGCCCGAGTTTTCTGAGATTCCCGTCTACCCTTAAGGGGAGCTGCGCTCCCCTTAGACCCCTAGCCTATTAAAATTTAAACTACCCAACACCCCTAATAGTCCATCAAGCGTTGCGCCGCTTAGCACGCAAAGGTTTGCTTGCCCAGAAATTATATATAATTAACAGAATCAATATGGCAAAGTCCAAGCGCAGTGATATGATGTCCCTCATAATTGTGTTCCTCGTCGTCATCGTGTTTGTGCCCCTCGGCATCAAGTACTTGAATTCTATCTTCGGGCCCGTCGTATCTGGTTTCGCAGATATGGCCGGCATCGCTGTTCCTGAGGGCCTCCCTGCGCCCGTCCGTTATAGTTCCACCTTCCTCCCTTGCCGCTCACCCGATCCCGCGACCGGCGCTGTGTGCGACGAGGGCCAGTTCTGTGATGGTGCCTCCAACACGTGTATTAAGATTACGGCCGACTCCACTGATGAGCCCGAGGGCTATTACAATTAAGCAGTGGTAGTGGGCGCAGTCGTGACCTCAGAAACCTCCTGGATAACCTCCATAACGGGCTTCGTGGCATTTGCAGCCGCCGCAGCAGCAGCCTTGCGCTGAATAGCAAGGTCACCCGCAGCACCAAACATCCCCTCAAACGTATTGGATGCAGACCCGTCGTTCTCCGGCGAGCCTGCATCTCCACCGAAGATCTCCTTCGCAGGGCGCTGGAGCTTGTTCGCCTTGTAGAACTCCTCCTTTGCATCGTCGTTCTCCTTGTACTTCTTCATCAGCTGGTTGAGCTGCTCCTCGGCGTACTCGTGCTCAGCAATCTGGTGAGGCGCGGGGTCCCAAGGGAGCCACTTGCCCACCTCACCAATGAAGATGTTGTGGAGAGGGTCAGAGCGCTGGAGCTTCTTGGCACGCACCTCGGCCTCCTTTGCAGTAGGATAGACACCGCGGACCTTGACACCACGCACAGTGGTGTGGAAATCATTTGCAGCGTGGTACTCGTCCTCAAGCTTGTTCTGGTTGCGGTACATAAAATCAGCGTAATCCTCCGCAATCGTGGTCGTCTTAATCTCCTTGGCAGTCTTGGCAACATACCCAGCGAATGAACGGATGAGGTCATCCACCACAAGGTGGCTCTCACGCATATACGTAGCAAGCTCCGACTGGCCATCCGTGTCAAGCTTGTTGGCACGCTCATCCAGCTTCTTGTTAATGTCCATCACCTGCTGGGCAAGATAAGTCTCAAGGTTCTTAGTCTTCCACTTAATCTCATAGTCACCAAGGAACTTCTGGAAAAAGAAGTGCTCCTTGCGGGTGAGGATATTCTCTGGAGAAACGAAACTGAGAAGCACGTACTTCTGGCTATTAATCTCCGGGTCCTCCTCAAGGAAATCTTCAGATGCGGGGCGCTTGGAAATGGTCTCGGACATTGCTCTAGTATTCGTAATACCGGCACCCCTTAGACCGGCAAGTAGCACCGGCAATCAGTACATCGGGTGCGATTTTTTCTAAGGTTCAGTTATAAGACAAATGGACTCCATGGTTTCTGATGTTATCACGCGCCTCATCAAGTACCTCGTTGAGGGTCTCGCCGTGGCCGTCGCCGCCATCATCATCCCCCAGAAGAAGCTCAACATGAACGAGGTTGGTGCCCTTGCCCTCCTCGCGGCCGTTGTGTTCGCCGTTCTTGACTTCCTCGCCCCCACCATCGGTGTCACTGCCCGCCAGGGTGCTGGCTTCGGTCTCGGTGCCAAGCTCGTTGGGTTCCCCTAAGCGTTGCGCCGCTTAGCACGCAAAGCTAAAGCGCCTTCGGCGCAGTTTTAATTTATATATAAACAATCTCTAATTGTCATCATTGTAATTACAATTAGAGGGGGTTTAGGGGGGACAGAATGTCCCCCTTACAATTAGATAATGTCCAAAATTCTTGAAGAGCTCCCCGTCATTTTGATTTGGGTCTCCATATGGGGTCTCATTGACCTCGCTGTTCAGGCGTTCATTCCTGTAAATACGTACCATAAAACTATTACATACTTGCTGATGTTATCCATCGCAATTTTCATTGATATCCGCACACCAGGGGGATACTTTTAGGCGCCGCGCCGCCTTAGCACACCATCTAAATACTGTACTTCAGACGATCAAACCGCACCATCCGCTCCACAAGCTCCTCAAATGGCATCTTCGGTTCCCAACCCAGCTCCGCCTTCGCCCGTGCCGCATCCCCTAATAGGAACTCAACTTCCGCTGGACGGTAGTATTTCGGGTCCACGCGAATCCGCACAATCCCATCCGCGTCTTTGCCAATCTCCTGCTCACCCTCGCCCTCCCACGTGAGTGGCATCCCCGCAAGCCTAAATGCAGTATCCACGAACTTCTTAATTGTATGCGTCTCGCCCGTTGCAAGCACATAGTCCTTTGGTGCATCCGTCTGCAGCATACGCCACATTCCTTCCACATAATCGCCCGCAAAGCCCCAGTCACGCTGAGAGTACAGATTTCCTAGTTTGATGCAACGCTTATTATCACCCACAATTCGGTTTGCCAAAATCTTCGCCAACCCAATTGTGACCTTGCGAGTTACAAACGTCTCGCCCCGCCGCTCAGACTCGTGGTTGAACAAAATACCATTTACCGCAAATACGCCATATGACTCGCGCCAATTTTTCACAATCCAATATGCGTACAGCTTTGCAACGCCATACGGGCTGCGAGGGTGAAACTGCGTGTCCTCATTCTGAGCCTCATTTGTAACACCACCATACAGCTCGCTCGTGGATGCCTGATAGAAGCGCGTGTAAGACCACATATTAAGCGAACTAATTGCATTTAGGAGGCGCAGCACACCAAGTGCATCAGCTTGGCCCGTGTATTCTGGCACATCAAAACTCACCTTCACGTGACTCTGAGCCGCCAAATTATATACCTCCAGGCACTCAGGTGCAGTCGCCTTAATTTCACTTAGAATTCCTACAATAGAACTCTGGTCAGTCAAATCACCATAACGCAGCTCAAGACGATCAAAAATACGGTCAATTCGCCACGTGTTAATGCTTGAACACTTCCGCAGCATACCAAACACCTTGTACCCCTTCTCTAATAGTAGCTCCGCAAGAAAACTCCCATCCTGCCCAGTAATACCAGTGATAAATGCAACCTTCATTGAATCTTATTAATGAATGTTGGATTTCTCTAAATGCTGTTTGTCTAAATTGTTTTGAGGTACTGCCACTTCAAGTCCGCGCAAATACATTCCCAAATCTTGTCTTGCGCATACAGTTTATCACGGTTCTTCAATAGTGGGAAGCAGGGTAAAAACTCGTCCAACTCTAATAGTTCGCAAAACTTGTACAATACGTATGAATACGATAAGAAATTAGAACGGTCAGGTGGGCAGTGACGCTGGAAAGAGGGCTGAATTTCCTTAAACATATGACGCAACTTCTCCTCATTGTCACGGCTCATAACTGGAGCTGTTTGCCCATTAAGGCGGTTAAGGATATGAGGAATATGTTCGTAATATTTGTTGTATTTCAGCTTGCGCAGGATTTCGCGCAGCTTACTTAATTTGAGCGACGCCATATTTGTAATCCGCTCCTTCTTGAGCTCCAGTAAAATACCGTCAAAGATTTCTTGTGGTATTTCCGTGCTCTCCTTTGCCTGGAACTGTGCCAGCCACTCATTAAAGTGATTAATGCGCTTGTAGGCGTAGTAGGAAATTTCACGAGGAGGGTCCTTGTAGGACGGTTTGTCGCTGTCAATGAGAACGAAATCCTGAAATCCACACGTCGCGCACGAAATATATGCCTCATTAACACTGAAAATCATTTCGGTCCCACACTGCTTACATTCAGACCAATTATCATCCGCCTCACTGGAAGACTGCTTAGCGATTTCAGGGTCCATAATTTGTAAATATTTATCAAGCAACTTTTCGCGGTCAAACGATGGCAGTACTCCCTTCTTTACAACAGGAGGAGCCGGCGTATCATCTGTCGCCGCCGCCGCTTCCAGTGCGGCAAAAATAGTTCCAGGGCGCACTTTCGTCGTAGATGACACACCTACCCCTGATGCAATTTTATCTTGAATTGCATAATATTCAAATAATATATCCCCTGTTTGTAAAAAATAGTCCATCAAATCGTCGCGCTTCTCTAATGCGGCCTTTCGTTTCTCCAGTGACTCCCGTTCTTTCTGTAAATCAAATATATTTTCAACCGGCGTTGATGGAAGTGAGCGTCCAATTTCATCCAACCGCTCCCTAATAGCAATCAACTCGCCAGACACATCGTTAAATTGTTCCACGTGTTTCTTGTGGATAGCATCAAGTGTAGTACGTGCCTCCTGTTGATTTCGTTTCACAGGCTTCTTAGCGGGGCCTGTATCGCAATTCATTTAGTTTTCATTCATTTTATACCGTTTAAACCCAATACCTAGCTACCAGAAATTACATAATTACACACCACATACCCTAATAGTAAATCACTTATGATATGTAGGAGTATTTTTGAATTACTATCGGCGATTTTCAACAGAATTTCGTGGCACTGTTTAAAAGTGCCGCCATTTTCCTGTGGAAAAATACATTGAAACGCACTGAAACTGCGTCAGCGCCAAAATTTTTTCTCATTCCCGGGTATAACAAATGACAGGTGGTGGTCTTATGCAGCTCGTCGCCTATGGCGCTCAGGACGTTTACCTCACGGGTAACCCCCAGATCACTTTCTGGAAGGTTGTGTACCGTCGTCACACTAACTTCGCTATGGAGTCCACGGAGAACCCCTTCAACGGTGCCCCCAACTTCTCCAAGAAGGTGACCTGTACCATCCAGCGCAACGGTGATCTCATCTACCGTATGTACCTCCAGGCTACCCTCCCCTCCGTCGTTATCTCCTCCACCGACGGCTCTGGTGCCCAGTTCCGCTGGCTCAACTGGGTTGGCCACAACCTCATCCGCTCCGTTGAGCTTGAGATCGGTGGTCAGCGCATTGACAAGCACTACGGTGACTGGCTCCAGATCTGGAACGAGCTCACCCAGGAGGCCGGCAAGCAGGCCGGTTACGCCAAGATGGTTGGTAACGTCCCCCAGCTCACCAACATCATCCAGCAGGGTGGTGTCGGCTGCGACTCTGACTGCGTCGGCGGTGAGCCCAACACCTCTGAGGTTATCGGCAACTGCACCCCAGAGTACACCCTCTACATCCCCCTCCAGTTCTGGTTCTGCCGCAACCCTGGCCTTGCCCTCCCCCTCATCGCCCTCCAGTACCACGAGGTGCGCATCAACCTTGAGTTCAACGACCTCCGCAACCTCTGCTGGGACTACACCCCTGCCCTCTCCAACACCCACACCATCCGTGACCGTGTTAACGCCCAGGGCCTCGTCGCTGCTTCCCTCTACGTTGATTACATCTACCTTGACACTGATGAGCGCCGCAAGTTCGCCCACGTGTCCCACGAGTACCTCATTGATGTTCTCCAGTTCACTGGCGGTGAGTCCATCTCTGCCTCCTCCAACAAGATCAAGCTCAACTTCAACCACCCCTGTAAGGAGCTCATCTGGGTTGTGCAGCGCGACTCCTACGTGTCTTGCGATGACACCATCATCAACCCCTGGAAGGGCCAGCAGCCTTTCAACTACTCTGACTGGTGGGATCGCGCGGTCCTTGAGTCTGGTTACTCGGTTACCCGCGTTGAGGGTATGGCCGGCAAGAACCCCACGGTGACTGCCCTCCTCCAGCTCAACGGCCACGACCGTTTCCAGGTCCGTGAGGGTCGCTACTTCAACGAGGTCCAGCCTTACCAGCACCACACCAACGTCCCTGCCGTTGGTATCAACGTGTACTCGTTCGCCCTCCAGCCCGAGCAGCACCAGCCCTCTGGTACTTGCAACCTTTCCCGTATTGATAACACCACGCTCATCCTCACTGTGTCTAACAACGCGGTCGGCACCACCACGACCTCCACGGTCCGCGTGTATGCCACCAACTACAACGTGCTCCGTGTGATGTCTGGTATGGGTGGTCTTGCTTACTCCAACTAAACACCATATTGCAATACAATATATATTTGTGTGTATATTTCACTAAATAAATAAAAAATATAGAATCATAAAAATACTAGCGCTACTAGCATTTTTATGAATCAACTATTAACATATGCTCAATCTATCCCTTATAGCTTGTAATTGTTTTCCCAGAGCCTACACTTTCATTCTCTGGTATGCGTGATAATACGGATGATGTGCTGCGCACGTCATCATTTTCGCCTTGAACATATCCACAGTTTGGGCAATGCTGTCCATCATATTCTATTTCCTGTGCATTACACATTTCACAATTCACTTTGCTATTACGAGCAACAGCTACAGCAGCCGCCCCTGCCGCTCCACCCATTTTGTAACGCTTCATATCATCCAACTGTGCCTTCAACCGCGCCTCTAATTGTTCTTGTGTTGTTTGATATATTTCTGGATCTTGATTCCGTGCATTTGCACGCTTGAGCTCCTCTAATAGTTCTTTGCGATGACGTGTTTCCTCTTCAGATGCCACAGGTACAATCGTGTATTCATTTGTGACCCTTTGTGAGCTATTAGGGTGCGGTGGTGGTGGCATAGGAGTAGAACACGACGCCCTTGATGCTGGATTCACCGAGGGTGACACGGGTTTCATAATGTAAGACGACAGCTTTGTTGTTGGTCGGCGGCGACGATGGCTATCTGGTTCATCTGCAGCCGCAGCTGCGGATGAACTGCGAGCGGAACCTGCATCGGCGTCAACTGATGCCCTGCGCTGTGGAGCAGGCGGGGCAGAGCGCAACAACGGTCCTTCAGGAAGCGCACCCCTCTCCGCCCCGCCACCCCGTTTTTGCAACATTAATACACCCTCTAATTGTCGGCCCAACATATCTATACGCGACGCCAACTCCCCTAATTGTAAATCACGCGTGTCATTATCAGGGTTGGTGGCCTTTCCAAGTTTTTTTGCCCCAAACTTAAATGCAGAAAAGAATCCACCAGACTCTCCCTCCTTACAATCAGGGCCATCACAGTCATCGTCAAAATCAAAAATATCCCCGTTCAGGCGCACCATTTCAGTATTTATAATACGCGTAAATAACTGTGATAATCGCAAATCACGTTCTTTTAACCCTGCATCCAATGCCGTGTTGCGAATAATCTCTTTTGATACACCCATATCAGACTTAATTAAATCCAAGTAGCTGTCCTTCATTTTTACAATAAGCCAAATCGCATTTTTCCGTAAAGCCGGCGGTAGTTGCATTTCAGACGAAATCTTGCTCCCAAATACTGCCCACTCTTGTTTCAGCCGAATCGCCGTCTCTAATTTCTCCTGGACTTGAAATACTTTGATGTAGCCTGTGCTAAATGTCAAAATCACGGTGAAAAGCGAGAACAGCCCTTTTAGTATAAGGGCGGCAGTAGGATAGTTTGAATCATTAATATTAAATGTACTAAGTGATGCTGTACTTGCCACGGTGGAAAATACGAGATTTATGATGGTATTTTTCCGTAACACGCGTCTGTAATGATCGGTGGCGGTGGTCATAATTTCCAGATATACGGCGGATATTTGAATCCATTGCACCAATGTATGAACAATTTCAGGCTGCCAATCTTCACCAACACGCGTTTCATAATAGGCCAACTCGCGACCCATTACGCGCTGTGATTCTCCCGATATATCCGGTGCTACAATTTGCGTTGCAACCGTATCAGCGGATAAAGCGCTAGAAGACATACTATTATCTGGTTGTTTTATTTTACCACCTACATGTATAATCCTATGGCAACTATAACGTCCGCATCAAGCTCTTCGTATGAAAATACGTCCCGTCGGTCGTATATTTCAACCGATATATTTGAGTATGATTTCTGGACTTACACCACATCTGTGAATCCTACTACATATATCACAACGGGTACCCTTACAAATGTAGCTGCCGCTGCAGGTGTTTCTCCTCGTGGGCGTGTTCTCCGCGAGACTGGTCGTAAGCTCGTCCCTGGTGCGAACCCTGGTGTAACTGTGTATATGGTTGAGGTGTTTGATAGCACTTCATTCCTTCGTGGCTACATCAACCCCAACTCGCCTGTATTTGCACCATTTAACTCTGATAAGCCGGCCTTTATGGAGACACCTTATGTAGTTAATCAGGATGTGCCTGGCGGTTCTTATGCAATTGGTGGGTTTGCTGGAACTCAAAACTTAGGTAATTCTGTTCTTACACAGGGTAACATTCTTGCAAGTGGTTATGTTGAGGTAGGTGGTCAGATTCGTTGTTTGCCACAGGCCAGTCTCAGTTCTACAACACTTGTAAATGTTGGAGCTTGTCAAACATTTACTATGGGGGCAGCTACAAAAACCCTTACAGTTGATACAGCTACTTATGTACCTGTAAATGGCGATAGGATTACAATCTTTATCTTCCAGGCATCTGGTGCAACATCTACAGTAATTACATTTGGTTCAGGGTTTGCATCTACAGGGACACTAACAACAGTTAATACACCTGTTGGCGATAGGTATTATTCCATTACATTCCAGTGTGTTGGTCAAATTGGTTCTGTTACCAATGCAATGGTAGAAGTTTGCCGCACAGGTGCCCAGACTTACACTGCTTAATACTTCTAACCCCTAACTAAATGCGGACACTCTGGGCCACGCTCAAATCACTCCTGCAACATATAAAATACCGCTACCTCACTCGCCAAACCCCAAAATACCACTCCGAGTCAGACGTTGTCGTCATTGACATCCGTGATTCAACGCTGGTACAAACAAGCATTGACTTTTCATTAGAAAAGGTCATCTAAACTCCCCAAGTAATATAATACCAATGGACTCCAAAGACCCCAGTGGTATTGTATATGACCCCAATAGTGCCATTCATCTAATAGATTCAATCTATAACAACTCAAATGGTTCAATTACTCTCACATTTGAACGCGCCAGCGACGCCAAACACCCACTAATTGTCAAATTAGCAGAATTCAATTCAATCTACTACATTTCAATTGGCGGACACATTCTTGCACTTGACACATTTTACAGTTTCAAATCTGCTCAAGAAACTCCATATGGCCTTTCTGTATCATATGGTGATACCACATATATTACATACAAGCAAATATCAGCGACTCAATTTATGACTATTATGTCTGCACTGGAAGATGCTATTACAGATACTGATATTTATATACATACTGCAACGGACGAATCTGAAAGCGAGACCGACGAGTCGTCAATCCTTGACAATATCATCCCACCCCCAAACCCAGACACCCTACACTCCCCTAATAGTAACCCAATGACAAGGTCTGACCAGGTTGCATTCCTAGTAGGAATCCTTGCATTCCTAATAGCAATCCTTCATTCTGTTTATTTGGCTGTCAATGCTACTATAAAACTTGTCTAAGTTGGGACAAACTGTGAATACGATGTCCAGTTGCGGAAGCCGCTCGCGATTTATCAATGTGAATCGTGTGCATACCAACTCCTTTACCGCCGGCAATATCCTTCTCATAATCATTTCCAATCATTACAGCGTGTTGTGGTGCAACCTTATCACGCTGTAGTACGTGGCGAAATATATCCGCACAAGGTTTGCGGCACATACGCTCGCCGTTAAACAACACTGAGGCCGTGAAATACGGCGCCACACCAATCTCCCTAAAAGCAGCTCGTAAGAGTCGCGCTGGTTTACTTGTATTGGAAATTAGACCAATTTTGTACCCCTTAGACCGCAAATATTCCATTGTATGCAACGTGTCGGCATACAACGTTGCACGTTTTTCAGCCAGTGTTCCAGCTATTAAATATTTTTTTGACCCGGACTTTGCTAAGGTCCCAGACCAGTCAAAATATACGTGCGTTATCCCCTCGTAACCCATCTAATAGTCCCCATTAAAGAACAACCGGCTCGCCCTCGTCAATCTCAATATACTGTTCGTCGCTCTCTCCCTTCCACACACGTTTATATGCTACTTTCACCCCTTCACCGGCCATACGAGCCAACGCCCCGCCTGCTGTAACTGCATATGCCGTTGTTGTCCCCACAAGAGCACTTGTAATGACTGCTGTTAGGGGGGTGTATATACGAATTGTGTTCTTCGCCGTACTGGCCAGCGCACATCGCGTATAAAATACACCCATTCCAGCCAATTCGCCGGCAAAATATGCCGTGGTCCGCTCTAACACATATCCGACTCCATTTACCGTTGCACCTGCACTACTAGCAGCCGCCGAGCCCGCAGTCGTCATTGCGTTATAGGTCATCGTGGCGGCCAATGTACCAGCCGTGATTCCGAGCGGCGACGGCTTGAGCGAGAGCCCGTTCGGAAAGAGACGGACATCAAATGATTTCGGTGGTTCCAGAGGCTCAGAGGGGATAGACTCAACCAAGTCCATTGTTTTAATTGCATCGGGGAGCTCGGCATAAGCTGGCTCCTCCCTTGTATCAGGAGTGAATTCCATACTTACTACCCTACTAGAAAAGAATATGCCTTACATAGTAGAAATGCGCGCCATCGTCTCTACTGCTCTTTTGCTACTCGCAGTTATCTTCCTAACAGTCATTCTCGGGTATCGCGGAGAAGGAATGTGTGGATGTGGAGGGAAGCAGCGGCCCTTTTATGTTGGCTATGAGGCCTTCGGAACGTCACCTGGGACTATGACACAGCTTGCTACGTCCCACGTCCCCTCAGAGTCTGATGCAGCTATCATAAAGCAGTGGCTCGCCGACCGTAAGGAAGGTGTCTATATGATGACCGAGGAGGACCTGCAACACGGGGCCCCAATGACCCCACTAAGGATTGGGGCTTTTAATTAATCCAATATCACTAGACCATTCAATAATTGGCCCAAGTCCTCCAGCCCACTCACTAAATGCAACCGATTCAGACGATGAACGACCAGATGTTATCATCGTTTCCAGCGCCTTCCTGCGGCGCTCAAGTGTTGTCCCAACCTTCGGTCCGCGACGCGTGTAATGCTTCCACATCCACTCAAATTGCAGCGCCGCTCGCTCATCAGGAAATCCACTTACTAAACACACACGCGACCACGTATCTCCACGCGTAGCTCGCGCACCCCCTACAAGTTCTCCATTATGTTGGCGCAACCGTCGGTCTGGATCCACAGTTGCTCCTACATAACTACGTGTAGTTGTTGTATTAATTAATAAATATACGTGCCATTTACTCATATTAAGTACTCTACTATTAATATATTGTAGGGTTTAATTAGTATGGCACATCCACCATTGTCTGTGTATGTAATAAATCTTCAAAGTCGTCCCGAAAGATGGGAAACGATTAAAAAGATGTGTCTTTTGTGTGGTATTCACCCCATAAGAGTAAATGCCATAAAGGAAAGCCCGGGTTGGATTGGCTGTGCAAAATCGCACCAATTGGTTGCAGAAACAGCAGAATCCAAAGGAGAGCCGTGGTATGTAGTGTTAGAAGATGACGCAGTGTTAATGCACGATGACTGGAAACGATTTGTGAATCTACTTCCACGATTATGGGAACTTCGTGATACCTGGCAAATATTTAATGGAGGAATGGGTGGCGTAACGGACATAGAAATAATTGATAGAAATCCTCCTATTTTTAAGGCAGGTGGAATATTAACACATTTTTTACTTGTAAATTCAAATGGCTATAATCTGATTAAGGGCTGGACACCTGAAAAAAATCACGTGGATCAATATTTCAAATCAAATGCAAAAATGGTGGGTACATACCCATTTATATCTAGTCAAGCAGAGTCCCCTTCTGATATTGGGATTGGTAACCCGCAAGGAGATTATGATTATGGTCATAAAGTTGTGCGCGAAAAATTACTTGCCGAAAATATCATAGAGAAATTTTTAAATATGGCAAATTCCGAGCGGGTCATCGCAAATCATCTGCGTGAAGCATTTCAGACCCGTGCAAAATCACAAACGCCCCTTCAAAAAATTCTTTCGTATTTTAATTTCTAACACACAACTAATTGTATAACATATGCAGCCCCCGACGGTATTTGTGATAAATCTTGATAATCGCCCAGATAGATGGTTAAATATTCAAAAAATGTGCTGGTCAAATGGTGTTCAACCAGTTCGCATATCCGCTGTAAAAGCATCTCCTGGATGGCACGGCTGTGCAAAATCGCACGCAAAATGTGCTGCAAAAGCGAAGGAAATGGGCCTTCCCTGGGTCTTAGTCTTAGAAGACGATTGTACATTTAGCCGTGAAGGGTGGCAACGGTTTTTATCCTTTTTACCTTGGCTATGGAATAATCGCGATAAGTGGGAGTTTTTCAATGGCGGTATAACATATGTTGATAAGATTGAAGTGTTTAATGAAAAGCCGTTACTCTTAAAAGCAAATGGGTATGCGGCCCACTTCATTCTTTATACAGATAAAGCATATGATTATATTGCCGGCTGGGATGAAAAGTCACACGGACCATGTGACACGTATTTTGACGTAAAATTCAAATCAGTCACGTGCTACCCCCTAATAGCCCGTCAAATACCTAATCATTCTGATATCAATGAATCATCTCAAGATTACACGGGATTTTTCAATTCAACAGAAGACAAAATGCGCGCATTCTTGGAGGAACATAATCTACTAGATGTAGTTAGTGCTAGCGTACTATAAGGGTGCGTGTGCTAGATATCATCTCATATTTCTATAGTATTATACAAATATGAGTGGATGCGCACTTCGTCGCTGGGGCCCCGGTACTACAAAAGAACGCACACCAGACACCGAATCTGCCAGACAACTTGAATCCTCTCTGAAATCACTCCTTGCTGCCCGTGCATCCCTGGATACACAGTTTTCGCCGCCGCCGCAGCCAGCCGCTACACAAACCCCAACACCCGTAAAAGTCCCGCAAATGTATGCAATGGAGTCGTCTATTATTGAAACTACAACCCAGCCCCCTCAATATTCGTGTGTCAAGTATGATACATATTCTTCGGACAATTTGTTAAAAAACTCGCAAGGTACTAAGCCCCAGGTACAGGCACGCACCCAACTCACCTCATCTATGAACTGGGGAGCATTTTGACTTGTAGGGAGGGCTTGTGTCCCTTCGTGTTCATCCACTGGAACAGGCATTCCACGCAACGACACCAGCACAAAACACGCCTCCCCGTAAAAGCTCGGTATATAGATTCTGTAAGGAAGCACCCACCCCTGCCCTTTCAGCCCAGACCTCAATCGTTGCACAATCTTCGCCGCCACGTCCCGTTCAGACCGCGGTGCATCCCCGATATACGCCGCCATCACCCCACCTTCACGTAACTTCCCAATACATCCTAATAGTGTTTCACAGAACCAGTCCAGTGAAGACTCCCGTGGGTCAAATATATCCACAAATACAGCATCATACGTTTGTGCCGATCGCAACGCTGCATCCGCATCTTCCGTATAAACTCGTACTCGCCCATCGGAATAGGCACCCCTATTCCAATGTACGAGCCCGTGCCGCGCCCACCGCACAAACTCCTCATCGTGGTCATACTGTGTAATGGAATTTACGTCCCAACGTAATACATCGCGTGCAACACATCCCTCTCCACCCCCTAGAATTAATACATCGGCCTTCGTGTTACTCCAATGTCTGCAACGCATTGCAGGCCACACTAGCGCCTCGTGGTACAGCCCCTCATCGGCTTGCGAAGACTGCACCTCTCCATCCATAAACAGCACCTCACCAAATGATGCTGTGTTCAACAGACATACTGGCGCTTTTGCAGTCGTAAAATGCGCATGCACAGACCCCTCAAATACGACCTTCACATCGTCACAGCCAGGTTGTGTTGCAATATACCGCGTACGACCATTTGCGTCAGATTCCAAATTCATCCCTAATTGTTCCTACGTCATACACCCTTATGCCCACTTGAACACATAGGACCTAAACGCTGCGCTCAAAAATTGATCCAGCGCTTCGCTTCTCTCGTCAGCACCTAAGCCCTTTGAATCTAAAGCAAAGACAGATGCCATCCGGATTCCACAAGCCTTCTTCCGACGTTGAGACTGTTGTCGGCGTTCAGTTCGGGATTTTCTCGCCCGAAGAGATTGAACGCCGCTCAGTCGTTGAAATCACGTCACTGAACCTGTATAAAGGTTCAGAGCCTGAAATTGGGGGTCTCTTTGACCCCCGTATGGGCGTACTAGATAACGGAAAAACGTGCCGCTCGTGCGGGCAGACAAATCACGCTTGCCCTGGTCACTTTGGTCACTTCAAACTCACTCGTCCCGTATATTACATCCAGTTCATTGATACCGTGCGTGATATCCTCAAGTGTATCTGTATCAAGTGTTCTAAGCTCCGCATTGACAAGGACCTCCACATTGACCTCGCGCGTCGTCGCGGTGAGGACCGCTGGAAGGCCGTGCGCGCTGCCTGTGACAAGGTGAGCCGCTGTGGTCAGGAGACCGAGGACGGGTGCGGTGCAGAGCAGCCCAAGAACTACGCCAAGGAGCCGATTGCACGTATTGTCGCCCAGTTCGCCGACAAGACCACAATGCCTCTTGAGGTAGAGCACGTTCTCCAGATGTTCCGCCGTATCAGCGATGAGGACGTGGATTTCATGGGGTTCAACCGGTTCTGGTGCCGTCCTGACTGGATGATTTGCACAGTGCTCCCTATCCCTCCTCCCCAGGTCCGCCCGTCCGTCGTCCAGGACAACAATCAGCGGTCCGAGGATGACTTGACGCACAAGCTCTACGAGATTATCAAGGCTGACCGCGTGCTCGCCCAGAAGATTGAGAATAACGCAACGAAGTACGTCATTGACCAGTTCCAGAACGTCCTCCAATACCACGTGGCCACCCTCGTGGATAACCAGATTCCTGGTGTGGCCCCGTCGGCCCAGCGCTCGGGCCGTCCCCTCAAGTCCATCTCACAGCGTCTTGGGTCCAAGGAGGGTCGTATCCGTTACAACATTATGGGTAAGCGTGTGGAGTTCTCTGCACGTTCAGTTATCACCCCTGACCCCAACATCAGTATCGGCGAGCTCGGTGTGCCCCTCAAGATTGCAATGAACTTGACGGTCCCTGAGCGTGTCACGAAGTACAACATCCAGCAGCTCTACAAGTACGTGCAGAATGGTGCCGATGAGCACCCTGGCGCGAAGACTCTCGTGAAGTCCGATGGGCGAATGATTTCCCTGCGACACATCAACACGCGTGAAATCGTCCTCTATCCTGGTGATGTCGTCCATCGCCACCTGATGGACGGCGACATAGTCCTCTTCAACCGTCAGCCTACTCTTCACAGAATGTCTATGATGGGGCACAAGGCGAAAATCTTGCCTTACAACACCTTCCGCCTCAATGTTTCTGTGTGCTCTGCCTACAATGCAGACTTTGACGGTGATGAGATGAACTTGCACGCACCACAGTCCTACGAGGCCTCCACAGAGCTGGAGGAGATTGCCGCGGTGCCCCAGCAGATTATCAGCCCTCGTCACCAGGTGCCTATTGTAGGTGTTGTGCAGGACACGCTTGCTGGTTCCTACCTGATGACACGCCCGAACATCAAGTTCAACGTGCGCGAGTTTATGAATATGATGATGTACAACAAGCGCTTTGATGGTGTCATTCCAAAGGCCCGTCAGGGTAGTGATGCGGCACCCCGTTGGACCGGTCACCAGGTGATGACGACGCTCCTCCCGCCCCTCAACCTGAAGACGGCCAACTCCTCGTATGATGCCAGCCGCAAGGACGAGGACCTTGTGAATATTCAGGAGGGCAATGTGCTCCAGGGTACCTTTGATAAGGGTATCTTCGCCAAGCCTTCCAAGGGTATCATCCACACCACCTACAATGACTATGGTCCCAAGGACACCGTGCAGCTCATTGACACCCTGCAGAACACTGTGGAGTCTTTCCTTGTTCTCAATGGTTTCTCGGTGGGTATTTCGGACTTGATTGCCGACGACAACACGAAGAAGCTCATGGACGAGGCCATCCAGCAGCGCAAGAAGGAGGTTGAGAATATGCTCCTACAAGTCCATCTTGACCTCTTTGATAACAACACAGGTAAGACCAATCAGGAGGAGCTGGAGGGCAAGGTGTTCGGTACGCTCAACAAGGCCACGGATGATTCAGGTAAGAAGGGGCAGGAGTCACTGGCCGACGAGAATCGTATGATGGCGATGATTCGTGCGGGCTCCAAGGGTGGTGTGACGAATATTGCCCAGATGATTGCGTGTGTGGGCCAGCAGAACGTGGAAGGCAAGCGCATCCCGTATGGTTACCTGGACCGCACTCTGCCCCACTACAAGAAGTATGACGACGGTGCAGAGGCCCGTGGGTTCATTGAGAGCTCCTTCATCCGTGGCCTCACCCCCCAGGAGTTCTTCTTCCACGCTATGTCAGGTCGTGAGGGTCTGATTGATACTGCAGTGAAGACCGCTGCGACGGGCTACATTCAGCGCCAGCTCGTGAAGGCAATGGAGGACTTGATTGTCCAGCACGACGGTACTGTGCGTGAGAGCAATATGAACATTGTGCAGTTCAAGTACGGCGAGGACGGTGTGAATGCTACGAAGCTGGAGAGCCTGGACCTTGGTCTCGGCAAGTTCAGCGAGGCCGGCATTGAGGAGACGTATGGTCTTCAGGGCGTGGATTTCACCGCCGTGTTCGCGGAGGGTACGGACCGCGGGGCCGACGAGGAGCCACTGGAGGCGTACATTAAGGAGGTGAAGGAGGACCGTCGTATGTACGTGGAAGGGATGTTTGCCAGTGGTCGCCAGGGTGCAGTGAATTCCCCTGTGAATCTCCAGCGTCTCATCAACAACATCCGTATCCGCTATGGCTTCACGCCTCAGTCCCGCACGGACCTGACGCCCGCCGTGGTCCTGGATGGAATCAAGCGTGTCATTGCGAAGACGCAGCCGTACAACCGTCTCTGGTGCGCGCTGCTCCGCACATACCTCGCACCACACACCCTAATTGTCACGGAGCGGTTCAACAAGTCGGCCTTTGAGGCCCTATGCGAGCTGATTGTGATGAAGAACTGGCAGTCGTGGGTTCAGCCTGGTGAGCTTGTAGGTATCTTGGCGGCGCAGAGCATTGGTGAGCCTTCTACTCAGATGACTCTTAACACCTTCCACTTGGCAGGTGTGGCGTCTAAGTCCAATGTGACCCGAGGTGTGCCCCGTTTGGATGAGCTCCTCAAGGTGACGAAGGAGCCGAAGGCCACTGCCCTAACTGTCTATCTGAAGCCTGAGTACCGCGAGTCCAAGGAGAAGGCGCGCGAGGTCAGCCAGGACCTGGAGCTCACCCTGCTTCGCAACATTACAAACAAGATTGGCATCTATTACGACCCCTCGGATGAGGCGACGGTGATTCCTGAGGACCGTGAGCTCCTGGACTTCTACCGCGTCTTTGAGAGTGCCGCGATTGTGGAAGAGTTTGGCACTGGTGCGCCAAAGGGGACCACAAAGTATATGATGCGGATTGAGCTGGACCGCGAGAAGATGTTTAACAAGAACATCACAATGAACGATGTGGCGTTCGTACTGAAGAATATGTACGACAATATGACGGGCAATGCAAAGATGAGCCTGGTGTACAGCGATTACAACAGCAACCGCCTTGTTATGCGTATCCGTTTCAAGACGCTGGAGGCCGGCATTGATATCATTGACACCCTGGACCACTTCAAGCGCGTCCAGAACGGCATCTTGAACTCAGTCGTGATTCGCGGCGTTGCGGGTATCAAGTCCGTCAGCTTCCGTAAGGACGTTGAGAAGGTGCAGAACGTTGATGGCGAGTACAAGAACATCACCCAGTATGTGCTTGACACGGATGGTAGCAACTTCCTGGAGGTAATGAACCATCCTGCAGTGGATGGCAATCGCCTTTACAGTACCAACGTGCACGACATTTATGGCCAGCTTGGTGTTGAGGCGGCCCGTGCAGCTCTTATGACGGAAATCACGACACTCTTTGAGGAGGCAGGCGTGAATTACCGTCACCTGGGTCTCCTATGTGATGTGATGACCCAGAAGGGTGCCCTGATGTCGGCGAACCGTTATGGTACAAACAAGAAGGACATTGGTCCCCTGGCGAAGGCGTCCTTTGAGGAGACTCAGCAGATGCTCATCAATGCGGCCTTGTATGGCGAGGTGGATCCTGTCACGGGTATTTCGGCCAACATTATGATGGGTCAGCCGATTCGCGGTGGCACGGCGTTCAGTCAGATTCTCCTGGACGAGCAGGCACTCCCTCAGCTGCTTGAGGGTCTCACGCCAGAGGAGGAGCTGGAGGACGAGGACCAGGGCGAGCTGGCAGACGGCGAGCTGGAGGAGGACCCCAATGACCCTTGTGGGCGCACGAACTTCAAGATGAATATGGTAATGCCGGCACCCAAGGGCGAGGTACTAGAGGAGCCTGATGTGGAGCTTGTGATCATCTAAGGTCTGCGGAGAATGATTAACTATGTCCGTGTCCCTAGAAAAGCCCCCTTGGGAGCAAATACAATGGAACCCATCACCCACTCGTCCAGCATCCACCCTAAAAGTAGATGAGTCCGCGTTTCAAACGGAAACTCCGTGGGAGTTTACAGCGCCCCCAGAACTCCACGCAATTAAAGATAATATTGCTTCCCTTAGTGAAGACACGTGGGAATATTATAAGAAATTAACAAATCCGTATGAACTTATTTTTACGACGACTGGTAAATATGCTACACCGCCATCTATTTGTATGCTCCATCCTCTCAGCCGATCCTATTTTAAGATGATTGAGATGATGCAAGTTGCAAACATAGTAGAACGACTTGTAGGGCGCGACCGATTCAAGACGGCACACGTATGTGAAGGTCCTGGTGGATTTATCCAGGCCGCATTTGACGAGGCCGACCGTAATCGTAAAAAGGTGTCACACGCAGTTGCAATGACTTTGCGGCCGACGGAGCACCAAATTCCTGGGTGGAAACGTGCGGCGTCCTTCTTGAAGAAGCATCCTGAAGTGAAAATCGTGTATGGTGCAAATAACACGGGCGACATTTTGGACCCCGTGAATCGTAAATCGTATTACGATGAATGCAATCGGTCCGTGTATCTTTTCACGGCCGACGGGGGTGTGGATTTTGCAACCAACTACCACGAACAAGAGCGCACAATCTATCCCCTACTAGTTGCATCGTCGCTTATGGCGCTGAATTGCTTAACGGAGGGCGGTATTTGTATTATGAAGATTTTTGACAGTTACACACGGCCAACGGAGGATTTGATTCTAGGGTTGGCAACTGTATTTCGTCAATGGACGCTTTACAAGCCCGCTACGAGTCGCCCGTGTAACGCAGAGCAGTATTTTATTGGGGTAGGATTTAAATCCATATATAGCAAGCCTATTACAGTGGCACTGGAGCGCGTACTAGTAAATCCACACCTGCCACACAAGCTGTGGCCCGATGATGCATTTGACGAGGCCACGCGCGCACAGTACAGGGCGCTCCAGATTGCTCGCGCAGACCGCCAAATTAAGTTCATCAAGGAAACACTTGGGCTAGTAGGGAATCTGACGGTTGCACAAGAGACGGACTTGTGGAATCGTAATATTCAATTCAGTAAGAAATTCTGCACGCAATTTCACCTCCTAACAGTCCCAAAGTTGCCGACGGGAATTGCTATTATGAGTAGCGATGTCCCACCAGCTTAACGGCGGGCATTCTCTGCACGACGAACATTTTCGGGCATATAGCGCTCAGCGAGCGCACGACCAACTGCCACAGATGCGCCGTGGTGAGACACCTCGCCTGAGCCAATCTTATCTAGCAGCGCAATCATCCCTAATAGTGGGGTAATCTCCTCACCAGACATTAGCTTGCGGAACAGCTCAGGATAGCGGTTTGCCATTTCTGGAACAGCGGAACGAATGAACTCCTCGGACTTACCCTCGGATTTCATCTGTAACACATCATTCACTGCAGTCTTTAAAAACGAACTGCGCGTCATTGCATCAAAGTCAAGTGGGCGATCCTCGGCCTCACGAAGGGCCTCTTGTGCAGACTTGCGTTCTACCGGGGCAGGGGGTCTCTGACTCATTTCTTCTGATGCATAACAATCCGTATTTACAGTTTAAACGCTCATCCCCTAATAGAACCCGCACCCGCACAATGCTACGCCGCGAATGCCAAAATTCCACAAACGTTGAATTAAAAAAACTCACAAATGATCCCAATTTCTCGGATGCAGACCGTATAATGGGCCGTCTCAGCCTTCTACAAGCACAGTCAGTCGCCGATGCTTGTTATGATGCACAGCCCAGTGATAAGCCGTCAGATGTTCGCAAGCCATCCGGTGATGAGTATGCTCTTCGCGAACACTTCGTTGCCCCCTACACATCCACGCCTTCTTCCACAAAAGAAGCAACCACACTCCTAAGTGTAATATTGTTAGGGGCCGCTGTGGTCTGTTTCTGGAGAGCCGCGGCACATTAGCCTAGAAATTAACCGTATGTAATGTGTAGTATGAGTGAGTTAGAATCGCAATATATGGGCGATAGACAAGATGAGCTTGAAGGGGGGTATGCAGACGAAAAACGTCATATTGAAGCTGCGCGGCACGAAGAGGACACCGAAGACAAAGAGATTCAGCCATTCTTGGAAGCAATCTATGAATTCAAGATGGCCGCCAATGCAGCCTTTCGTGAATACTACACGGCCATCCACCCTAAAAATACACGCGGCGTAGAGGAGTATCTTGAATATTTCCGTGCAATTCAATCGCTATGGAATCCCAAGCGCCGAGTTCTCCACACATCCCTAACTGCCCCCTACAAGAATCTGCCGGCAGAAGTACAAAAGACTCTTCAAAGTATGCTAGATAAAATACATTCATCCAACAATCCTGACCACACATACGTGTCAGATTACTGGATTCGCAGACTCTTCGTAGAATGCGCTGGATCCACGAATCAACGGTCATTTGAGGCGTGTAAGCGTGTTAAATCCGTGTAGTTGATTGCATCGGAAGTCAAATAATGTCTAGTATAGTGTAGATATGTCGCATAATACTACACGAAGAAAGGCGAAGACATACAATCCATTTCTTGGTTGTCCGCCTGGGTATCATAAGCGGGCCGGCCACGAGCGCCTAGGGCAGCACCGGCGCCCACTTTGTATTCCTACAAAGGAAACTGCTACAAATCAAGTAAAGCCTGGAGAGGTTCGTAGAATGACGTCCCGGCTAGTCCAGTCCGCTCCTAATGCGAGTGGCAAGTGCGGCCCAGGTGAAATCCTCCGAAAGTCGTATGTGCGTAAGTTCCGCGGGTCTGTACGGCGCGAAGGGTATTCCGTTCATAAGGAAAAGGGGAAAACATACCGTATCTACCCGAAGCAGCGTGATGTACATGTGAAGGCCGCGTGTGTCAAAGACCCCAAGGCCGTCGCTGGAAAACAGAAGGTCCCTATTTTCGGAGAGATGAAGCGCCGCGAGCTGTTGAAGCACGGCTACCATTACAGTCTTCCTATTAACGCCCGGCGAAAGGCACTAGAGGCTGCTATTACAGAGTATTCGCCCATCTATGTGTATAAGAAGTTGAGCGCAGTGTCGGTCCTCTCCAAGGAAATCAAACCAGTCGCATCTAATGTGTTTGCAGAGGACCGTGACTGGGTCAAGAAACAGTACAATATCACCGATAGTATGCTAGCATAAACCCCACGGCATCACCCCTCTACCCTACAAGTATTCTTTTACAAGGCCGTGTCACCGGCGTTATAAAAGAGTCTATGAGAAACACGGGACAATAACAGATGGAGTCGTTACAAGTGAAGACGGCGTATGTACCAAATAATTATATATATACGGGTGGTGAATCATCATCGGCAAAACCCATACTCATACTAATAGTCATCCTTGGTATAATTGGATACTTTCTTGCGGAAGGGTTTTCACTTGCAGGCGAAGCGACGGACTGGAATGAAATCCGATGCCAGCCGCACATTATTCCTATAGCAAGTTTGTACGGATACGATACACAAGAGAATTTCAATTACTGTATGACGGCCAACTTCAACAGCCAAGTTGGCGGACATCTTGGACCAATTTACACAATGTTTGGCGGATTCTCGGCCACCCTACTAGCACTTGTAGAATCTGCCAAGCGACTCAAGCTCGGATTTGCTACAATGTATGGTGGTATTCGCACAATCTTGGCCGAGTTCCGAGAGCGCATTAAAATGTTTTTCATACAAATCCGTATTGGCACACAACGAATGAAAATGTTAATGGCGCGTATATATTCCACATTTTACAGCATTATATTTATGTCAATGAGCGGCCTCACGGCTGTGCGGAATTTCACGGGGACTACACTCTTCACTGTAATAGACACATTCTGTTTCAATCCTGATACACTGGTCACAATTAAGGGGCGCGGTGAAATACCAATTTCCAGTGTGCGTGTAGGCGACGAGTTTGAAGATGGGCCGACGGTCAAGGCCACGTTCCAGTTTTTGGCGGATGGCCAGGAAATGGTGAAGCTGCCGCGTGCCGACAGAGTAGCTCCCATACACGTTAGTACAAATCACTATTTGGCCTATAATGGGCGCTGGATACGCGCAGGTGAGCATCCAGATGCACGACCGGCGAAGGCGTGGAGCGGTGGGCGCCTGCGGCCCATTATATGTCTTAATACAACGGACCATACAATACCCGTAGGAGGGTGGGTGTTCCGCGATTATGATGAAACCGACACGCCAAATTACAAGGTGATGTCGCAAATACACTCGGCCCTAAATGCAAATACCGATTTCAAAACATTTTACAACCAGGAATGGAGTGAGTTGTGCCCATCCGTGTCTGGAAATACGGAAATACAGCTCCGTAACGGCTCCTACAAGTACGCGCGTAATGTGCAATTAGGGGAGTGGTTGGCCGGCGGAAATCGCGTCATTGGGCGCATACAAGTGCGTGTGCGTGATTATGTTACGTTACCAAGTGGTGAAGAGGTTGGGGCTGGAACACTTGTGTGGGATGGTCAGACGTCACAATGGCTCCGTGCAGGTGATATATATAAAACAACACATATAACTGGCGGGTCGCTTGTATATCAGGGGTTCATTGTGCTCCCCGGGTCCCTGATGCGCACACGTGGAGGATTTTACTTGCGAGATTATATGGAAATCGCCTCGGATTCTATGGAAGACGAATATGCAGCAGAGTTGCAGACGATGCCGGCTCCTGTGAGTTATGCTGGGGTAAATATAGCTGTTGCTTGATTAGACTGGGCGTATGGAAACCATACCATTGAACGATAATTCGGCTGAAAAAACTGCGATGACCGCAGGGCGGTCAATTGCACCGTTAGTTGCGACAATCTTTTTATTTACATTTGGAATCGGCTATATGATGTCCAAGTTTGAGCGGAAACACATTATGGATAATTGGGAAGAACGGCGGTGTGAAATTCCTGTGATATTTTCGGGGTGGCTCTATAAACCTGCCGAGGACCCGCGGACTCCTGGACAGTTCGCACAGGAAAATATGGCATTTTGTATGAAGTCTATACAAGAGTCTGTTATGACGAAGGCGCTGGAACCGGCGCGTGAAATTATGAAGGAGCAGACACAGGCCGCCGAGACATTGGCGTCGTCACAACTGTCGTCCAAGGCGACAATGATGCGCACCCTAAATGACGTTGTGGGGAAGGTGATGGTGGATTTCTTTACTCGTCTGCGAATTGCGGGCGACCAGATTAAAGTATTGACAAATCGGATGAAAATGGCCTTTACACGTGTGCAAGCAATGGTTGTGAGCAGCGTGTTGGCCGGCATTAGTATGGTACAGGCCATTATGAATTTCTATAATACGGTTGTGTTGGTTGTTATTATCATTTTAGCAATTATTGCGGCAATATTTATTATATTATTCTTATTTTTATGGCCATTTGCCCCGTTGTTGATTTCCGTGACGTCGCTGCTTGTGGCTGCAGGATTTGGCGCATCGGCAGGAGGATTTGCGGCAGTATTTTGTTTCAGTCCTGAGACGCCTGTGCGGTTGGCAAGTGGAGACACTAAACCGATGAGTGAGGTGCAAGTAGGGGATGTCTTGTGGGGAGATGGGGTCGTAGAGGGAATGTATGAGATGAATGGACTGGCGGCTGATATGTATGTATTGGGATATGCAGTTGTCAGTGGGGACCATTTAGTGTGGAATGAGGCAGAGGCCGAGTGGGTCTATGTGAAGGACCACCCACGCGCCATAAAAGTAAGTCGGCGGTGCGAGCGTGTGTATTGCCCGAGTGTAAGCAATCGGTGCATTCGTGTTGGAGATACTTGGTTCCGTGATTGGGAGGAGATTCCAGAGGAGTCCGAAGACGCGTGGGAGGCAATGGTGTGGAAAATGTTGCATACACGCGAGGCCCCTTCTGATATGAAACACTCTGGAGAGGCAAATGGGTCCTCTGCAGGGTCTGTGGTATTTGTGAAGGGCCAGGGGGCTATACCAATAGAAAATGTAGAGATTGGTGACGAAATACTTACACGGGCCTTTGAAACTACACGAGTGCTAGGTATTGTGCGAACTCGTACTCCCGAGCGAGTATCACGTGGTCGTCGCTGGATGGCGGGTGGGTGTTGGATATTTGAGCCCAAGAGTAAAACGTGGCATCATCCGGCAAACCAGGAGCATACTGGAGCGACGGTGGTAGTGTATAGTTTAATTACGGCGAATGGGGAATATTACGTCAGCACGGACGACGGCAACAGACTTATACGGGATGCGTTTGAGGTTGGGTTAGATGGGATGGAGAAGACCTATGAATTTACACTTACACAACTTCGCAATACAGATTCTCAGCCTCCTATCAGAAGATGAAGACTGGTTTCCTTATGACGGGCTTAGTGCTCCTCCTTGTTACATGTCTATTAATGTCCATTATGGTCACCCCCAGCTATGGCCCTGAGGGCTTCACTAGCTACTACCTTTCGGAGGCCGCGGACACTGGTATGGCCCCGATTGGCGCGTATGATGGTATCAAGCTCCAGGCTGCAGGCGGCCAGGAGTACTGGCGCCACACCTCTCCTAATGTCCCTCTAAATGGTCCGGCATTTGAGGTTGGCCCTGATAATCTCTTTATGTTCAAGAACAACGTCGCCAAGCCTGAGTGCTGTGGCTCTACGTACAGCACTGATACTGGCTGCGTCTGCACGACCCCTGAGCAGCGCAAGTTCCTCAATATGCGCGGTGGCAACCGCACCGTGCCTGATGATGGCTTTTAAGTGGGGGGCAAAGCCCCCCCACAGCCCCCTACCCAATCTAGCTTCGCATTGGTATCATGATGGCGTTAGTGTTAGTTCGTCCACACCCCTAATAGTTAATATATGAATTATGATAATTCATATATGAACTCTGTTATCATACCACACAAATCCCTGTGCATTTCACCGCAAATTCACATTAAAACGCCCAGCAAAAGTAACAATGCTCTACAAACTGTGTCTAATCGGCTACGGCGCGGCACATATGCTGCTCGCCGGCTATGTCCTCGCCAACAAACTCCTGTCACCGCGCGAAATACTCATCATTGACCCTCACCACGACGGCGGTGCGCTCCTTCGTGACTGGCCCCACGTCATCAGCAATACCACCTACCAGCAGTTTCTTGATGCCCTCTCACTTCTCGGCATACCACACCCTAATTGTCCATACAACCCGGCGGCCCCCACAGAATTACAATGTCTAGCCCACGGTCTTCGTTCAACCATATCGGCCCTTCTTGGGCCAACTGTTACACGAGTGTATGGGTATGTGAGCAAACTAGAGAAAAATGCCACAGACCCCTGGCGCATCACCGTCGGTAATCAACATTACACGTCTATTGTTGCTAGTGTAGCGATTGGTGCAACTCCTCGCTCACTACCCACCCAAACACCACAAATTCCTCTACATCGTGCATTTACGACGACGGACCTGGCCACATACTTAACCCCTGACGAATCCCTAACAGTCTTCGGTGCATCCCACAGCGGGGCCCTAATTGTCCAAGCCGCAGTACAATTAGGGTGTAGTGTGAATCTTATATATAATACACCCCAGCCGTTCTATTTTGCTGACGAGGGGGCATATGACGGTGTAAAGTTGGAAACGGCCGTGTTAGCCCGACAAATCTTGGCTGATGGTCTCGGTGGTAAGGTCCGCTTACTTTCATACGGAGATGCGTTGGCTGTTCATTCAGCGCTCTTACAGAGTGCGTGGTGTGTATCGGCGTGCGGGTTTGTCCTCACCCATTATCCACAGGTATATGTGGATGGACGAGCACTTCACACGGAAAGCTCTCTTCCCTATAATCCGGCAACTGCACAAATTCACCCCCGACTCTACGGATGGGGGATTGGATTTCCTAGTACGACTACATTGGATGGGCGGACGTATGTGGATGTAAGCATACCATCGTTTGCGGCTCATATATATGCCCAGCGAATGCAGTTTGCTGCGGATTTATCATCGTAGGGTCTTAATTTTATACTGCGAGTAGGATAGATATGAATCCCTTACCGAACGTAAGAAATGCAAATGTAATGACGTCTTACCTTCCCAAGGTGGCAAATAATATTGGAAACAATGCGGCCAAGGTTGCAAATAATGCGGCGAAGGCCGCAAACAACGCCGTCCGAAATCTAAATACTGGGATTGGTGTTGCTGCAAATAATGCAGTTAAGGGGTTCAACAACGGTCTGACGGCGGTTGGTAATGTAGTTGCAAATACTGCAAATACTCTTAACTCCGCAATTGGAAATGCCGCGTCGCTCGCTATGCCAAATGAGGGACGTAGTATATTTGCCACTATAGCAATTTGGCTTCTTATAATCCTAATTGCAGCAATTGGGGTTTTTGTATTCTTTTACAATGAAATAATTGATATAATGCCAGATGGGTTCAAGGAGTTTATGAACAAGGTGCGTAGCTTCTTTGGTATTGAGAGTGATCCCGCTCCCGTTAAGGTGGAGGCCCCATCTGCATCAGGGTCATCGTCTATAATTCCTATACCTGCGACCCCTATTACACCCACTACTGGTTCTGGTGATGGGATTTCTATGGACTCTATATTAAGTATCCCCAAGGACATAATGGCATCTGTGGAGAAGCAGCTGCCGCTCAAGAAGGACCCTGAGGTCTTCACAATTAAGGAGAACCGTTACACCTATGATGATGCCGAGCCCCTCTGTAAGGCTATGGGGGCCGAGCTGGCTACCTATGAGCAGGTGAAGGAGGCCTGGGATAACGGCGCTGACTGGTGCAATTATGGGTGGGTGCAGGGCCAGATGGCGGTGTATCCCACGCAGCCCGAGACCTACGAGAAGCTCCAGAAGGGCACGAAGGCCCAGCGGACATCGTGCGGTAAGCCTGGTGTGAATGGTGGGTACTTTGATAACCCTGCACTCAAGTTTGGTGTGACTTGCTATGGTGTCAAGCCTCCCCAGAAGAACCACGACGCGACCTTGCTCCCATCTGGCGAGGCCAACCCGTATGACCCTGATGCCCTGGAGTTTGACAAGAAGGTCGCGGAGTTCCAGGCTATGAGCGAGAACATCGGCATTCTGCCGTTCAAGGCGGGTGACTGGACGGGTGCCGATTAACGGGCTCTAGCAGCCCAAATAGGCATCCGCGCATCCCAATCTGGGTAGGTCCAAGTTTCATTATCCAGTGTCACATAACATCCCAGACCACGCAGTAAAAGTGACAAAATAGACTGGTCGTGGCGATGCTCAATATATTCAGGGTGATTCGGTGCAACAGACGGACTATCGTCTAAAAAATCATAGCGCGAACACAACTCCATCCATTTCTGCATTATACGTACTGATGTAGCACATTTACGTATAATAATAGCAGTTCCTATTACACCATTCATATACATCATAGATTCTCCACCCAGTGCCTTAATTGTGTCCATTTTTGTCCATTTATGCATTGGATGTTCACTACTAAATGCCAAAATGCCGTTACGGTCTTTGCGCAAGATTTCCAAATATTTCTTAAATCGTTCAGCACCACTCGCTTTTATGCTACAACCAGCGTCCGCATATACTAGTATGTCGCCATCACGCATAATAGACAATGAATGTAAAATAACGTGGGGCTTCCAAATCCAATATCCGCGCCCACGTGGATTGCGCTCAATAAAATCCCCGTGTTTTGCCCAGAAAGCAGGGTCTGCTTGTAAATCTTGATACAAATACTGATGAAACACATCAATAAATCCACTGGCCTTACATTCAGCCCTTACACGCGCTAACGCATTCACCCAATGGTCACTTGCAAAGGATGCTAAATAGACCTTCGGTTGTATTACTTGTAGGGATGTGTCGGTCATCACTGCAACTAATATTGTTGTATGGTGAAATGTTTATATTACTATATGTCACCCATCTAATACATCTCCTTCTTGCCCTTGAAATAGGTTCCTTGTTCGGACCCGCGGTTTTCATCATTACTATCATTCCCTTCCTCCCCTTCAAGGAGGGCGCGCTCCTTATTAATTGTCCGCGAGCACTCGGTATTTACGTGCCGCCAACAAAACAGTTCAAGCAGCGCAAAAAAGTGGGACTCAATATCTTCATTCATCCAATCAGGTCGCCAGTATTGAACAATATCTCGCCAATAGCGACTACCCATTGTATAATTAAATATGTCCATTTCATACGGGTCATTACTGTTATCAGCGCACGGTTGCGGAAATGGGCTATCAAATACTGTCACTGTTTGATTCCCAGCTGTTTTCTTAATTGCCCAGCACCAGTACAATACACGCCGTGTCATCCTGTGCGTGTCATATGTAAATACAAATCCATTGCGCTCCAAATCCGCTGTAATGTGTTGTACAAGGTCGTACGCCCACTCGCAAATACGCCCCTCTTCACAATGCCCCCATACCGTGTAACTATTTATCCAGTTTTCCCACGCACGAGCTTCTAGATTCTCCAGTACTTTTGTTAGACAATGTATATTTCCAATATCGGATGAACGTTCAGACATTTGAAGCACTACTTGAAATCTGTAGAATTCTATTCATAAATATGACACTACTCTTAGGTACTGTGGTCATCCGCCCCCTTACTCTAGAAGGCCCTGTGGGGCGGGCAACTTCTCTGCAGGGTCGTCAATACGACGCAAGCGCATATTACGGGTTGTCTTGCGATGTTGCTTGAAGAATGCCAAAATATCCCCTGTTTCGTCACGAGCACTTGCACCCTTTGCCTTAAAGTACAAATGTAAAAGCGCCTCAATGTTGGCATAGCTCATCGGCACTTGGTGCGATTCCTCCGTTGCCTGGAACTTGCCCTGCTTTAATTGTAAAATCGCATTGGTTAAACCACGGCGAGTCAAACTCCCCAAAATCCGCTGCTCGTAATCCTCGCGGACCTTCCGTGCATTCAGTGCTTGCTTATATAGGCCGCCCGCAAGCGTGTCATAATGGAGCCAATTACGGACCCATGTGGGAAATTCTGCATCGGCTGAGGCCGGGGCGCCGTTAGAAGACATACTATTAACATTTTACTTATTCATTCCACATCCTATACACACATGTCCAGATTCACGTGTTCTGACAATTAGGAGTATAAATGTCAAAATCACAAACAATAGCAATGCCCCAAATCCGACCATTGCAACTAGGAAATATGCAAAAAAACGGTTCATAATGTACGATAATACAGGGTCAATAATAAACACTTGCAACCACTGCTGTGTATCGTGTGCCTTCATCATTATCACCAAGCGCTCAATATATGGCTTCATCCACGCGAATTTTTTGTCTTCTTGTGTGCCCGTAGGGCCCGCAACATCCATAATAGTAATATTGCGGAAAATACCTTGGTCTAAAGTTACGCTACAGTCATCATTCAATGACACTTGAAGTTAAGGCTTGGAAACTGGCACCCGTTGAATACACGAAATACAATGATGGTGGAAATCTCATCCCGTATTACAAGTTCAAGGTCTTGGGTACTCCATATGACCTCCTGACGCTCACACCGTCAATGACCCCCTCAAGCCTCCTAACTGCACTTACGGAGACTACACTAAAGGAGGCCGAGTACGCTCCTTACTTGCCGACTCTATATTCCACTCTGTTTGCGGCCAATGCAAAGCTTTTTACCCGCAAGTATGACCCTGTGATGTGTGCAAAGGGAAGTAACCACGTTTTCCCAGAGCTTCCTGTGGTCCCCTCTGAAGAGGGCTCTTATACGTGTATTTTGAGTCCTACAGAGGTACGTCTTATGAATTCCAAGTTCTACATTGTGTGGAATGTAGAACTTGCTGCAGAGATTGAGATTGATGTTGAGCCAGATATTCCTATTATGGAGGAAGTGCAGACATCGGCAACACCGGCACCGACCTCTACGGCGCTGCCCACACAGACTGCCGAGCCAAATACAATTGACCTGATTGAATTGGATGACATTGAATCTGATAAGGACGAGGCTACGAGTGAATCATCCATCCCTCTTCGTTCCGGCCTGACGGACCGGCAAATTCGCGAGCGCCAGCGTGTGGAGGAGGCTCGTCTCCGGGCAAAACTGGCAGCGTTCCGTGCGCAGCGCGCGATGGATAGATATGTTCAAAAATACGGTGATTTGACCGATTCAGATGAAACTGAATATACGGAGACAGATGTGGAAAGTGACGATGTGTCCGACTAATTGGTTGCGATTGAGACAAAAATCTCGCCTCACCATATTACAGATACAATGAACGGTATGTCCATATTTACAGTTCTTTTAGTTGTAGTGCTCGTGTTTGGTGCCATATATCTGATAGACCCTACCCTATTCGGTCTTCTCGGTGGCCCTTCTGCAATCCCTATGGCTATGCCTATGCCTATGCCTGCCCCTATGCCCGAGGCGCCTTCTGGGTCCGAGGCTCCCCCTGCCACTGAGGGTTTCCAGGCAAATGAGAACGCCGGCTCTGTTACGGAGGAGGCCACGAACGCGAACCCCAACATTGCTGGTGCTGATGTGCTCGCCTACGATGGCCCTGCACAGTTCGGTAATGCTGAGGCCCCGGCTGGCTGCTACCCCCGCGACCAGCTCACTCCTGCAGAGCTCCTCCCTAAGGACACCAACTCTGTCTGGGCGCAGCAGAACCCTATGGGCACTGGCTCCCTCAAGGGCAAGAACTTCCTCTCTGCGGGTGCCCTCATTGGCGTGAATACCGTTGGCCAGTCTATGCGTAACGCCAACCTCCAGCTCCGCTCTGAGCCCCCCAATCCCCAGGTCCCTGTGTCTATCTTCAACGTCAGCACCATTGAGCCTGATATCAACCGTCGCCCTCTTGAGATCTCTTAAGGGGGACGTACCGTCCCCCTAAACCCCCCTCCCTCCTGGAGGCTTCGCCAGGGAAGAAACCAGTGTCTTTATTGACATAACGCCTTAGTCCCTAACCACCCCTAATTGTCCTATTAGGGTTTGTTAGCGATTTTTAACAGATATCCCCCTGCCCACAGTAGAGTAGTCATAATGGACAACGTGAAATCCGTATTTAACACCATCCTCGGTACCGGCAAATACCCGCTCGTGGATGTCCGGTCAAACGTGGATGGAAAAGTGTATCGTGTGCGCGACTTGCCCGATAAGCAGCAGGCCGCAGACTTGATGGCCAAGGTCCGTGTGCGCCTTATCAAAATCATAGAACATTTCCAACAGAAATTCCCCGATAAGCCCCAGGTTCGCCGTCTTATGCGCAACTTCAAGCCCGATCCAGCCCGCCTCATAGAGGCCACACCAGAGGCCGAGCACACCTCTTACAGTGTCAATAAGGGTGAGGCAATGCACCTGTGCCTGCGTCAGCGCAAGCCTGGCGACGAGAGCCTCGTAGATGAGAATGTGATGACCTTCGTGACCCTCCACGAGCTCGGTCATTGTATGACCGAGTCCATCGGCCACGGCCCAGATTTCTGGAACAACTTCGCCTGGATTCTGCGCGAAGCAGAAGCAACCGGCCTCTACCAGCACCGCGATTTCACCGCCCACCCTACACCTTACTGTGGTGTGACAATTACTGACCAGCCTTCCTACGATGCGACAAAGGACGAAGAGCACGCCGGCGCAAATTCCTCCACACAATCATCCAATATTTTCCAGATAGGCAAGTTATTTTACGCATAACAACCACACAACCATCCCTAATAGTAACTCACAATAGGAACGTATCCGGTCTATTCTGAGTTTGTTATTAGCTCTCCAGTATGCTCTACCAATGTTAGATGGACGACACTAGATTCCTAGATACGCTAAAATCAGCGACCTTAACGGACGTTGAGTTTGGCACAGGGCGGGACCCTGACAAATTTCCACCCATACGTGTCTATATATACAATGGCACGTGGGAATTGAAGGAGTTTGAAATGTACCCATATTCAACCCTTGAAGAAATCAAGCAAGCCGTATTTGCCAGTATGGAACACGACCCCGATTGGCTCCCAAAGTTCCAGTTCCTCGCCTATGTCGCAGGTGAAACACCGACCGCCGAGCCGACCATTGAAACATCCTATTACGGTGCGGATTTCACGTGGTTTGATTCGGCCGCCGGCCCGGATCCAATCGTGCTCCCCTCGCCCCTCTTTATGGTCAAATCTCCAGAAATCAACACGGATTTCGTGACTCCCGAAGGACAATGGCTCCCTTCTATTCAAAATAACCCCAAGTCGCGTATGACACTGGACGACGTGGCATTTGAGCGCTATAAAGGAAAGGGTATTCCCACCTTCCACGTATTCGCCCTACGTCCCCTACTTGCCGACTTTGGGAGTGCTATTACGGAGCGTGACTGGAACGGTCGGTTTGCGATGTATTTCCGCGACGTCCCCCTCGCCGGCCCCTACGAGCCAACAGAGACCGACGGTAGTTTTGCTGAAGACTTGCGTGACTACATTGAAGGGCGCAAAATCCAGCGTCAAATCGTAGATTACGTGATTTCGGGTGACAACTACGACACGTCCCACGTATATAGTATCCAGGGGCTGCGACACCTTCGTCTTGTATGGGAAAATGATATCCCTGATTTCAAGAGTCGCGGTGGTATTTCTAAATTGTTCTACAATGCTCCCGTCACTGAACTCCGCCCATTTTTCCGCTTAGTTCCTGTGGAGGGCAGTCCTCTTGTTAAGTTATTCTGGGGTGCAACGCTGCCAACGCCGCTTATCAATGACCCCAATATTTTAAACAACTGGATTTCCGAGGACACTCCTGGTCTTGACCACAGTTATTTATATGTGAAGTTCCAAGTGTATCCTGGTGGTGGTGCTGTAAATCCTCAATATTCTACTGTGCGTATTTTTGAGAACGGCTCGGCAGATGTGACCTTGATGCCAAACAAGGGCGTTGAATTTTTGGACCCACGACGTGATTTGGATTTGTTTTATGACCGCCTCAAGCGTGCAATGAAAGGCTTCCCTTACACAGACCCCGCATATACTCTTACCCTCGGCAGCGCCGCACTACGCCTAAATGTACGTCTGACGAATTTGAAGGAGAAGCCCTATACTACCGAGGAGCTCACGGCGCGTGTGCGCCAGTATTTGAGCTCATTTTTCCAAATCATTGAGCCCGTGCAACTCCCTGGTACCACCGAGCAGCCTATTCTTATGCTGCGCTACAAGGCCGTCAGTAATTTTATGACAGATAGTCGCACGGGAGCATTTTTGACTATACTGCAGCGCCGCGATATTGTGGATGGGACTGCGCGTTCTCCTGCTGAGTATGCAAATGCGCTAGCCATAGAATTCAACTTAACTATTGACGAGGCCGAGGCACAATATAAGTTGTGGATTGAGCAAAAGAAGGAGGTGGCGCTGAAAAACGCGGAAACGGGTGTATTTATGGAAATGTACAACGCCGGCACGGACATTGCAATCTTCGCCGCCTTCAAGGCCTACAACATTGATATTTACCACGTAGAGGCACCAGAGGACCTGCGGCGTATTTATATGTGCTTGCGCGCTCTCCTATCAGGACAATTAGATGAGTATGCCGAGCTCTTTGACGAGGCCGGCCTGGAGGTATTTGAGCGCCAGTCGCGCCGCACAGAAGACGAGGCGATTCTACGTACAAATGGGATTCCTGAGTCCCCCGAGACGGTCACGGCGGCGACCATCACACCCTCCGTGCGGTCTGTACCAGGAGTCACGGCACCAGCAGCCAGCGCATCGGCAATGAACAACTCGGATTTTGACGTGTATAACGACTTTGATGAGCCAGCCCCTGCAAAGCCCACCGCTGCCGTCTCTACAAGTGAGGGGCCTGGTGCAGCATCGGCGTCTGTTCCTGTCCCCACTCGCCCTGGAATCGTGTCTGCATACACAAACAATGATGATGATGACTTTAACGTCTATGGCGACGAACTCCCTGTCACGGCCCCTGTTGCAGAACCCCCTAAGCCAGTTGCCGCGCCACCCCCTGTGGCAGCTAAGCCCCCTGTAAAAGCCCCTGTAGAGGAAGCACCTACACCCCTTGGCGCGGACAAAGGTAAGGCACCTGGTGTCAAGTTCAAGGGCTGGACGCTAGATAAACTCAAGAAGATTGACAAGGCGCTCTTTGATTATAAGCCCAAGATTGCCAAGGCCGACGGGTTCAGTCGCAAGTGTGGTGCCACGGATGACCGCCAGCCGTTTGTCCTCAGTGAAATGGAATATCAGCGCTTCCTGGAAACCTACGCGGATGATATCAACAGCTCACCACCCCGCCTAATTGTCAAAAAATACCCGCTTGACCCTGGCGATAAGGAGCGCACACCGCCACGCGAGGACACCAACCTTGAAGTCTATACAGTTCTCCAGTATGGAAGCAACCCTGCCCAACAGAATTATTTCATATGTCCGAAGTATTTCTGTCTCCACGACCGCATACCTGTACTTGAAGAGGATTTCGTAAATGCCGGCTCACGTGGTGACCGCGCCAAGCCCGCAAATGCCTGTCCATTCTGTTATGGCGGAAAAATCACGGAGCGCGACGAGGCTGTCAAGGGTCGCACGGTGATTTACAGGAAATTCGCACCCAACACGAAGAAGCAGCATAGATTTGTCGGCTTCCTCAAGGACGCGGCCCAGCCCGATGGCTTTGAAGTCCCGTGCTGTTTCACCAGCGCTGAAACGAAGGACGTTCTCCTTTCTGCCCAGTCCAGCGCCTACCAGCACATCCGCGATTTCAACGAGAAGCTCAAGGGAGGGCCCGAGGCCACTACAAAGGCGGCCGAGCCCAAAAAACCTGAAGTTCCTGCCGTGGCCCCCCGTGAAAGTGCGATGCCCTACCTCGTCGCCTTACAGCAGCTCAGCGTAGCGTACATTAAGAAGCGCGAGAAATACCCACTACGTCCAACACAATTCGGTCTCCTAAATGAAAATCTTGACTGGTACTTCAAGCAAAATTCAGGGACCCTTGTAAATAAGCAGAAGCAGGTACTATTAGATAATGCCAAGGGGTTCTTGCGTATGGGCGTGGATAACACAAATATCAACGAGTCGCTCTATGCCGTCCTCGTCCCGCTCTTCTACAAAAATTCCGTCGCCGAAATACGCGGGATGTTTGACGAGTTCTACACCCCCGTGAAATTCATCGGCAGCCATTACGGAAATCTTGTCAATGAGTTCTACGACCCCTCGGTCATCCCCACTGAGCCAGGCAAGCTCCGCGAGTTCAACAACCGTGTGCGTGATTTCGCGTTCCAGTATATTTACAACTCAGAATCGGACGAGACGGCACAGATTGTCGCCCACAACGAGCTCCAGCTCCGTCGTATTTATATCGCCTACAATAATTTCAAGGATTTCCTCCGTGACCCTACTCAGCGCAAGGAGCTGCGTCACCTCACGCCTATTCTCGCAGAACTCGGCATCCACCTAATAGTCCTTGATATTGACCCTAACAACCCCAAACAGAAGCCCGTGATTCGTTGTCCTGCCCTCGGCGTCCATCCTGAACGACACAAGAATTTGGACATCGCCTTTGTCAGCCGTGACCCCCAGGGTGTCTTTGAGCTGCTCATTCACACCTATAATTGTCCTCCTCGTGGGGCGATTGGAACCACCCACGAATACACTGTGCGGTTTGAAGTGGATGTCAAGCCGGCCTGGCCGCCAATCGCACGTATGCGACGTGATGAGTTTCTAAATGTGTGTAAGGGTCCTGGGCACGGTGCCTACACTGGTATGTTGGGTGTTAAGGTTGATACAGACACCATTACAGCCGCCCGCAAGCCCCGCCTAGTGCCGTTGTCTGTTGCAATTAAGCAGGCTAAGCGCGTCGGCGTTGTACGAGATGCTTATAATCACGTCGTCGCAATTACACAACCAATTGGACTCGCCAGGACTGCCGATGGACGTATGAAACCCTCGTCGCGTCTTATCACAATCCCCGTAATAGATGATGGTTATATTGTCAAAGATGGCGAGGCTAGTATATATTTGGACTATAAGGATTACAGTCCCGTCAGCATAGATGATGCCGACAAGAAGCTGCGTGAATTTATGACGAAGCTCCACGGCCGAATCCGCGAAGATGTGTTGGCAGATTATACAGTGACAGCCGTGCTTGAGCGGCGGCGGGCCGATGGGACAGCCGAGGCATCGTATGCTCAGCTGAAGAACAAAGCGGTCATTCCTATTATGGATTTGGATACGGCGTCTATTACAGCGGGCACGGATGGTGGGCGTGTCTATACACGTGGCGACGTGAGTTACCCTGTGCGTACAATGGACGAATCTGACTTTGAAATCAATAAGCGAGTTCTGGAAGACGTGAAGTTGATGGAAGAGGGGATGGACGTGGAAAAGGGGCCGGCGAAGTTTATGGCCCTGCGCACAAGTCGCCAAGAGTTGGAGGATTTATACCAGCATTTCCGCCTAATAGTCAGCAGCTGGCTTGCAGGAACGCCGGCGATTCGCGCAGAGGTCAGTAAAATCGTGGATGATGTGGAGGACAATATTTACATCGGTGAGCTGGATGAATCTCAGCGCCTTTCATTACACGAGAAGCGTGTCCGCCTACAAGTCTTAATTGGAGGATTTTTAATGAGATTTATGGTTATCAATGATGAAATAGAGGACGACGAGCCGTTATACCGTCAGTCCTTCTTGCGGCGTACTTGTATTGACATTAAGGAGCAGGGCGAGTGCAAGGGTGCTTGTACGTGGCGTGTAGGGGCAGACAGCACTGGCCAATGCTTACTCCACGTGCGCGACGATGTGGAGATAGGGCGTGAGGTGGATGAGCGGGGGCGGCAAGTAGGGGAGACGATGCGTGTAAATACCGCGGACTTGTTTGTGCGGCGCGTGATTGATGAATTGGCGCGATTCCCAACGAAGCGCGCACAGTTACTCAATGACACTGTGTCTGATTTGACTGTGATTACCCGTGGTGTTCGCATTGACGACCAGTATGTGGTACCACAGAAATCATACCATTGGATTGACTTGTTTGCACGGCTGTCGGCACGCCTGGAAGGGAAGGACTTGGAGAAGCCGAAGTTCTACGAGGAGTTCGGGCGTGGCGAGGAGGGAATGCCGACGGATATCTCACGTATGGACGAGCCGCTCTATGTGACACCCGAGGTCGGCGAGCCGACGGAGGAGGATATTGCTGCAGCGGCGGCTGCAGAGCAGGCGGAAGTGGCACCCACGTCGCCCGAGCCACAGGTGTTCTTGCGACCAATTGAACGTACTGTTCGGCCGGCCGTGGAGGAGATTGAAGCCGCTGAGCCAGTCGCGCCGGCAATTCGTGGTGTCTTGCCGGTTGGCGCACAGCCGGCCCCGAAGAAGCGTTTCCCGCTTCGCTTGCGTAAGAACCTAATACCACCGACGGAAGAAACCCGTCCTGAAGAGACAAAGTTGGTTGAGGCCCCAGTCGTACCCAAAACACGGAAAATTACACTAACACAACCTGCGCCGCAGGCCCCAGAAGAACCTGTAAAGAAGCCTGGATTTGGTCGCTCGCGACTACAGGAGCGTATTCGCCAAAAGGCGGAGGCAATGCGTGCTGCAGCACCAGCACCAGAGCCGCCTGCCGAGGAGGCCCCTGCACCACCTGTAATAGCACCTAGCGGGGAAGTATCGCAGGTACGCAAGTTTGCAAATCTTGTGCGCTCACGCAAAGCCGCAGAGGCGGCACGTTTAGCTGCAGCTGAGCCAGTAGCAGCCGAGCTGGCAGCTGCAGAGTCAACAGCAGCAGAGCCAGTAGCTGCAGAGCCGGCAGAGTCTGAAGCAATGACCCCGTTAATGCGGAAAATAAAATCTCGTATCCTCTCGCAGAAATCCGCCCCAGCTGCAGAAATTACCAGTACTACAACGAACAAATCACTCGTTCAAAGTATGAGTCAAGTATTATCACAAATACGCAAGCCATCCCCAGCACCTGTAATTGCCCAGCCTGCCGCACCCGCATTACGTCCTGCACTGAAGAAAGACGCACCTGATGCTCCAAAAAAATTCACGGATGAAAATGAGGCCGAGTATATGAGAAAGGCACGTGAGATTATTGAGAAAGTCAAAGTGCAAAAGCAGCGAAATGTTGCACCAATTACAAATACTGGAAAACCTGAACGCGCCCCGCGTCTTAAATTCGCTTCAAATGATGCATTAAAACAAATCCGCGAAATTTCTCCCCTAGAGGAACTTCCAGCTAGAAAAGTTGTAATACGTCGCCCTACTACTGCTGCTCCACCCCCACCTCCACCAGCACCTGTTAGCGAGCCTGCATCAGAAAATAATGATGAGTTTGAATATACTAACATTAACAATAGCAACAACAGCAGCAGCAACAATAACAATAATAACAATAATAACAATAACAACAACAACAATAATAACAATAACAACAACAATAATAACAACAATAATAACAATAACAATAACAACAATAACAACAATAACAATAACAATAACAATAACAATAATAACAATAACAACAATAACACCGCATAATAGTCACTACATCACAATTTGCAGTGTGTCCGCAATCGGCTCTTCATCTGAATCGCTGTGTTCCTCAACTGCAGCGTGTGTATCCCCCTCAAAGCGAACAGGAATCGCCCTACAGTTTCCTGCCGCGACAGCCCGCTTTCTGCACTCCACCATAGCCGCCACTTCAGCGTCCATACGATTCAACCGCATCCTCTTATAGCCCTTTGCATCAGGATGCATAATAACCAGGTACATATCCGCGACATCCAGACCATAATAGGTCTCCAGAATCCACCGATACACATTCAATTGAAGACTGTAATGCCAGTAATTACAATCAGGCAAGTGACTCATCGGCCCAAGACCACTCTGGAACGTATTGGATGTCTTAATTTCCTTGGACCGCTTCCAGTCATAAATCAAGAAACGCCCATCAGAGCGTCGGCGGAAGATGCCGTCAATACTGCCGGCGAGCTTGATTTCTTCCACCCACACTTCCCACTCCATACGGTAAGGCTCCAGGTCATCCCCGTGGTCCCGCCAGAAGTCCATAAAGTAGGACCATTCACGTGTCTTCTTGACGTCGGCAGGAATGAGGTCGTGGGCGTCATTTAGGAACATCTCAATCGCCAAGTGCATTTCCGTGCCGGCACCTGAGGCCGCTGCACCGTTTGCTTCCCAACCGGCCTTGATTTCGGCCGCTGTCTTTCCATAATATTTACTCTGGGGCCACTTAGGAGATGACATCATTTTCGCAATGATCTCATCTGGATTGAAATGGCCGAAGAATGCGTGCAGGAACCCCGTGCAACTAATGTAGCCCTCGGATGTACCTTTGACGGTATAGATGTGCGTGGGCTCGTCAAAGTGAATATGCGCATCACGAGGATGGCGATTTACGACTGCTAGGCGTTGCCAAGGGGCGGGCATGCTTGTGTTATTGGTACTCTATGCCACCTCTAATAGTCCGCCTCAAATTTCTGCGCCCTAGCCTTAATTGTAATAGATTAGGAAACTCTTATTGATTCCGCTTACGGCCCCTAATGTTATACCTTCAGCAGCTTCAACCTCTACATTATTGTTGCGCTCATCCACCTTAATGAGCTGCTGGTTGAGTGTATCTACCTTCAAAATACCACCGTTGCGGTAGTAATTATAAGAGCTAGTTAATTCATTATCGGTTTTAATATTTGGAATTACATTGTACCAATTTACTGTTGTTAAATCATTTGATACATTGTATGACACTGTGTTATAATCATATCCACTTGTTCCAGGTAATAGCATACCATTTATAGTAATTGCAGGGTCTCCTCCAGTTGTATATGCAGCGTTAATGTTAAGATTTCCAGCAGGGTCAAATGAAATATACTTATTATAAAATCTATAAGGAATACCGTAAGAGCGCGATGGGAATGCCATAGTAAATGCACTTTGTGCAACAAAATCACTATTAAACTTTACTATTACACACACAATTTCATTTGTTATATTTGATACAACTCCATTTCCAAAATCAATTGTTTGATTTACATATGGATATGGTGAGCTATTTTGTAATCCATTTATTGATACAAATATATTGTCATTATTATCAACAAACACTTGTAAACCATTTGCACCACCATAATAGTTTAAACCAAGACGATTAAATTGAGTTGTTGTTGATATTGTACCGTTGGTTGACGATATACGTGTTAATATTATATTTCCTGATAAATCCAATGTTCTAAGTGTATTTGCTCCTTCTTTGATATTCCAAACTTGACCTGACAACCAGTTTCCACCTTGGTCAGTTGTAAAAGATGCAATAAGGTCGCCATTGCTTGTTGCTGTACATACTGAGCCACATGAATTTGATGTTCCTGGTTTAATAGTCGTAACCCATTTTACATTCATGTCATAATCAAGCTTACACACAAATGGGCTCAGCCCACTATTATACGGCCATGTTACACCATCAATTGTGAAATCTCCTGTAACACTTTGAACACCAGTACAATACAAACTAGAATTTAGCGATACAATATATGAAAATGCACCCCAAGTCATTTTTCCGCCAACCGCATCATAAAATCGTTTTGTAGCTTTACGACTCAAATTTTCATTAAATCTACGCATATAGGGAAATCCTTGATTTGGGTTACCAGTTGTTGGTGCAGATGGATAGTTTGACCATGGGCTACAAGTGTAGCCTGCAATGTAAAATTCAGTAAAAGTATCATTACCTGTAAATGGCAATATTGTCACATACCCATTATAAGGGTTAACTGCATTATATTTCATTAAAAATTCATCACCACTTACATCGGTCATAATTGTTCCGCTTGGGTCATCATACGAGAATTTATATAAATGATATACCATATTTGTGAAATCATATGAGCACACAATGCGGTCTCCATTGCTGTTGAAATCTACGCCTTGTACAATGTATGGAACAGAGAAAATACCACCTACAGCGCCTGTAGGGGAGAAATCAGTCGTATTTCGCACACGGTATTTGCGGTCATAATCAGCTTGAATGCCGCTCACAATTTGCGTAAATTGCGGGACTGTATAAAGCTGGGACTGGGACGCCTCGTACAAGTAGGGGACCAGTGAAAAAGGGATAGGTTGCGCACCAGGAGTTCCATTTTGAACACCGCGCACTGTGAGACCATTTTGTTTGTCAAATTCGTTCTGGGTCTTGTAGGTTACAACTGTTTTTCCCCAATTGCGCCGCGTCACATCAGACGCATCATAGGCCGCCGTTCGGGGCTTCAAGTTAGGTGGAGTAGGTGTAATCGTATAACGGCTCATCTACTATGTAGGGGAGATTCCATCTCCCCTAAAACCCCTACGGAGTTATATCTCTTTTATTTTAGTTTAGTGTTTTCCATATCATCCGTAAGCTCTTTAATTTATTTACAGGTGACCCCTAAAAGCTGAACCCAGCGAGGTCCATCAAGATAACACCCACCTTGTTTTGACCATCAATCATCTTCTTAATTGTCCGCTTACCACCCATTTCAGACCCACCAGTTTCCGCGCGATTCAGCAAGTAGAGGCCCTTATCGCGTGCCTTCATCACAATATCACGATACTTCGCATCACGTTCCAGACGCTGACGCAAGCCCTCGCGAATCACCTCGTCCTTAATAGACGCCCACTGGCCATCGTCAAACACGACCCTGTACTTGCGGCTATTCAAATACGTACTTGATGTGTGTTGCTGGACCTCCTTCATTTCCTCCTTGAGGAGCTGGATGTCTCTGTCATAAGAAACCTCCTGTGTGGCCGCGATGGCTGCCAGACGCGTACGTGTGTATTTCTGGTGAATTGCGCCATCACGAGCAAAGAATGATACCGCCAGTTCAGGCATATTGCTCGCCAGCTTGAACTTCATTGCAGCAATGTAATGCTCTACGCTTGGATACGTGATTTCCGTCTGACCACCCGCCCCATCATCCATCTTATCCGTAATAGGGAATGGAGTAATGGTTGCCAAGTAGGACCGTGCATTGTTATACTCCTTACCCATCAGGAGTTGGTCGGAAAGTGGTGCATCCACAAAGAACTGGAACAACTCCTTCTCTTCAAACTTCTTTGTAGCTGTCACCTTCTCAATCATCACTGTACGAGGAACATCCACAGGACCACCAGGCCCGCCTGTAACAGCGCCAACGGCACCGACCTCTGTCATCTTTGACGCATCCACAGGACCGACCTCCTCAATCTGCGCCTGTACAGGAGCCGCCGCCTCCATTGCGGCCAGCTCCTTCTTAGACATCCGCGCGTTCCGCTTGGGTGCAAGTGAAACCCCCTGTGGGGCCACATCGGCCCGTGCGACCTCCTGTAAATCGGTTGGGACAACGGACATTACACGATTCACCAGGGCCTCCTGCTCGCGCCGCTGGAGCTCAGGAAGGGACTTCAACACAGCATTTGCCCGCTGGGAAAGCGCCATCACCTTTGCATTTTCCGTTGCAATCGCCGTCATAGCCGTCTCGTCCATCGCTGCCGCCATCTCGGCCGTAATGTCCCCTACAGGCCCCTCACTCTTCCGCTTGAAGATGTACCAGCGGTTCATAAAGGAGAAGTCCTGGAGGTCGTTGCTCATTGCATACTTCTTCGCCGTCGCCGCTGCCCGCTTCCCACGACCAACCCCCGTCGCCATCTTATAGCTCACATTGAACATACTCGTGCTCTGCTGGAGTCCAAGTGCGGCCGCCTCCTCGTCGTCCAGGAGTTTCATACCAATCCGCTCCATCTGCTTCACAAGGAGTGGGAAGGGCACCAAGTACTCCTTCTGCGCCCCATCAAGACCACCGAGCTCCACCTCCACAGCCAGACCGAGGCTCTCCATTGTATCATCCAGGGCCGCCGCCGTGTAGCGCTTGCGCACCGTCCAACTCCCGTCCTTCGCCTGAATCACGTCATTCTCCCCCTTATCGGCCAGACGACGGAACACCGTCTCCCCGTCAAAGCCACAGCCCACGAAATACCCGCCCATCTTCACAATCTCTGACAGATTCTGCATAAACCCTGCGAGTTTCTCCATATTCTCAAAGTACTCGTGGATTCCGAACATACAGCTCACGACGTCCGCCTTCTTCGTCAATGCACTGGCGTGCTGGGCAACATACGGAAGAACACGCTCGTCCATACCTGTCTGCCCAAAGAGGGTCCGCAGAATAGTCGCCTCCTCAGTTGTCGCACCCGCGTCGCCCACCACAAATCGCTTGGATGCATCCGCAATCGCAAACACCATTGGAGGAATCAAGTTCGGGTCTGTGGCATCCGTCAGCTGCTTCATATAGCGCTTGTAGGCGCCCGTGTTCGGGTTCTGAATCGCATCAGCATTAGAATCCACGCCGAGCACAAACCCGACCTTGTGGGCAATCCACTTCAGCATATCCCGCCCAGGCCCGCACTGAATATCTACAATCCGCTTCGCCTCGTCGCCCCCGCGCAACACGGACCCTAGCAGGATGGTGTCCTTGATCCAACCATTGTGGAACTCGCGCATAGGGTCAATGCTCACACTTTCCTTCTTCTTCGGCTTCTTCGCCATTCCCGTCTGCTCCACCGTACCCTCCGTAATAGCACGCAGCTCCTCGTCCAGTGGCTGGTCAGCCCCCGTGGTAATCATATGGACTGTTACGGGGTTGTGAATAGAATTCCATACATCATTGGCCACCGCATCATTGTTCATTGTGCGACCCTTTGCACCGCGCAGGAGTCGCTCCGTCTTGTCGTGGCGAATCCGCATAGGAATCCAACGCCACCCCTTCTCGCGCGATGGGTCATAGCGCATTTCCACAATAGACGGGTCATAGATGGGCTCGCCGGCCTCCGTCACCGCATACTCCGTCTCGGTCTCACCATCGCGCTCCACGACCCCATAACAGATACTTGCCATTGTGTCAGCGTAATCAAAGGGGTTGAAGAGTACGGGCCTGTAGTTCTCGCGGCGCTTCTCCTCGGCCCCAGGAAGGGGCTGGTTCATCAAGATGGCCGAACGAGGATCCACAAACGCAGGATGACGGGAGCTGCCGACGTAGAGACGCATTGTCTTGTAACGGCGAATGTTGTCATTCTCGTCGTAGCCCGTGAGAATCTCGTCCTCCTTGATATTGTCCAGACGCTTCTCGTAATTCACCAGGAAATCCACAGTGTTTTCCGATGCAGGCTTCCACTTGAACTGCTCGGCGAACGTCGCACCAGGAGCCTTTGGTAGGGCCATATCATTTGGCGTAAAGATGAGACCGTCCGTGTGATAGGGCCGGCTGATTGACAGTACATCACCAGCAAGGGTAAAGATGGAGGTGTCGCCAGCGGCAGCAAAGCGGAATGCCTTCGGTGCCACCACGAGCTTGTTAATTGCCGTCACGCCGCCGGCCACGATGGCCGGCCCCTCGCCCTCGCTCCACTTCTGATACCACTCCTCCATATGCTTCATACGCCCATTGCCGGCCGCATCAATAAATGCCTTCTCGCTCACATTCTCCCCCTCACGCCAGTAGTAAATGTCAAAGTAGAGGAATTGATTCATCGGCTTCCCGTCGCGGTCCTGTGTAACCCACTCACCGTCCAGGAGTGTATTTGCCAGGTCCTTCATACGAAGACCCGTGCGATACACATTCATTGTCATATCAATCAGGAAGAACTCGCCCTCAGGGTCACAATACCCGTGGCAGCGCAGACCATCCGCCTTGTCCGTCACATTGTAGCCCCCACGAATATTTGGAATCGTCGGCACCGCGCTACTCACCATATTTGGCCGAGTCAGGGTCTTGGGCTGCACACCACGGAAACGGTCCGTATTCGTAAGTTCCTTGTAGGCCCCCAGAACCTTCTCCTTTTGACTATTACGGATGAGGAGAGTGTTCTTCTGGACACCACGGAGAACCTCGCCAATGCCACGAACGAGGTTGCGCATTGCCACCGCCTCGTTGTCCGTCACATCCCGTAATAGCTCCACCTCCATTTCGTACTTGGGAGGGCTCTGGAACACGCCGGCCTCCAGGAATGTCTTCGTCTGCTTGTACTTGCCATTGACCGTCTGGGATGCGCGAACCATTGAGAGGTCAAAGCGGATTCCCTCGCCCTCAAAGGACCAGCGGCGAATCAGACGGAACGACTTCTTCTCCACGGACCACGAGGCCATCATATCACGGACGTTCGGGTCATCGGCGGCCAGCTCCAACTCACGACGATTCTTGACACGCACACCGTACTCCAGGAAATCCATTTGGGCCTCCACGCCTGTAATATCCTTCACCATTGCCACAAACGGCTTGCCTTCCATCGTATTGTCGCGGCAGTATTGCTGAATCTGCCCGAGACCGACAAGTGTAAAACGGATGTTCTTTGCAGAGTTTGCACCGGCCTGCTTGCTCACAATGACGTTCAGGCGGTCCTCCTGCGGAATCGCCTTGAACCCCTTCTCGCGAAGACGCTTGCAGACCGCCAAGAACGTCGTAGAGTCAATGCCGGCCTTGCCGCCGAATGTCGCCTCTAATTCTTGGTCTTTATGCTCCCACCATTCCTTAATGAGACGCTTTAGCTTTTCGGCTTCTGCACTAACGACTTCCATTTAGGCTTGTATCTACTTCTTACCTTAAATCGGGAACACAGGGGTACTTCATTTTTATGAACCAACTCTGTATCTATATCACCCTACTTGTTTCCTACGAGGGCCGCCTACTCCTCCAAGAAGACCCGCTGCTCAGGGCGCAGCCTCTCCCAGCCCGAAAAGCGCTCAATGGCTGCCGCGCGTCCCGCCATTGCAGCCAGCTCGTCCTTTTTCAACTTCGCGTGCTCGCCGCGCCAAGATGGTAGGACCTCAAGGTATTCCACCAGTTCGGCCTTTGAACCATCACGTGAGGGCCAGTGAATCGTCGCACCCGCCTGCTCGCGGTCAGAGAGCCAGAACCCAATACGCCGGCGCAACTCTACTTGTGAGCCTGCATATACCCACACTTTGCTGAGGGACGCCTCCACAATGTGCGTCGGCCGGTCAGCGCGCCAGAGCTCCGTATTCGCCGGAGCAAATGAGAGCTGTGGCTCCTTGCATCCAGGAATTTCTTGGATAACGACGGTTTGAATCTTAAACACCTGTACAAGTACATCCCAGGCTTCGCGAATTGTCTGCGGAGTGAGTGTAGAAGGGTCCGCGGCGACCCACTCAATCATCTTACGCTTCATACGACCGAGTTTGGATGCGCCCTGTAGCTCCGCATCAATCGTCGTCTGGGCTTCCATACGAAACTCTAGTAGCATCCGCTCACGAAGACGCGACCCAGCCTCGCAATAAAGAGGATTGCGGAGGAAACAGAGCGCCGACAGAAGACCCGCTGGGCCTACATTGTACTCTAGCCAATCCTCGCTTGCCCCTGGGAATGCATACACGGGCTTCGTCTCTACGCTGCGCGGCACATCCAAACCCCTGGCGCGGTTCGGATTTGACGCAATAAGTGACTTCAGATGATCAAACTCTTCCATTTGAGTGCTCCACACGATTACTATATCATCGCGGGCAGACCTTAGACCGTCTCGCTCTTAAGTGCCTCCATTTGGCGAATGCGATTCTCCTGTTCCTTGCGGTTTGTCATACAGAACTCCATAAATGACTTGAGCTTCTCAAAGGTCTCGGCGGGGACAGCATTAATGTCAAAAAATATGCCGTTGAAATTTTCACTCCAAGGTACTCCAGAGCGTTTTATGATAAGGAAAATTTCCTTACACTCATCCTTTACAAGACAGTTAAGGCGCTCAAGAAAAATTTTACGTTCTTCATAATCACTGGCGGCACTCATTGTTTCTGTTATGCAAGTTCGTTATCGCCGGGCTAAATTAACGTAGGGGGAGCTTGCGCTCCCCCCAAACCCCCAACCCGAGACTCTCATCCGTGAGACCCCCCCAGATACTCATACTTCACATCCTCTAATAGCCCTTTACTGCGTGTTCTCCTCTTCGTTCTCGTAGTTCTCCTCATCATCCTCTTCCTCTTCCTCTCCTTCTTCCTCCTCTTCCACATTGCTGCCATTATCAAATTCATTGTTGTTATTTTCACCATTCTCTTCATTTGAAGATGTGGGCGGGGTACTGGTATTACTTTCAACGTCCTCATATTCATTCTCGTCGTCCTCCTCAGCTGTAGGAGGTGCCGCTGCTGCCGCTGCTGCCATCGGAACAATCGGCTCTTCAACAGCCTCTACAACAGCCGCCTTTGCAACGACACCCTTAAAGACACCAACAGACAGGATGTACGGGTCATTCACCTGGAATCGCGACTTCTTGATTTCCACACGAATCTTATCACCAATCCCCACGTCGTGATACTCCTCGTTCTCCAAGTGGAGGTCACGAGGAACCATCACCTGAATAGCGTCATTGAAGACAACAAACATACCCATCTTATTCTTCTTCAGCACCTCCGCCTCCAGCTCCATACCATCCACAGGGTAATATACATTCCCTTCCGCCTGTACCCACGACGTCATTGCGCCGGTAAAGCGGCCCGCCTCACAGTGACACAACGATCGTGACACTAGCGTAATAGACTGCGGGATAACCCATCCGTGCTGCGAACACTTTCCTTCCAGCTCCTGTTTCACCTTCTCTAGAATGAGTGAGTCAATTGGCGTGCTCTTGCTGACCTTGTTGAGCTCGCGGGGCGTGAGTGTAACTTTCCGTTCAAAGATTGCCTTGGTTTCCATAATGCTACCCTAACTACTGTATGTGGTCTCTAAATCAAATTTTAGGGGAGATTCCATCTCCCCTATGACCCCTACGGAGGTAATGGCCCCTTGTCAGGGGCCATCGTCTATGTAGAGCCCTTGTGAAAACACAACGCCCACAAGTTTCCCCTTCACACCCCCTAATTGTCCTATTAGGGTGCGAAGTGCGTATTTGCCAGCGGGCGTATAAACTTTCTATTACAGGTCGTAATTGTAATAGAAAGTCTATATTAGGTGATATGATGACCGCGATATGTACTATTAGGTGTGGTGGTATTTGCCTCGTAAAATACTGTGTGCAAAATTTATTTGTTAGTCTCTGGTCCCTGGCCTAGCCGGCTGTCGCCGTCGCCGCGTAGAATTTCTAAATCGTATTTCGTATTTCGGGCGCCCTCAACACACCCTAATAGTAAAACTACAATAGTCACCCGCTATTAATCTAATATCCCACCGACTATGCGCCGCAAATCTTCCGCTTCATTCAAGAAAAAATCCTCATCATACCCACCATCAATCATCCCTCCACCCTGCAACGCCCCACGCGTCTTCTTCAGTCCGTGCCCCGCCTTCACTGCACTAATCGGCCGATAGAACCAACGGGCACCTCCCATAAACCGCCGCTCGTCCAAGTAACGCAGCACCAAGTTAATCAACATACAAATACGGTCCGCCGTGCTCACCTGCTCCAACAGCGGCCCCGTCAAGCTCAGCGTGTCCTCGCCCGCCATCGCTAATAGTCCCCCAATCTGCACGAGCTTATCCTTGAACCCCTTCACGCTGGCTGTAGAGGCACACTGCAGACCCCCGCGCAACTTCTCTTTGCCAACTGGCGGCTTATTCACCTTAAAAATGTACTGTCCCTCATCTACCGCAATATATCCGTAAATCTGCGCCGTCGTCTCTGGGCTAATCGGCCGCACATCAACCGAGTCCTCCACAGGCTTCCGTGCAACCACCGGCCCAGCCGTCGCCGATTTGCCGAACCGCGGCGCCTTCATCGCCGGCCGAGGGTTCTCAATCATATCAATCGTCACACCATCACACGGCTCTCCATCCCCGCAGTAATAGACCATCTCATTATTCACCGACTGAATCACACGAACGACCCGCTTGCGCACAGCACCCGTCCCCACATCAATCATCTTCACCACATTCTCCTTCATATGCTCCTGTATCGCCGTCTCAGGATGCCCTGACACGCTAGCGCCATCTAATAGTCCAGACTCGGCAAACAATAATAGAACCCGCTCATTATCATTATACTCCTCGTCCCATACGTAGTTCAAGCACGTCCGCAAAAACGCCGTCCGCTTTTCGGCCGTCCAAGGATTGCACACAAGAGCGAACCATTTTATCGTCTGCATTCGGTAGCGCATCCGCTTGTATTCCACGCCATTTCCACGTGCACGCTTGCGTATATAGGCATCAATGTCCTTCTCCAATTGTGCATCATCTTTCCACGTGTCCGATAAGAACGCCACGTCAGTCCTCTCACTGCTCAACTCCACAAACCACGTGGCAAACATCTTCCATATCCCTACAAGTTCATCCACGTCAACTGAAGTCGCCGCAGCCGCCTCATCCTCATCTTCTCCTGGGCACGGTGCATACACATCATCCTCCGCGGTTAAACCAAGGTCCGTCATAAGGTCATCCTTGGCCAGCGGCTCGTACTGCTCGCGCTTCACAGGGAAATCGGCCGCGCGCAACACAATAGGAATTGACGTATCAGCATACAGCAGCGGCTGGAAAATATAGTACCCGTTTTTGTAAATAATGTACCCATCACGTCCCTCGTAACGTACGACAAACAACTTATTTCCCACAACGTTGTACAGCAAATCCACTACAAGCATCCGTGGTACGTCCGCAAATACAGTGTCCAGTAAATCTTCCATACGGTAAAATGGCTGACGGGCAAACAACGCCTTCAAGCGTAATTTGAGCTGGTGCTCGCGCCACTTCAGCGCATAGTCGTCATAACTCACATCCGAGGCCCGCTCAAATGTAATCGGCGCGTCCTCCGCCTCCACGTGGCACTTGTAGTCGCACTCCATCCAGTCGCAAATCGCCGTATAGGGAATGTCATTCATACTTACCTGCTCGCGCACATTGCCCTGACTATCCACCACCTCAGGGCGGTCCTCCGCATTCTGAATCAAAATCGCATCGTGATTCACATTACAATCCAACGCAAACTCCTTCAGCACACGTGTTACGCCGCCAATCTGACGACCCTTGCGATACGCCACTCTGTAACTGTATAAATCGGCGGTCTCCACACCATCTGAGCGCAGTGCCGCGTGCAGATACACGGTCGTATTGTCCTTCATCTCGTCCCGTAATAGACAGTGACTGCGATAACGGATACCACGACCAATAATCTGCTCTATCTTGTTCAAGTGGAACCACGCATCTAGCACGTGTACTTCCCGCACATACCGCAAATCAATACCTTCTGCGGCCACTTCGGAACCAATTACGACCTTGATAATACTTCCATCCTTGTTCTCTACTTTCTGCTCTGTCTGAATCGCCTCAATGTTGTTGGGAGAAAACTCATTGCGACCAGTTAGGAGTGCGTAGTAGGCCTGCGTGAATTCGTGGTCTGTATCCGCCCCGTGCTCACGCTGACGCGCGCTACATAGTGCGCACTGGCCTCCCCCTGGCGTCTGCACACCATCCGCTAATAGTAATGTCTCGCGGCCATAGGGTCTGTAGCCATTGGCCTCTAACATAAGGGCAAAAGGGACCGCACCATTTTGCACGTAGCGGGCATAACAGAACACCACACCCTCGGCACCCTGAATGTAGGACAAACATTTGGCGTATTTCGGACTCCACGTTCCAATCTGGTCCTGGCCGAGCCACCGCGCACCTCCTGTGCGATTTGCTTTGTATTGGATTGGGCTTTTTGCGACCACAGTTTTCGTAAAGTGGAGCTCTAATGCACCAGAATCAACACGCGGCTGATATTTGCGTATAAATCCTTCCATTGAATCTGGCATATCCTCCTCTTCATCGGGCAGTGGAGGTACAAGTAGGTTCGCGGCTTGTGTTACACGCTGCAAGTCAAAACTGCTAATACCTGATTCACCCCCCTTAATAAATGCTGAAAATACTGTAACCGCCTCCTCTACTTCAGGCGACAGCTCAGCGGCAACAATCGGCAAATGGCGTACATACTCCTTTTCTTCGTCTGGAATCTCATACCCTTCTCCGCGAGGGTCATAGTCAGGATACTCAAAGGTCGGCTCGTGCTCACCAGGGTTCGTTGGGTCAGGTATGCGCTCGTAGAGCTCATATGGCTTCAGACGCAGAGGAAATGATGCAGGATTTTCACCGCGCATAAAACTCACATAGCGGCTTGCAATAAGGCCAAGATTGGCCCGCCCAGATGGTGTAAATGTGCCTTCGCGGTCGGCAAATATATCCGATTCGCGTATATAGACCTTTTTGTCATTTTTTAGTAACAAATTCAGTAAGTAAATAATTTCGCGGTACGAGTTGTACATTGGTGTGGCAGTTAGGAGTAGGAGTTTCATACCCGTGGCATATTTCAGGATAAATTCTAAATACGGGGTGAGCTGACGGCCGGCGGCGGTGTCTTCCAGCTCGGTCTCGCCGCCAGGGAGGTCGGCCTCTTCGTCAGGAATTTGCGAAATATCTACGCCAGGCAGCTCGCGCAAATTGTGGGCTTCGTCAATAATCAGGAGGCGGTTGTTGAAATACGCCTGGATGTTTCGCACCTGCATTGCCTTATTTGTCCCCATTTCGCGCTTGATTTTGTTCTTGAACTCCTGATATCCGAAAAACTCGTAACGACGTGCAATGGCACGCTCGGCGGCCGTCTTGATTTTCTTGGCATCGCGTTCATAGAGCGTGTCCGTCAGCTCCATATAAGTGGAGCCCGTACATTGCGCTCCAAAGTTCGGCGTCTTCTCATCTACACCGATCCGAACCTTGCCAATGTTAAACAAGGTCGCCTTGAAGCCGGCACGGATTGCGCGTGGGGCAACAATAATCACCTGGCGGCGACTGTCGCGGCTGGACGAAGGGTACATATTGAGCCAGTTCTCGGCCACTTGTACGGCCGCACACGTCTTACCAACACCAACACCGTGGTAAAGCAGGGCAGACATATAGGGACTTTTAGGGGATAGGAAGTTGGCCGCAAAACGCTGCACAGGGGTCACCTCAAACTCGTCCGTACAAGGGTCAATGGATGGCTCCCACGTCGTCTGACGACTGTCGGCGAACTCCTGACGGGCCATCAGCTTTGTCAAGAAAAGAGGGTCGCGAGCAATGAACTGTCCGCGGGAATCAAGGCCAAATCCTGAATCGGGATAGGCGCCTGTGGTGCGGCCCGTGGTGTCGTCCTTTTCGGACGGAAAGAGCCCGCGCCGCTTCAACTCGGCCAGTAACGTATTACGATATTCAAAATATGCCACTGCATCTTCCAGTTGCGTTTCAGATGTGATGACTGGAGGGTCCGCCTCCCACATCCGTAATAGCTCATCCGGTGGCGTATTTGATGTTATGTCTATTGGTTCAAAGTCCATCTATTGTCACTGGTGCTTAATTCTTTATGATGCATTCGCCGCGCTGCTGGCCCCTAGCACGAAGGGGTGAAACTGCGTAAAATACCACTTGCCCGCAGAAGTACTTCACGTTTCTCCACGCTTTCCGCCCTAATAGCTGTCAGGGCTTCCTCCAAATTAAACCAGCCGATGTCCCCGATTTCCCGCGCCATATGCGGGTGGTCCTTTAACATCTCCAGCTCAACGTCCGCATCCACTTGTGCCAAGTAGTATTTTTGACAATAATGGACGTGGTTGTCTCCATAATACGTCTCGCAAATAGGGTCCATATTTTGGACGACTTTCAGTTTGTCCCGCTCAAGACCCGTCTCTTCTTCAAACTCCCGTATTGCACACGCCAAGTCCGTTTCCTTGGGATTACGCCGCCCTTTCGGAAATCCCCACTCGGGCGTCGTCCATTCACTCGTTGTTTCGTCCAAGTATTGCTGCAAGGGCTCCACACCAGCCTCATCGGGCGTCTTCAGGATATCAAACCGTGCCTTGGAGTACTCAAAATCGGCCCTGTAATTGCGCGCTGATGCCGACCCCCATACACGCTGCCACATATCCTCAAACGTCGTGGTCCGCAAGAACGTTCGCTCCTCTTGCGTCATTTTTCCCAGCATTTGCTTAATATACGCCGGGTCACGTGTATCGTACTTACCACGTACAAACTCCACAAACCGCAGCGATTCCTTGCGGCGAACTAGAATAAACTCTAGACCGCCCGCCGCCTCCATACCATTTACACTACGTGCCGCCTGCAGACCCCGCGCTAACGTCCATTGCGGATTCTTTACGCGATATGCAATAATTCCATAACTATTCACCGGGGACGTGCAATACCGATACGAATGCCCCGTTAAACCACAATTTGTACAAGTGCTGCCAATATGAAATGCATTGTTATAACTATAAAAATCATTTTGGGTCGCCCCAAGACCTCCAGTTCCGCCATATTTATATTTTACTTTTGCACTATTACGACCATAGTCATACATACTTATCTACTTAAGAGACACTTGACCTTAAACTATCGTCAGTTGATGTGACAAGTAGGCTGCATTTGCATCCCACCGAATGGAGTACGCTAGCACTCGCACACCAGCCCTAATAGCATCTATAACAGCCGCCTTGTAGGTCACATCAACGGATGATGCAGTGAAACGGTCAATATCTGTGCGCATACTCAAGTATAGCATAACACATACAGGGGCTTCTGGGCTCCGCGCTAGTGCCGCCAGTCCGCGAGCGTGCTTAATTGCCCGCTCTGAAATCACACCGTCCTTGCGGCGATTTCCGTGGGGAAAGATGGCCATCTTTGGGCCCGTCATCTTTGGACCGGCAGCCAATGCCTTTGCCCTGTATCGTGGCAGGCAATCCACGTAGTCGGCAATGGGCGCCGATTTGACTTCAATAATTGCCTGTCGTCCATTAAGGAGCCGGCCGGCGAAGTCAAAGCGACTATCGCCCAGTGTAACCTCGCGGGTCAGCTCAGTAAGCCCAGGGACTACCGCGCCACTTCGTAAGAGTCCCTCGGCGACCTCGTTGGCCACGGTTGGATGCGCACATATGCGCGTCCCGTCTGCCAGTTCCACCAAGTAGATTGTATATTTACTGACAGTGTCTTTGTTCTTACTGGCACTAGGCATTACCCATACTAGGGCTCCTGGGGCAATTAGACCGCAACATCCGAGGGCCGGCGTATGGGCCATACAGATGGTCCCATCTTCTGTGTGGATGTCGGCTAAGTAGGGAGATTTGTTTGTCCGTGATGGACGAGCTAGTACAGTAGCTCGTTGCAACGGGCGAGGGAGAGTGTAAAGAGGCGGGGGCTTGAGAGTTTGCATCTGTGTTCAGGTTTGCAGAAGTCTTTGCCCTGCAGGCGGCGAGGTCAATTTTCGCCATCCCCGCGCCCAACTTTGTGCGCAAAACACCACACACCCTAATAGTAGAATGATAAGCGTCCCGCCGCCCGTTTGGGGTCCATTTTTCTGGATGACAATTCACTTGGTCGGTCTCGGCTACCCGTCCGATCCGACTTATACGGACAAGCGGTCCGCCAAGCAGTTTTTTGAATCCCTTGCAAATCTTATCCCGTGCCCAATTTGCCGCGAACACTACAAGCAGCATATTACACGCAATCCCATTGCACCCCACCTGGATAACAATAAGGCCCTCTTTGAATGGACCGTCAAGCTCCATAATGAAGTCAATAAGTCCCTCGGTAAGCCCGAATGGACACGCGAAGAGGCCCTGGACTATATCAAGGAGCTCGGTGCCCGTAAGCGCTCGCCCATCTACACGTCCAAGGACATCGCAGACCGCAACTTACGGAGCATCATAGAGGGCTTTGTGTATGGCGGGATTGCCGTGGGTGCCGCAATGGGCGCTTATATGTGGATGCGTGGGCGCGACTAAAGGTCCTAACGCCTGTGGCGAGTATGATTAGGGAAAATACTGGCCTTTCAGCAGATGAGCTATAACACCGATTCAGGGAAGACAAGTGTGCTACCCACGATATTGACAAGTGGTATAATTGTATTTATTGCTATTGTTGCATATATTCTCTTTTCACAGGCACAGGCACAGGGAGTCAATCCAGGGCTTTTTGATAAACTGAAAGGACTCTTCGGCTCTAGTGACCCGACCGTCCCAAGTGTCAAGAAACCAATCATCCTCACCATCCTAACTGTCGCCCTCGTTGGCTTCATCATCCTTGTAATTGTTCATTACACGATTCGCCCTATTTTCCGCTCTGGTAGCGCAGACCCTGGTATAATTCCCGTCCCGACCCTTGGCTCCGATACAACAGGCCATTACTGGAAGGCGTCGTCGGCACCTCTTGCCAGTAAGGATACGGTTCTTACAGGGAATCAGTCAGGTACAATGGATTTCTCATTGAGTGTGGATGTACTTATTCACAATCCCAATGCAAAATCGTCAGGTAATCGCCCTATCTTCTGGAGGTCTGATAAGCAAGTTCCGGATTCTGCAGCAAACTTGCCTGAAGGGGCCAATATAATAAGGGAAATCGGCGTCTTCAACTTCGCCGCCTACTTGGCTCCCCAGACCAATGACCTAATTGTCAGTGTGCTGAACGGCCAGTCCGAGTTAGAGAGCATTGTTGTACAGAATGTGCCGACTGGCGAACCGTTCCGTCTAGGGCTTATCCTTACCCCGCTCTTCTTGGAAGTGTATATTAACGGCAAGCTGTACCGCACACGAAACCTGACAAGCCCACCACTCCCTGTTGTGGGGTCATTTATGCCCCCTGGCGGGCCTTATGCGGATATGGCGGCAGTACGGAACTTGCGCATTTGGCGTGGCTCGGTCCCACCGGCAAAGATGCGCTACTTGCCGGCCTTGCCTGGGCGCGCCGAGTTCGGCGTTCCCACTGACCGCGCGGCCGACAGCATAGACCTCACACCTGGCTGCCCTGCACCACCAGCCGCCGCTGATACTACATCTCCAGCCCCCTTACAGTCTATTACAGGTGCAGCGGATGCTACAACATCCCTATTACAGGGTGTAAGTGTCCCACCTTCTATTACAAATGCACTGACTCGTTAGAAATTCTGCGGCCCTAGAGTAGAATTATGGAGATAACAACAACGTATTATATAGGCTTTTTGGGTATATTAATCCTACTAGCCTATGTTGTGTTCGTATATTACAAATCTGAGGCAAACAACCGTATGATGCCGTTTGAGAAAGAGGAGGGTACGCTGGAATCATCTACGATTGTCTTGAACTCGGACGACACACGCCGAATGCTATTTGGCCAATCCGGTTCGTCCCTTGCCGTCTATGTGTTCTTGAAGGGTGTAGATAAGACGACTAACGCTGACAATAAGGCTCCAGTGCTTTTCTCTATACCTGGCGTCCTGGAGTTCCGCTATGGTTTCACGGCCGAGAACTCACTCGGCTCTAATACGGAGCTCGTCGTCTATACGACAAATACGAGCGCCGTGGAGCCTACACGGGAGGTTATCTCAGTCCCTAATTTCCCAGCCCAGAAGTGGATGGCACTCACGATTCTCCGTGATGGTCGCCGCTTTGATGTGATGTACAACAATAAGGTCGTGGCTAGCAAGCGTCTGCAGTATATGCCGGCCTACAGGTCCAGTCCTCTTACGTTCGGTGAGCCTACGGTGTTTGGTACATTTAGCCAGGGGCGTGTGTTCAACTACAGACTCAGTTTGAGCGATGTGCGTGCCGAGTTGGCGCGGACGTCCAATACTCGCTTTGCGTCCTCTACGGCCCCGACGCCCGATGGTGCTGGATTTGTGTCTCCTTTTGATATATTCCGTTGTCCCGGCGGAGTTTTCTGTGGAAAGGACACGCCGTCCCCTAAAAGTCCCCTGCAAATGTGGGAGACACCATATGCTTAGAACCGCCAACGATGTTTCTTAGAGCACAACAGAATGGACGCAGCAAACGCCGGTCAAGGGCTAAGGACAGTATTTAAATTAGTCTTCATCGTAGGTGCGGTGGTAGCACTTTACTATCTCTACCAGTACCTCTTTGTGCGGGCTGCAGAGAAGACTGTGACAATCTTCCAACCGGTGAAGAATGTCAATCAGGCACAGGCTCTTATAAAGACGAGCGATACGTTCCCGCCTCTTCTGGAGGGTGGCGAGTATTCCGTCAGTTTCTGGATGTATGTGCAGAACTGGGGCACGCGCGCGGGCTACAATAAGCACATTCTTTCCATCGGCGCACCAAACAATGGGTTCTACACGCTCGTTGTGTATTTGGGGGCGAACACCAACACTCTACACGTCCGCTTACAGGCGAGTGATGTGGCGTCTGGTTCGGGCCCATCTGCAATACCGGCACTTTCAAACAAGAATGTGGCAGATATGTTTGCCCAGCCTGTTGTGGGCACACCGCCGACGTCGGCTGGGTTTGCCTGTGATATTCCCAATGTTGAGCTCCAGCGCTGGATTCTTGTGAATATTGTGCTCAATGGCAATGCGGTGGATGTCTATATTGATGGTAAGCTGGCACGCTCCGTTGTGGCACCCAGCTTCTACCGCGTCCCTTCTGGTGGATACCAGCTTACGGCACACGGCAGTGACGGGTTTGGTGGCTATATGTCCAACTTGCAGCTCAGCAATGTCGCAATGAACCCTGAGGATGCAAATCGGATGTACCAGGCTGGCCCGGTTGGGATTTCTTCGTTCTTGGAGTGGCTCAAGAGCTTCTTTGACCCGAACGCAATGGAGAATATGCTGTACCCGAAGATGAACTAGGGGACGTGCCGTCCCCTAAACCCCTCCCTTGAATAAAGGCTTCGCATTGATATACATTGTAGATTAGACTAAACTACCATATAATTCAGCCATACACCCCAACGCCACACACATACTCCCCTAATAGCACATACTATTAGGAGAGTGGGTTCTCTCCCTAAATTACAACCAAGAGTTAGATAGTATTATGGACTCCACAGGCCTTGTTCAGTCATATCCGGCGCAAGCGGTACTAGCGCTTGTTATATTGCTGGCATTACATATTCTGTTCTTTCTCTTTGAATACACCTACCGTCTGATGCAGGGTATAGACAAGACAGAGACGGTATTAATGGACTACACGCTCTCCAGTTCCAAGTCCAAGACATTTACACAGGACCCTTCCGATGCCAACTCCAAGCAACTCTACCTGTCCGACAATGAGCGCAGTGGTGCAGAATTCACCTACTCCTTCTTCCTCTTCGTGGATCCCACTTGCTTCGGCACAGACGACGGCCTACTCCATATCTTCCACAAGGGCTACAGTTTCCAGTACCCTCTCCTTGGCCCCGGTGTCTATATGCACAACAATAAGAACACTATGCGTGTCTATATGAATACATTTAGCACGTGGAATGCCTACGTGGATGTAGATGATTTCCCTGTGAAGAAGTGGGTGCATGTGGCCCTTGTGTGCCAGGAGAATGGCCTTGATGTGTTCATCAACGGGAACGTTGCAAAGCGCCTGAACTTCCAGAAGTCCGTGCCATACCAGAACTACCAGAATCTCTACGTGTTCAACCGCCGGCGCGTGATGATCCGTGGTACCAACGGGAAGACCCCGTCTCTCAATGATGAGGTGTTCAATGTGTTTGGCAGCATCGCGGGTCTCATCAGCAACCTCACCTATCACAGCTATGCCCTCAGCTACACTGAGCTCAATGACCTTCTCCAGGCCGGCCCATCCAAGAAGGTGGAGAGTGACACCCAGGACCAGCCCCCTTACCTCACGGATGACTGGTGGGTTACCCACTAAGGGAGCTGCGCTCCGCGCGAAGCGCGTTGGGCCCTAGCGGGCCAACCCTTAAGAACCCTAGCTCTTGAATCTAGCTTCGCATTCGCACCTCTAATAGTAACCGTTAGATAGTACAATTAGATAATTTTAATACAAACTGTGTATTACTTAATTTGTATTAATAAGAAATACCAAAAATACAACGTGATTTCGTGCATCTGAGAAATACTCTCGCGCCACACCATCGCCTACTTGGACTGCCGCCAGGAAAAGATTTCCAACTCGTATTTCTGATTTTTCCGAAATCACATATTTTACTCGCTGGCAAATCCCACACACACCTAATAGTCCAACCCTATAAGATTAATGTATGTAATTAGGGTTGTTTGTCAGCAATGATATGCTGGCGGTAGTGCCCGCCAGGGCCCAACGCGCGTAGCGTGGAGCTTACCAGTAATGAGGGGGCCAGGGGGCGCCCGCGTCCCCCCACCTAAGTAGTAAAATACATCCCTAAAAGCAGCTAAGTATGCCCGGTGGTGGAATGTATGCATTTGTTACATATGGGTCTCAGAACGTACTCTTGAGTGCGAACCCTGATATGACCTATTTCTACAAAGTGTTCCGCAAATACACGCACTATGCGGAGGAGTCGTTCTCTATTCCATTTGACGGCCCGAATGAACTCAAGTGGGACCAAAGCATTCAAATTCGGGCCAAATTACCCCGTTACACAGACGCAATACGTGATATGTATTTCGTATTTACCCTTCCCGATATTTACAGTAAATACGTGGATTCCCGTCAGCCCTACCAGTATAATTTTGCGTGGGCCGAGTACATCGGCTGCCATATTATTCAGAGCGCCGGCATTTACATCGGCGGGCAGAAAATACAAGAGATTGACGGCACTTACATTGTAAGCAAGGCCAATTTGGATATGACAAATACGGAGTTAGCCAAATTCAAAGAACTTGTCGGCCAAGTTCCTGAAATGTACGACCCCGCCAATGGTCAATATACAGGTGGTCTTTCAACCGCGACTGTACAGGGTTCATATCCAACTGTATATAGAAATCCTACAGTTACTGCACAGCTAAACCGTCCTTCTATTGTGGGTCGCGACCTCTATGTACCACTCCCTTTCTGGTTCACTCAGGATCCCAGTCTCGCTCTCCCACTCTGTGCCTTACAGCTCCAGGAGGTGGAACTCCAGATTGTCCTGCGCCCCATTCGTGACCTATACACAATTAACGACCCATCAGGCTATCCCGTTGCCCCAGGATATCGTATGAATGCATCTGCATCCGCATATCAGAATAATGTACCCACATACATACCTGACCCAACATACAATATGGACACCAATAATTACTATATCAACAATTTCTTAACAGACATTGATGTTGCCCTTCCCCCTAAGAATGAACTCCCGTATTATCCTCGCCTTTACTGCACCTACGTGTATTTGACAGATGAGGAGCGAACAGTATTTGCAACAAATGAGTTGAAATACTTGATTTACCAGACAAACTGGTACAATTTCCCCGCCGAGTTCAAACGTAATTTCCTCCAGCTTGAAATCCATAATCCCATCACGCGCCTCCTAGTCGTCCCTCGGCGCAGTGACTCTATTTCCTATCGCAATGCCGCCTACAATTACACAAACTGGGTGGATCCACGGCGCCCCCCATTTGTTGCCACACCAGGGCTTTCATCACCTGCGAGTAGTTATGCCACTTCAGGCCTACTTGTCCCTCAGGGCCAAAAGGAAATTGTTCGCGAGTTGCGCGTTATTTGTGATGGCAATGAAATCCAGGATTCCCGCTCAGGCGGTTATTTCAGCCGTGTTGTCGCCTATAAGTATTACCAAGGTACCAATGAAGTCCAGGTTGTTCCATACCCTTTCAGTCTGAAATACTCCCCCACGCAGCCCAGTGGCTCTATTAACGCCAGTCGCATTAAAACATTTGAGGTTGATTTATTCCCCTACCAACTTCCCGCTAATACCCCCTACGTGTATGATGTTACAATCTACGTGGAATCCATCAACTGGGTTGTTATTGCTAGTGGTACTGGCGGTCTCAAGTATGCCGTCTAAGCATTTAATACCTCATATAAATTAATATGTCCGAATTGCCCAATGTTGGGTCCTACACAACATTGAGTGATCTAGCCGAATCAGACCGGCGTTCCAAGCGCCCATATGCATTTTCCGATACTATCCTAATTGCACCACATATTGTCCAAACAGTTACACAACCGTCTAACACACAGCTTGATGTGCGCTTTTCGCTATTTAAACCCCGATTTGATACCGCGTGGTGGGTAGATAAATGTATTAGCTTAACCGCCCACATTTGCCTTATTTCCCTGTTTGAAACCATTTTCTTTTTCCAATATGTCAGCAAATCCGAAGACAGTGGTCTATTATCGGCTATTGACAGTTACGTTGGCTCAATAGCACAAGACTGTAGTACGCTACCCCTAAATTTTACAACAGATGTGCGCGCACTCGTGACGGCCCTGGTACCTCTTATGAATATATCTGCCGCTGCTGCATCTGCCACGCAGGAGCGCGCAGCCTACAATCACGCCCTACAAGCACAATCGTGGGGGTATTTTGGTGGTCTATTAGGGGTGTTTGTAGGATTAATAGGAATTGCACGTTGCAAATCGTATAAAATCCAAATACGCCGCATAATAGCCGAGAATTTGGCGCTGGTTGCACTATTAGGGGTGTATGAATATGTATTTTTCCGTACAATCGTCTATAATTACACGACTCTTAGTCACGCCGAGCTCACGTGGAAAGTGATTTTGAATTTGAACGCCACGTGTCCCGTTTTCGGATGACCTTTGTGAGCCTTGACTAGAATGAGTGCGTCGGCTAGTGCAAATGTAAATATGTCTGGGTCCGCTTCCGCCCCGGCCCCTATGCCCACAAATACTCTTGGGACGGCGACTCTTAGTCCTGTAGAAGGGGCCACAAATGAGGCCCAGCAGAAATATTTGGCCCAGCGGGAACTGGATTTGCAGAAAAAGCGCGAAGAAATTTTCGCATATGACTCGCATCCCCAAGTGAGCGTTTATAACTCTCGTGATATTGGCCTTATGAAAGACAAGTATGCCGACCTGGAGGCATATTTCAACACGCATCGCACTATGAAAGAATCTGCGCTGGATGTTCAATTAGTAAAACGGCTAACCCCTATTAATGATATAATTGCTGCAATAGGGCCCCGAACTGTGGTAGGATGGATGTCTGAAACATTTCAAACGCAGCTGGACGCGAAGGCAGTCGGTGCTCACGCTCTAACGCCAAGTGAAACGAAATCATTACAGGACTATGCAAAGGGGGTGCGTGCGTTTTATGTGTCAAACCCTGATGGGACAAAGGGGGCATACATTAAGGCTGCGGTGAAGTATTTGAATGCATACAAGGCACTGGGGCCAGCATTTGCTGCGGAAATAGACTCGGTCGTAAATTGGGCTATTGCAATTGATGTAAAACACGCCCTTGCATCCTCTAAGGCTGGTGTTAGTGCTGAAAGTGTTGAGGTCCCTAAAAGTTTAACTGAGGAGGTACTTACAACATTCCTAAAGGTATTTTTGGGGGCACTCTTTTTAGGATTTTTCCTGTCGTGTGGTATGTGGGCTGCCAATGATGCGATTTGGCGGGCGCCTGCATATCGCATATTGTATTTCTTGTATGGTTCGGTAGGATTTATTGTGACATTCCCTTATTACATTTACAGGTATTTCACAAACCCCGTCAAGCGGTTTGCATTACTTCCGCTGTTTGAATTGCCACCCGATTACGAATATACTGGATTGTTTGATCGCTTACTCAAACTCCCATTCCATTATATACCGAATCTTGAGCTTGAAGCTCTATGGAAGGACGATTGGCGTAATGGACAGGAATGTGCAATAGGAAATGGCGGGGGAGGATCAGCACCTTCTAATAGCCCAGCACCGTCCCCCGCAGCACCCTCTAATAGCCCAGCACCGTCCCCCGCAGCACCCTCTAATAGCCCAGCGCCGCCTCCGTCAGCACCCTCTAATAACTCAGCGCCGTCCCCCGCAGCACCCTCTAATAGCCCAGCATCGCCTCCAACTGTAGTCCCGTCAGTAATATCAACTATGCCGCCTAAGTGAATATAAAAGTTGGTTGCTATTAGTAAAGTAATGTCAGCATCACGTCCCTTTGTATCCGTATTGACGCCTACCTATAATCGCCGGCTGTTTCTCCCTGCGATTCTAGAGTGCTATTTGTCTCAGACATACCCAAAGGATCGTATGGAATGGCTTATTTACGATGACGGCGAGGATTCGGTCCAGGATTTCTTTGAAGCCCAGATTAAGCCAAAGGTTCCCAATGCCCGTTACATTCGGTCTGACACAAAGCTTAAGATTGGGGCCAAGCGCAATCGTCTGAATGCCGAAGCAAAGGGTGATATTTTGGTTTCAATGGACGACGATGATTATTACCCGCCCGAGCGCGTAGAGCACGCTGTTATTGCACTGAACCGTGACCGTAAAATTCAGTTGGCAGGCTGCAGTATTCTCAATATGTACTATTTTGACACTGGTGAGATTTACCAGTTTGGCCCTCTTCACGCCCGTCACGCCACAAATGGGACATTTGCGATTCGTAAAGAGTACGCCAAGACACACTTTTATGATGAAACCGTTACACACGCGGAAGAAAGGTCTTTCCTAGATGATTATAAACATCCAATGGTACAACTTGATCCCGCAAAGGTTATGCTTGTAATGGCACATTCAAGTAACACATATGATAAGCGTCCTATGCGTGATCAGAAGAAACACCCACTACTGAAACTTACAAACGGAAAACTGAAGAGTTACATTCGTAAAGAGTCGCAGCGGAATTTCTACCTCAACTTGAAGGCCGCAGATTTTGCCAATCGTTTAGCAACGGCAGCAGCCCCAGCAGCCCCAGCAGCCCCTGAATCCGCCGTGCCCGAAACAGAAGTATCGCCTAAAGTTTCGGCCAATGAGGAGACTAGTACGATAATTAATGAATGACGAATATGACGATATAGTAGCTGACGATGACGGGTCGTCAGTGGGCTCTGCAATGCAACCTGAACCTACCGATTCTGCAGACCATACAGTCGCTGGTCTTCAGAATGAATTTATACCATACAATCGTAATACTACAGGTCATTATCACGGACATAATACACGAACTCTCCTATCAATGCTTGAAAGGGCATACTCTAATTCCCTTACAGAGCAAGCTGACCGCGCAGAATCTCCCCCAGAACTGAAGGTGAGCTTGAAATCACACCAGGCCGCACTTGTCAATGAAATGGAAAAGCGCGAACGGTCTCTTCGCAACGGCCATAAATGTCCTGACAATTCGGTCCTTTATAGTCGTTATGCGATTCTCGGTGATGCGGTTGGAGCAGGTAAATCACTCGCAGTACTAGCCCATATTGCACGTATGAAACGTACATTGGCCACAAACCCGCCCCCAAATCCTCCTTACTATCATAAATTATCCACGCCAAATCTTTACAGTATTTGGGAGCCAAATGTTCGCCACGTACGCAAAGCTACGCTTATTTTAGTCCCACACTCTCTTTATCGTCAATGGAGTAATTATGTAAAAACCCAGACTAGTCTGAAAATCACAGAATGCAAGACGAAGAAATTCTTTGCAGACCCTGCTGCCGCGACGAATGCGATTCTGGCCGCCGACGCAGTACTTGTACCGAGTACGCTGTACGCCGAAATATCCCACTTATCGGCCACACAAGATATCCACTGGACACGCGTATTTGTAGATGAAGTGGATTCTATTCATATTCCTTCACGCCGCGAACCAATTTGCGCAGATTTCACGTGGCTCATTACAGCAACCTGGCCATCGTGTATTACACCAAAATATTCTTACATTACGTCTAGCACACTGGAGTATTTGATTTCTCGCGGAGAAATCAACTTGGACACGGCTCATCCAGATTTCAAGGCGAATTTCCTCCACACGGGCCTACAAGTCGCCTCGCCGCGCAATCATATTGTTGTAGATTGCAACTGGACCTCCGTGAATTTCTTCGCCCCGTTTGTCAGCCAACATCCACACCAAGACCAGCTCATTCTTCGTACAACGGATGCGTTCCGTAAAATAAGTCTTTCCCTGCCGGCAATTGAGGCTGAAATTATCCGCTGTAAATCATCATTGCAGCAACGACTTGTTGGCGGATTCCTCACGACCGATATTCGCCAAATGTTACACGCAGGAGATGTTTCAGGTGCGCTGGCCGAACTTGGTGTGCGCGAAGAGACTTCAATGAGCCTCGTGGATGCTGTTATGATGAACCAGAAGAAAGAGCTCGCACGCCTGAAGCAGACTCTGGAATTCAAACAAGGTCTGGAATACTCCACACCTGCCCTAAAAGTCGCCGCATTGGAGAGCCTACAACAAAAAATTACGTCCCTTGAGACACAAATTACATCCTTTGAGGAACGCATTAAGGAGCTGGATACGGGGGCTACGTGTGGAATTTGCCTGGACACGCCGCAAAATCCTACGTGCGTCCCGTGCTGCAAACAGATTATGTGCGGGGCGTGCGTTCTTACACACCTCACCTACAAGTCCAGTTGTCCAATGTGCCGTGGCCCGCTCGTGATTCGCGATTTGCACCGCATCACGGCTAGCAAAAAGACGACCAAGAAGGCGGACGCAGATATGGCGGCAGCAACTCTTCTGAAAAAATCGGACGCACTTCTCAAATATATTTCGGAAAATCCAACGGGTAAATTCATTGTGTTTAGTCGCTATGACAACCCCTTTGCGGGTCTAATTGCAGATTTGGAGGCTCGTAATATTAGTGTACAGGAAGTAAAAGGAAACAAGGATGCAATTTATAATTTAATTAAGCGGTTCCGTGATGGCGCCGTGCGCGTGCTGTTTTTGAATAGTCAGTATTTCGCATCTGGAATGAACTTGGAGTCGGCCACGCACGTTATATTGTACCACGGTGGAATCCCGCCGAGCGAAAAGGAGCAAATCATTGGACGCGCCCAACGCCTGGGTCGCACTACCGCCCTAAAAGTCGTTCAGCTACTCCACGAGGACGAATAGGGGGACGTCCCGTCCCCCATACCCCCTCCCCACTGAAAAGCTTCGCCAGCAATACCTAATAGTATTATTAGGGTGTGTTGTTTGAATATTAATACAACTATATTATAGTAGTTTGTATTAATATAATTAAATTGCTAGTTACTATTAGGGGTAATTATAGGGGGTAATTATAACGGGAGTTAATGCGAAGCCTTTATTCAAGAGAGGGGTCATAGGGGACGTTCCGTCCCCTATTTCTTCTTTCGTCCAGCTGCCTCCACAGCCCCTGTAACAGGTGACAGTGTAATTGCCCCCGTGTATTTCGTCGCCGGCGTCACTGCAACGAAATCCGAAATCAGTCGCAAGCTCACACCAGAGTTTTCGGACAGGCGCAGCATTTCCTTCCACGTGTTAAACAAGGCCGACTGCTTTGTCAGAACCCACGTATATTCCAGCGCCCCAATATCAGGTACAACACCCTTATACGGGTAGTCTATCAAATACGTATTAGGGAATTTCAACTTGAAATTATTACTAATCCCTAATAGCACCCAGCATTGGTGGAAGAAGGCCCAATAGTCAGCCAAATCAGACTCAGCGCACATTTTGTGGATTTTCTTATAATGTAGCCACTCGCCCGAAATACCTCGCAACCGTGCCGGCAAATTCTGATGGAATAAAAGGCCAGCCAAATTCGCATCCTTCGTCTCCAAATCCAGTTCTGAGTAAATATCCCACGTGTCATACAAACTAAACCACGCAGCATTATACGTGTTTGGTGCTTCTTCTGCATCATCGGCGTCATCTGGAAGTACTGCAGCCGATATAGATCCCCCGTGTGTAATCTCAACACCTGTAATAGGAGATTGTGATGTACGTAGTGTATTAAATGAATACTCATCTCCACGCAGTAGCTGGCGCAAATCCATATTGACCTCGTGTTGCTGCAAAGGGCGCCCAAGCCACTTTGCAAGTACTCCATCCCGTGGGCGTTCTACGGGGCACACTTCACACAAGCGCAGGATTTGCTGCATCTTGCGCCCGCAAATCTCATTACAAATCAAAATTAGAGGAATCTTAATAGTATCTTTCTTGTTGTCACGTAAATACTTCAAGAGCTCCTGTAGCCCGCCGCGCTCCCCCTGTGAAAGTCCGTCCATTTCATCCAGGATGACTAAATGACCATTAGGAGCCTTCGGTGAAGCCCACGCAGAAATACCAGGATTCTCCAGAAGTGGCAAGATAATATCACGGAAGGCCGAACCAGTTCGCGTATGAGACGCGTTGAGCTCCTTTGCCCAATATCCTTGTGCCTCACATACACGATGTACTAGTGTCGTCTTGCCGATTCCTGGTGGTCCCACACAGAGAAATGCAGGTGTCGGCCTGTTCTTGAGCCAAGTGGCCAGCTTCTCTTCAATCCCTGGATGAAGACAAACTGTATTTTCAAGCGTGAGCGCCATAACTACCCCTAATTGTAGGAGAGCATCTTAAAGTAGGGTATATTTGTGAATAGAAATGCGAAGCCCTTATTCAAGGGAGGGTTTTAGGGACGGAACGTCCCTAAGGTTGGCATTTAGGGAGGGTTGAGGGGCCATCCGTGCCACCTGTTGCCGTCCCCATTGCCCCAGGGAATGTACAGACTTCACCGTCCGTGATTCCCTCCCAAGTAACACCAGCCTGGATTGCAGCCTGGCAGAGAGCCGTCTTGCGCTCAGTGTCGCCCGCTGCCTTCACGTCCAGGTTGAAATAGAATGCATCATTTGCGGGGTTTGACGGGCCCATTGTATTGTTTCCCCAAGGCTGGAGCACATCAGACTTCTTACTTACACCCAGTGTATCAATACAAGTCTTCTGGCGAGTCCCATCCGCACGAATACGAGTATAGTAAGTCAAGTAGTCAGGGCACTGATTTACAACAGGCGGCCACGCGACGGTCTTCTGGAGTGCCGATGCGCCCTCAAACCAGCGCATGCCGTAGAACACAAAGATTAAGATGGCACCCACAAAGAAGAGAAGCGTTGTCAGGAAACGACCGGACGTGTATAAGTAATTACTTACACCAAGGCCAATCGCAATGGTTAGAAATATGTAAAGTATCATATACAGGTTCATCGGGGTATCTAGTCATACAGCGTAATTTCAGCTGCAATCATCACACAATCCTAATAGTATAGCATTGTGTGTGATATGTGTATTTATATTATATTATGTGAAGAACCAAATTAATCCAAGTCAGTATGCTGTTTAGTAGCCACGGACGAAGGGACCAGGGATAGCACCACCACGGAAACCAACCTCAATGTAGCCAGTGCAGGCATCAGTGTCAACACCAGAGTAAGTACCGCCAGTCTGCTCATTGATAACGAAGGGGTTGACGAGCTGGACACGACGGAAGGTGCGGCCGGCGGAGATGATGGTATCACCCATATCCTTGAAGAGAGCAGTACCAGCAGACATCATTGTGTAAGGAGTGCTGTTTGCAGAACCGCCACCAGGGAGAACAGGGCCAGCAACAAGCGACCAGGGAGTAGTACCAGTGAAGTTACCAGTGACACCGCCGACAGTGTTCGTGAGGATAGGGGCAACGCCAGAGGTAGGGTTAAAGGTATTCACAGAAGATATGATCTGAGCAGTCGTGACACCAGGGAGATTGATGTAACGGAAGTGAGAGTTACGAGGGATCTGAGCGAGACCGGCAGAAGCGACAGAGGACATTTGTTATACCTGTACGGGACAAAAAAATCCCGCGAAACAGGAATCTAAGTACCCGTCAGAATGAGTACCCAAATGAGCCAACCAGATTTCAAATTGCCGTACACCACGACCGGTTATGCCGGTCAGAACGGTCGTGTCAATCTCGCTGCTCCTGGTGCCGGTGTGAACACAGTCCCAAATAATGCTGGCTTTGCACACCCCACCGCCCCGGACCAGAAAGCCGCTACCGACCTTACGCGCGGCAACTGGGAAGAAACGCCGGTAAGCAGGGCATTTTTTAGCCCTGACAATATGAACGCTATACAGAATGCAATTCGTCGTGAAGTTTATGAGAAAAGTAAAGAGAAACAGTGGGTAATTGGTCCTCAGGACATTGACGAACTGAAGATTATTATGCGCGCCCTTTACCTCCGCTACGCCCTCAATCTGCCCGATAATGTCCAGCGCCAGGTTGATGATTTAAATCGCACTGTATTAGACTATGCTGTTCCTCGTATTATGAGCGAAGTACAGTACTATTTCCACTACCTGGATGATATCAGTCATATGCCGATCCCGATCGAACGACCTATGTCAATGAGTAGTGCCGGCTCTAAGAGTATGCCAATGACAAAATTCTTGTAAATTTAATTTGATAACACTATAATAAACAATGAACTCTATGCAAGCTCGTTTTTTATTATTTCTAATTGGCTGCATTGGCACACGCACAGCATTTGTAGTGTTAGCAAAATACACCCCGCCAAATTACTTACCGTACCTTGGTTATATTATCCCAGCAATAGGATTTATATATATATTTGGAACAGGGGCGAGACCCACGGGCCCAGAAGTGTTCGGTGAGCATATTTGGTGGAACTCGCTCCGTCCTATTCACGCAGCCTTGTATTTAGGATTTGCATACAATGCTATCAACCAAAACACAAATGCCTGGATGTGGCTCGGTGCAGATGTACTATTAGGGCTGGCTGCATTTCTGATAAAGCACTGGTCAGCGGGTGATTTTGCGAAGCTGGCGCAGTAAAAAATTTGTTCCAAGTGAATCCTATTGTATTATATATTACCAAACTCCATCACACTCTAATAGTCCTATTTATGCGGCAGCCCCACCACGCTTCTTGAGTGCAATCTTCTTCTTCGCACCGCCTGCGCTGGCCGACGCTAGGGCCTCTGCCGCCTCCGCCATACGGGTCTCTGTAAAGGTCGCCCACGCACCCTCAAACTCGGCCAACTCCTCCAGCCAAATCTGTGCCGCGGTCTTGGCCTCCAACTCGGCCTTCTCGTGTGCCTTCTTGGCCAACTCCTCCTCCAGGTCCAGCACGGCCTTCGCCTTAATACGATCAATTCGCATCTTCAAGACATACTCATATGCCTTGATGTTGCCAGGCTCCTCGCGCAGGGAAATCGCAGGTAGGCCAATTGCCTGCAGCTGTGCCACAATCTCCTCGTCCTCCTTCCGTGCAATCACCACGCGCCCATCCAAGACCGCCCGCACAAACAGGAGACGCGCATCAATCTCCTCCAGCTCCGCCCCCAGCGCCTCCAGCTGCACCCGCTTGCGCTCCACATAGGCCTCCAGGCGTGGCACATAGAATGCCTCCAGGATGTCACCCACCGTCGCATACTTGCGGATAACACCCTCGGGTGAGAACGCGTGCATATTGGTCGTCTTCACGGAATCCACCAGCTTAAACTTCTTCTCAAAGGCCGCCGTTGATGTCTTCCACTCGTAGTACTTGTCCTCCGTGAAGTAGAGAGTAATATTGACCTCCACGTCGTTGTTCGCCTCCTTATAACTCTTCAGGCCAGTCCCCTCGGGTTCGCGACCAGTCGTGCTCACAGATGCACCATCGCCCCCAGCGCCACCGCCGGCCGCCCGCGCCGCCTTCTTCACGCCCTTCTCAAACTCCTCCTCGGCCGCAATCCACGCCTCCAACTTCTCCTTATAGTCCGCCGACCACGTCCCCACGGGCAGCTCCGTGATATGCACCGAGTGCGTGGCATCGTCAAACTCATAGACACCGTGCATCTTCCACGTCACCTCATCGGCCCGTGACAGACGCCCCTTGAAGCCGAACCACCAAGGGTCTAGCACACGCCCCTCCAGCGTCGCCAAGGTCCCATTGAGACGCGCCCGCAGCAGTGTCACAATATGCGCAGGGTTGTGGGGGGGCACAAAGGAAGAGAACCCAGTACCAATGCCCTCTGCACCATTGACCGTAATCATCGGCAACACGGGCAAGTAGTGCTTTGGCTCTACCTGCATACCATCGTCATCCAGGTACTCCAGGATGGCCGAGTCGGCCTTCTTGAACACCGCATCCACAATGCTAGACAGCTCCGTGAAGATATACCTCGGTGCTGCAGAATCCTTACCACCCTGCAAGCGCGACCCGAACTGACCCTTCGGCTTCAGTAGATTGATGTTGTTAGACCCCACGAAGTTCTGTGCCATATTCACAATGGCACCCGTCAGGGACGCCTCGCCGTGGTGGTAGGCCGCGTGCTCCGAAACGTAGCCGGCCAGCTGGGCCACCTTCGTCTCGGACCGCAGGTTCCGCTTCAAGCACCCGTACAAGATTTTGCGCTGAGACGGCTTCAGACCATCCATCATAGACGGAATGGAACGGATGATGTCCGCATTGGAGAAGTGAATGAGCTCGTCGTGGATGAAGCGCGAGAACGCCACACGACCCGAACTCGTATCCACCGTCCGCTCAGGGTCAAACGCCTGCAACCACGCCTTGCGGTCGTCAGCCCGCTTCTTGTTAAAGGCCAGCTGCAGACTGTCGTCCGTCGTCCCGTCCCAATCGTACTTCACCTCGGCCATCTTCACGAACCACTCACGTGCCTCCTTCGGGTCAGACGTACCCAACCCCTTATAGTACTTCACGTGCCATCCACGCCCACCCCCGTTCGCCTCCTTCCAGCGGTCAAAGTCAGGAATCGTGTAGAAGCTCTCAACCTGCTTCCCGCGCGTGGCCTTGATAATGGGCGTGAGGAGCGAGCAGACGAACCCGCCGAGCTTGAGCAACGACGGCCACTCCGCGTGGATGAAGTTCATCACCAGACCCTTAATGTGCGAGCCATCGTGGTCCTGGTCGGCCATCACCATAATACGCCCGTAGCGCAGGTCCTTCGTGTCTGTATAGACCTTGCCGCGCTCCAGCCCGAGAATCCGCTTGATGTTCGCAATCTCCTCATTGTCGTTAATCTTCGTCATTGACGCATCGCGAACGTTGAGCAGCTTACCCTTCAAAGGGAACACGCCCCAACGCTCGCGGCCCACAATGGCCAGACCCGAAATCGCAGACGTCGCAGCTGAATCTCCCTCCGTAAGAATCAACGTACATTCACCCGACTTCGCCGTCCCTGCCCACTCCGCGTCCGTCAGCTTCGGCATCCCACGAATGGTGCTCTTCTTCTTGCCGTCCGTCTTCTTCGCATCCCGTGCCAGCTTGGCCTCCAGGAGCGCCGCCGCATCCTCTAATAGTCCCAGCTTGACCAGTCCCTCCACAAGCTTCCCCGTGAATTTCGGCGATGACCCGAAGTCCTTCACCTGGGTCGTCAAGGTCTCCTTAATCTGAGAATCAAAGGCAGGGTCCGAAATCACGGAGTTCACAAAGAACACCACGCTGTCCTTGAGCTGACCAGGCTTCAGATCCAGCTTCTTCTTTTTCTTGGCAATCTCACAACAGTCCGCCAACACGTGACGCGCCACACACTCTACGTGCTTCCCACCACGACGAGTGTTGATACCATTAACAAAGGAGATATGCTTGTCATCAGGAAGGCCATCCTCTTCGGCATACAGCTGGCGCGACAGGACCGCCGCGACTTCCCAGCGAGGGCCTGCAACTTCATGCGCCAGTGCCGCCGAGTCATCCCGCAAGAAGAGCTTGACGAACTTCTCAAAGGTGTTGCTCGCCACGACCGCACCATTCCACGACACTTTCACGTCGCGCCCTACATGACCCGCCATCTCCACTACGCGCGTCCGCAGGATATACTCCATATCCTCGCTGAACTCTGTGCAACCAAAGCGGGCCAAGTCAGGTTCAAACTCCACCGCGACCATCCCTTTTGCCGTCGCCTTCTTCATAACAGGCGCCTCACATACGTACATATTCTCGCGCCACGTCTGGGTGTAACGCTTGGCCACACGAGCATCCACCGTCTCTACCGTGAATCGTTTAGAGAAGATGTTTGCAAGCTTGGCACCATAGCCGTTCTTACCACCCGTCAGCTTCTCCTTCTTGCCGCCCTCTGCCGAGTCGTAATTGTTAGACGTCAGGAGGTTTCCGAAAATCATCTCAGGGCACCAAATCTTCTCCTTCGGGTGCAACTCCACAGGAATCCCGTCCCCATCGTTGCTCACACGAATCGTCGCCACACCGCTCTCGGACCGCGTGAAGGTCACATCAATGTGCTTCACAGGCGTCCGCTCGGCTTCCGTAATGCTCCGCATCCACGCATCACGGGCATTCACCAACACTTCATCAAAGATTTTATAGATTCCAGGGTTATATTCCACGGCGCACCAGGTCATATGACCGGTTTCAGGGTTGAACACCCAACGATGCTCCGTGTTCGTATCCTTGCTTCCAATATAACTATCGGGGCGCTGGAGGATATGTTCGTGGTGCGTTAGGCGTGAGTAATCTGCTGCGGAGGACATGGCTTGGCTCAAATGTAGTGAGGGTACCTACATACCCCACCCTTAGGCGCTCTCAATTTTACCGTCGCCCTTGTCGTGCATACCACACCCTAATAGTAATTTTCTATAGAACTATTAGAGATGCGTGCGAAGACCGGCACACGGAAACTTGGGCGACAGGGACGGGGGCGACAGGGACGGGGGCGAGGGCTCCTACAACGCGGCGGTGCAGCCATAGAGATGATGATGAGTCAGTTTGTCGCAGGCGCTACGCGAATTGCACCCGTGGCGTTTGCACTAGGATATAAGATGTATAAGGGCCGCAGTAAAACACGGCGCGTTAAATTGCGACGCAAGTAATTCTCCAGAATTCTGTGCGTTCAAGTGCTAGCCCGCGTACAAATGCTCTCCACACACCCTAATAGTAATTACCAGCGAACGCACGACGCGCTCCACAAATTCACATCTAAAGCCCCGACACCACCAGAAAGCTAATGAGTTATTCCGGTGGTGCCAAGCCCAATGCAAATGGGAACCTGTTTGAGATTAAGACGGTCCAGAGTTCCGCTTTTAGGACCCTTATTGAGGCTCTGAAGGATATTCTTACAGACGCCAATCTGGAGTTTGACCCGCAGGGTATTAAGATTGTTGCCGTTGATGAGACGCATACCAACCTCGTGTATCTCCGCCTAAATGCCGAACGTTTTGAGCATTTCTACTGCCCCACGAAGCACGTCCTCGGTGTTAATATGAATTACCTGTTCAAGCTCATCAAGACTCTGGAGAACAATGACAACCTGACGATTTATCTGCCGGCCAAGAATCCCAATAAGCTCGGTATTATGATGCAGAACGCCGAGAAGCAGACAACGAAGAACTACTTCCTGAAGCTGTTTGATACCAACGTGGAGGACATCCAGATTCCCAGCCTGAATTTCACCACCATCGCCTACATGCCTTCCAATGATTTCCAGAAGATTTGTCGTGATATGAACAGTCTCGGCGAGAAGGTGGAAATCACGTCGTCTTCGGGTGACTTGATTTTCAAGTGTCTGGGTGAATTTGCCGAGCAGGAAATTATGATTCGCGAGTCGCAAGGGTCAATGCGGATTCAGCGGCCCAACTCTGCGCAGCCCGAAATTGTTCAGGGCGTGTTCCAGCTCAAACACCTGTTCCTCTTCACTAAATGCACGAATCTGTGCCCCTCCATTGAGATTTACCTCAAGAACGACGCACCCCTCATTCTGCGCTACACTGTGGCAAATCTTGGTGAGGTGAAGCTAGTTCTGGCGCCGGTCAGAACTCGCTAGACGGCTCCCAGTATCCTAGTCCCTAGTATCAAAAACACCCATAATAGTACAAATAAGATATAACAAATTATTTCTTATGTTTACTATTTACTACTTATTACATTAATAATTCATTACCCTTAAAACACCGTAATACGTACATCGCGTGTTACCGATGACAACCCAAGACTTGTAATTGTAATTGTCACTGCACCAAGTGATTTACCCATCACATCACCCTTTGTAGTTACAGTTGCAATAGCCGGATCACTAGATGTAAAGGTTACCTTTGTATTTGTGGCCGTACTTGGTATTACAACAGGCATAAGTTTTATTTTTTTGCCACGTCCTACAATGTACCCTCCTGAACTAGTTGCAACAGGTGATTGGATGGAAGTTGGATATGTTATAACAGGGAACGTGCGCGCCACCTTCTTTTTCGCACCAGTTAAATCACCAACTGCAGTTGCTGTTATTTTTACGTTTTTCCCTGGGCCAACAACTGTCATTACACCTGAACTATCAACTGTGGCAATTCCTGGATTGGAACTTGACCATGTGTAGCCTAAGCTAGCATACGATGCAGTTGATGGTACAATTGCTGTAAGGAGTTGATATGATTGACCATTAACAAAAATACCTGGCGCTCCTACAACTGTTATTGCATTTAGGCCCGTGATTTTATTTACAGGGACTGTAAGGGGGTATGTACGAGTGTATGTTACATTTGTGGATGGCTCTCGTATTGACGCTGTGATAGTAATTGCTTCTTTCTTCTGGGTTAGCGCAACACCAGTACATAAACCAGTTGAAGACACTGATATTTTGGAAGAATTAGAACTGGTCCATGTTACAGTCTGGGTTGTTGCATTGGGTGGTAAAATTGGCAGTGTAAGCTGGATTGTATTATTGAGAGCAACAGCTATTGCACGATTTGTTGCAGTTATTGAACCCACGGCACCAATTGGGCGATAGACTGTAAAGGTTCTTGTTGCTGTAAACCCTCCATCCTCTGAAGTAGCCGTAACTGTGAAGCTATTATCAGGCATTGCAGCATTTACTATCAATTTCATTGACCTATTAACTACAATATGGTCAGGATGAGATGTACTCCAGGTGTAGCGTGGGTTTTCCGCATCAGGAGGAAGCACACCTTCGCAACCGAGCTGTAATGTCGCACCTAATAGCAACTCATCCGTTGTATTGGCGTGTGTAATAGGATTCATACCAGTCACAGGTATATATACACGAACGGTTGCTGTACGCTGTAGGTTCAGATTTTCCACACTTCTACCAACAATCGCAATAAGACCAACTGCAACACCCGTTACAACACCAGATGCATCTACAGTAGCAATACTTGGGTTAGAGCTTTGCCATACCATATTCTTATTTGTAGTATTTGTTGGGACAAAGACGCCAGAGAATTGCACAGTTCCACCAAGTGGCACACTGAGTGTGTTTAAATTTCCACTTGGGTCAGAAATGCCAGTCACTTCCTCTGGGAACACAACAACTGTTAGGTCGTGTGTTTTAGAGTATGAACCTTCCGCAGTGGTGGCAGTAATAGTCACACTACCGCCTTCAATTCCTGATACAAGGCCTGTATTAGAATTCACTGTTGCAACAGATGTATTAGAAGATGACCAAGTAATTCCTGTTACGCTGGCATTGGAGGGAGTCACACTCGCTAGAAGCTGAGTTGTTTGTCCCTTCAGCACGGATAATGTACCAGAGATATCAGTTATTCCTGTAACAGGCACGCCAATACGCAAATCGTAGGTGGATACATATGTGTTATTTGCCGCCGCAGTGGCAGTAATAGTCACATTACCAAGAGCCACACCTGTAACTACACCAGATGAATTCACAGTTGCAAGTGAAGTGTTGGACGACGTCCAATTGATTATTTTATTGGATGCTTCTGCTGGCTCTATTGATGCTGAAAGGGCCAGTGTGCTACCAGGTGCGACGTATGTACGATTATTCGCCGCAGTAATGGCAGAAATGCCCGTTGCTGGCACTGCACTATTTATGATTGTCACCTGCAAGGTTGCATTTATATTAGGGTTATCATTACTTGTAACTGTAATTGTAGCAACACCTGCGCCAACTACATCAAATCCATTACCACCTTTGTCATTATATATAACGTCAGTGTTTGATACAGTAAATGTTAAGTCGTATGAATAACCAAGAGGAGTAGTACTTATATTTAGATAAAATCCTGGCGTGTCTTCAAGTACAATTGCAGTAGGATCTAATATAGTAGCAGATAAATTAGCAACACTATCAATTGTAAGGCTTGTAATAAGTGGGGCAGTAACTGTGATAGTTTTTGTGGCACGAATTAAACTATCTGAATTTGCCGTGGCAGTTATTGTCGTTGTCCCCCCAGCAATTGGAGTTACTACACCTGATGAGCTTACTGTTGCAACTGCAGTGTTACTAGATGTCCATACAATACTGGTATCAGACGCTTCTGCAGGCGAAACAGATGCACTCAATGTCATCGTAGTTTCAAGTGGAAGTGTTGATGCACCAGATATATCAGAGATGCCTGTTACATTTACCCATCCAGGGGCAGTAATTGTGAATTGGCGGTCAGCGTAGTATTTACCAACTATACAACGTATCCACACAGTGCCAGCACTTACTGGGTGAATTGTTGCATTTGATTCCTCATATGTACCAATATCTGTTTCCTTTGATACAGTTGCAACGGATTCATTGGATGATATCCAAGTTATATCAGCTGATGTGTATCCAAGAAGCGCGAATTCAGATGTTTCCCCACCTGACCAAGGATTCTGTCCAGCGGGTGTCTCACTATCTCCAACTGTCAAGAATTTCAACACGGGAGTTTCAGATAGACCATATGAGGATTGCCCATTTGTATTTTCCACAAAAATACCAAACCGTGCATTATCAGCATCTAAGCGAATTTGATGGTTTGTCGTAAATGTAGAACCTAGTGTGTATATATTTGTAGTTACATTTGTATAATCTGTTGTATTAATTGAAACACCTGGATCCTGAAGTACTGTCAATACACCAGATGTGTCTATTGCAATAATATCAGCGCGGCTGAGTGTTGATTCAACAACCTTTTCTGATGCATTACTGGGTGTAATTGTGTAAAGATTAATGGGTTCCAATGTACTTACAATAGACTGGTATGGGTATGTTTCATCTCCAGTGTAAGTTGTTACAACATCGCCAAATGTCCCATTTGTTGAGAATGGACCAGTAACGGCAGTTATAGGAACATATGTAGTATCATCGCGAATGCGGAGTAAGATGCGGTCGGCACTATTTCCGTAATTTGCAATGATATACACATCACCTGTGCTTACAGGAGTGAGAGTAGGGGCCCCAGTACCAGATGTAATTGTTGCAATAGAAGGGTCAGATGAAGTCCAGGCAATTTGCGTACCTGTACCATCTGCATCTGTATATTGCGTATTTGTTGCAAGCGCCCAATATGATAGTATTTGCACACTACCACCCTGGATTGCGATGTATGGGCTACTGGTAGATAAGCGTATTTCCGTGTTCAACGTATTTGGATTTTTTACACGCACATTATACACGACATTTATACTTGGATTTGAAGCCGACGTAATAGTAACCGTTGTAGTATTGTACGATAAACTATCTAGTGAGAAGTTTGTGAGTGGTACAAGTGTTCCAGCTGAGGTCACGGATAAAATACTGGGGTCACCTACAGTGTAAATCAAATCCTTATTAAATGCATCTGAAGGAGTAGCTTCCACACCGAGTGATAGTAATCCATATTGCTGTGCATTGTAATAGCTTACAGGTGTGCTGATATAGGTAACATTATCAATCACCTGGATTGATTCTGAATATTCTTCATTAAACAACTGAGTTGTAGTAAGTCCAGATACAGGAAGGCCTGATGTCACAGTAAATGTGTAGGTCTTTGAGTAAGAACCAGTCGTAGTTGTGGCTGTAATTGTGACTTCTCCAGTAAGGAGGGCGGTGACAAGACCAGAGCTACTTACAGTTGCCTTTGTAGAATCGGACGAGGACCACGTTATGCCCGAGTTTGTAGCAGTTGAAGGTATTAACGCCGCAGAAAGTTGCATTGTAATGCCCTGGGGAAGAGTAGCAACACCACCTGATATATCCTCAATGCCAGTAACGGGAATAACTGGATTTACTGTTATATCCTTTGTTGCCGTGTAACTACCACTTACAGATGTGGCTGTAATTGTTGCAGAACCGACTGATACACCTGTCACTACACCAGATGCATCAACCGTCGCAACACCACTAGCATCAGATGACCACATTAATCCATTAATAGGAGCAGTAGGCGGTGTCACTGTTGTGGATAGTGAGATTGTAGAACCAACATATACAGAAGATGCGCCAGATATGTCATTTACACCAATTACATCTGGACCTACATAGAAAGTAGCAGAGCTAAAATGTCCACCATCGGCCGATGTTGCTGTAATTGTAGTAGAACCAAGACCAGTCGCAACCATAAAGCCAGTATAGCTATTAATTCCGATGACCGATGGATGTGATGAAGACCAAATAAGGTCTGTATTTGTAGCTTCTGCGGGCAGGACTCCAGAATATGCCATAAGTGCATCACCAGGATTTGTAAGTTTTATAAGATTGTTTTGGAATGTTACTGGCAAAACACTTGTTACGGGCACAAACACAGTAACAACTTTAATGGCAGTGTAGTTTCCATCCACAGTTCTCGCTGTAATAGTTGCTGTACCACCTGAAACACCAGTGACAACACCAGATGCATCAACTGTCGCAACACCAGTAGCATCAGATGACCAAGTGATAGTCTTAATTGTAGCCTCTGGGGGTGTTACTGATGTGGCCAATGTGATAGTTGCACCAGTTGCTACAGATGTTGAGCCAGAAATATCTCTTATCCCTGAAACAGGCGTCGTAACTGTGATACTCTTCGTCTTTGTATAGCTTCCACCTCCAGCCGACGCAGTAATAGTCGCAATACCAGCTGACACACCCGTAACAACACCAGATGCATCTACTGTTGCAACCCCACTGGCATCTGATGACCACGTAACTGTCTGATTTGTGGCGTCTGGTGGTATCACACTTGCAGATAATGGAATTGTAGAACCAATATTGACAGATGACACACCTGAAATATCAGATAGACCTGTCACAGAAACCGTGCTAGTAACAGTTATACTCTTTGTTGCAGTGTAATTGCCTTCATCTGTTCTGGCTGTAATAGTAGCTGTACCAGCAGAGACACCTGTTACAACACCAGTTAATGGGTCTACAGTTGCAACTGCAGTATTAGACGATGTCCAGTTGATTATCTTAATTGGCGCATCAGATGGTGTCACAGATGCGGTGAGGGCAATCGTTGATCTGCGGTCCACAGAAGAAGCACCACTAATATCAGAAATACCCGTTACTGCAGGGCCCACATAGAATATATTAGAGCTAGAATATCCCCCATCAACAGTCGTTGCAGTGATTGTAGTGAACCCGCTCACACTCTTAGCAACCATTGCACCAGTAGAAGCGTTGATTGTCAATACTGTTGTATTAGATGATGTCCAAGTTAGAGCAGTGTTTGTTGCATTGGAAGGAGATACTGATGCAATTGCAGCTAAGCCTGCACCATATGGTAAACGCCGCCATCCCAGCTGGAATGTAACGGGCGAAATGCCTGTTACAGGACGAACAACAGTTATAATTGTCGTTGCCGTGAAGTTCCCGCTTGCAGTCCTCGCTGTTATTGTTGTTGTACCAGTTGTTGTTGCTGAACTTGTTACAACACCAGACGAGTTCACCGTAGCAACAGACGTGTTAGAAGACGACCACGTAATTGTCTGATTTGTTGCCTCTGGGGGTGTTACTGATGCGGATAGGACTATACTTGTTCCAAGTCTCATTGAAGTTAAACCACTAATGGGTGTGATTCCAGTCACAGCAACTGTCACAGTGACAGTCTTTGTCTTAATATAACTGCCATCTGTACTAGTTGCAGTAATCGTTGCAGTACCCGCCGCCACACCTGTTACTACACCAGACGCATCTACAGTTGCAACCCCACTGGCATCAGACGACCACGTAACTGTCTGAGTAGTAGCATCTGAGGGGATAACTGAAGTAGAGAGCTGTATTGTGTTGCCGGCGGTTAGTGATGACGAGCCAGAAATATCAGAAAGCCCAGTTACTGGCACATACACCGAAATGGTCTTTGTAGCAATAAAGCTACCATCCTCTGTAGTACCCGTAATAGTCGCTGTACCAGCCGTTACACCTGTAACAACACCAGTGGAAGAATTCACACTTGCAACACCACTGGCATCTGATGACCAGGTAATTGTCTGATTTGTTGCATCAGAAGGTACAACATATGCAGTTAATGTAATTGTAGACAATTTTGCAACCGTTGAAACACCAGAAATATCAGAAATACCAGTCACAGGCTTTGTTACAGTTATAGGTAATGTAGATGTGTAAATGCCATTTGTGACCCTAATATTCGTGGTACCCGCCGCCACACCTGTTACTGTGCCAGACGCATCTACAGTTGCAACCCCACTGGCATCAGACGACCACGTAATTGTCTGATCTGTAGCATCTAATGGTATCACATTGGCAGATAGAGAAATTGTAGAGCCAATTGATACGGTTGTACTACCAGAAATATCAGATACTCCAGTTACAGGAACAATTGTCACAACAGTTATACTCTTTGTTGCAGTGTAATTCCCTTCATCGGTTCTGGCCGTAATAGTAGCCGTACCACTAGAGACACCCGTTACAACACCTGTTAATGGGTCTACAGTTGCAACTGCGGTATTGGACGATGTCCAGTTGATTATCTTAATTGGCGCATCAGATGGTGTCACAGATGCAGTGAGGGCAATCGTTGAACCACTATTGACAGAGGAAGCGCCACTAATATCAGAAATGCCTGTTACAGCAGGACCAACATAGAATGTATTAGAGCTAGTGAATCCTCCATCAGCAGTCGTTGCAGTAACTGTAACAGACCCAATAGACCTACCTTCCATTGCACCAGTTAAGGCGTTATTAAACCTCAGCACTGCTGGATTGGATGACGTCCAAGTTATGGCTTTATTGGTTGCATTAGAAGGAGTTACGGATGCAATGGCAGCTAAACCAGCACCAACTGTCAAGCGCCGCCATCCAAGCTGGAATGTAACTGGTGAAATACCCGTTACAGGAACAATAACAGTAATAACTTTAGTCTTTGTATAATTACCACTTGCAGTCCTCGCTGTAATTGTCGCACTACCACCTGCAACACCTGTTACAACACCAGTAGAAGAATTCACTGTAGCAACACCAGTGGCACTAGACGACCACGTAATTGTCTGATTTGTTGCATCTCCAGGGTCAACCGATGCAGACAGAGTAATAGATGAGCCGGCCAATACAGTTGAAGCACCAGAAATATCAGAAATGCCAGTTACAGCTACCGTAACAGTCATAGGTGTTGTTGCCGTGAAACTACCCTCAGCAGTTGTAGCAGTGATTGTTACTGAACCTCCTGCAACACCAGTAACCTCACCTGTAGAGGAATTGACTGTAGCAACAGACGTGTTAGAAGACGACCAATTTATTGTCTTATTTGTAGCAGTTGGAGGTACAACAGATGCAGTCAATATAGTGCTAGCATTTTTCTGAACAGACAAAGAACCAGAGATTACTGAAATGCCTATTACAGGTTCTGTGACAGTCACGGTCTGTATTGCAGTGAAGCCACCATCAGCCGTGGTCGCTGTAATGACCGCTGTACCTGCCGATACACCTGTGACAACACCCGTAGAAGAATTCACTGATGCAACACCAGTCGCATTAGACGACCACGTAATAGTCTGATTTGTAGCATCACCAGGAAACACAGAGGCCGAAAGTGTTATAGTGGAATTAATAGCCACAGACGTTACACCAGAAATATCCGAAATACTTATAACTGGCTTTGTCACAGTAATCGTCTTCGTTGCAGTGAAGTTACCATCAGATGTTCTTGCTGTAATGACGGATGTACCAGTGGCAACACCAGTGACAACACCAGACGCATCTACAGTAGCAACACTAGTAGTGGCCGAAGACCACGTAATAATCGGATTTGTGGCATTGGCAGGATCCACAGAGGCCGAGAGTGGAATTGTGGAGCCGATTGCAACGGTTGAAACACCAGAAATATCCGAAATACCAATAACTGGCTGCGTGACTATGACTGTCTTCGTTGCAGGGAAGTTACCTTCAACCGTGGTTGCTGTGATAACCGCTGTACCTGCAGCAACACCAGTGACAACACCCGATGCATCTACAGTGGCAACACTAGTAGTGCCCGAAGACCACGTAATAGTCTGATTTGTGGCATCACCAGGATCCACAGAGGCCGATAAGGTGATAGTAGAACCAACAAACACAGATGATGCACCAGAAACATCCGAAATACCAGTTACAGGCTTTGTCACTGTAATTGTCTTCGTTGCAGTGAAGTTACCGTCAGACGTTCTTGCTGTAATAACGGATGTACCTGCTGCAACACCAGTGACAACACCAGATGCATCTACAGTAGCAACACTAGTAGTGCCCGAAGACCACGTAATAGCCTGATTTGTGGCATTGGCAGGATCCACAGAGGCTGAGAGTGTAATTGTTGACCCTGGTGCAACAGTTGAAGCACCAGAAATATCCGAAATACCAATAACTGGCTGCGTTACAGTAACAGTCTTCGTTGCAGGGAAGTTACCTTCAACCGTAGTCGCCGTGATAACCGCTGTACCTGCAGCAACACCAGTGACAACACCCGATGCATCTACAGTGGCAACACTAGTAGTGCCCGAAGACCACGTTATAGTCTGATTAGTGGCATCACCAGGATCCACAGAGGCCGATAAGGTGATAGTAGAACCAACAAACACAGATGATGCACCAGAAACATCCGAAATACCAGTAACAGGCTTTGACACAATAATTGTCTTCGTTGCAATGAAGTTACCTTCATCCGTGGTCGCTGTGATAACTGCTGTACCCGCGGATTCACCTGTGACAACACCACTAGTAAGACCCACTGCAGCAACAGACTTATCAGAAGACGACCATGAAATAGCCTGATTTGTGGCATCAGGAGGATTCACAGAGGCCGAGAGTGTAATTGATGAGCCTGGTGCAACGGTTGAAGCACCAGAAATATCCGAAATACCAATAACTGGCTGCGTTACAGTAACAGTCTTTGTGGCAGGGAAATTGCCGTCAGATGTGGTCGCTGTGATAACCGCTGTACCAGAGGCAACACCAGTTACAACACCAGATGCATCCACAGTAGCAACACCACTAGCATCCGAAGACCACGTAATAGTCTGATTTGTGGCATCACCAGGCAACACAGAGGCCGATAAGGTGATTGTGGAGCCGACAAACACAGACAATTCACCAGAAATATCGGAAATACCAGTGACAGGCTGCGTAACAGTAACTGTCTTTGTGGCAGGGAAGTTACCATCAGCGGTGGTTGCTGTGATGACTGATGTACCAGAGGAAACACCAGTGACAACACCAGACGCATCTACAGTAGCAACACTAGTTGTACCTGAAGACCACGTAATAATCTGATTAGTGGCATCACCAGGTTCCACAGAGGCCGATAAGGTGATAGTAGAACCGACAAATACAGATGTTACACCAGAAATATCCGAAATACCAGTAACTGGTCGCATGACTATGACCGTCTTCGTTGCAGGGAAGTTACCATCAGACGTGGTTGCCGTGATGACTGCTGTACCTGTGCTAACACCAGTGACAACACCAGACGCATCTACAGTGGCAACATTAGTGGCATCCGAAGACCACGTAATAGTCTGATTAGTAGCATCTCCAGGGGACACAGATGCTGAAAGTGTAATCGTGGAGCCAACAAACACGGACGATGCACCAGAAACATCCGAAATACCAGTAACTGGCTGCGTAACAGTAACAGTCTTTGTGGCAGGGAAGTTACCGTCAGATGTGGTCGCTGTGATAACTGCTGTACCTGCGCTAACACCAGTGACAACACCAGAAGCATCTACAGTAGCAACATTAGTGGAATCCGAAGACCACGTAATAGTCTGATTTGTGGCATCACCAGGCAACACAGAGGCCGATAATGGGATTGTGGAGCCGACAAGCACAGACGTTACACCAGAAATATCCGAAATACCAGTGACAGGCTTTGTCACTGTAATTGTCTTCGTTGCAGGGAAGTTACCATCAACCGTGGTCGCTGTAATGACTGCTGTACCAGCGCTAACACCAGTGACAACACCAGACGCATCTACAGTGGCAACACCAGGGGTACCAGATGACCACGTAATTGTCTTATTTGCAGCATTTGAAGGAGAAATATCAGCAGAGAGGGTGACAGTAGATCCAATTACAACAGATGAGCTTCCACTAATATCAGAAATACCTGTTACAGCTGGGCCAACATAGAATGTCGCAGATTTTGACAATGATCCATTAGATGCAGATGTAGCAGTTATAGTTGTTGAACCAAATCCTGTTGCAGTCATAAACCCAGAGCTATCAATAGAAATAACTCCTGTATTTGATGAAGACCAGTTAATAGCTTTATTTGTCGCGTTACCAGGAATTACCCCAGAATAAGCCATTAATGCATTTCCAATATTTGAGAGTCGTGTAAATCCAAATTGAAATGTAACATCTGCCACATCAGTTACTGATACAGTTGATGCAACTGTTATATCCTTCGTTTTAAAAATGCTGCTATTATCTACGCTCCTTGCAGTAATAGTTGCACTACCATTTGAAATACCAGTTACAACACCAGATGAATTCACCGTAGCTACCGCAGTATTAGAAGACGTCCACGTAATTGTTTTAGTAGTAGCAGTTGAAGGAGATACAATTGTTGATAATGTAATAGCAGTTGCACCGCCAATTGCAACTGCCGAATATCCAGATATATCTGATATAGATGAAACTGGTACATACTGTGTCACTGTAACAGTTCTTGGTCTAGTGAATCCACCCTCTAATGTAGTAGCAGTAATAACAGCTGAGCCTCCTGCAACACCAGATACAACACCAGTGACAGGATCTACAGTAGCAACAGCAGTGTTAGAAGAGGTCCATGTAACAACTCTAACAACAGCGGTACTTGGTGAAATAGTTGCTACAAAGGTGGTTGTACCATTTGAAAGTATGCTAGTTGTTCCAGTAATAGATGATATACCAGTAACTGCAGGCCCAACATAAAAGGTTGCAGTTTTTGAAAATCCTCCATCAGCAGATGTTGCAGTTATAGTGGTTGAACCAGTACTAGAACCCGCTGTCATAAAACCAGTAGAACTATTAATTGAAATAATTGATGTGTTGGAAGACGACCATATAATAGAAGGGTTTGATGCGGTATTAGGTATAACACTTGAGTATGCAAATAGAGTGTTGCCTGCACTTGTTAAACGTATTGTTCCATTCTGGAATGTAATATTATTTATACCAGTAACAGGGATTGTAACTGTAACACTTTTAGTAGCCGTGTAACTTCCATCTGCGGTAGTAGCAGTAATTGTGGCGCTACCACCTGCAACACCAGTAACAACACCAGACGCATCTACAGTGGCAACACCAGGGGAACCAGATGACCACGTAATTGCCTGATTTGTAGCATTACCAGGTGTAACAGCTGCAGATAATGTAATGGTGGAACCAGTTACAACAGTAGACGAACCAGATATAGAAGATATACCAGATACTCCAACAGTAGATGCAACAGTCAATGTCTTTGTTTTTGTATAAGACCCTTGAGCAGTAGTACCAGTTATTGTCACAGTCCCAGCTGAAAGACCAGTTACATTGCCTGATGCGTCTATTGTAGCAACGGCGGTATTAGAAGATGACCATGCGATTGTTGATATTGGTGCATTGCTAGGAGTTACAGATGAAGATAACTGTATTTGTGTTCCAATTGCAACAGACGAATAACCAGAAATATCGGTTAAACCTGTTACATCTGGGCCAACATAAAAGATTGCGGATTTAGAATATCCTCCATCCACTGATGTAGCTGTTATAATAGAAGAACCTACGCCAGTTGCACGCATAAAGCCACTTGAACTATTAATAGAGATAACAGACGTATTTGATGATGACCAATTTATGCTTGTATTATCTGCATTAGATGGTATGACACTTGAATATGCTTCTAATCCATCGCCAACATTTGTAAGTTTTATTAAACCTAACTGAAATGTTACATCATTTATTCCAGTTACTTGTCTATTAACTGTGATACTATATGTTGCAGTGTATCCACCATCTACAGATGTTGCAGTAATTGTTACAACACCACCATCAACACCAGTTACAACACCAGTTGAAGAGTTCACTGTAGCAACTGATGTATTAGATGACGTCCATGTTATAGTTTGTTGAGATGCATTTGCGGGTGATACTGATGCAGACAATGATATACTAGACATCATATTGACGGATGTAGAACCAGTGATAGATGAAATTCCACTTACTGGAACTGTAGGCGCAACACTTATACTTTTCGTTTTTGTGAAAGACCCATCAACAGTAGTTGCAGTAATAGTGACAGTTCCAGTTGAAACGCCTGTTACATATCCTGATGAATTTACAGTAGCTACTGCATTATTTGATGAAGTCCATACGATTCCTGTAATAATTGCGTCACTTGGTGTTACAGACGATGATAGTGCAATAGAAGACCCAATTGCAACTGATGATAATCCAGAAATATCAGATAGCCCAGTAACAGCAGGACCGCAGTAGAAGATTGAAGAGTTTGAGTATCCACCATCTACTGATGTAGCTGTTATGACTGAGTAACCAGCGCTTCCACCAACCATAGCACCAGATGAACTATTTATAGAAATAACAGATGTATTTGATGATGACCATACAAGACTTGTATTAGCTGCATTTACTGGTAATACACTTGCAATAGCAGATAGACCATCACCTGGTGATATCCGCAATTTTCCAAGTTGAAATGTTACAGCACTCACACCAGTAACTGGCACTGTAGCTATAACTGTTATGGTTTTTGTTGCGCTATAATTACCATCAACAGATGTTGCGGTTATTGTAGCAGTCCCCAATGCTATACCACTTATAACACCAGACAAATCTATAGTCGCTATTGATGTATTAGATGACGACCATGTTATTGATTTATTTGTAGCACTATTTGGTAGTACAGATGTTGAAAATGTTGTCGTCTGACCGATTGTTACTGAAGATGCACCATTTATAGAATTTATACCAGTAACGGTAGAAGTAACAGTTATAGTTTTATTTGCAACATATCCACCTTGTTCTGTAGTGGCTGATATTACAACTGTACCATTAGCTACACCTGTAACAACACCAGACGAATTTACAGTTGCTATGGACGTATTTGATGAAGACCACGTAATTGTTTGATTTGACGCATTCCCAGGTATTACAGATGTAGAAAGACCAATACTTTCATCTAATGAAACAGTTGAGGCTCCACTAATGGATGCAATACCTGTTACTGTTACAGGAGTAATTGAGACTGTCATTGTTTTGGTAGACGTAAATGAACCATCAACAGACGTTGCAGTTATAGTTGCAGTTCCTACACTACGAGATACCATTAGACCATTGCTGTCAACTGAAATCACACTTGGAGCTGATGAAGTCCATAAAATACTAGGATTTGATACATTAGACGGTAATACACTAGTATTTGCAGTTAAACCTTGATCTAGCGCAGTGAAATATTCACGATTTAGCTGCACTGATATAGGATTTATACCAGTTGCACTAACAATTGCACTGCCAACATTTACAGTAAATGATACTGTGGAACTTCCGCGACTAGCTGTTATTGTTGCTGTACCATTTCCAACACCAGTAATTGAGCAAAACACATTAGAAGTTACATTGGTTATATTCACAATACTTGTATTAGATGACGCCCAAGTAAATGTATTATCAATTAACGAACTGGGTATAACTTCCGTAAATAATACCTTTGTCTCGCCTATGTTTAGTGAAGTGATTGCAGGTAATGATGTAGAACCAAATGATGTAGTACAAGTAATACCACTCATTCCAGAAAAGGTTCCAGCTTGTACAACACGAAAGTAAAATGTAGAAGTGTATGCACCATCCGCAGTTGTAGCAGTTATTACTGTAGCACCATAGCCCCTAGATACAATAGCACCTGTAGAACTATTTACAGTTATAACATCGTTATTTCCTGATGTCCAAATAATACTTTTATTTGTCGCATTACTTGGTACGACAGAAGCGTATAATTGTAATCCAGCGTCTATTGAATTTAGACTCGTCCAACCGTACTGGGATGTTATTGGTGTTATCCCAGTCACACTTATGCTCATGAATTATTGTAATCTATGTCGTTAAATTTTTTTTACCGAGCGAAATAATACATCAAGGTAAAATGCTACTCAAAATACCATTATTAACAGTAAGACCCTAAATTTGAAACAAATGACAGTGCTACTTGTCATATGACGCCCATCTTAGTTGTAACTATGCTCCACACAAAGAACTACCAAGCCTTCCAAATCCTGGACCTTCAAACTCTTACCCCTCTCCAGACATTCCAGGACCCACGCCAAGCCGCACAAGCTCTTCCTGGGGATTTTGTGGAATGGGACGGCACGGCTCAGCGCTGTCATCTTATCCGTCGGACGGCTCATCCTCCCATTGCCGGCATCTTGGACCTCAAATCTAAGACTATTCACGGACTAACTAGTAAGCATGTACCACTCTACCTCTTCTATCCTCTTGACCCTTCCTATCCCCCATTTCGCGTCGGATGCTCCACAAAAGACCGGTCGCGCAACATCCTTATCACTGCCACCTTTGAAGAGTGGCCACAGAATCAGCAATTTCCCCGCGCCCATCTCGTCCAAACTCTCGGACCCGTCGGCGACCTGGCAGCTGAAACCGCAGCTGCCCACGCTGCTGCCTCCCCTTATTGGCGCAAGTCTGGGACCACCACAGCCCCAGACCCAACATACAACCCTGACAACCGCAAAACACTTGACCCTGCCGCCTATTACACCATCAACATTGATCCCGCTGGCTGCAAAGACATTGACGACATACTCTCATTCCGCCTGTTTGACGCAATCACAGACACCTGGGAAATCATCATCGGAATTTCTGACGTGGATGCCTACACAGCTTCCATCCCAGAAACTATCAAAACTTCGGCGGCACTCAATTCACAGACACTCTACACCCCCACAAGCCAAGCTGTCCGACCTATGTTTCCCCCACATCTCAGTGAAGACACCTTTAGTCTTGCACCAGGCACACCAAAACCCACAATCGGTCTCCGTGTCCTCTGGAACAACAAGGACGCCAGCCTAACTGTCAGTGAATTTGGCCTCTATACAGTCACAAACACAGAGACATTTACCTACGAATCCGTCATCAGCGCATCAAACACTACAAATCCTACTACAACGCGCCTCCCACTCCATATTCTACCACCCCTAACAGCCTACCTCGGTGGAAATGCACTTGATAGCCACGACTGGGTCGCGGAGCTTATGAAACTGTACAATAAGGAGGCCGCAAAGGTACTATTAGAGCACGGTGTGGGGGCTCTGCGGGCACACTCTGGTGCCGACCAGAGTGCCCTGGCCTCCGTGAGCCTTCTACCAGCCGCCGCGCGCCGACTGGCCTTCACTGCTGCGTCCTATGTGCCCCCTGGGCCGACCGCCACACACGCGTCAATTGGCCCCGAACCCGCACATTATTGTCACGCCACGTCTCCCATTCGGCGTTATGCAGACCTCCTCAACCAGGCCGCACTCAAATCGGTCATCACCCGCTCACCAATCTCCCCGCTAGACCCTTATGCAATCCACCAGCTCAATCGCCGTGAAAAAACGATGAAGCGCTACACAACCTCCCTCGCCACCCTAACTGCAATTCTCAATGGACCAAAGCTGGTTGATGCTGTTGTGTATCAAGTCCAGGCCGAAAAGGTTCGTCTATGGGTCACACAGTGGAACACCCTAGTCACATATAGGCCTCCAGTGGGCTCTTCCCGCATCTTTACACCAGGCGAACAACTACAGCTGCACTATTATGCAGATATGAATCGGCCTCGGTGGCGGGAGCGAATTGTGTTTCAACTCTATGAGGCGACGCCCGACGCACCTGTTATCCCACAAGACTCCGCGCCAGAACCGATCTTTGAGTTTTACTAATCCTTAATAGATATGTCAGCCGAACCGAGTCAATTTATTGTCCCACAATACCTTACAAGCGACGAAGGATTTGAGAGTGGCAGCGGTAGTGCCAGTGGTAGCGGTGGCGGTGGCGGTGGCAGTGGCAGTGGCAGTGGCAGTAGCAGCGCTAGCAAGTCAGTCTCCGTCACTGCTTCTGCATCTGCAGCACCGAAAAAAGAAATACACATTGATGAAATCATCAAGCGCGACGACGTTACCGATATTGATGAATTAGAGGCCGCCCTTGAATCCATTCCAGCTGACGGAAAGCCACCTGGCGCCGGCGTTGTGGATTCCATCTTCGGCTTTTTTTCCACCGTAGTAGAACTAATAAAATATATTTTCAGCTCACTTTCAAGTGGAATTGGTATTGATGAATTCCAATTTGGATATATTGTTCTTGGTCTTGGGGCGCTCTTTATGACGCTCCCTCTTTGGGGCGAGCCTCGTCTCAAGCAATCCCCCCTTCCCCGTAACACCCGTAATGGTACTGTTTACACAGTCATAGGTAACAATAAGGGGTCCTCTTTACAGCCGCAAGTAGAGTGAGTCCGGTACAGCTACATCACGCACTAGGCGCACACCTACACCATCCAGTGCGGCCAGAACTCCCACATCACCCTTAAAGGTCGCCAGTGATACGAATTCTTCAACCAGATTTGAGAGCTTCAGAATCCCCCGAATCAGGTTTCCTTCGTAGAGCCCGAAGTCCGCACAGATGTGTGCCGCCGGCTCACCTGCCAGCCAGCGGGCAGCCACTTCAACCCACTGTGCCCCCACGGCCCAATAGTCGGCCCCAGAGGATGCTCGCTCAGCCGCCCACAGCTCATCGGCAATTCCCTTTACTCCTGTACAAGCACGCAAGACCTGGTCGCTCACCACGTCCGCCGACAAGTCGTTAAAGGTCATCTCCTCACCCTCAACTGCCTGTCGCTCGGCCATAAAGCATCCCAGCACACTCACAATCTCGTCCCCCGTCAAGCCCGTAAATACGCCACGCTCATACGCCTCTACAAGTACAAGTGGATGCCCCTCATTTACCTCCGTCGCCATTTGACCCTTAGGGGTGAGTACTGGAGCCTCCACACTACCCGCCAAGAATCCACGGTCCATCAAGTACTCCATATGTGTCCCAAGAAGAGCAGCAGGGTCCGTCCGCACCGCACGCAATTCGGCTAGCTGCCGCTCTACTGTCGTACGGTCGCCCACCAGCTTATTGTACTGACCCATTGCAGTGTAGGCGTTTTCCCACACAGCCCCCATATGCTTATTCTTCCAATGGTCCAGGGCCCGCTGTGCCTCCTTGCGCGCAGCATTCACCGCTCCACGCACCTTGTTCTCTAGGTCAAACCGCACAGCCAGCTCCACAATTCGCTCCGCCGTCAGCCCCAGGGCATCAACCCGCGCCTGAATCGCTGACCGCTCGTCCTCTAACTGTCGCTCCAGGCCGGCCTGCTGCTGGTTCCAGTAAGAATCGTTGATAATACGCCGCCACGTGTCATTCCCTGTATGGAACGCCTTCAGGATGAACTCGTAGGCGAACTCCATACGACTACTGATTTGGGGCATTCCACCCTTCATCATCAGCTTCGCCTCTTCCACCGTAATAGGCTCACGTACAGGCAAGTAGAGGACCGTGCCGACCTTGTCTAGACCACGACGGCCAGCGCGCCCCGCCATCTGCAAGTATTCGTCCGTGTGAAGAACGCGCAGACCCCCGCGCTCCTCACAGTACTTCTTCAGGTCCAGGAAGACCGCCGTCTTCGTCGGCATATTGATTCCCACCGCGAACGTTTCCGTACAGAAGAGACACTTAATGTATCCCTTACTGAAGAGAATCTCTACCATCTCCTTCAGGACAGGTAGGAGGCCCGAGTGATGGTAGGCGATGCCGCGCTCACAGAGGGCCCGAATGTCCCAGTACTGCTTGACGTTTTGCAGGGTCTCTTTGTGGGCTCGTAGGTGGTAGTCAATGATGTGCTTGACCGCCGCCGCGTCCGAGCTGTCAATACGTGCCCCTTCCACTGCAGCAGCATAGCGCTCGCAGTCCTTGCGACTGAAGACGAAGAAGAGGGCGGGCAGGAGCTCACGACGGGCCAAGTATTCCACGGTCTGGTTCAAGGTGTGTTGGAAGGCTGCCACACGGACCTTGCCTTCCAGGCCCCCAGGGGTGTCCTTGGCCGCCGCACGTGCCTTGAACGCCTTTGCCGCTTCAGCCAGACCAGTCCGTGCCTTTAGCCAATCACGATAGGTCGTATCTTTGAATTTCTCCCCAGCATCCATAATAGTCCTCATAGGGTGCCCCTCACCGGTTTCAAGGTATTGGTCCAAGTCCTGCGGGAAGAGCACGTAGTGTGTCAAGGGAACTACACGGTGACTCGTAGGAATGAGCCACATAGGCTTGCTGCGCAGCTCGGCAATCCAATTGGCGAACAAGTCAGGGCGGTCAATGGTCGCCGACAAGAGAATCAGGCTGACCTCTGGCGGGAGCAGAATCATCGTCTCTTCCCAGACCTTTCCACGCTCCTTATTGTTAATGTAATGGCACTCGTCAAAGACCACGGCGTCCAGGCGGTCGAGTGAGAGGTTGGCAGTTAGGCCGAGATGTGCGGTGGCCGTACCTTGCTTGTAGAGGAGATTGCGGAGAATTTCGGTGGTCATAATGACGATGTCCGCGTGGGGCATAAATTTAATGTCGCCGGTCATAATGCCGACTGATGCCTCTGGAAAGGCTGCACGGAGGTCGTGGAATTTCTGATTACTTAGGGATTTGATGGGGGTCGTGTAGAAGACGCGACGGCCGGCGCGAAGACTCTCGGCGATTTGGTACTCCCCTACAAGTGTCTTGCCTGAGCCCGTTTTGGCCGTGACAAGAACATTTTCGTGGCGACTGATGGCGGCGATAGCCCAGCGCTGGAAGTTGTCAAGGGGGTAAGCGTAGGTCTTTGCGGGGTCGGCTGGGTAGCCGTCCGCGACTTCGCAAGGCTTGGATGTATCAACGATGTGTAAGTAAGGGCTTGGCATTATGATTTGCTCAGATGGTACCTGTGTGTACTGACACGGGTGGCATCAAATTTTTGTAGTATATAATTTACGCCCGATAACTCATACATATAGTCTTATAGTCCGCGTCCAGGTTCCGCGCCGACGTCAAATTAATTCGGTCTTTTACCGTTTGGACAGTTAGGGCCCAGAATTGCACACCCGTTTCACTTGTTTTCTTCTCTACGTGTATTCCTTCAATCACCCGCCACGGAAAAAAATACGATTTAGTACCTCCCCCGACGGTTATACCGAGACCATGTGGATATGCCTGTAGGTCTAGGGTCGGTTGTTGTGTTGGCTGTACTTGTATTGTTGGTGTGATTTCAACTGACATAGGCGGGTTGAGCGTATATTAAATAGAAATCGCATAGGAAGTTTAAGCAGATACGCTATGACAGTTTTGAGTCGTATTGTTGCGCCTGAATCGTCTTATAAGGGGCAGCTACTTGTCCCGCCTGAACACGCACGTGTATTGTATTACGTTTCTCACGCGGGTATGGCAACATCCGCTATTGCATATTATTCTGGGCACATATACCTAGGCTCAGTTGTTGCTGTGTGTGTTTGTACAAGTTTGGCATACTGGAACAAGCCTATGTATGGCCTGCGCCGAAACATTGACATTGCGTGCGTACAAGTCTCGTTATGGTCCCACACGTATAATGCACATAGCTCTGTGTATATTATTCCCTACTATGCTATTATAGGCCTTGGTATATCGGCATTTTTTGCCAGCTGGTATGTTATGGGCCACAAGAACCCCTGGCTTTCAACGTATTTACACGCCCTAGTTCATATATGCGCACATTTGTCTGGCCTATGTGTGTATTTGGGTTAGACTAGGCGTATCTGCAAGTAACTTATTTGATGTTCTGTGAGACTATCAAATAAATTAGATTAGCGTTCATTTGGATTTCAGTTTGTAAAACTGGGCCTGTGCAGGGAGAGGGACTTGAACCCTCGCTCTTGCGAACTACGATACTAACGCCGCGACCCTATGCGCCGTGGCGAACCTCAACGTAGCGCCTTAACCACTCGGCCATCCCTGCATATGTTTGCTTGTTCCTGTGAGTTTTTTCTAAGCGTTGAAAAAAGGAGGGGTTGCTGTTAGGAACAAATAGCGTTATCGTAGCTAACACGGGGGAATAGACCCCAACCAAACAATATAAACCTTTGCTTGCTCCATATATACATTTTGGAAAGTAAAAAGCACTTTTCATAATTGATATAGTATTGCTGTGTGGAGCAGGTCGGTAGGGTGATTAGTCCTACCTACGATATACGAGACGGGGTACTAGGTTACTAGGTTACTAGGTTACTACACGGTTCCCCACAACGCGGTCGGCTGGCTAGGCAAATGGCTGGTAAGGCCCTGTCGCGGAATGCGATGCGCTATCAAATAAGTTATCTGGTTGCCACACCAGCCTCACTCTCTTGACCCATCGCTACCTCAATCGTATATCTAAGCGGAGAGTACTACAACCGGTAGTCCATAGCTAGTACTAAAAGTGCAAGCTTCCCGAAGGCAAATCACTCCTTCATCGGGCACTTTGTTCCATCACGTGGTCCGCCGGTCGGTTCTTACACCGCCTACTTGTTGATATGAAAGTCATCCTTAGGCCCTGAACGCGGGTGCAAATGCAGCTCGCACAGCGTCATACCGAGGGTCATCAAGAACCGCACGGAGAGACTGGTAGGGTGTCGGAGTGCTAATTGCCCCCTCCTGGAGGACTTTTAGGGTAGATGGTGACCAGCCCGAGAGCTGGATGACACCGGGGGCCTCTGCGGTTGCGTGGTAATCCTTGAATGCCGCACGGAGGTTCCACACAACGATACGGGGCATCTTCCAGCCAGGCTGGCCAGCACCCCAGGTGCGCTCACTGGCTGCACGGAACTTCTCCTGTAGAATCTCAATGTGCGTCTGCCACTTGGCCGCGCCTCCGTTGCAAAACGCCGCGTCCCAGCCCATATCTGTAAAAATCACAAGGTCCTCGGGCTCCTCGCCGACGGGCACACGGTGCTCCTCCATACGCTGCAGAATCAAGTCAAATGCAGCCTCAATGTTTGTACTTCCGCCCCACGGGGAATTGCGGCAACGTTCAACCTTCTCCGCGAGGTCCGCAAATCCTCCAAGGAACACCCACGATGGCCTGTCCGAGAATGTCAGTACGTGGTCACGGAAGGCCTCGTGATTGACCTCGCTCACAAGAATGCCGAGCGCCATACTCACAAGCATCGGCAGGCCCTCCATTGACCCACTGAAGTCGGCAAGCGGAACCGTACGACGGAACCCGCCCTTTGAAACCGCCACATCCCTAATAGCCTCCCACTGGGCCTCCAGAAGGTCCTTCTGGTCTGGAGATGCCCGCCGAATATCCTTCACAATTTCGTGGGGGAACACGGTGGTCGCACCCTTGACTCCCTTACCAGACTTAATATGCGCCTTGAAATTCTCCGCACAAGCACGTCGGTCCTCGGACGCAGAACGCTCCACGCCCGTTGCCTTTGCTGCTTTTCCGCTCTTAGAACGACCTAGCTCCTCATTGAAGAAGGCAGCACGGTTCTTCTTCAGACAGCGCCCAGGAACTGCACCAGGCTGAATGGTTGCCCACTTGCCACCCTTATTGGTCTTGTCGCCACACATTGCAATCTCGGTCGTCTTCAGGTACTTGTTCAGAGTCGCTACCCGCTTACGATACACCATTCGCTTCCAGTTCTTCGTGCGCTCCGTATCATTTGATAGTACGCCGGCGAAGAAATCCACGCGCTTCGCATTCTTCTTGCCCTCGCGTGGCATCCACTTTGCAAGTAGGGATGCAGACTTGCCCGCCGCCATTGCAGCCTCGTCCTTCACCAGCTGGTCTGCAATCACACCCCTAATTGTCGTCGTAAAAGGATAATTTCCACTTACACTGGGCATCTCCATAAGAGCAAATAGGTCACGCCACGAACCGTACTTAGGAACCAGACGAACCATCTTCTCCACCATCTCGGTCGTCTGGCCCTCGGCCAGCTCCACAAGCATCCTATATGCAACATCACGCTCTCCCTTGCCACCACGCACATCACGTGCCTGGTACGCCATCACAAGCGCGTCCCGAAGGGGCACAGACCCGTCCGTGTGCTCTGCGCTCATACCCCTAATAGCCTTCAGTTGGTCCCGAATAAACTTGGTGTCACATCCGCGTACAAGAGAGGTGTAGAGGGGAACACGAGGGTCTCCGACTCCTTCCGCGGTATAAACATCACTTCCATTTACCCCCGTCTTTGACATAGATGCTGCGTTCATTGCCTTGACAAATGCCATTTAGAATTAAATTGTGTGTAAGATTTAAGCCCTCCGTGCCATAATGTTAGTCACTGTATTTACACCGAAATACGAAATAGTGCCAGGCACAGGATTGCGTATTTGGCGCGAGTGCGAGCGGGACTCGTTGTTTATTTTTTGGCGAAATATTGATAGTATTCAGTATGCTGGCTCAGACGTTGTGATTCGTCAAACAGGTATGGTGTATCAACTTGTATTTTCTGATGAAATGAAGGCTGAGGCAGCATACAATGCCGTGATTGCAGGTATTTGATTTTTATCGCGCCCTACATGTAGATATGCCAAAATGTACGCTATTCACCCCCTTAATCTCAGTGATTTTCCAAATGTAAGCCACTTATTTGTAGAGAATTTCCCTACAATTGATGACAGTGATTTTGCAACCGCCTGGTCCGCGATAGACTTATGCAGCAGCATGGGGTTATATTATAACTCCACGCTGGTTGGGTTTGGACTTGTAAGTGACGCAAATATTGCATTTTTGACTATACACGAACGCCACAGAGGTGGTGGTAATGGAACCCGTTTATTAGAAGCAATACAAGCTACGTGTGACCAACTCACACTGAAGCCTGTAAATTGCGAACGCGTGATTTCCTGGTATAAGCGGCATGGATTTGTTATATCCTGTGTTATGCCCTTTATACACGAAGATATTCCTACGTGCATAATGACGTGGGTTAGATCCGATAGCCCTAATAGTAGTCGCTCTACTACACGCACCAGCAGTATAGTGAGTGATGAACTATCAGATGGTAGTATTTCGGACGAGGAAATACCATCAGTGGAAGAAATACTCTTGGTCGTTGGTCGGCTTCGCCGAGCAGCCCGTGACTGAAATTTGAATTTCGGTTGGAGTATTTCGGAAATCCCACGCGCAACCCAAGCCAATGCCTAGTGCAAAAATTCACCCAGAGCCAGTATGGAAACAGTTAGGGATTCCTAGCATACACGAACAATATTTAGAAAAATACGGTAGTGGTGCAAGCCTACACGCCCCTTATTCAGGCCCCCGCGGGCACTCTCAGACGTTGCGTGAAGAAGCCGACGAGTATAAACGGGCAATTCGCGAATGGCGTGCACACGAATATGAGGTGGGAGAGCATATGGCACGCTTTATGAACCCCCTGCCACCACCCGTATCCCCTAAATGTAACATTCAACAGCCTGTAAAACAAGCAGTGTTGAATTCTACTAAATCACCAAAGAAGCGTATAACATTTGAGCGTATATTACATAAAATAATGTGTATTCCCCATTATGAAATTGTATAGTTGTGTTATATTCACGTTGTATTGTAGTATGTTTTTTTACGTACGGTTTAGCATTAATTATGCGCCTCTTTAGAACTGCCTATCTGTATGTTTAGTGTAACGAATCTCATCCGCGGGAATCACACGACTGATGTACTTGATGTCGTCATTGGACGAATGAACCTCGTAATTGCTGTTCCACACGCTAATCACATTGAACCCGCGCTTGGGACTGATTGCAACGCCAAGTAGGGTATTGTCGGCGTCCTTCGCAATGGAACCGAGCATAACACCAATGCTGTACTTGAGGAACACGTCGGCAGCATCCTTGCGAGGAATGCGCATACTATAGGCCCCGCCACGAATATTGGAAGGGTTTTCCCACATAGGAGTAATAGGATGCTTCATAAAGCGGAAGAAACCATTTAGGAGAGTATCATCACTCAGTGAGTCAATGAGCGTCCATAGCTCCGTCCAAGTGCTTACTGTAGCAATCGCCTTGTAAGTGGCGAGGGTCCAACGCGTCTCGTGTGGAGAATGGTACCAAAGAGTCCATGCACCACTAGGAATGGAATCATTGGTCATTAGGCTTGATGTCGTAACGGCGGCTTGGCTTGACATAGTGGCGGTACTCATCCTAGAGGATGGATGACGCCTCAATTTTAAGTGGGGGAGGGGGTGCCTCTTAGGCCGCTAGCGCGCCCCCCAAACCCCCGCACCATAGCGACCGCTGGTATGCTTCACCAGGGGGAGGGGGGTGCCTCCTTAATCAACTTCGTCCATACGATTCCCTACAAGCACCTCTGCATCTTCCTCTACAGGACTCTCAGGTAGAAGTACTGCATCTTCAATACCAGTTGTAGGCTGCTCATCGGTCTCAACAACAGGCTGCTCAGGGGCCTCATCCGTCTGCACAGTCTCCTCCTCGGTATCTTCCGTATTCTCCTCGTGCTCAGACTCCTCAGACTCAGGCTCAGCCTCGTCATCTTCGCCTTCAGACGACGCCTCAGACGGAGCAGCCGAAGAGTCCGCAGAGTACGTCATTCCAAACGTGCGCCAATATGCCCGCATTGAGTCTTCGTCCTGTAGACCAATATAGAACGAATGCTCTTCGCAATCCTTGTCCATAATAGTCATCATAGTCTTATTTGCACTATCTCCAATAAACCACTGGTATGACTCAATGCTCCACACTGCCATCATCTGCTCAGCAGTTGGCCACTGAATGTATCCACGTGGCATATAGAACCGATGCCCCGCGAAGAACTCAGACAAATCAATCGTATCTTCATAAGGGGTCACCAGCGTCGTAATCATCCAAGGACAACGCTTTGCTGGTTTCCGTGACACTGCATCACGATGCACCCACTCCCGCGTGCGCCTGTAATAGTACCACTCAATCTTCTGACGACCATTTGAGGAAGTAAAGCGCTGCTGCACAGGAACATCCGAACCCTCGTAAAAGCACCAAACGTTTTCAAGACCAGTTAGAATAGAAAAGCTAGAGGAATACACCATACCACAGAAATACGAAATAAGGTCCGTAATACTAAAGACCGTATTTAGAAGTTTAATGCCAATTATGGCAGAATAATACTTGATAAATTCTTGCATCTCTTACTTTCTAAGACGTCAAGAGGATTTAGGCCCCACGCGCACCCTAATTGTACTGGAGGTCTATACAATCTGTGGTGCCAGTTAAAGGGTCACATGTTCCGCATTCACACTTTGGTTGCGGACAAGGAGGATAGGAAGCTGTCACAATGATTTGCTTGCGCTTGCACTTTTTTGCCGAAGCGGATGAAGACGTTGAACGCACACACCGCTTATCAATTATATCACCAGGCGACACTGTCTTGCCACCGAACTTTTTCACTAGCAAAATGATAAGCCAGAGAATCATACCAAGACCGAGACCCACCCACGCAATTCGGTCCCCTAATAGTATATTTAAGAGTGCCATTACAAGCGCTAGACCCATAAAAAATACAACATTGGCTCCCTTGTCAAGCCCACCAATGTCTGTAAAGAATTGCGCCGTAGTTATACCAATTAAGAGTAATGCTGTTATGATTGTTGGACCGTACATACTAATTGTACATTAGAATTACTGCTTATAGAACTTAATAGTGTCTGTCTTAGGGTTGTACTCACCAATCGCCTCCGTGATTTCTAGGTCAAAGTCAAGGGTGTAGATAAGATTGTTCTGATCCTTGTAGTAGGTCCCATAATGTTTGTACTCAAACTCCTCTAGCTCAAGCTCCTGTTCCCCTGATTCCTCCTCTTCCTCCTCTTCTTCCTCCACAACCTCCTCTTCAACAACCTCCTCCTCTTCCTCAACAATCTCCTCTTCAACAACCTCCTCTTCAACAACCTCCTCCTCTACAACTTCCTCCTCTACAACCTCCTCCTCTTCTTCCTCAACAACCTCCTCTTCAACAACTTCTTCCTCTACAACCTCCTCGTGGGGTGACTCGCTACGCTCGGATACGCCCGCTTCGCTAACCCCCACAACCCCTTCACTTGCATCCACCTCTTCCTCATCCACCTCTTCCTCATCCACCTCTTCCTCATCCACAACCTCTTCTTCCTCTTCCTCTTCCTCGGCCTCCACTTCAGACCAGCGCCGCTTACGACCAGCCAGCGACTCGCTATCCCCCACGGGTTCTAGCGGGGGACAAGGTAGAATACTGATTGGAATAATAACCGGCGGTACATCAAACACCTCCATTCTCGGCACCGCAACAGGCTCCATCTTCAGCCCGCTATCCTCCTTAATAGTCACTGTATTCGCAATACGCAGTGCAGCTACCTGCTTTTCAAGCTCCGCAATTCGCAGCGCAACCTGACCAATTGCATCAATATCTACACGCTGTGCCTCCAGTTGCTTCGCAAAGCCCTTCATAAGTTTCCGCGTCGTCACGGCCAATTCCTTGACCATCTCTTTTGCAACATCGCCCTGATAGTCCGCCTCATCATCTGTATTTTTCAGCTTTGCAAGTAGAGCCTCCGCTGACTTCCCGCTGGCTTGGATTGTAATCGTAAAGTTCTCGTTGTCGTTCGGCATGGCGTGGGGGTTGGTGCTAACATGTACCCCTGGCATCGGCGTCAATTTTTAGGTATGGTTACTAATAGTAAAATATATATTATATTGAAGGTTTCTACTACTCAGATATAGCGTCTTCCAGTATTGTTATTACCGCCAAGAGGATGACCAACGCGACGTGTATTTATTCTATTATATCCATTGCCACCAGGAGGACGTCTATTTCTACTTCTACTTCTACTTCTTCTATAACCCAAATTCCCGCTACTGTTATTTTCATTGCCACCAGGAGGACGTCTATTTCTACTTCTACTTCTTCTATTATATCCATTGCCACCAGGAGGACGCCTATTTCTACTTCTACTTCTTCTATTATATCCATTGCCACCAGGAGGGGGATACCCTCTGCCTGTATTTCTACCCATTTCATTATACATTTTAGCAACTCTTCTATAATATTCATTGCCACCAGGAGGGGGATACTCTCTACGTGTATTTCTATTGTGACCAAAAGATGAATAGCCGTGGAGTATATTATACTCATTACTGTAAGGTGCTACTAGTTTTTTTATATATATAGCTTGTAATCCAATTAAATCATTGTTATTATAACTAGTGATAATAGCGTTGTATATATTACTGGTATCATCATACATATGTATTGAATATTTCATAGGATTATCTATAAAGTATGGTAAATAATTTTTAGGAATATAACATACAAATTGCACAGGGCCAATTATTTGGATTATAGAATTATCATGTTTTATAATAAGTGTTGTATCACTAGCAGCATCATAAACAACATCAGCTACTGTTGTTATATCAATAACTGCGGAATTATCTCGTATTATTTGTTCATCACCACCATAATATGTAAGAGTGTTAATCGCATATACTTTTAACCATTTTAAATAATCTTCCAATGCATATAATTCATTATTAATTAATTTGTTTTTAACATCGTATTTTGGATTTCCACCACACATACGTTTTTGAATTTTACGGGTCTTATTATTTGTACGATTACCTCCGCTAAATACAAAAGCAGGGTTGCTACGTTTATACTCTTTATAACTTTCTATTTGTATAATTCGCTCACCTAAAATTTCACCTAATGCCAATGTAGTATCGTTAGTAAATTTCTCAGATATAAGTCTTCTAATAGTACTAAATACTTCTAAGAATGTTAGGAATGATAATGGTTCTAAATCAGTATTTCTATAATAATATAATGCATTTGCATATTCGTGTATAAAATCAATTCCTATAATCCTGGCAATTTCAGTTCTAAATGTTCGCTGTGATATTGAATCGCGTCTAGCTGTAAATAACTTAAGTTCATTTAATTTAGACATAGTAACTTCATCATTAGGAGCATTTGGAACTCTAGATATTGAACCACCAGGTTCTGGTATATATCTATTAAATAGATTTTTTATAAATGTTACTTGCATGTCCAAGTTTGAATACTCTTTCATTAACTTAGCATGATGAGTATTTATATTATTAATATCATCACTGCGATTAATATTTACAGGAGTTTCAAAGCTCGCAATGTTTTTAACAGTGCGAAGATTACTGTGATAGTATAACATATCACATCTATAACGATATAATACTTTAAAAAACTCTTTATACGCGTTATCTAATTCGTTTTTGTGGTCCTCGGTAATTACGTCTAATGTATTATAGCCATTTAATAAATTTATAAATTCTACAATTGCTTGATGAATTAACCCATATATTTGTGTTTCAAGAACCGTATATTCATGATTCAATCTAGTATTTAATAAAGTGTATTGTTGAGTGTATAAATTATATATATTTTCATATTTACTACGCGCATTAGCCAATAATTGTTCAGGCGTTCTATATATAGTATTAATAAATATTTCAAAATTGCCATCCTGTCGGCAAAATACGATTGCTGGAACTCCATATACAATTGCTGATGCTAATGCAATTTTATCGTGTGTCACAAAACATAAATTTTGATTAAATGTTTTTTGTACATTACCAGCAGGAGTAGGATATTGAACAATCATTGACCTTAAACACGCAAGTGCTTGTCCCTGATCTCCTAATCGTTTTAATGGGTATCTATATTTTGTTGAAATAAGGGTGTGGAGCTTAGCAGTTGGATTTGCAATTGAAATGTTTAAAATCTTATTAATTGTATTTTTATAAGGACTGGATTGCAATAATTCATATGCTTTATAATCAAAGTTCTTTTGTTTTATTTCTGCTGCGTTTTCATTTACAATTATATTTTTTGCTTGCCCATCTATTGTATCAGAAAGTATTGTAATAGATTCACTATTTACACTAGAGAATTGTGTAATAGTATAATTTGAATAAAACATGCGCTCTCTATCATCTTGACTTAAACCATTAAGAGCCCTAATAGGAGAATAATCGTATTTTTTATGGATAATGGGGTGTGACATACCATTATCTGATGGTACTTCTGATGCAAATATTAGATTATCACCAGCTATAGCTCTACCCGCAGGGGTATCTGCTCGTGTTTTAGGAGCAGGGTCATATACTGTTTCAGGTGTTTCTATCCAATAATATTTAAGATTCGCTCTGGGAGTACCATCATTTATTTTTTTACAAAAATCAGCAAATCTACCACTATATGCATCTACAATAAATCCTAATTCATTTGTAAAATTATTTCCACTTGCAAAAAATGTAGCCAGTACAGTATCTAATTGTTCATAGTTACAATGTTGAACTATATAAGGCGAGTGAAAATTGTCATTTTGTGTGAAAAAATGTCCAACATTATTTATACCTATACTTGCCAACGTCTCGTCTTCAGAAACAGGATCGCATCTTACATCAGGAGGCAATGTAGAATCTAACATACCAGGATTTACCCCCCCACCAAAGTCGTGCTTTGCATCTGATTTAGCAATCGCACATAATGTACTTGGAATTATTGTAATATCTTCTGGCCCTGCTCTAGCTGCTGCCATACGTATAAACTACTAATAGCCCCACAATTGAATTTGTCATACAAAACGTATGGCTGACAAATGCATTTTATATACCCTACCCTCATAGTCACAATTAGACGGCGATTGCGTTGCTACTGCTGAAAATATTGCTAATTCCACTCCCCAGGCTACCAGCCTCCGCCACAGGCACACGGCGAATCTGCAAATTCATCACCGCGTCCAGCGTGCTCTCCTTGTCCTTCAGTGGCTTACTACGCTTCAGGCGCAGACCCTCCTCGGCCTTCTGTGCGCGGTCATTGAACGACGGCGCAAACGACTTCGGAATCGTCGTCTCGTAAAAGTCAATCGGCTTCGTGTCCATCGTCGCCAAAATACTGACCATCGGAGGCAGGTGCAAATCCACACGGACCTTGCGCTCGCGAATCGTCGCCCTATAACTGTCAATCCCCACAGTTCCACCAAACATCTTCAGAATAGACCGTGGGGGTGCCGGATAAATACGACCCGACGGCCCGCCACTCACCTGTGCACCATAAATCCTGTGAAGCAGCGAAATCTTCTCCCACTTCACGTGTGAATCATCGCGCTCCTCCAGAATACCCGCCAGCGCACACTCAGGGCAACAGTAATTCCCATACACCTCGTAAATGCCCTTTTCATCCCGCACAGGAATTACACACGGCATCCCCTCAAACGTGTGGCAGCACCAGAAACACGCCACATCAGATGTCTCAGGGAGACACTGTGAAGTCTTGGTGTTCTTATACATCACAAGAAGCTCGCCCTTTGTATATACAGGGAGCGTGGTCTTCTGCTCAGCAACATGTTCATCCACCTTCGCAACCTCCTCCTTTGTCTCCTCTTGAATATGCTCAGGGGCCGGCTCGTACATCGTATCAAGCTTCTCTACATTTTCCGACGCCGGCTGATAAATCTCAAAGCATGTGTCAAATGCCTCGGGCTGACAAGGAGGGGTCGGATCATACCGCATAGAATTGTCGTGAAACTGCACCTCAGAGCTGCTAATTGGCAAGTGGGCAATTAGAGGACGGCGCTGCTCAATAGAAAAATTCCCCTCAATTCCGTCGGGTGTTACAACGGCTACCACTGGAAACTTCTTCTTGGACTCGCGCTTACGGGCTGCAGGCTTTGCTGGGGCGGCGGCGGGCACTTCCGTTGAGCTAACCACAAATTCATTAGAATTACTGTTAGGTAGAGTGGAGCTGACTGGCACGGGATGTTCTGTGGGTTCAACATTTTTCTTAGTAGTAGTACGCTTCTTCATCTAAGGTTCAATCGTGTCTCGGCATTTAGGTTCGTTGGCTAAAAATGACCATATTTCCTACTTAATGGGCACTCCTTACACAATATACTGGCCCTCCCCAACCCTATCTAAAAGCCACCCCCGCCAATCCTGTTAATGGGATACACGACTGTCACCCCGAAAAATCTAGACCCTCTTTGTCCGCGGGTCCAACAAATATTTGGCTTATTTGCCGAACACCCCACATATCTTCAGCATCTTCTCTTATATGGGCCTCCTGGCTCGGGTAAGACATCAACTGTGGAATGGTTACTCAACAAAATCTGGGGCGAGAGCCATATGAAAGTCCAGACGTGTCGCATTTTAAACGCGGCCGATGAGCGCTCCTTGGACGCAATTCGTGCCAAAATCATCCCGTTTGTTGCGACGGATTGGCGTGACCCGTCTGATAAGCGCCCACGCTTCCTTGTACTGGATGAGTGTGAGACACTGACCGATTCGGCCCAGCTGGCCTTGCGTCCTTTCCTGGATAACTCGCCGCAGAACATTTGTATTATTTTTATTTGCAACTCACTGAGTCGTGTTCAAATGAGCCTTCGTTCGCGTTGTCTCCGTGTGCGGTTTGACCCGCCGGCCGCCAACTCCCTCCAGACACAGTCTATGCGAGGAGACCTTCGTGGGGCTCGCATTATGCGGAATGACATTTGCCATTTTATGGAGTTTCTTCACGCCAGCCCGTCTCAATACACCCTAAATGTAACAGTGACCGAACTCATTCAGGCGTCTCTCTTCTTTTGTACAAGTTTCCAGGTTATGGACGAGGAACTGATTGCTATACATAAACCTTTAATGGAAATAGGCGTTGATTCATTGCCACCAACGGTTATTATGACTTTCTTAAACACAATACGCAGTGCCATACTCCGAAAATTTGATTCATTTGCCTGGCAGCAGCTTAAGGTACAGCCCCCCACAACACCCCACAATGTCCCTACAAGTCCAACCAAGCCCGCTCGGAAGCGTCGCAGCGTCGCTGCCCCAGCCAAGTAAATACCTCTACAAAAAAACTCCACTCCGCATCAGCACAATGGTTGCTACTGCGAACTTCAATACAACTCTTAATCTGAATCAACTGTTTGAAGACATTCATCACATCTTGATTCCGCTCTGGTGGCCTGGCGAAGGCATCTTGAAGTTTGAGCACCGTGACCAGGTCATTGGTGTAAGTCACCGCGACGCTTTGACGAAGCGCAAAATCAGCTCCAAGTGCTTCTTCAACCAATCTACACTTGTTGTTCGTCAGCCGAATCCAAATGCCCCTGGTTGGAAAGAGGTGAATCTCAAGTTGTTCGCCAATGGGTCGGTCCAAATGACGGGCATCAGCAGCGAGGAGTTCGGCGTTCAGACACTTGAATGGCTCCTCCGTGAAGTCGCCAAGCTCCCCCGCAGCCCTTGGGGCGGTGCCCCGTCGGTCGTCCGCTTCAACAAACAGCTCATTAACAGCGACTTCAGTGTTGGCGTCCCGCTCCGCCGCGATAAGCTCCACGAAATCATCACCCGCCGTTATGGTATCTTCAGTATCCTTGAAAGTACGATTTATCAAGGAGTCAATACAAAGTACTATTACAATGAAGTGACGGGCGATAAGCATAAACCAGGCCAATGTGCGTGCCGAGAGTTCTGTCAAGGGCAGGGCGACGGGTCAGGCGAAGGCCAATGTAAGCGGATTACTATTAGTTTCTTCCAGACCGGCAATATTATCATTACAGGTGCTCGCCATATGAAACAAATCAACGAAGCCTATGAGTTTGTCAATCAATTCTTGGATGACCACGCTGCCGAAATCATTCGCCCAGTTCCACCGGCAAGTGCAAATGCTCCCGTGAAAGCGACTCCTCGTAAGCGAGGCGTGAAAACCGCTTTGCCTCCCGATCCGGCATCAGTGGAGCCATCTGGAGGCGCAGGTGCGCCGGCAACCCCTGCGCCCGTACCAGCCCCTAAAAAGCGCACAAGGAAGGTCGCAACCGCTGCAACAGCATAAACGCACAAATGCGGGAAAATGAAACAATTAGATTCAATGTGGCAAGCAGACTTACCAAATGGCTTCTACTCCGGCTCCCACACCTCAGCAGACTGCACCCGCCGCTGCCGCAGCACAGGAGATTCTTCCCTCTCCCACCGCCCTCCTCCAGGCTGCTCGCCTCGCAATGAAGGAGGACCGTCCTATCCAGCTTGACTATTATGAGGCCACCCACAAGGGTGCTGCTTTTATTGGCGAGGATCCTACTCGCAAGCAGAAGATGCTTGTCAAGAGTTCCGAGGAATTCACCAGTCTTGTGCAGAATATGTACAAGGCAGGTGACGATATTTTAGTTGTTACTGAGAACTCCATTTACCTTGTTAGCGCAAAGACCACCAAGCGTAAGATTGATATGTCGCACCTGCTTACCGAGTAAGGGTGGGGGACGGGACGTCCCCCATACCCCCTCTCCAAATCTAGCTTCGCATTCTATTTCACACTTGGTTTTCCCCATACACTCCTAATAGCCCCATACACTCCACTTTGTCCTAGATCCAAACACCCATAATAGGCCCATCTTCAATTACAACTACGACATTAATTGTAATAGAGGAGTTATATTAATAATTTACACAAGAATTACTATTAGGGCGACGTGGAGAGTATTTCGCAAATCCCAGAAATACACATTTCGGTCGTGCCTCGGCAGCCAGCTCGGCCTAGCCGTCCAGCCATGTCAGCAGTATTTTTACGTTGCAAAATACCACACCCCTAACAGTATTTACTAGTAGGGTATATTGAGTTAATAATGAGTATCTATTACACTTATATTAACCCAGCGACCCACAAAATTTGATATGAAATCACCGCACCCAAATACCCTAACAGCCCACCCCAAATGTCCCGCTCGCTCTCCCCTCCAAAATACACCACGCCAATCCTGTTAGGGGTTCTCGGAAATCGTTCCGATATTTCTAAACCCAAAATCCAGTCCGAACTCCTACCCGCGATTGTGGCAGAATTTGACCACCCTCCCGATCACTGCTACGTATCCACCGACGGTCTCACATCAATCTATGTACAAGATTGGTGTGAGCGAAATAACATCCCCCTAACAGCCATTGATGCTGATTGGCGCACACTAGGGCGCCGTGCGCGTGCAATTCGCGACACGCGAATCCAAAAAGAGGCCACACATTTCCTCTTCTTCCTCTCGCCCCGCTCTGATTACTACCTAACTGCCGCCACGCGACTCGCCAAGAAAGGCCATACGGTCTTTACTTACAATGCTACCGACGATTCATTGGAGGAACTTGTAGTGGAGTGTGAGATTAAAGAAAGTAAGTCAATGCGAAGCTCTTATTCAAGGGAGGGGGTAAGGGGGACGGCACGTCCCCCTATTAAGCCTGCGCCTCCGAAGCCCCAGGCAAAGACCGGTCGCAAAGGATGTACAGGAAAAGAGCAGACGCTAGAGCAATGCCTGCAGAAACGAGCATCACTACAATCTGGCTCAGGCGCATCCCCTTAGAGAGACCGAACTTGCCGCCCATAAAGGCCACTCCGAACACACCCAAGATTGCGAACGCGGCCATAACAGACTGCCACACAAAGAGGAAATAGAACCAGCCACACACGGTAGAGTTTGAAATACTCTTCATCCACGAATCTTCCATTTTTCTAACTCTAAGTGCGTTTTTAATCACACCTAAATGTAGAAATGCCTCGTCGTACAAAGTCTATGAAGCGCTCAAGTCGCCGGGCCAATCGCCGCACAGTTTACCGGCGCCGTCGTGGTGGTGCTCTCTCAATGAACTCCGCACTCCCTTATAAGGACTTTGAGGCCGGCCTCGGTGGTGGTGACCTCAAGCAGGGCCAGGAGTTCCTCAAGGCCAATGAGGCTATGCACGGTGGTGCCCTTGGTGGTGCCGACTTCAAGGATGCCTTCAGTGGTTCTCCTCTTATCCCCGCAGATATGGCCGGTGCTGCTCGCGTGGCCCCTCTTGATGCGGCCTTTAAGGAGATTGCTGGGATGAAGGATATGGAGGGTGGTCGTCGCCGTCGTCGTGCTTCCCGCAAGGCCCGTCGTGCCTCTCGTAAGTCTCGTAAGTCTCGTAAGGCTTCCCGCAAGGCTCGCCGTGCCTCCCGCAAGGCTCGTAAGGCGTCCCGTAAGGGTCGTAAGGCCTCCCGTAAGATGCGCGGTGGTGCGGCCGTCACCATCAGCCCCGCTGATTTCGGTGCCAAGGAGATGCTCCTTGATGACTACTCAGGCGCCGGTCTTAATCCCGAGTGGAAGGCCGCTGCAAACCCAGATGATATGGCACCAAGGGCCACTGAGACTTACCGCCCGTAAATACCGCCTTAATTTAAATTCATAGATATATAACTATAATTACATATGTCATTATACAAACAAGGATGACATGTGTAATAGGTCCTTCACATTTACACCAACGTTTCACAAAAGTAATACAAAATGAACTAGATAGTGGTGTATTATTTCGTAATTGTAAGCTAGTTGGTATATGGGGTGTTCCGAATTGGTCTAAATTGCTACATCAACGTATAGCAGAGTCATTTAAAAATAATCAAAATGTAGTATGGCTTGTGTCAGAATATAAATTACATAATTTTGAATACGACTATCTCATAAATCTTCCACCTGGCGAATTATTATACAATTCAGGCTACACTGGAAATGCAATCCATCAAAAATATATGACCACAATGCACACAGAGTTTCTTGCAAATCATACATTTAAAATCATTGATAGCGTAATTCAGAAATATCCAACTATTAAACTCATATTTTGGTGTTTGTACAAGCGTACAAAGGCAAATACCACATCATCGTACCCGCATTACTTATGGTATGACGAAGTCAAAAAACGATTCCCCAATAACATATTAGACATTGACAATTTCACGACCCCCACAGATTACAATACATTGATTACCGATGACTGCGCACACCCAAATAGGTCAGGTTATGCATTGTTAGATATAATGATAAAATCTATTACAAATCCTTCACTTGTTAAATATATAGACCCTAAATCCCTAGAAGCGTTGCTCCCAGCGCAGCCACGTCACTCTCAGTTCGCCCAAACATCTCTAACAGCCCGCTCCGCCCCTTCCCTGCGACAACATCCCGCTCATCCTCCGATATCATCACCCTTACAGTCAAAATCATGGCGCCGTATCCCCCTCCTCCCTTCATCGGCATACCGTATGCCTCAATCTTTAGTACATCGCCAGTCACAACCCCCGCCGGCACCCGCACCCTCACTACCTCCTCCCCTTCCCGAACCTTCGGATGATCATCCACCGTGTGAACACAGCCACACAGGCTGTCCGCTAAGCCAATTACAATTGTCTGATGCAAGTCCGCTCCCCGACGAACCCAGCCCGCCGCCGACTCCGCCTCATCTAGAATAATAATTACATCACCGGCCACATCGTACTCCAGCGTCTCCGAACACGCCTCTGAGAACTTCAACTGGTCGCCAGGATTCATCCCAGGCTCAATTGCCACCTCTAACTGTCGCAGCTCCTTTACCCGCCCCGTGCCTCCGCACGGTTCGCACGCTCGCCGTGTCTTCATACCCTCGCCATTGCATCCCGTACAAGGCCCGACGGTCTGCATTACCATATGACCCATCATCATCGTACGGCTAATTTGCCCCTGGCCACCACATTCGCCACACGACTCCTTCTCTGCCGCACCACTCCCCTTACAGTCCGTGCAAATCTTCATACGGTCAAACGACATCTGAATCGTGTGCCCGTAGTAAAACTGCTCCAGACTGAGTGGAAGCCTATCTACCTTAGGAGGGCCCTTATAGCCCTTCTTAATTGGACCTTGCTTTGGACGTCCGCTGCCAGGGAACAAGTCGGCCATATTAAATGGAAATGGAACCCCAAATGGCATCCCTGGCATTCCTGGAATCCCAGACCCCATATTCATCTCCTGCATCGGCGGTTCTTCACCTGGAATTGAACCCGTCATATCATACATCCGCCGCTTCTCAGAGTCCATTAACACCTCATATGCTTGCTGGATTTTCTTAAATTCCTCCGCATCACCCCCCTTGTCTGGATGATGCGTCTTCACTAGGCGCTGGTGTGCCTTTTTAATGTCGGCCGCAGAAGCCTTTCTATCTACACCAAGACGTTCATACAAATCACCAGGCATATGCGTTAAGAATCTGATTCTAATCACCCACAAGAGTTTAAGCTAAGAGATATACTATGTCACTAATGGCGTCGCATCAGCACCCTACAGAGTTGCTGTCATATGAAAAACTGTGGCAACGTATTCATCCTTTCTATACTGCCCCTACACATTTTGCTGTTACAGGGGCACCTGGTTGTGGAAAGACCACCTTTGTACGCGAGTTTCTGAGAAATTATTACACTCAGCACAACATCCAGGCCCCCGAAAAGGACTGGATATTTTTCTTAAATGGCGAACAAGACCGCGGTATTCATCGTGTGCGCGAGTCGCTCCTGGATTTTGTCCGCCAGCCGACGAAACAAAAAGGTGTATGTCGCTGGGTCATTGTTGATGATATGGATACATTTCCTGAACTCAGCCAGCAGGCGCTACGACGCCCAATGGAACTCTACAAACACGTCACGTGCTTTATTTTTGTCGGCAATCATTTCAACTCCCTTATCCCACCCTTACAGTCACGATGCAAACATTTTGCAGTTGATATTATTTCATTGGAAATTATTGGCCCTGAACTTTTACGGCGCGCAGGGGTAACTACATCACACATTAGTGATAAAATTATGCAATGGTTTGCCGCCAGTAGTTATGGAAATGTCGCCGAATATTGTCATCACGCCACCCTAATTGCCGCGTTTGAAAAATACGGAAAAGCCCCTCTTACAGACAAAGTATGCACAGATTTGTGCTCAGTCCCACCCTATTATGATTATTTACCGTTTATTCAATCTTTTTTCTCGTGTAATTTACCGGCAGCTGCGTCTCAGCTGACGCGCCTTTGGTTCCGCGGATTTAGCTTTGAAGATATATTGGAATGTACGCAACAGACCATTACATTTTTCGGCGTGCCTTCCTTTGAACACGCGTCAATTGTAACGCGATGGCTCATTGCAAGTTGGTCAGCATACTGCCAAGGGTGCACATCATATTTAAGTTTATATAATTGTCTCGTTGAAGCATTTAATGGCCAAATGGAATTCTCGCGCTAAAGTAGTATATGTATGAGCGGTCTCCCACCTTTATCCCCTGGCCTTAGACCCCTGAGCCACCCTTCTAGTCGGCCCCCGAGTTTGCCCCCTTCGTGCGCATCGTCTGTGAATTCTAGTAAAGACAGTCGTCGTGATAATTTATTCCGTGAGTGTATTCCTCGTGATATTGTAAATGAGGTTTTGGCGTTTTTAAAGTTTAACAATATTGAGGATACCCGTGTATTTACTATGAAGGACCTGAAGCCCGCAGATTTTGACCCCGCGCTTCTCCTTCTAGAACCCTACTACATTCCGTGTAAGGCGCGGAAATATTTATATGGTGAAATGACGCCCCATCGGATTGTGACCATCCTGCGCCAAATTTTGCGCACACAAGGATATGGTCTTATTTCCCAGGAGCGGACTATTAGCGGAAAGAAAGAACTTCACTACCAAATCCAGCCGATGATTTTCAATGAAGGTGTGGATTCGCCTGGTGTGAATGTAGATTTTTCATAAGGTATTTTATATTACCGTTGCACAGTTGCACAGCTGTTAGAGAATAAATCCTGTAACTGTAAATAGCCACAAACTACAACTAGTTCCAGTATTTGTAGTTTGTTTATTTTTTGCCTGCGTGCATTTTCAACGCCCATATGCCCGTGCTAAATCACGGTGCTGGTGTGCCGGCACGGAGTGTTTATACACCACACGCGTCTCTATAATGGCCCCGTGTTCGTCATATGTGTGTTCAACCGACTTCACCTTGTCTTGTAGGCGGAACGGTACATTGCGCAACTCACTATCCGTGTAGTACCAGTGCGCATCTCCATAATCGTCTGACTCTATTTCACAGTTCAAAATCACGGAAGAAATATGGACAATCACATCCCGCAAAAATACTAGATACGCATCCCGTAAATCCCCGCGATGCCAATTCACTTTCTTAGAAATCTCGCACGTAAATACTCCGTCGGCGGCTAAATCATACTCGTAGAAATGCGCACCAATCCCAGTAGCCCTCCAACAGTCAATGAGCCCACGCCAATCCCGTGATAGCCCCTCATACGTTGCCGCCCTTTCCGCTTCGCCGGCCTCCGCGACCTCTAGCGCATACTGCAGAGCTTCCCCATACTTGGGCAAATATGACGGGTCATCGCGTTCGTCACACAAATCTCGTAAATACTCACCACGCACAAATTCAATATATTCAGGTTTTACTTTGCACGAAAACCTCAATATATAATGCCACCCCATTCTACACTCACCACACCCCTAATAGTTTAAATAGACCCATCAAACTGCTTCTCCGCCGGCACATTGTTCGCCAACAGTAACAGGTCTCGTATAACCAGGTCGCTCTCCATTATCTGCCCCTCAGAGAGGCGCAAGAACCAGCCAAATGCCCGCCGGTCGCGCAGCTCGGGCCACGGCATTGGCACATACACCGTCCCCGCAGGCACCGTAAATGGCATCATCCCCTCCTGCCCACTCGCCAACAACTCCTCTAATTGTATCTTCTTGCCAGTCGCCACATTACGACTCAGCTCGGCCCCAGGGATGACCACCGTATGTGGGTGCTTTGCCGCAAAGCTCACGAAATCCCACTTATCATCACGGCGAGCTGCACCACCTGTGTGCAAGTTGTAGAGACGACGGTACGCAGCGTCTGCCCACGCAACAAATACAGGGTGCTCAGGACGAGGCGACCAGATTGCACGTAGGGAAGGAGAGCCAGTCCCGTTGGGGCCTGCATACGTCTCGCCGTCCGTGTCCGTGCCGAAAAATACTACATTGTTCGCCGGTAAATCACCAAATCCACTCAAACAAATCACACTAGGGTCCAGCCAGAGGCCGCCATACTTCGCCAGGATAGCCGCACGAATCCAGTTCAGCTCCGCCGGCCCCACACGCGCAATCTCGCTCTGCAGCTTCGGAGGTAACGCATCCTCGCCGAGCCGCTCGGCCACCCCCGCCAGCCCACCAATGATTTCCACACGGTATTTCTGGCCATTTGCGGCCACAATTGTGCCATAACAGAGGTTCAAGAATGGCACGTTCAATACATACGACGACCGCGCACCGAAGTCCGCCCACCAACGACTATTCACATCATTGGTGTCATAATAGAGCCAGAGAGCGGGATACTCGGCCCCCTTCTCCGTCAAATAGCGGTTCTGGTAAGGGCTCATCTCGTCACGGCCTCCCGCATCCATACTAGCCCCTGCATCGTTGCACCCACAGCGGCACATTGGGCCGTGTGACCGCCGCACACCTGTGGCGGCCCGTAGAAGATTATCGGACGATACGTAGTTTGCACCGAGTATCGCCACACCCACTAATAGTACAACAGTGGTCCAGAGATAGTTGCGCTCCATATTACTAATAGGAGTTATTATTGGGTTCCCCCATTCATCAGCACAAGCTGCTTCATCCGCTCAAAATAGCGGTCCTCGTTCCGTGCCTGGTCTGCGGCCCGCCGCTGTCGGGCAGATTCGCGTGCTGCAAACATCTCCTCCTCGCTGCGCATATACAGTTCCTCGTCGTTCGTCAGAGTCCCTGGACCGGCATCACGCTGTGACTTGTAGCGCTCAAAACTGCGCTCCTCCACCTTCACACCGCTCACCTGGCCCGAGAATGTATTCTCCTTTGTGTAGGCATCACGTAAATCCGTATATTTCATTGAGGCATTTGCTGCGGCCGTATAAGACGTCGGCCGGTCACGCCCCAACTCCACACCCGCCCCTACATTTAGGGTAAGTGCCATTGCCTGTGGATGGACAACCTGCAGCTGCGTACTTCCCTGACGGCGGCTCTCTTCATCAAACATAGAGTTGAACACATCCTTATTGAACTTCTGGCTAAATTTGGGGGCCTCTGATTCTGCCGCTGTCTTGAGCCAGTCACCATAGCCGTCCTCGTCCGGGTCTGGCAGGCGCGTCTGCTCAAACATCTTGTTGAACGCCTCCATATTGAGCTGCTTCGGGTTCAGGCGTACAGGCTCCACGTGCTTCAGATGCTCCATCTCGGCCTCACGCTGGTCTTTCAAAGGGGCCAGCTCCTGGGGCGCTTTACCCGTACCGTCGCCTGCACGATTCCCCTCTACGCGCTTTAAAATATCGGCAATGTAAGCGTAGGCCTTCGTGACGGCCTGGAACCGCTGCTCAGAGCCACCGGCCTTGTCAGGATGTGCCCTAATAGCCGCCTTCTTGTAGGCTGCCTTGAGAGTATCGGTCGTCAGACTCATATCCTCCGTGAGCCCCAGGACCTCCAGACAACTCGTAAAATAGTTCATCGCCTTCTTCTCGGGCGCCGCCACCACCTGCTGCCACGCATCACGTGGCTCCTCTTGGTACGTCTGGATTTGGGTAGTATGGCCCGCTGCTGTCCTGAACTCATTACTAATAGGCCCTTGTTGGCGCCCCATAAGGGATGGGTGAGTCGCATATCCGTGCTGACCGCCGGCAGCCTCCATACGACCCTGTAAGTGCGCTCCTCCACCTGCCGCCCCGCCGCCCACAAAACCTGCCTCACCAGGCAATGCCGGTGGCTGCACCCCTCGCCGGTAATACGTCACATAAGACAATAAGTGTGCATATACACCAGCGTGTTTGGCCGCCGCCACATATTCTTGGCCAGCCAGAGCAGTCTCAATCATTTGGACCCGCGTAGCAGGACTCGCAATCTTTAAAAGATTTTGATATATACGTACGTGTGCTGGATTAAACATTGCTAATGAAACGCCGTTCCCCATACTATCCTAATAGTCAATTCCTCCATTTCTTATACTCGTTTAACCGCGTGGTCACCGCATGGTAACCCCAATGAAACTCACTTCAAATCGTCGTATATTTTGCCGCCCCCGTTGCGTGGCGCAATGTAGGAATCTTCTTGGATTTCCAATCCGTCCCCACCGCCTTTTCGCTCATCACATACACGTCCCCGCCGTTCATTGTCACCTGAATCCTCGTGCCAATCGGCGCGCCCTCGCGAAACCACTGATAGTGCATCGGTACAGACGCCCCTAAACGCACCCCAATCACTTTGCGTCGCTCACTATCCCCGTGGAATCCAATACCGCACTTACTCACATCATAATAATAATTCCCCTCGCCCTTCATTCCACGTGCCTTTGGTCCAAACAGCCCCTCCAAGTTTTCATACAGATGACGTGTAATAGGGACTGTATTAAATCCAATTATACGCCCTCGCCCCTCTTCATAGGCCGGCTCACGACTCGTTTCATCAAAGCACAAATTCCAGCGCGCCGACTTATTTACTACGCGCCCATACATAAGTGCCTTTTTATCAACATCTAGCGCAGCTTGTTCTGCAAACAAGTCTCCTGCCTTATACCCACTATCTACTAATAGTGCATCCACGCCCCCACGTAGAACCAATACAGCAGCAGGCGGGAGGTCAGCTACGCCCGCAACTAGATTTAAGTGAATCAACTCACATACCAGCCCTAGTTCATCAAACTCGGCCTTCATCGCCACCAATTCTTCTACCGTAAATCCATCTCCTACTGCCCCACGTGCCCCTAATTGCTCCATCCCAACGTGATTTTCTGCACAATCTCCGAATGTAAGTGTAATTGTACTGTGTGTAGCGTCCATTGTACCGTGGCTTGTATTTCTTCCGTGCCATTACAGACCACCTCACCACGTCTTCAATTTTACCCGACTATCGCCCATACTTGTGCCGGCGTAGGAATAGGAATCTCTGGCTCACACTCCCACGCAAACCGCTTCCCAATGGATTGCAGCTCGTACCTCTCAGGGAATAATTCAGGGGCCAACTCAGGCAACCGTCGCACAGCTTCCCCCTCAGGAATCAAAGACCAAGACCGTAGCGGCAAGACCATTGCAAGTTGCTCCACAGGTCGCAGACACCGCGCGCCAGGCACAGGTGGCGCCCTGAAACCACCCGTCTTCAACCCCGCCGCCACATCTTCCCAGAGCGGCGGGAAATGCCACGGGTAGAACCACTCCATACTAATAGGCCGCCCTGTGTAGTAATCCACAATCCACGTCAAGCCCTCAATATATTTTTCCACAGCCTCACGCCGACCACTCTCGCCCCCAAACGCAATCTGCGCATAGAGCCCTCGCCACCCCCCTACAAGTTCCGCACCGACCTCACCTCCGTCTAGGAACACCGCATCTGCACGAACACGCAGTGGCTCGTCTTCGGGGTCCGTATCATCCCCCTTTGCCATCAACTTCTTCTCCACGGCCCGCTTGAATCGCCCTTCCTCTCCATAGGACAAGTACTGAAGCCCCACCTGCCACCCCTTCAAGTCCAACCCATTCTCCACCGTCCAAAGACGCCCTCCCGATGCAGCCTTCCGCGCCTTCTCTACAAGTTCCAGAAGGCGATTATGACCGCCCTCCTTCAAGCGGAATGTCATTGATGTGGGCAGGAAATCATTGCCGAGGAGCATCATCGCCGCACAGTAGTCTTGCAAGTAGGGAAGCCGCTGACCTGCTTCACAGCCCTCGCACACAGCATCTTCCAAAACACTAATGTTAAACCACTCAAACTGCTCCTCGCCAGCAGCATTCCGCACCATCTCGCCCCGCTCAATCCGCTCACGGAAGAGCCACATAGGTCGTCCTGCCATATGCGTCGCCCGAGTCCAAAGTGACAGCACAATTAGGTCGGCGTCCAGGCCATATACTACAATTCCCTCAGACCCTGCGCAGAGCCCTGTTCGCATCTGCGCCACAATCTTCTGCTCTCCCTCGCCGGCCTCCGTCGTATCACTCAGCAGCCACCGCTGATCGGCAGGCTGGTGGTCACGGATGAGCTTCTGGAGACGCGCCGAGACTGCGGCCATAAAGGCCGTTCCTGGAGTGAGGGCGTTTTTATCCCACGGGGGTGCCTCGCTGCGCTCGCGCCCCCGTACCCCCGTCTCTGGGGGTATCCCCGCACAATCCACCCCAACATCACTAATAGTCCCATGTGAAGGGGGGTTAGGGGGAGCGATGAGGCTGCCAACGGCAGCCGAAGAGTCACCCCCTACCTTAAAGCGACGCATCCGCTGCTGCTTAATCTTCGCCATCGGCGCCACTCCATCAATTGCAATATACACGCCCCGCACCGGCCCTACTTGCCGAATCACCTTCAGCGTATAGCGCGCAATCTCATCCAAGAACGCCGCCTCCCACACCGCCTTCCTGTCCGCCACATACGCTGGGCAATCTGGTCGCCGCATTACGTGGTACATCAGACAATTAAAGTCAAACATCAACCATCCCACCGCACCTGGCTTGTTCCGGCAAAGGAGTCCTTTATAATTATCTACTAACTTACGGAAATATGAAGGAATTCCCATTGTATTATGCGAGTATCTTTAACTACATCACCCGCCAACTTTAGCTTCAAATTTGTAAGCACCTCACCTTAGAATCCTCCATCCAAGTAGTTATGGCAGACGCACCCTATAAAGCAGCAGTGGCATTCAAAGATACGGTCGCGAGTCCGCTCGCCGAACGCATAATGGCATATATGCCCGATACACTCATATTCGGCACGCTCATCTTCTCGTTCCTCACAATGAGCTATCCCCTTCTCATCCTGCTCCTCTTCCAGTTAGAGACCATCCTACTCCAGAAGTTCTCGTCGTCCTTCTTCCGCAACCTCTTCCCCACCTTAACTACCCCTTTCTCCGATGAAAAGTGCAAGGAAGGCTACTACAAAAATCCCAGCGACGCCCGCACATCTATCCTCAACCTCTTCGGCACCACCGGCGGTTCATTCCCTAGCCGTCCCCTATTCCTCCTAACTGCCGTCCTCTCTTACCTGATGACAAGCTTAATGAGCTTCCAGACATCCATTGAGAACCTCGGTGAGGACTATGTGACCCGCTCTACAATTGCTACCATAGGCTCTGTCCTCCTCGTCCTAACTGTCTTCACGCTTTACTGGCGTAATAACTGTGACACATTCCTCCACGGTATTACGACGATTGTGTTCGGTGTCGGCGTGGGTGTAGCAGGACTGTTCATCCATCGCACCATTTTTGGTGACGAGGGCATCAACTTACTTGGACTCCCCGTCATTGTAAATAAGTTGGACAAGGGCACTCCGCTCGCAATCTGTGCGCCCACTATGAATTAATCTGGGCCCGTAAAGTAGTTATCGTTCGTATGTCAAGTATTGAAGCACAAGTAGTCAAATTCCGTGAATTTCTAACTCACGGGATTCGCATATTACCCCTCATATTAGCCTTCACATCTCTTGTGTTTGGCGTCGGTGTAGGAAACATCGCATTTGCATTTATTGCCGCCGGCCTGCTCCTACTTGTCCCTATTGTGAGTATGCTTGGTGATGCAGTATTCTCGTGGTTGTTCAATCTCATATCAGGCATTCCAGTAAGCTTGTATTCTCACCCATCATCGCCCGAATGTGGCATTCTTGCATCTTCCCCGCCTGGTACAACTATCATTAGCACAATGTCTTACTGGACAACCGCCGTGAGCTTCTTCTTTTCCTACTTTATTTTCAATGCAATAACGCTCTTTGAACGTCCGTCTGCGAAGAACGCCTCTCACGAGAAGGTTCAGGCCCGCAAGGTACAGTCGGCAATGGCCATTGTTGTTGCCGGCGTCCTATTCCTCCTCCTAATTGGATACCGTATGCAGATTCGTTGTGAGTCTGTGCTTGGATTACTATTAGGTGTGTTAGGTGGTGGTGCGCTGGGCTACGGATGGTTTGAGTTCCTCAAGGCGTGCAGCGGTGACCGCCTAGTTGATTTATTCGGCATCGCCAATCGCATTATGTCGGCGGACCGCAACACGGCCCCGCAGGTGTGTGTACCAGTGCCTTGAAAAGGGACTAGCGGGAGCGCTTAACTTGGTGCCCCCTATTAACTAAATAAGTTCTAAATACATAACTATAATAGCCACTCTTAATAGTTATTATAGTATGGATCCTCCTCGTCGTTCAACCAGACTTGCTATAAAGGAAGCAATAAGGCGAGGCGAAACTCCACCAGAACCCGACATTCCACCTCCTAATGTAACACGCCGCAAACCACGTACTGCCCCTAAGATGCCCTCGCCTGTCTCAAGCAAGGCCTCTAACAATACAAATGCAGACACAAATTCAAATACGAACAATGAAGCATCTCCGCCACCACAGGCCCTTCCGCCGCCACGACCAAGAGCTGCACCACGACCAAGAGCCCTTCCTCCCCCACGCGAACCATCAGCCCGCGTACAAACTCTTAGACAACGTGCCATTAATAGGGCTGTAGAAGAGACACGTCGCCGCGCAGAATTAGCACGCGCCCCATACTTCAAGCCAAATCATATCTTCAAATTATCCGGTCACGGTACAAGTGAATCGCAAGACGTGTATAAATTACAAGACAACGATTTCTACACAACTGCAACAGTCTGTGGTTATCTAGGGGCGGAATATATACAAGAACATTATGATTTTATCATGCATAGACCTCGTATTCGCATTCCTACACCTCGTAATAGTACGTTTTTCGATCCACAATTAAATTCATTCTTTAAAATACCTACAGCTCAAACACCATCTCTCCGTGATGATTTTATCCACGAAATTAACGCCTACAAAATGTATGTACCATTTTCACCTTCTAGTGGAAGTAATACAATATATAATACACTGCTAACATTATTTGCTTATTGGAGGTTTGATAGCGTAATAGTACCGCGTGGGCGCAATTTCACTTTTACATATAAGGGATTAACACGCACATATGATGACTTAGATAATATAACAAAGTTTAACATATATAAGATTGGAGTCAGTGGTGTGTTACCAACATATAAGGGGCACTCTAAAACAGAAGTTGCGTTCGAAAATCCAGAGCTACTTGCAGCATCAAGGGCTATATATGATTTTTACTCAAACCCTGATGGCGAGAAATATTATACTGTATATCTATATATATGTGTGCCTAATACACTATTATATGTAACACTAATGTCTGAAGAACACAATGATGACCCACTAATGGTATATATGCGTGATGCAGTGCGCGCAGTGTATTTAGATTCAATACTTACACTCGTAGATTTATATGGCGAGGATATATCTTTAAAAGATCTAATGACAGATACTATACCTATGAGCACATTATATCCTACTATTCGTGCTGCGGTGGGTGACGATGAACCGCTCTTAGTAATAAATAATTTATGCAGAGGCTATAATCCAGTAGATAGGGATCATATTGTAAATTCAAATGAAAATGCGAATTGGCGTAGTTATATGCCTGGTGTTCGCCATACTGTGCGCGCGCGACGCATGGAACAATCTATGCGTAATTTTTTAATATCAAATTCGAAGCTGCGCTTTGGTAGATATAGGTCCTTTACACGTTTGCAAAATAAAGATACACAACGAGATATTATGAAGAAGATTGTAAAACATTATAAAATTCGCCACGACTTATATAAAAGTGATCCAAGCTTCTATGTAAATTTATTTGCATTCCTAACAAAATCTACACAAATACTATGGCGTAAATTCCTTGAAGAGCTGCCAGAAGAAGAGTTCTATGTCCCAGGGGCCGTGTAATAAAATACTGCCGCCGCTAAAATACAACTGCACTATAATATCCACATCTAATAGTTATTATAGTATGGAAACACGTCGTTCTCCACGGCTTGCGGCCAAACGGGGCGAGCCCTTGCCAGAAGAGCAACCAGCGCCACCTAATAGTCCAAAACCTACACGTCGGCGCGCAAAAAAGACAAATGTTGGTTGGCTCCCGCCAATTGTTGAAGAAAATGAGGCGTCTAGTGCATCTAATTCAAACACCAATAATGAAACCCCTCCGCCACCTCGTCCTGTAAGAGCTCCCCGCCAACCCCTGGCCCTTCCTCCTCCACGAGAGCCGTCTGCACGCGTAGAGCGTATGCGGGAACAACGCCTGCAAAATGCCACCAGAGCTACAGAAACAAAGTATTTCAAGTATGACCACATATTTCAATTGGCAGGCCACGGATATTCTAACGTTGAAGACAATTATGTATTACAACCGAATGAATTTTATACAACACCCACTACGTGTGGTAGATTGGCGTGGATAACAAATGTGTTACAATTCATAAAATTTACGCGAATTAGACCTGTTATCTATATTCCCAAACCAGAGAATACTGATTTTTTTCCAAACATTGAAATTTCGTATTTACGAAATCCCACAGCTCAGCGTAATAGTCAGTCCGCGCCAGTTATACACGAATCGCACGCTTATAAAATGTATGTACCATTTGTGGAGCAATCAGGTAGTAATACAATATATAATACAAGTATTGCACCGTTATTATATTGGACTGTGAGCGATGATGACATTAGAGTAAGCGATGATTTTACATTTACATATAAGACTAAAACACGCAGTTATACTGTAATGGATACAGGTTTTATGGAAATATATAAAATTACAATAAGTGGTGTATTGTCATCTGGCCATCGTCACTCTAGTGTCGCATTAGCGTTGGAAGAACCTACATTACGTGATGCAACAACACGCATAATAGAAGCATTTGGCATACCACGGACTGCTGTATCGTCCATGTTTTTCTACGTACCCATATCAAGTTATCATCTTGAATTACCTTACGACCCTGACCGTGAGTACGATGACCCATTTGTGTTGTATTTACGAGATGTTATAGCAGCGGTGTATTCTGATTCTATACTTACACCACGTCAGTTGTACGGGGAAAATATTAAAATTATGGATTTCTTCTATAAATCTATTCCAATGAGTACATTGTATCCTAAAATACGCGCAACCCTTGATGACGATGCACCAATCATAGTAATGAACGAATTATGTAGAAATTATAGGCCTAGTGCAAAGACTCATATTGTAAATTCAAATGAGAATGTTGACCCACGCAGTTATATGCCTAAATTTACAAGCACATTGCGTGGGAAAAATATGAAATCACATATGAAATCCGCACTGAAAAATTACACAAAACGGACATATGGTAAATACGCACCACTTCGTGGGCAGCATACATCTGCAGATAAAAAATACGAAATTATGAAATACATTGTAAAAATGAAGAAGCTGACGCATTCACAATATAAACATAACCCCCGCCTTTATAGTCGTTATTTAGCTCATTTAACAAGTTCTTCTGCTCCCCTTTGGGCCAATTTCCTGGCAACATTACCCAAAAAAGATTTTTACAGACCTAATGTAGATGAGTGATAGACCACCACGGTCTCGCAGTAGGTCGCGCGAACGCCGCGAACGCCGCGAGAGTCGCGTTACCACAAGTATAACGCGCAATGCAAGGCGCCCGCGAGGACGGTCAGCCACCAGACGTCGTTCTGTATCTCCCGCCCCGTCCCGCTATCCACCTGCTGGCCCCTATAATTTCCAATACGACCATATTTTCCTCCTTGCGGGTCACGGAAGAGAAACTTCAGTAGCACCTGAACACAGATATAGACTAAAACCTGACGAATTTTATATGACGTCTGTTACTTGTGGTCACATATCATATATATATGATACGTTTTGGTATAATTTTTTAAAAAGTTATCCACATATAACCATACCAACCCCTTATAGCCATACGTATGTTTCTATGAATAACCTTACATCATCCACCCTACGCGCAAGAACGACACAAATAATACACACACCAGCCCTTAATAGTAACAAATTCAAGGTCTATGTACCCTTTTCTGATAAACCATATACGCATAGCATACCAGCAACGCGTGTATATTTGTGCTCATATTGGGCAATAAAAGAAAGTGTTATACCACCCGAATTTGTATTTAATGGTCACTCTTATAGTGCTAGTAGTGACGCGTTTCGTGTATTTAAAATTGGTATTAGTGGTATATTAACACCTGGTCACTCAACAATTAAGCTGCGGTCTATTATTCATGAACTGCGTAGTACATCAGACGCAGTAGCAGAGACCTTTAAAATTCCAGCTAGCCATAATAACCCATATATGTTATACGCGTGTCTTCCACTTTCATCGCTTGAATTACCCCTTAGTGCAGCTCCACCAGACCCACTAACTGCACATTTCAAGGCTGTTATAGAAGCAATGTATGCAGATTCTGTTATAAAGCCGTCTGATATGCACCCCGAAATTACATATAAAATTCTATTAGATTATAATAAGACACTTGAGGAGATCTACGCGTTCGTTAAATCAAAACTTGCACGTCGCGGACCAGTATTGCTTATTAACAACCTATGTAGATATTATAAAGGGCCGGCCAAAAACATCACAGGGTATAACTCAAATAGATCAGCCAGCCCTAGAAGCCACCGCCCTAAAGCCCCGTTAGCCGCCGCAGGCATTCCAGATGACGCTTGAATTTTAGGGCCGCGTCGCGCTTCACCCACCCAAATGTGAGCCCCCGCTGTAGCTCCTCTCCAATTGTTCGCTCTTCAATTCCGAGCCCCAATATCCCCTTATAGTACGCTTCAACAGATTCAAATGCTGGACTGACCGTCGGCTCAGCCTTTGACTTATTAACGTGGTCGTGGAAATCGTAGAGCCAGCGTCGCAACACAGGTGCAACATCTGCTCCACGTAATTTTGCCCACGTCAGCGGGTGCGTCTGAATATATTCGCGACTGTGCTGCTGACACGTAGGGCACGGCAGGGCCGCAGGAAACGAACGTACTAGTAACTCCATCTCTCGTACCTCGTCTAACTGTAAAGGTACTAGTACGTTCCGACCAACTCGCTCAGCAAATGTGTGGAGCATCTTCCAAAGTGCCGGGCCCCATATACTAGGTTGTGGTGAATTGACCAATAAGTCTGGATGATTAAAATTGACGCTATGTTTCGGCTTACCGCAACCAGCACATGGCATCTTTACACTACGCAGTCCCTCGTGTTTTCTGGGAGTCGTTTGAAACGCTCCTACGCAGCGAATCACGCCGATATGTCCGCGAACTCGCCGACATCCTTGAAATAGACCCAAATGAACTCGTCAAATCCGTACTTCCCGCAAAAGATACTGTAAAACTCCATATACAAGACCCCGCTGACCTCGCAACAGACACCTGCTGTAAGGCATATACGAGTCTGGCCGGCGGGGATTTCGCGGCTCGCTGTGGTTCTCCCGTGGTACCTCACACGGCATTCTGTGGGAAACATACCCACTTCCGCCCAACCGTCCAGAGTCGGATTGATCAAGGTTTGCCAATTCCAAAGACAGTTACACGTCTTCGGTCAGGTCCTGAGTGCCCTTCCCTGTGGTTTGACCCGAAGGGGAAGGTGTGGGACGCAGCATTGCGACCTGCTGGTCTTTACAATCAGACGACGGGTGAGCTCAAATATGCCGTCATTCGTGGAGACCCTGCACATCCTTTGACATCCTAAACTCGCCCCACATAGTTGCAATAATGGCTGAGCAGCCTCCACCGCCAAATCTATTCTACGACCCAAACTTGCCCCCTGGGCCATATTTTACCCTTGGGCGTATGCCGACCCGTGAAGAAGCGGCCGCTCGCAGGCGCGAACGGGAACGAGCCGCCCGTCGCGTAGAACGCCTGCGTAGAATGCGATCACGACAGGTAGTCGCGGCATCAAATAGCTTCTTCCTACACCCCATAACTGCAGTTGAACAACAGTTTCACACAGAAATCACCAGTATTCCACCCATCCTTCGCTGGCTTCCTCGGTGGTTTCTTGAGCCAGGTATGGAAACAGGCGTACTAGGTCTTCTTCAGAAACCACGCACTTTCTTTGATTTTATGTGTAATTTTAAATCTGTCCAAAGCAAAGCTGAACATACGCGCTACATTAGCCTCGCCATTACGATTTTGCGAATGCGATGGGCCTTCAAACGCCTTGCCAATGCCTTCCTTATTCGTTCCATTAGCCGCCGTTGCCCACTTCCAGATACTGACCCAATTTCACTGGAGCCTATGACAAATCCTGTTGTCATATACTCGGTCCCCACTCGCTGGCGCTACGCATACGACCCCACATCCCTAATTGCACATATTCGGACCCAACTCAGTACTTGTATATATGGATATCCTGACCCTCAAGCACCACGTAATCCTATTACAAATGTTGAATTTACAATAGGACAATTATATAGCGCCTATTTACAATTAATGGCGCGTGGAAAACAGTGTTGGCAATTAGGGGCGTATTTGAACGAAGGGGCCGGCATAGAGCGGTATTCGCGCCAATTTGTTGTGCCGATTTATAGAGGTGATTGCGTGCGTGAAGCCTTAGATGTGACAAATATGGATGGTGCTGTGTCCGTTTCAGAGTTTGTTTATAATACAATATCTAATATGCAAGGTGTCAATATTGGCCATATATATGCAACACTAGAACAAGCATTTTATTTGCCGCGCCTGCGCACACATCCCTACTTGTCCGCTTGGAGGAAACTCTATGCACGAAGTTTAGTAGAATGTTCTGCTATTTCGGTTGATACCCTTGTGCTTATGCACGGCAATGATGCGTCCATCACAGAGTTGGCCGCCGTCGCAAATAAGTTGGTCCGCTGCTTTCCTGCATTTTTTGAAGATGTCAAGCCGATTTTAGAGCAGTCGCGGGTGGAACGAGCGGCGCAACGACCGGTCCAATAACAGTGAATTGTATTGTTGCAGAATTCGCTTGTAATTTTAGCGCTATATGGTATTATATTACCGGGCTAGTGTAAGCAGTTAGACAACCCATATGCCACCCGCAACACGTATAGGAATTGTAAGTATGAGTCGCGGCGGCGCAATTAGCGACGCTGTACAGCAATGTTTTCAGGACCTCGGATGTACAATGCACATATATCCGTGGTTTCACCCTGAATTGTATGAAGTCATTCGGTATTCAGATATCACACATTGGTTTTTCACAGGAAATACACCTGATTTAGTCACGGATTTTAATGCTCCCACAATTGACCCACGCATATATGAATTACATCATAAATGTATGTTCTTTGTATGTTATAGCCATCAATTGTTATGTTTGCGCTATGGTGCAATAATAAGAGATGCACATAAGCGCGTAAATGGGGATTATTTACTTATACGCCGCCACGATGATCGTATATGGCGTGGTGTAGATGATATGGAAAAATATATGTGCTGGTATGCGCAATATGTGCATTATATGGAAGCGCCGCATGGGTGGCTTGTATTGGCTCGTCGCGGGCATCATATTGCACTTATGCGACGCGGTCTTCATTATAGCTCACAGGTTCATCCTGAGCGGCGCCCAGAGACGTATCAGATTTTACGAAACTGGTTGGCACTTATGCCTGGTATAAAAGAAACGTCACTGTTAGGGGATTGGTTACACGGTTGGTCGTTTTTTTCTGTAAATACAGATATTATTTAGTTGCTGTCATACCCGTGGGCAGCATACATCACACTATTATCATACACTAGCCCACGCCCACTCAGGTCCACGTCAATATCCTCTAATAGTCCAAGGGGAGGTGATTCAGGGGCAGTCTGCATTTCTTTCTCTTTCTTCTCTTTCTTCTCCTTCTTCTCCTTCTTATCTTTCTTCTCCTTCTTCTCTTTCTTCTCTTTCTTCTCCTTCTTGTCCTTTTTCTCTTTTTTCTCCTTTTTATCCTTTTTGGGCGCAATTTCTTCAATTACAACCTCAACGGGTAACATTACTTTCTGAATAAGAGACCGAGACGGATCCACGGGGGGCTTGTAGTCAGGTACGTGGTCTTCGTCGTAGTGTGCAAGACAGTCTGCCATTGTATAGGATACTATATAATACATACGCACATTATTTTAAACCTAACTGTTTGCCACAATTCCTTTCCGTTTCCTGAGCTCACTAAACTTCATACTCTTCACACCATCTGTAATAGCATTTACCAGTGGGCACTCAGGCACCGCTTTCACATCAGCCGACCACCCCATTCCAGGAAGTGCCGGCAGACATTCAAAGAACTCCCACATATATACTGCGTTTGGAAATCCACCAAGTGCCGTCTCTATTTCATCCACACGCTTCTTAATCGTATCCACGTTCCAGCCGGCACAACACATCGCCGTCCCAGGAATCCACCGTGAAATCCACAGACGCCTATAGAGTGGCTCGGTTGGTGCTAGGCTCCCAAACCCGTGTGAAAGCCGTTGGTCTTCCACTGACCACTCCTCTGGCCAATCATCAGGAAATGCCGCCTCAATGAACTCGGCCCATCCCTCGGTGTCATAGCCTGACCACGCATATCCTGTTGTCGCCGCCAAATCGTCCCAACATTGCGTTCCCTCAAGTGCCTCCCAGATTCGCCACAACTCTTCCGTCGTATTTTCGGCCCAACGCATACGACCCCGCTCAGTGTCCCATTTCAGACAATCCCGCGGAATCTCATAGGCGCGCCGCTCGCGCCGCCCTAGAAGACCCCGCCAATCCGCTAATAGCTCCATAACGTGTGCCCCCATATCAGTTGTTATAGGTCTGTAAGGGCCAGTAGATGGTGCCCATTGTGCATCCGTCATACAAAGCACCATAATAGCCATCATTGCCGTCAAAGTGCCCCAAATAGGCCGTGTCAAATCCACAGGAGCCCACGTGGCCCACGCACCAAGTGCTTCTAGAACAAGTACCCGATTGGCCGGCGCCAATGCACATTGCTCCGCCAAAACCGCCACGCCAGCACCCACGTCCAACTGCAGCCACGCAGCCGCCGCAGCCCGCACGTCCCTTTTACTCACTGCCTCCCGAAATGCCCCTGCAGGAAACGCCAATTTCACACGGCAATCCTCATATGCCTGCAACACTACCCCTAACAGTGACCCGTCGGCCGCATCACGTGGAAGCCGCAAAAGCTGCAATGATAGCATCAAGAGGTCTGCTTTGCCAACCTGATAGGCATCAACAATCCAACGGAACTTCGCTGGTCCGACTGCAAATGCCCAGATTTCCAACAACGTTTCAAACAAATAGTCGTCCTCGCCCGAGTCTAATAGTTCTTGTGTCCAGAAGAGCCCGTTATCCACCCGGCGATTGACAATACAATCCCGTAGAGTGGCACGGACTTCGTCCAGACGATAAAAGTGGCGTGATAGGCTTGTGCGCATTGGTTGGCATCCCGCAAGCACGCAAAAATCACGTCAAATTTTCCGCCCCGCCTTTGCAGAAGACACGTAAGATGGACCTAGACCCTGAGGCGAATCAGCCGGCACACGAAATCATTCCTCGCCTCTGGCTCGGAAATAAAGCGGCGGCCCTAGAACAAGATTGGCTTCGCCGTCACAACATAGACGTCGTATTCAACGCTACAAAGGACCTGCCATTTGCAAATGTCGCCAAGCGCCAATATCGTGTTCCTGTTGACGACAACCTGGAGCCCGATGAAATACACAATATGGCAAAATGGGCCCCTGAAATCATCTACAACGTCCTGCGCGAGTACAACGCCGGCAACACGATTCTCGTCCATTGCTTTGCTGGTATGCAACGGTCAGCTGCTATTGTTGCAATGACCCTAATAGCACTAAAGCATATGAAAACCGACGAGGCTATAGCAGCAATAAAAGAAAAGCGGCGAATTGCATTTTTCCCAGGTGCGAATTTTTACAGGTCTATTCAGGATTTTGAACGGTATTATTATTCATATTTAATTCCACTATTACGCGGTGAAACGCCGGCCTCTGCTTAATGTCCAGGTTGGGTCTTTGGGTCAAACTCGTCGTCCAGGTCGCGCTCAGGGTCCGCCGGCAGCTCAGGAATCGCCCCATCCCGTACAAGCTCCAGCGCCCGCTCCCCACGACGTACCACCGCTATCTCCGTTGTCCCCACGTCCATAAACATCTCTGGGCTGTACCCACCTGCTGCTTCCTCCCCATCGCCACGTGCGTTCTTCGCAAACAGAACACCCGTGTCGCGGTCATAATAGTTTTTCCCACCTACCCCCGCGCCACACAACCAGAGTCGCAGTGGCTTGCGGAAGATAAATCTATAATCATTCGTCATTCCCAGTACATCCCGCGACTTCATATCCGCCACCGTCAAACACTCAAAGTACGGGACGTGATACGACCCAAACACATATTGACCCGTCGGCTTGTAGGTGGAAAGTAGCTTCTCGTTGAAGAAGTTGCGGTCTGAACGACACATGTTCCGCACGGCATCTTCGTGAATAGTTTGCAATAGAAGCCGGCTATTGTGTTCATCATCCGCGGACTCATCACCACGCTCTACAAGCACCCGCTCACGAACATATGCAGTGTCAGGATGGCTCTTTACATTGTACCCCGTAAGTGGCCCCCACAGAGTCGCCCCACACAAGGTCACGGAACCGACCTGAGCTGTCCCTTGTGCAAGTACGTGGATATTTGGATATGCTGCGGTACTATCCAATAGGCGGCGCATATTCATCCGCCAACATTCATTCTGGTTGGCCGCATATTCTGCCGGCCCAGGGACCACATAGACCGCGTCAAAGGCCCCAGCGGCCTCACGCAGAAATTCACGGCCTCCCACCGTCCAGGCATTCACGGTATTCCCTAGAAGAAATAGCGTGGGTGCTACTGGCTTAATAAGCCGTCCAAACGGAACGGACTGGCTTGCACGAAAGAACTGGCTGGCAAATTGGATTCGCATCACGGGCTTGGGTGCCTGCCCTTCTCCACACCCCTAATTGTCAATTTTACAGGCCCCCACTTACACGCCCATTGGGCCCGTCTGGCCATTTAGGGCAGGTCCGCGCGCATTCTCACGGAACTCACTGTCGGCCCGAATCATAAACACCTCGTACTGCTGGTGAGGATGGTCGTAGAAGACGCGCTCAAACCCCTTTGCCTCCATATACTCAATAATGTGCCCCACGGCGTCAGGGTAGTTCGCCGCAAAATTCACCACATCTACCTGCACCTCGTCAAAGTCTAGACTCTGGAGCACCTCAAACTCGGCACCCTGGACATCCACCGACAAATAATGCACACGCTTGATACTCACACCCTCCAAAATATCGGCCAGACGACACACCTGGACCTTGCGCTTTTCCACAGACCCACCGTGGGCCTTCTGCTCGCGATCAATACGGCCCTTCGTCTGTGCCGGCATCATCTCGGCCAGGCCCGAGAGCATCTCCGTGTACCCCTCACACGCCAAGAACTCCATCTCCCCCTCACGGTTTGCCGCCGCACACTCCACCACAGCCGATGCTGGACGTGCCTCGCGACACTTCTTCGCCAGCTCCCCGCGTGCCTCCACACAGACCCCCGTCCAGTCACGGTGCTTCTCAAAGAAGGCCGTGTTGGAAATCGTCTCGCCGTCGTGCGCACCTACATCCACAAATACTCCGCCACGTAGTCCCCGAAATACTGTCTTGTCTAAATACCTATCCTGGCCAACCTGGCTAAAATACTGCTCACTGCCTGACATCTGGTACCGAAATACGAGCTACAGTTTAGACCACCGCATATAAATACACACCCCTAATAGTATTTCCGCATCCCTATGCCATCATCATTAATAGCTACATTAGCAGCCCTTACGGGTGAAAGCATAACATCATTGTATCCGATTATTATTAAACGTGTAGATACGGACCTCTTGACACAGACCACCGTCCGTTTCGCCGTGTATCCTGTCCTGGCGTTACTATTAGGAGGATTTGGGTCACTGGCGAAGACGTGGGGCTCCGCACCTCAAGCACTGGCCGGCCTCGCATTTGGCGTGATGAATTTGCTGCACGTATTTTCGTCCTACGTGGCCTTTGAAGAGCTCCAGGCCGGCATTGCGATGTCCATCTTTTATTTGTACCCCTTCTTGAATTTACTCGGCTCACGACTGTATTTCGGCGAAGCCATTCACGCATGGATGATGCCGTTCTTCGCCGTGGCCCTTATTGGTACATATCTAATAGCCTCCGTCGCGGACAAAGCGAAGACATATGAGCACACGGGTCAGCCTGCACGTAACATTCGCAGAGGGCTTGTTGCGGCCTTCATTGCAGCCTTGACTGAGAGCGGTATTTATTTGGCCGTGCGAGGGTCCGTCACGTCCGACCCGTTCGCCAATCAGCTCCTTCTCTATCTCGGTGGTACGGCGGTCCTCGCCGCCGCCTTGCCGGCCCTCAAGGCCGCCGGCCACAGCATTGACTTGCGCGGTGCAGTTCTCGGCAAACTCACCCTCTTCAATTCCCTAATAGGTTTTGTTGGAGGGTCATTGATGTTCTGGTCGGCCCGCTACTTGCCCGCCTACGCATATTCTATTATCGCCTTTGCAGGCGTCGCTGCGGCCTACGGATGGGGCGTATTATTTGCTGATGAAACTCCTCATCCAACTGCTATTACAGGTGCTGGGCTAGTCCTTGGGGCCGTCGGTGCATTGCGTGCATTGGCTTAATGACAGTCACATATAAATGATGTATAAGAATGACTACTATTCAGGACCCATCTGGGATATATGTGTCGGATACATTTGTACATTTTATGAACGAAATTGCAAAGCTTCCAGTGAAAATGGGCTCTATGACAGCCCCTCAGGGGGCGTATTTGATGGATTTCCTGCGCTCCCATCCTGAAATCAAACACGTCCTGGAGACAGGATTTCACATTGGAATGGGTACGTCATTTATCCTTGACTCGCGCCCCGATATTTCAGTCACCAGTTTTGATATTTTCTGGTTTGATTATACTCGTAAGGCGAAGCTCCTATTAGATATTGCATATCCTGGCCGCAATCTCCTCCTTGCCGGCAACAGTATTTCATCGCTGCCCACGTTTTTTGCCCGTTTTCCCTGCTACAAGCCCGATATGGTATTCATTGATGGCGGCCACGAGCGCCCAGTGCCCTTGCTGGACCTCCATTACATCCTATCGGCTATTACGCCTGGGACGTGGGTAATGGTGGATGACTATTGCGAGGCTCACGGGGAAGGTGGCGTTAATGAGGCAGTGGATAAGTTCATTGCAGACGGCGTGTTGGAGCAGGTCCAGGTGTATAGGGCTGCTGACCGTGGCTGGATTATGTCGCGGCGCTCAATGAAACCCGTGGTTCCCCTACCGCTCGCCACGGATGAGGCCGAACTGGACAAGTTGCGGCGTGATGTAGTATCTCACTACTAAATACCTACACATATACTAATAGCAATGTCCGAACAAACCCAGAAAAAACCCGCACCTGCCCCTGCAGCAAAACCTACAGGGGCAACTGCACCGCCCACTCCCGCTCTCGCGAAAGATCCAGAGGCCGCCGTGCCTCCTGCGCCTGTACCCGTTGTGCCAACCACGGTCCCTGCTCCAGCTCCCCAACAAACCCAAATCGTCCCCTACCAGCCCCCGAAGCTCCCTGGCCGCTGCCGCAAGCCCAGCAAACACGAATACCTCATCCTTACTCTTTGTCGTATGCCAACCCTCACCCCCACCGACAAAGATATCCTCCACACCCGCTACATACAACTTCTCCGCGAATTTGACCGTCGCAGCCGCTGTTATGCAGTGTGTTTCCACACAATGCGCCTAATAGTCACTGTTGGGTCCCTACTTGTCCCAGCGCTCCTCTCTGTGCAATACAGCGACAATTACAAGGACTCAATGTACTGGATTACATGGGTCATTTCCCTCGCCGTCACAATGTCCAACGGTATTTTCACACTCCTAAAAGTGGATAAGAAATACTACTTCCTCCATACTACAACGGAGCTTCTCTATAGTGAAGGCTGGCAGTTCCTGTCTTTAACGGGCAAATACAGCGCCGGCGGAAATCTATTGCGTCAGGGCGAGACACATAACCATATAAGTCTTTTTCCAGCGTTTTGTCATTATGTGGAGAAAATTAAGCTCCGTCAGGTGGAAGAGGAGTACTATAAGGGTGCAACGGAAAGCCAGACCGGTCATTCACCTGTCTCTACGAGTGGAACGGGGGTTGTAACAAATCGCAATGGTGCTAGCGTGCCGTCCTCGGCGGATACTATGAACCTCATAACACCTTTAGAGAAGAACTTGAGTGAATTGGCTGCAAAATTACCGAAGGAAGTGTATGGACAAATATTGGAGCTGTTGGATGGGTTTAAACAAGGCGAGCCACAACGACAAAATATGGGACCTTAGTAATGATAGGCGCGGCAGTGCAGAAAAAACCCTTAACACCTGATAAATGTCAGTGTTGTGGGGCAGTAAACCCGCAATTTCCGACGGCAGAAAGTCCATTTTGTGTGGGCTGTGACAAGCGAAACAAGTGTAATGCACAGAGCCCGTTAAGTGGATATGAACCCGTGTATATGCCGAGTCTTTATAATAAAAAGGCGTATGTCCAGCACAACCATAACTGTTTTGCTTATGCGTTTGATATTATGGACCTGCCGACGCCCGAAGAGTGTAATGGCAATGACAAGGACGACTGTAAGGTCCCCTTTCATCAGCCTGGGTATGCTTCGGGGCAAAAGCGCTTTGACGAGTCCGGTGAAAAGCGGTGTTTTGACCTTTTAACGCGCTTGAAGAGCGATATGCCTGCAATTGAGATTGCACGCAATGGTCAGCCTATAAAATTTACAGACACGTGTGCCAAGGGGTACAGCAAAATCGCACTCGTTATTGACCCAAAGCAGGATTACCACTTTTACCGGCAAGACTCCAATGGATTTTGGTCGCATAAGCCCGGTGGAACGGCGGTGACAAATAAGGATTCGGCTGGGCGCTTAATTTACAATCCTGAGTTGGCCAATCGCGATAATCGCAAGGATGATGATAAGGATGGGTTGAACTACAATGTGTTTTGTGGATTTATGTGCGTTCCACGTACTCTCCCTAATAGGGCCAAGCGGGGCGGGGGCAAGCGGAGCGGGGGCAAGCGGAGCGGGGACAATGGCAAGCACAAGACTAGACGTAGGGTGAGAGGAGGTATGGTAGTTACCAAACAGATGCTACCGTGGCTCCGAAAAACACAGCGATTAGTAGGAGGTATGAATAATATGGAAGATAATGGCAATCCCAATGCCAACGGATATAACGCAAACAAGGAAGTTCCTCGTAAACCTACAAAGAGTCGCAAGGCTGCAAGAGCGATTGCAGCACATAACACATTTTCTAAAGGTACTATGGCTATTCGTACAATGATGGCTATTGTAAATGAATTGAAGCGTAAATATCCTGATATAGTAATTACGAAGGAAGATGAAAAGGCTCTTCGTGCTATTGCAAGGGAATCTGTTCTTCCCAAATATTCCCCAAGGGAGCTGTTTCGTATGATTCAGATTAAATATGGGAAAAAACCAAACAATGCAACTGAGGTTCACAATGAGAAAGAACGAAACATTGCAAGCGAGGTTCGCACTATATTCCGTGAGGCTCACTTTTTACCGAAGGTTGGTGCAACAACATCAAAGGCTCCACGCGGTAAGAGCCAGCATCCTACACGTGGTGTCACTGGACGTCACGCTACACGCGGTAAATTTGGCCTTAAAAGTAAAGCAAAACGGCGCCCCACAAGAAGCGCTGCGGCGCCTGTAGTTGCACCTGCACCAAAAAATCCACACTTAGGAGCAAATCGTGCTCGGCGTATAGAAGAGTATGCTAAGAGGCGTGCAGCAGTTCTACTTGAAGCAGCAAGGGAACGCGAAGAACAACTTGCTGCTGCTGCCCCTGCAAATGTCCCTACAAATCCTGTAGATGCCAAAGTTGATGCAGTATTGGATATTATACAACATGCACGCGCGACTCCAGCAGAGGTTGTACGTGCTATAACATTTGCTGAACACTTACGTGAAGCTATACGAATGCATGCAATGCCACCTCCTCCTTCAAATCCCCTTGAAGCTAGTATGGCAGATATGTTTGGAGCCCTTGAATCCGCGGCCGCTAATTCTTCTGTAGTACCAACTAACAACAACAATAATAATGTAAATGTTCGGGGTAGCGAAGAGAGAGAGGTTGTAGCACGCGAAGATAATGTAGATTATGAATTAGCAGTTTCACTTGGGCGCCTTGGTATCTAAACAGTCTCCACATCCTCCTCCGCACCCCCTGCCTGTGAAATCCACTTGCCCGCATACCGCCGCAACACCACACTCGTCGGCGCCCATTTCTGTAGCGCCTGAACCGCATTGAGCCGCTTCATAGGATTTACCTCCATCATTCCGCGTAACACGTCCAAAATCATACGACGCTTTTCAATATACACCTTGTTTTTTGCAAAGCCGTCGTATTTGGACAACCTGTTCCATAAAGTTAATAACGCAAATCCAAGACTCCACACATCAATCTTCGGCCAATGCACCGCCCACCACCCCTCAAAGTCCCCCCGTTTAAAATACGAGCTGCGCATCCTATACTCTGTCAGTTTCCGCACCTGATCATCCACAGAATCTCCAGTGTAAATCCGCAAAAGTGACATTGAATGCTTCTCGGTCGCAATTCGGCGCGCTGCTGTCGTTGTTTCTAACTTATCGTGCCACGCATCCCACAGTGACATTTCAGGTGCAATTTGGCCATATCGCGGGTCAAATTCACGCACTAATTTTTTAACAGGGTCTCCAATAATCACCGCCGCCCCGAAATCAATAATCTTCGGATTCTCATTCATATCTATCAATATGTTTTCACGGTGCAAATCCGTATGGACTACACCTGTCACTGCCATTATCACCAGCCCCTCTAATAGCCGCTGACCGATCTTATAGAAATCCACAGTTTCGGGCTTGTAGGACCCGAGGACCGTCTTCTGGAAATCCCGCCCGCCAAATGGCTGCTGAATCATATACTTTTTCTTTTCAGAATCTTCATATATCATTTCACATTCACCGACCCCTGTATCTTTCTTCAACATATCCTCAGGGGGTTCGCAAATACCGTCCCGTGCCAACGCAAAATAATGATCAGCAATTGGAACTTTCCGTATACGCCGACCCACCGCAATTTCCTTGTCTAAATACTTGCGGTCCATTGAGCTGATTTTGGAAATATTGCTTGTGTGTTTTGGATCAATGAGCCCTCCATCTTTACACGGAAGTGCTGGACGAAATACACATCCATACACACCACTACTTATAAATGCACCCCCGGTAATGTGCGAAAACATATCTAATTGGAAGGTCATAGATTTATGGTATTCTAAGGAACGCCTGGTCGCCGTGCGATACTGGAGTCCCCTGGCTTTTCTTACTTCAAAGTAAGTATGCGTGGAGCACTCTATATTGCTGCACTAGGAATCATAATAGTTGTCATATATGAACTTGTAGGGGCCCGATGGATGGGTCGTGAAGGGTTCTTGGCCTCTGGCTCTGGGTCCGACCCATCCAATCCCATTTGGGCCCAGTTTGTTCCCGCGCGCGCTGATGTCGGGGAGAACCGTGAAGAGGATGGATATATTGCAGATAAGCGCTACTTCCACGGATATGTGGATATTCAGCGTCTTGGTATGCGTCGTGATTACTGCCGAATGGTGGTGCCAAATAAGGGCGACGAAAAGGAGGCCTTCTTTGCGTGTGCATTGGCCGGCACGGAGAACTTGTCGTCTGTGAGTTATCGCACCCCGAGCCTACGCGATGGCTTTTTGCGGTCTCGGGACAATTATATGCGCGATGTGTTCGGCGAATCACGTGACTCGTACTGTTCTATCATTAAAACCGGTGCAGACGCATTCCAGGCCCGCTGTTATCGCGCAGGTGATTTGTCGTTCAATAAGACGGATACCCAAGACACGGAGCCTCCGAAGGATATTCAGACGCTCCTTGGCTTCTACGAGGGTATTATGATGTGGTACCGCTTCTACGATGATATGCGCGACTATGCCCACGTCAGCTTTGCGACCACTGCAGGTGGGCTTGAAATCAACGAAACGCCCGACCAGCCGACCACAAAGGCCTTGACGTTCAACGGGGCTGACCAGTACATCCGCCTGGCCGAAACGAAAAACCTGAAGTTCGGCGACCGAACCCCGAATCGGTTTATGCGCGCCTTCAGTGCGTGGGTCTATTTTGATGAATTTACCAATAACGCCCATATATTTGACTTCGGCAATGGCGCCGGCAAGGACAATGTGTTCCTCGGCATCCTTGGTCGCGGAAACTCGGGCATCCAGACAAATGAAATCCGCGACAGCATCCTGTGTAAAGACCAATCCACCCTAACTGTCCCTGAGGCACCATCGGGCGCACAGGATGTACCAACCGTGCATCCGAAGAAGCTTATGCTCACGTCTGATGCAAACTGCAATGACTATGACTGTAAGGGGCCGGCGGTGTTTGGGCGGCGGATGGCCCCATTGCAAGCAGAGGCCACTGCACCGGCGATGGGTGCGCAGACTGCAGACCTTCTCTATGAAGTGTGGGATGGCAAGGTACGGGCAATGCGGGTCAAGCTCAACAACGCCGTCAAGCTCAAGACCTGGACACATATTGCGATTACGGCGAAGAACAACGACGCCTTCCAGCCCGACGTGCAGTTCTGGATTAATGGTGAGCTGTTTTATACGAAGCCGGCTGGGACCTTACCGCGAACAAACTACACGGACCACAACTACCTGGGGAAGTCTAACTGGGCCGCTGTCACGTCACAATACGAGAACCAGGATGAGCTCTTCAAGGGGTCGTTGTTTGATTTCCGTGTGTATAAGACCCCAATGCCAGAGCGCAAAATAAAGGAGACGTATGCGTGGGGCCGTGAGAAGTTGGGCCTGAAAGCCGAGGCTCAGCGCCGTGGTTCGGCCAGTAATGTGATGCTGTTTGAAGACGTGAATCCACTGACCGCTGGTACTGCCACGGGGAAGACGTTTATACAATCCAAGAGCCCTTAATAAAAACGCAACACCCCTAATAGTAAAGCCACATGAGTTTCATTGATACTACACCTCCGAGTCGTTCAGGAATTTACCCGACGCTCTTAACGGGTCAGCAGCCATCCACGGTTGTAACATCATTTATGAACACAGATGCACGCATTAATCAAAATACATTTTATGCAGTGAGCACATTTAATATAGCCGCGGGCGCTGGTCCTAAGTATCAGTTTAGGTCATATGATGAATATTTGGCGTATAAGAAAGCGACAATTGCTAATCGGGCTGTTTAATTGCGTCAATAGTTGTATATAGATTATAATGCGAAGCTTTCATTCAAGGGCTAGGGTCTTAGGGAGCGCAGCTCCCTAATTAACCACGGCTAAACGTTTGTGCAGCTGTGTGGGCCTCTTTTTCGTGTGTGTGTTTTGCGGCCGCCGCCTTGGCTGCAAAGAAGTTCTGAGTCTGGTACTCCTTCAGAACCTCTTTGAATGCGGCGATGTCCTCGGGCTTCACCGACAGGACTTTGGGTGCCATTCGGCGCTCACTAATTGTATCTGCTGTTAGGGTTGTACGGAGAGCTGGATTACTGGCCGGCGGCTGCTGCTGCTGCTGCTGGGACCCGAAGCTGGGCACGGCTGCGGGCGTGTTGGGTTGCGCGCCACTCAGTAAGGGGAATGCTGGCACGCTCCCGCCAGCCATCGTCAAGCACAAGCTCGCCTGCGGCGTCTGTGGTTCCAAGGCGAACAGGCTTGCTTGACTCTGGCTGCCAGGCGAAGATGGTGCCGTTGTCGGCGCGGAGGACAGGGATTCCAGAAAGAATGATTCGCTCATAGTTCATATTGGCTTGGGTGCTTTAAGGGGTAGTCAGCCCCGCGTTCAAATTTTGCCTACCTTGTATTTTGCTCAGTCTTTGTCTGAAAATGTTGTTGTACTTTTCTCTGTCACGGTATAGCAGAGCTCGTCTAGAAATCTCATAAATTGCGCTTGAATGGTCGCATTATTTCGTAAATACACGTCAGGGCAGTCGGTGTGTAAGAAGTATTTTTGCATCACTTCAGCATTTTGGATTTGCGATGTATCCAGCGTCTTAAAGTTTTCCGCTGCGACAACAGTATGGATAATTAAAAATTTAATACGCAGGGCGGGATTTATGACGTGGATGGCGTTGCAAAAGTTGCGTATTTCGTCTGCACTTGTAGTTTCATTAATAGGATTAATGCGCGCAAATATGAGCGACTCTGAATTACGAATTAGTTCTAAAAACCGACGCGCACGACGGGTAAAGATTTCCTTATATTCTTCAACTTTATAATGATACGACAACACATCTTTATGATGTACATAGATATATTCATTATTGATATTATGAATAATTTGTGTGTTAATCTCGCGCGCTATGTTATTTACAATATCTGTTACATATTGCAATTTGCGGCTTTCTAGCCATTCAAATAGACCCGTTTCGCGTTTTATACCCAGGTCTTGTTGTAAAAATGTTATATTACAATGGAACCCTAGCGGAATTAGCGTGCAGCTCATACTTATGTGTGCGATAGTATAATTTAGGCACGCTGTGTATAAAAGTATACCATACGCGCAAATATGTTTTATAATACCTAAAGATTCTCCACAGTATTCTAAGTACAGGGGTGGCCGAGTTCGGTTGAAGGCGCTTCCCTTAAGAGGAAGTCGGTAACGATCGTGGGTTCAAATCCCACCCCCTGTATAACTCTCTAGAGCTATTGTAATAGCCCCAGAGATTACTCTTTACTATCAATTGCCATATTACTGAGTTCATCGGCGCGCCGGTTTGCGCTCCGCAGCAAATGCTCGTATGACACCTTACATCCGCCTGTCGTAAGCTTCCTTACGAGATCGCATACAGCCGTATGCAACTCCAAGAGCCGCGGATGCCGCACAGCGTACATCCCTTTCATCTGCCGAATCACCAGTTGGCTATCCCCATACACCCTAAGAGTCCCCACGAGCCGTTCTTCCACACACGTTTGCAAACCAATAAGAAGTCCGTAATATTCGGCCTCGTTATTCGTTGCGTTGTCTCCCACATACGCCGTGACTGCGTACTTCTCTGTCTCCCCCTCATAAATCACCGCCCCCGCGCCGGCCGATCCTGGATTCCCCCGCGAGGCTCCGTCAAAGTATAGTTTGTAGTCTGGCATTGGTTGCTATTATTTGCTCATAGATGCGCCTCAATTTTTCCGTACAAACATCTGAGTCTCACGGAGACCAAGAGCAGTAACACGCTTATAATACCCGCGCACAAATGCATCAATCCCTCGCTTTGTCAGATCAGGCCCACCCCATCCATAATCGTCAAAAATCATATAGCCTCCCTTCTTTAATTTCCGAAATGCAAGCACTGCATCCTCCAGGACATATTCGGGCTCGTGATTGCCATCAATGTAAATCATATCAAAAGAGTCGTCCTCTAGCGTGGGAATCACTTCATTGGAAAATCCGCGATGCACTGTAATCTTATCAGCAAACCCAGACCGCTCCACGTTCTTCATAAAGGTCTGATAAATGTTGTCCTGTTCACCCTTGTACTCGGGATAATCATTGTAGTCAGTCCAAGGGTCAATGCAGTGCAGCTTAGAATCGGGATGAGACGCGTACGACTTTGCAACTGAAAACAGGTTGGCACCATAAAAGGTACCAATCTCCAGATACTTAATAGGCTTCTCTCCGTTCTTATTTGGGATATTGTTATACCAATTTGACGCAGTGCGATATGTCAGCCCTTCAAATACTTGTTCTCCACTCATTCTATAATTTGCTACTACTATACCTTTAGATTGTTGCGAGAAAAATTGACACCCTGTACGCCTTGTCGTACACCGCACCCTCACCCTACAAGCCACTATGGATCAATACACGCCAGCTGGATACGGCTCCTCAGGAGTCGTTGTCTCTAACTATAACCACGCCCTGAAACTGTATGCAATGCCGGCCGATGAAGGCGCCATCTTGCAAGAAGGAAATATTCAGGCTGCCGCTGCACGATGCACCCCATACATTCTAAGTGTCCCTGGTGTGCATACAGTAACACGCCGACCAGTTGTCTTTGAAGACCGCGACTACATCGCCGGCATCTATATGGACCTTGTTCCAGGTCACTCAGAGATTGACGGTCTGCAAGTACATATCCCCCTTGGAGCAAACCTAGAAACGGATGAGTTCCTTCCTTGTGGGTTCTTTCCTACAATTGCCACACTAGAGCAGCTCTTCACCTTCAAACGGTCACGTCATAGTATTGAATCCGTCGCATATACAATGGGCCGTGCTCACAGGGCGCTGCTAGATGCTGGCATTATTCCAAATGATGTAAAATTCCTATATGGGGCAGATGATCGCATATGGATGATTGGATTCCGCCGCTGTCAATTAGGGTATATGGACCCGATGGACTGGCTCAATGACCGTCGGCGCGACGTAGAGCCATATGCACCCCGCGAGGCCCAGCGTGGGCGCGCAAATTATATTGCAGGCTTCTTGCATTCACAAAACTTATAACGCCCAGAGCCCATACCCAAACCTAAGATTAGATAGTAGAGATGCACGCGGAGCTGTGCATTGAGCATTGAAACCCGTCCCCATAATACTACACACATAGTCGCCAACTGTATTTTGTTTAATATAGACTGTTGTATCGCTTACAACTCCAGATATCCCTGATTGATGAATAGTGGCAGAGAAAAACTCTTCGGACCCACTCACAAACTCACGGAATTCTGCAGCGGTCATTGTAGTTGGCGCATCAGATGCTGTGCGATAAAGTGTAATTTTGATGGACGATGACATATTTTTATATACAACTTGGAAATTTAAGCCGGCTTGATATTATATATATTAATATAATATTATGCCCACTAAAACAATGAAACGAAAACGCGGAGGACGGGCTGGTATGCTTTCATATTTGCCACAGATAAATGAAACTTCACACATATTGGGCGCGGGCGGCTATGGTATTGTAGTAAAAACACGCACACGAGCAATCAAACTGTTTTACGATACAACGGCGTGTGCAGCCTTAAAAACGGAAGCACGTCTTCAACAATCCGCTGCCAGTTTGTTATCAGGGATTATCAAAGTGCCCCATATTGATGCAGTAACAACCCGCCCATTTACTTGGAAAGGGACTCAATATTTATGTGGAGTTGCAATGAAGGCAGTGAAACCTCTGTCTGAATTTGACGGACATCAATTACACGTACTATTAGGGTATGATGGGGGCGATATAGATACAGTCTGGTATAAGGACTCTAGTAAGCCACCTGGCCCTGAAAATCCGCCACGCGGATTCTTTGCGAGCCCTGACACAATGGAAGACCATTGGAAATCAGTGGGATCAAAATGGACAATTGAGCGCGCGGCCCATACAATGGGTCTTGCACTTGGCACCCTAATAGCAGGTGGCATTGTTCCTATTGACTTGGAGTTTGTGTATGGCGCGGATGATGAATTGTGGCTTATGGATTTTGGGCTATGTAGATTTGGACATATAGACCCAATAAAATTTTTACGTGCGCGCGGTACAGAAGGTCTTGCGTCTGAGATATATATACCACAGGAAGGATATAGGGGGCGTCCTGAATTTCTTGCAGGCTTTCACGTATCTACTGTGAAGACGCCACAGCCCCTGCCAGATTCTCCAAAAGCGCAGCACACGCATCCTTAATAGGCATACGTTTTGACGCAATAGCCTTGCCGAGGTCACGCCGGTTACCATACATAAATTCATTGCTAAATGTACTGGCGTCACCACCATTTGCTACATAAAAATCATCGCGTTTCACCAGTACAACCCGACGAGTCACGAAATTGTTATCATGTACACTATTTACAACACGGGATACTAATACATCTATTTCTAATGTCGCCGGCAACACAATATCCAACCCAGTCATCTTCGGATCGCCTGCCTTTGCACGTGTTGTCATAAGTGCGCGTCGTCCGTGCATAGGTGTGTATCCATATTTCCACACAATTGTATCAAATGCAGACTCTTCTGTTATGTATGACCATTGATTTTTACCAGCCCGTGATACGGCCCATACAACATCAAATGTGTATCCTGCATTCCCAACTTCTATAGATTTGAAGTCCGCAGTCGCTGCCGGCGAACCAGCTACTACATCACACACAATCATACCTGCCGCGGCATATGTAGAAATCACAGGATGTGATGTAGTTATCATACTTTCCAATGTAAAAGGGTCACACGCGTATGTGCGGGCACCAAAATAGTACCCTTCACAATATACTCGGCTAGGTACAGCCAGTGTAGGCCTATATATAAAATACAGTAGGGCCTCGTAAATCACATTGTAAGGAACTATTCCATTAAATGTTTCATCATTTCCTAGCCCCCAACTAACCACTCCTAATAGTTCATTTGTGGCCTTCAAAAAGACTCCCCCGCCAGAATTTCCACCAAATACAGGTGCGGAAATAATGATTTGATTCATAGCTCCACTTAGATTCCAATATTTACTCCGTATGCAACCGACGGAAATACTGTTGTGGTCAAATAACTCGGGCCAGCCAATTACATACACATCCGCGCCGGCCGTGATAAGACGTGATGGGGGCGCTATTTTCGCAGCAGGCACATCTTTAGGAATCCCCTGCACCTCTAATAGTGCAAAATCATAGGTCTTATCAAGTATAATTGGGGTTATTTGTTTGTATTTCTTATAAGAGCAGTCTATTAGAGACCCGTCGGCCATTCCTTCAACGACGTGGTATGCTGTGGCAACGTAGGCCTTATTTGTTAGAGCATCTTTCCATACAACAACACCGCTACCGCCACAACCGACCGTATTGTTAATAATGGATACGCACGATTTTTGATTTGCTTCCATTTGTATTTGTGGCACATCTTAAAAAATACATACGCTGTAATTGTAATTTTTACGATTTACACGTTTGTTACAATATAAGTTCAATAAGCATCAGTGCCTCTCCCCCTTAGAAATCCGCATCCAACGAGAACTTCATCTCCTCGCGTGCAACACCCACGCCCGTCTTCGCATAGCTCGTCACACGCTTCTCAAAGAAATTGTCCTTGCCCTCCAGAGAAATCCGCTCCATAAAGTCAAACGGATTTGCCACATTAAACATCCGCTCGTACCCTAATTGTACCGCCAAACGGTCCGCGCAATACTCAATGTACTGTGACATCAGGCGCGCGTTCATCCCAATTAGGTCACAGGGCAGCGCCTTTGTGATGAAATGCTTCTCAATCTTCACGGCCTCGCGCAGAATCTGATGGACCTTTTCCTGTGTCGGCTTCCGCACAATCTCCTTAAAGAGCTCACAGGCGAACTCCGTGTGCAGTGCCTCGTCGCGCGCAATAAACTCATTGCTCGTCGTCAGACCAGGCATAATTCCTTGCTCCTTCAGCCAGAAGATGGCACAGAAAGACCCTGAGAAGAAGATGCCCTCCACTGCGGCGAACCCCACAAGTCGCGTGGCAAAGTCCTCGTCCATCGTAGAAATCCAACGCTGGGCCCACTCGGCCTTCATCTGCACACACGGAATCGTCTGAATCGCCCGTTGGATTTCCAGCTTCTCCTGAGGATCCTCAATGTAGGTGTCAATTAGGAGTGCGTAGGTTTCGCTATGAATGCTCTCCATTGCATTCTGGATGGCGTAGAAGGCCCGCGCCTCAGGCAGCTGGACCTCATTGCTGAATCGCAGAGACAGATTCTCCATCACAATCCCGTCGCTCCCGTGGAAGAACCCGAGGACATACTTGATGAAGTGCTGCTTCTTGGGGTCCAGCGCCTTCCACTGCTTGATATCCTTGCTCAAATCAACCTCTTCAGGTGTCCAGAAGACAGCCACGTGCTGCTTGTATTTTGCGTAGAGAACCGGCTTCTGAATTGGAAAGAGCGAAAACCGGTCGGCATTTTCGGCCAGGATTGGCTCTACCCACTGTTCAGCCTCTGCATCGGCCTTGCAAGCGCTCTCTAATAGTAGAGCCGGCAGGTCAGATGTTGAACCAGCGAGGCCCATATCGGACCAAAGTGGAGAGTTGAAGGGCATACGTAGGTCGTCTTTGAGTTTTTGTAGAGAACTTGTAGAGCATTCAATTGATGTCATTGGCTTGGCTAACTAATACAGTGTCCGGAGAATTTAGGCTCAGGGGGTGCTTTTAGGTGCGTTGGCGGCAAATGTCAAATTTTCGCCGAGCGGACTTTTAGCGATTGTACCGTACGTGCTACGCACGGTATAAAATACCTTGTAATTTCGGCCCTTAGAGTAAATGGCGGCGGCAGTAGCAGCTCGTGATACATACAATTGGGTACGTCTAAATGTGGCAGGCGATGGAAACTGCTTCTACCGGTCACTCTATCAGGCCGCGCGTCTTCACTTAGACCCTGGCGTCCTTGATGAACTGTTTCGCTGTATTGGAGTTCGTCGTGAAGATGTTGAGGCACCGCCGCCGGCGGCGGCCCCATCCGCAAAAACACGCCGCATTATACGTCGCAGTGTGAAAGGTGGCACACTAGAAGAGTCCGTACAAGCCGTAAAGGAGACCGAAGATAGATTTTGCCGGCTAGCACGGAGTGCTATTGCAGCAAAGGTCCGTGATGCATCTGGCGCCTTTTTGGATACACTTGGCAATGCATCGCCTTATAATGCCCTTATTGATATTAAAAATCAATTATTTGAACTGCAGTTTTCAAACCCTGTACCTATAATAGACGCTCTCTATAAAACAATTGAAGCCACACTAGAGGCAGAAGGGACAACTCATGTGTCTAATGATGTTATTTCTGCGCTGCTTTTGGACACATATGGCGACTATTTTAATTCATCTACGCCCCCTGCGACCCTTGAGCGGCTCAAATCACAGGCTATAACAGCGTACAAACGTTTAATAGAAAATACACCCTATGTTGAAAATGATGATTTCATACAGCCGTCGTATCATTTACGCCGTGATTTGACGCTCGGTGATTTCCCGAAATCACTTCACAAATCATTCAAGGACATGTGGGAAGAATTTATAGGATCTATGTCATTTGGATTTCAGCGCGTATTTGGTGATTTCAAAAAATTTCCGAAATCACGTGCTGAATTTGCGATCAAATACGCGACCCTACTTGAAAAATACGGAGAATTTACAACCGAAATTGATATGACGGTAATAAATGGAATATTAGCCCCGTGTAACTTACGTGTCCATGTATTAAGTACACTCGGTCAGCGACGTGCAGAAAATCCTGCCCCTATAAAACCTATTTACGTTATGTTGGATGCCGAGGGCGAACATTACAACTTCCTAATAGCTCCCAGTAAATACGAAGTAGCGCCGGCTGAATACGACTTATACGGTGGTTATGCACCAAAGCCACAGTTTTACAATGACTCTGAGCTTTTCACTGCCGACTCTGTGCGTATTCATGGAGATGGTGTAGCCGAAGTACGGTCGCGTGTAAAAAGTGCAGCTAGTGCTCAAAATAGTAATAATGAATATGAAATTATTGACAATAATAGCAATTTAAATATTATAGGGTCAAATAATAACAATAATGACCAGCATAATAACGAAAATATAAATGCCCAACTTGCAAATCTTGGACTATCACCAAGTGATCCAAACTATAATTCTGCCCGTGCTGCGCTAAAATTAAGCAAATACGGTGGTAGCAAAAAACGTCGCGTAACACGGAAGAAACGTCGCGTCTAAGTAAATGGAGTCAGATACTCCTCCAAAACCAGAACTCCACGAAAAACATAAGCGCTATGCGCCTTCTTATAAACCCAATGACACATTCTGGGGCCTCGGCATTGAGTGCGAGGCTTACATAGAAGCCGCCCCCGCCGCCCACGTACAAGTCCCAGGTGCTCATTTTACGAGTCGTCAAGCCCCCGAACGGTACAGTGTGCGCTATTACGACTCTTACAAGCCTACTACATACAATGACGCTATAAAAGGTATTATAGACCCTAGTGGAACGTATAAACTTCCACTTCTCCTAAATGCCCACAGCTTCCAACGCACCGATGCGAGTGGCGAACACACAACGGCCTTCAAGAAGCGCATCCTCCCAGATAATACAGGACACGTATGGGATATTATTCCAAATCCTAAATTCAACGGAACAACCATATTATCCGCCCTACAAGCCCATACGCACTACTTTGATATCCCCGCCGATGCCAGCGGAAATCCTGGTGTACAGGCCGAGAAATTCATATTTGACGGTGATAGTATAGAAATTGCCACGGAGCATTTCTACAAAGCTACTATTAAGGGAGTATGTGATGAATTTAGAGAGTTGCGCGAAGAATTTGTGCGCGAACTAAATACCGCCTGGAAGGCAGCTGGCCTGCCGCCTACGTACCAGCCCTTGAAATGGATGACCGCAAATCATCCTTGGGCTATCCTAGCGAGTAACCCACGAAACGTTGCAATTTTCAATAATGGGACCTACCATATTAACATCACACTCCCTACTCGTCTAAATCGGCGCGGGCGTATTTCAAACTGGCCGGCGTTCCTAGAACGCCACCAACGTGTAGCTCGCTATATTCAATGGCTGGAACCCTTCCTACTTGTCGCCTACGGAACACCAGACCCGCTTGCGAAATCTCCCCTCCTGGGTCACAGATTTTCCGCGGCTAGCCAACGGGCGGCCGTCAGCCGTTACATTGGAGTCGGCAGTTATGACACGGCAAAAATGCTGAACGGAAAACTCAACACAGTTCCGCGCGAAGATGTACGAGTTGCCCAGGAAAATGGCTGGATGGTGCTGTATGGACGTGAAAATGCGTACAAGGAGCTGGCCGAGGTCGGTACAGATATTAACTTCAATAAACATTACAACCACGGCATAGAATTGCGGTTTTTTGATTACTTTGAACCCGAGCGCCTTCCACAACTCCTACGTGTATTTGCGTGTGCCTGTGACCAGGCGATTCAAGGACCAGTTAGTGTCCCACAAGAGAGTCCATTATGGAACACTCTTGTGGAAGTTGTATTTCAACACGGGCCCGCGGCCAAAATATACCCGTGGATGTGCGATACATTGTCGGCCGCACTAGGGTTGCGCGTGCCGGCTGGCCCCGTGCTAGAGGTGTGGGACCAAATTAAATACTCCCTAATTGCACGTTGGGCAGATGAAGGTGAGTGTGCGGCGGCATTTTTGCGCGGAATCGGGCCGGCTGAGCACGCCGCTGAACGCGAGGCGGCTGTCGCGGCTCTACCAGAAATAAATGGACCTGTAACACCAACCTATCGGCGCCAGTCAGTCAGACAACCAACACCCGTAACAGTCGCACATAAAAAATCGTGGTTGGATAAGTTGCTATGCCGTTAGGGGGCGTTCCGCCCCCTAAAACCCTCTCCCTTGAATAAAAGCTTCGCATTAATATACGCACCAACTTTCTACTCTTCCCTTTATTTACTCAGTCTTCAGTTTCTTCAAGTTCAACTTAATAGTTTTAGGAGGAAGGGGTGTGCTAGGCTCATCAGGTGTTTCAGTAATAGGGGCCTTCACTTTTAGCTTAATCTTTTTAGTGGGTACAATCACAGTCGGCGTGGTTGGCGCTCCCGTTGCGGCGCCAATTTGCTCCCCATTGACTCGCGCCGTCGGCGCCACATATTGCAGCCCGAGGAAGGCAAAGATGTCCTCCTCAGACCGCATCACAGGCGGGGCCGGTTTATCGGCCTCAACAGGTGTCATCCCGTGCTCATTCATCGTATATCCGCGCTCCAGTGCCCAACCACGCATAGCAATATTGAAGAGGTCCGAACCAGTGAAGTAGAGAATCGCATACGGGTACTCCTCAGGGGCAGTTAGGAGGAGGTCTAGACGCCTCGCTTTTCCACCAGCACCCACCTTCGCATACGCCAGTGTCTTTGTTTCTCCCTTGGCCAGCACGCCCACAATATACCCGCCCGCAATGAGCCGTTCCACAACACCCTTAAATGCCGCCCTCATTGCTGCCTGTGTCATCGTCGCATCGGCGCTGCTCACGAGACAATCAATGTCACCCGAGCTAGCTAGCCCGCGCCTATATGAGCCCACAACTTGCATCGTGAGTCCTGCACCCACAAATGCTCGCCTCAGGACATCCTCGTGTGCCTGCATTTCGCTCCGTGGAATGCGCTCCAGCGTGTCCTCATAATACTGCAGACCGAGCTTCTGGGCTGCCGTCAGGAGCTTCGGGTCACGTGCGGCCGCCGCTCGCAACGCTTCCACGGTCAGAATGCCCGCTTCAATCAGTGCTCGCGCCTTCACTGGTCCCACACCATACACTTTTAGGAGTGCATCGTAGGCCGCGAATTGGGGATTGGCCGCCGCCTGCTCGGCCGATGGCAGTGTCCCCGTGGCCAGAATCGTCTCAATCTTCAGTTTAATCTCCTTTCCCACACCCTTGACCCCCGCCACATCACTAATAGTCCTCACTGCGGGTAGCTCCTTTACTTGTGTCATCACTTTGGAATACGCACGGGCCTGGAATGTGTGCCCGTGGAATGTATCACTGCGCTCCAGGATTCCCAGGAGGCGTAAGATGTCTTGCTTGCGGTCAATCAGTTCAGACATTGGCTTGGTTTGCTCTAATAGAATTACTTCTCGGCACCCTTAACTGTGCGCTGAGAAAAAAGTTCAATTTTAAGGGGACGCGTAGCGTCCCCTTAGACCCCTCCCTTGAATGAAGGCTTCGCATTAGGGAGCTGCGCTCCCCTTACTCCCTAGCGTTTATTCCCATCTCTAATAGTCACTTACATCTTATGCTCCCTAATGCGAAGCCTTCATTCAAGGGAGGGGGTTTAGGGGGACGTTCCGCCCCCTTACCCGATTCTATTATTAGGTCGCTCGCTAATCTTATACATAATACGATTATCCGTTACAACAGGATATCCTACTGTCTGCGACGGGTCAATGTAGCGCGCAAACCGTGCAAACGCCTCAAGGTCTTTCAAGAACTGGTAGAGGCGATACTGGGACTCGTTAGTTCCTTCTCTGTACAAGCCCGCCTCCATTGTGAAAGGCGTTTCGTGACCTTCAATATACACAGGAAGATGCACAGGCGGCTGAAGATTGCGCACTCCCTCCACCAGATTTCCAATAAACATATGGAGGTCGTGGGGATTCATAGCGGCAATCTGCTCAAGCTCAAGTGGATTGGCGGGGCGTGGGTTAGACATATGTGGCGTGTGTAACTTGGTGCCCTACATCACACCCTAATAGTCGCTTCAATTTTGTCTAACTTACGGTTTCTTTGTACCATTTGCTTGAATCCAATAGAATGCCCGCTTACGTACATTCACATCCATCGTCGGCGAATAAAAATACCCGAAATTTCCATAAAACACCTGCCACTGTGTCTGTGGCACTCCATATGCGGTCAAATAGTTAGACCACGGCTCACCTGATATAGACATCTACTCTAGACACATAGATTATGCATCCCCTAGGCCAGCATAGAATTCACTCACGCGCGGATGTGCTTTCACCGCCTTCGGATTCACGTCCCAAACATACAGCGAATCCAGTGAGCGCACACGAGACAGTGCCACATACGCCTGGCCGTACTCAAACGTCCGCATACCAATGTCAATCAGCGCACAGTCCAGTGTCGCCCCCTGTGCCTTATGAATCGTCACTGCGTATGCCAGACGCAACGGCACTTGCGTGCGTTTAATTCCCTTGAACCCATCCACTTCCCACCCCGCCTCCATAATAGTCTGTTCGCGGCCATTTAGGAATCGTACAACAGGATACGGGCTGACTTCTGGTCCAACAAACTTCACTACAACCCCACGTGACCCATTTACAAGCCCGCTGTCCATATCCAAGTTTGTCACCAACATAACTTGTGCGCCGACCGCCAGTGTCAGCTCAGGCTCATACGCCGCCTCACGGTCCATCAGCTCAATCGCACGCATAATGTCACCATCCTCCAAATTTAACGCCTTGGATGGCGCATCTGCATCTATCACTGTCCGCGCCTTCCACGTCACCCGCTGCCCTTCAAGTGCCTTCAGGTTTGCCCCATTAATTGTATCAACTTCCGCCCGCCGTGAGAACAACAGTGTAGGCCGGATTTCCTTGTCCTTCCACGGCAGACCTTTGCGAGCCTCTAGAATCTCTAGATGCCCTGGGCTCAGCTCTCCTTTGCGCACTGCATTTAGGAGGTCCTGGAACACCGGATCACTCTGGCGTACAATTTCCGTTAGATGTACCGTGCGCTCTATAACAGTGTTCCAGCGGGGCGATGTGAATGCAAAGTGCTTCCCTACATCCTCTCCTGTGCCACGTACAACAGGAGGCAGTTGGAAGAAGTCCCCCATAAACACCACCTGAATTCCCCCAAACGGCCGACTAGAACCTCGCACGTGCTGGCCAATTGTATCTAACTTCTCCAGCAAGTCAGCCGTCAGCATACTGACCTCATCCACAATTAGGAGGTCCGTCGTCACCCAATCTTTCAGCGCCCGCCCACTCTTCTTAATTCGCTTCACTAGCTCTCCCACTGGCTCCTTGCCTAGTCCAATCCCCGCCCACGAATGCAACGTCTTCGCGCGCGCCCGCCCTTTCACACTTCCCGCCCCACCCCCTAATAGGAGCGCAGCGCAGCCTGTCATAGCTGTAATAGCAATTTTCATTGTAGGCGACAATGTCTCTAGTAGTTTGGCAATTAGGTATGATTTGCCAGTCCCACCAGGACCTGTCACAAACGTGTTGGCTCCTGAGACGATTGCTGCATAGGCTTGGCGTTGTTTTGTATTTAGTTGGTCCATTACAAATGTATCAATAGGTGCTATTTACACATTTGATGGAGGTTTTTCAAATTTACATACGCCCTTCTCCAATTACACCACACTACTCATAATAGTTCAGCCCAGATGCCCAATTGCGGACCTTCGCCGCAACATACGTAAGTGCGGCATCGTCGTGCCTGGAATTGAGCGCCTCGTCAATCATCGCTGCCACCGCTGCCATATGCTCTGGGCGCGCACCACGCGTCGTAATAGCCGGCGTCCCAATACGGACCCCCGATGGCTTCAGCACGGACTTGTCGCCAGGAATCGCATTCTTATTCACGGAAATTCCCACGCGGTTCAGCACTTTCTCTGCGGCATCCCCATCCAGCTTCTTTGGGCGCAAATCCAGAAGGAACTGGTGGTTGTCCGTCCCGCCCGTCACCACCTTATAGCCAAGCTCCGTAAATTCACGCGCCAAGGTCCGCGCATTTTCCCGCACAGTTTCCATATACTGCTTATATTCAGGTGTGGCGACTTCACGCATTTGGGTCGCAATGCCCGCAATCTGGTGCTCGTGTGGGCCTCCCTGGAGGCCTGGAAACACTGCATCCTTGACAGCCTGTGTGTGCTCACGGCGACAGAAAATCATCCCTGCACGAGGCCCACGTAGCGTCTTGTGCGTCGTCGTTGTCACCACGTCACAGTACTCAAATGGAGATGCCATCAGACCCGTTGCCACGAAGCCCGCAATGTGCGCAATATCGGCCATCAAATACGCCCCCACGCTGTCCGCCACGGCCCTGAACCGCGCATAATCAAAGTCACGTGAATAGGCCGATGCACCTACAATTAGGAGACGTGGCTTGAACGCCAAAGCCTTCTCGGCCAGCGCCTCATAGTCAATCAGGCCATCCTCGCCGACCTTATAAGGCATTGACTCAAAATACACCGATGTTGCACTGACGCGCTTCTTGGCCGTCATAAATCCGTGCGTCAAATGCCCACCCGATGGCAAGTCCAGGCCCATAATACGGTCGTGGGGCTTCAGGAGGGCTGTATAAACGGCGAAATTTGCTGGCGACCCCGAATAAGGCTGCACATTTACAGCCCAGGTCGCCGCGTCCAGACCAAACGCCTCCAACGCCCGCCGCTGGGCCAACTCCTCAATCATATCAACGACCTTGTTACCACCATAATAGCGCGCACCAGGATACCCTTCGCTATACTTGTTTGTCAGCACAGACCCCAGGCACTCTAGAACTGCCGCCGACGTGTAGTTCTCGGATGCAATCAGCTCAATGGAGGCCCGTTGTCTGTCCTCCTCCGCATATAGGAGTGTTGATAGTTCTGGGTCTGCTTGGGCCAGTGAATGTGTTAGAGACATTGTATTTATATACTATGTCTCCACCACGGTTTATATGGACTCATAGACCGGCCGCCTTCAGTACGGTCACTAAAAACTCAATCCACGACAACTCTTCAGGCAACTCCACGTGTGTTTGCAGGGCCACAATGACTGCCACCGCATCCACCTCGCCCTCCGCCGGCAACTCCGCCGCATCCCACGCGTCCTGCTCCCATCCTTCCACCACAGGCCGTCGCACCATCACGGGCCGCACCTCGGCCGCCTCCGCCTCCACGCGTCGCTCCAGGTCCCCTAGAATCCCCTGCACATCCCCTAATTGTCCTTCTAATGTACTAATGTGTGTGCGTATGTTGTCCATTATTGCTTATACAAGTATCACCACAACATCTTAGGCCTAGCAGCCATTTGTGATACAATTTCAATCCATCTTCTAAACTACGAATACGATAATGGCGTCGTAGGCCAGCTTGTGTGTGTGACATATCTGCGACTGAATGCTTCACATCACCAGGCCGTTCAGGCAAATACTGGCGCTCTACGGTATTACCCCCTGGCAATACTGTTAGGAGGTCGTTGAGACTTGTGCCGACTCCAGTTCCAATATTGAAAACGTGTGCCCCTGGTCTCAGAAGAGTCTTCGGGAAATTATCGCGTCCAGCCATAAATGTAAAATGTGCCACATCACCCACATAAATGAAATCACGGGTTTGTGTGCCGTCGCCAAATAGTGTCACTCGCTCCCCTTTTACGGCCGCGTCCATAAATCGCGAAATCACCCCAGAATATGCTGATGTGGGGTCTTGGCGCGGTCCATATACATTAAAATAACGAAGACCTACTATTACGAGGTCAGGATAGCGGGCAGCATACTCCGCGGCCAAATCCTCACACGCCCCCTTACTGGCCCCATATGGAGATGTATAACGCCGTTCCGCAGTTACAACTTTGACGGATTCGTGCGCGTCACCATAGACGGCCGCGGAAGATGCATACACAATTCGGCGTACGCCCGCATTGACCGCGGCTTCAAATACGGCACGGGTACCGGCGATATTAATATCGTCATTAAGCGCAGGATTTTCTATTGACCCTGGCACACTTACGTAGGCCGCTAAATGAAATACTACATCCACGCCGTTGCACGCACGCCTACAAGCTTCTGGGTCACGTATGTCACCAATACAATATTCAACCCCGTTCTCACATTCCTCTTCTTCCAAATTTACTTGACGACCCGTGGAAAAATTATCTAAAATTCTGACATTGGCCAACGCCCGCCTTAACTGCCCCACTAAATGGGACCCAATAAATCCCGCACCACCCGTGACAAGAACACGTGTATTACTATACATATCTACTTGTACTATCTATGTTCCGCCGGCTCTTATATAGGCGCTAATGCAGTGGCCAATTTGCTAATAGGGGTATGTAATGAGTAAATACACATAAATGGAATGCGCTCGCCCCCCTCCTCCGCGGCCCACGCAACTTTCCAATGAGCAGGTACAAATAGAGCCGCACCAGGACGCAGTTTAACGTCCAAATACTTCAGTTTGCCGACATAGGGTGTATCGCCCACCGTAAATTCGTGTGGGGCCTTGCCTAAATACTGGGTCGGTAAATACTTGTCCTCCTTCGCACTCATAAGTGTCACTATCACTTCGCCTTCTGTGGGAAATATCAAAGTCCACATTGCTTTTAGGGGGTATAGGCCGCGCCCACCGACCCACGCCTGGATTTCCTGTGGGAATAATGCGGGCAAGGTCGTACGTAAAGTACCAGTGTGTGGCAGCCACGTCTCTTCTAGCCAAGGAGCAAGTACAGAGTCCTTACCGTATTGTAATGACATTCGCCGGTGCCACGGCATCTTGGCCGTCGGCGGGGCCGACTGGACCCACGTTGCCAAATCCGTGAAAATTGCCCGTGCGCCAACATCGGTCGCATTCCATACAGGACAGAGTGGCGCAGACCGCACAACAAATGGCGTACCCTCCTCTAATAGTTCTGGTATGCGCTCGCGCTGTGACCATTCAATCTGGTTGAGTTTGTATTCTTGGACTGTTTGCTTATAGAACACAGCGCCAAGAAATATGATTATACAAATAATTAATATACCCGTTAGCATCGCACAGCGCTTCTTACTGTTTGCGCGCCTTCTTGTTCTTTAATGTCTTACGCGCACACGGGCCATTTCGCAGACCATATAACATTCCCTTGAACAGGTCTGGAACAAATTGGCGTCGCCGGATTGCCTCCACCTCTTTTCCTGTGAGGTTTTTCACAGTCTTGCGCCGTTTGCCCGATGGAGAAATGTCAATCACTGTCTTCTTCCCCTTCCCGTTGCGAATTTCAATCACATTCATATGTGCCTGGTGTTTGCCGTTGAGGACGTCGGCGTGCATTTCATTGGACTTGTAGGCGAAGCGGTGTAGCGGCTCGGTATTTTTCGGGAGCATCTACTATTAGGTGGTGTTTGCGTGTTTGTTGTGGCGTCTGCGGGTCGTATCTGTTCCGCGCGTGCGCTTAATGGGCGAAAGCGCGCGCCGCCCGTGCATACGCCGCGTGTGTCCCTTGCTGAAAAACCGCCCTGGCTTCACAGGGGTTGGTACAGGCGCCGGCACCGGTGCGGCAAACAACGCCGCAGCCCGCGCCGCCCAATCCGCCGGCAGCTCGGAATCGTGGGCCAAATACGCCCCATAATAGTTCCACTCGGCCGGCCCTGCCGCGCAAATCTCCGTAAATTCGTCCTCCAGTGCCTCTACAAGCGTCTCTGCGCGCAATAAGTACATACTCTCTAATAGTCCTAGTACGCCACGACCAACCGTCTCATCATATGCATCTTCGCCCCCCGCGCCAAAGCCATATGTTGTCACCGCTGTAATAGGGAGATGGTCCTTACAGTCATATTGAACATTGTCCACCGTAAGAGTCCCATCACGGAAGGTCGCCTCGCCAGAGGCGAGCGCTTCTAATAAAATAAACACCGTATAGACAGTTGTTTGGCGTTTGAAGGCGTCCAACTCATTTGTAGGTGGGGTCTTCAAATATGATACAAATTCATCCACGGACCACTTCATTACTCTGTGGGCCTACTTGTTTGAGGTCGTTACCAACGCGACGATGCCTTACTTGACAAATGTCTTGCCATTGTACTTTGTCAGCTTTGTGGGGTTGTTAAATGGCTTGGACTCGGCGGCCTGGGCCTTCTTATCCTCGGCATCGCGGCACTCATAGGGACCAATTCGGAGGAGTGCCTGGGGCATTGCAAGCTCCTGTACCATACGAGACGTGGGCTGGGTCCGCTCAGGAGCCATCTTCTCACGATTGTACATATCACTGTCCAGGCCAGGTACATAATCGTCGCGCTCAGGGAGCCGTAGAGGGCGGTCTAGACGGCGAAGCTGGGACTCCTTATCAATCGCCTCGCTGTAGCGGTTCGGAGGATAAAACTCGCCGCCCATAGGAAAGACAAGGTCCGCCGGGGTCGCAGGTAGAGCCTCTTCTGGACCGGTTGTGCGGTACTCTAGACAAATCTTCGCATAAGGGCGGAAATCAAGGGGTACGCTCACTTGCTGGTTTGGCACAGTCCGCTTATAAATGTTTGTCGGATTCCAATGTGATGTCAGACACACTGGAGGGAAGAATGGCGACGTTGTGGATGTTTCAAATGGGAACTCTGCCTCCATTGACGAGGCCGCTGCACTGAATTGGCGTCCGAATGACATACTACTATCCTACTTGTACTATTTATGCGACTGGCGCGGGACGCTCAATAGTTGATTCAGCATTTACCACATTGACCGACTCTGTGATTTGTAAAATCCCAGACCATTCACAGTCTCCGTTGTCTATAATGTTTCCTAACTGGTCTATCCATTGGAACCGAATACGGTCAATCTTGGCAATCGGCGGATTCAAGGCCACAGGGTTCTGAATCATAGACTGCGTGTAAGACCCGAAGTTGGCTAGTAGGAGTTTGGCGTAGTACTGCTTCGTTGCACCATTTGTGTCCTGTACAAGCGCCAGGTCCTCGGGACCTGACGTATCCACACGATTCAACGAATATTCGTCATTTAGACGCAAGTAGATGTAGTCGTCCAAGATTTTGTAGAAACTCTCTGCATTATAGTACGTCCCTTGGCCCACAATAGGTGTCGTTCCTTCGGGGGTCGCCGGCGTGTTGTTGCTCATATCGGCCTTGGGGAATCCAAGATTGTACCCGAGGCCCCAGAACTGGTCGGCATTAGACAATGTCGTATAGACGGATGATTTGAACAACAGGTCAAACCGAATAGAGTCCGTGAATTTCGCGCGCTCAAAGTAATCAGGCGGCATAATAGGTCCATAGTATTGCTGTAAATATCCAGCTAACTTACTAGTCAGTGTAGATTGAATGCTGCTGTACGTTATAAGCGTTGAATTGTAGCTTGTGTAATAGGCCCTGAGAGTACTGTGGAATGATGCAAATCCAGTAAAGGTAAGTGTAGGATTTACGAAAATATTCATTGCGACCGTATTTGTGCTGAAATACGAATCAAAGGCGGACGTAGATGCCACGTACTCTGGGTTGTAGTTGCTTACATTCCCAGTATTTATTGCCGTGATTTCCGAGAATAAATCATTTGCCGAAATAAATCCATAATCGTAGCGATTTGTGAGCGAAAAGCGGACGACGGTTTGGAAATCTTCAGTCGGCGAATACCCTCTAACAGCCAAGTAGTAGTATGAATTAGAGCCAGTAATAGACCCAGAGGGCTTCAATGTAATGTTGTAAATATAAGAGTTAAATCCGTACCCCTGGAACTCCGTGTCAGCCTTGTAATAGTTGGACTCCTGACCCCACTTGTAGAGTGTAGTGGCGGCGCTCACTGTGCTCATATCAGACATTAGACTGTCGTAATTTGAGTAGAAGAACATATTTGTGTGGCCGTACTCGGGATAATTTGCAGGCGTTGTGTAGAAATCCCCGTAGTTGCTGAAGAAATTTGTGTCAATCGTATTTGTGATGTCATTGTAAGTATTTGCACGCTTGGTGAGTGTGATTTTCATCGTGGGGTAGAAGATTTGCCACGCGGATTTCAGGGCGTAGCCGAGGTCGCCCGCCACACGTGTATTTCCGTAAATGAGCCACGGGTCCTGGGCGAAATACGTATCTGCCGTGACCTTAATCCAGTAAGAGTCATCATCAGCAATTGTCCAAGTTACATTTGCAAATCCATTTGTAGGATTGTAGAACGTAGGTGCCTTTGCTTCCAATAAGACGTCTAAATTACTTCCTACAGGCGATATTGCAGGGTCCTTATACACACCAAGCCAACGGTCAGTAAAGTTAGATGTCATTAACTGACAATTTGTGAATGAATCTGAGCGAATACTAAATGCGTTGCTGCCATAATTGGACGGTAAAATCAAATTACTTAAATTCAGTTGGCCCAAATTCATTCCCACGCCGGCCGCAAATCCTGCGCCTGAAACTGTGAAATTACCCTCTAAAATCTTCGTGCTGCTACTTGGGGCATACTTGAGGAGTGTGTGGTGCTGAGGCTCGCTGCCGTTTGCAGTCACGTCCAGGAAATCCGCTGAACTCACGAAAAATCCTCCATACAAACTCGTCCCCGCGCTCATATTGTGAATTAATACACCACGCATACTAGACGTGCTTGCCGCCAAATCCGTGTAATAGAAGTTGCTAGTTGTGGTTATACCGAACTGCACACTACTAATGTTCAAGTAGTCGGTGTAGGTCGCAGTGCTGATGTATGGCTTAAATGACGTGAGGAGAGGCCCTAACGTAAAGTTGTCGTTGCTGAGCGCCCCCGAAACAGGATACACTTTCATAGTCTGGTTCGCCGTGCTGACAGTTAGGATGTATGGGGTGTTACTCGTGGAGGCCCACTGGACAACCTGCTCGCCGGCGGGTGCTAGCCCTGCAAAATCAAAGGAATTCACCCACACCGTATCGCGCCCATCTTGTCCCGCATTTCGCACCATATACGCGTCCCCACCCGTTACGTAACGTGGAGTACTTACAAACTCGTAATAGTCGCTTGCGGGACTCTCAAAGTTTAGCACAGGGGGCGCAAAGAGTAAGTAGCGGTCCGCACCATACCTGTAATTGCCCGATTTGAGGATAAGCCGTGTGTCGGCCACCATACCGTGCCAAGGATTGTAGTACTTCATACCATTGGCCTGGTCCAAGATGTCCAAGTTCTCCTGATAATGCACGAGTTGGCCATTGATAGGCAGCGATTGCTCGTATTTGGATGAGTACAAGTTATACACGTAATTGGACAATGTAGCCACACTGGTACTTGGTACAACTGCCTGACGTGGGCCGGCATCGGTGGGAATATTAGACCCTAGATACGTCGTGCTCACAAATGGCACCGAATTGTCAGGATAAGGCACTGTAGAGCCGGTTGGCATAAAGAATGTTGTCAGTGTCCCGTCGGCCTTGAATGGAAGAACTGAATAGTACGACTCTTCCTTCATAATGATTGTACAAGGAAGCTGGGTGTAACCCGAGAGGCCCGCTGCCGCCTTGTCGTGGCGCCTGTATGCATTTGGGAACGACTGCCACGGGAGCCGCACATACTCATAATAGGACCCCAGGCTCGGGTCAAATCCGTCATTTAGCGCGGCCTGTGTGAAACTAGAATAGACGGCCGTGCGTGATGAACTCATAATTGCAATGGCATCGCACAGACAGACCGCCGACTTATCAATGTCTTTGACCGACAGCGTATCAAAGATTCCCACATACGCAATGTCGGCGTTCGGCGAACCCTCACCTGCATAAGCCGACTTGAACATAAACCGCTCACAATCCCACGCACCATTTGTCGGCAGGAACGAGAAGCCACTCACACCATACCCTAATTGTAACGTGGAGAGACCCCCATAGTTGGAATTGGCCGCGTATGTGTAGCCGCCGACATTTAGCGTGGACTGGTTGTAAGGCACGCGCGTACTGAGTGAGCTGATTCCCGTAAGCGTAGAAACGGCCCCATCAAACGCCTGTGGAGCAATATAGGTATCATCGTACCAATTCACAATCTTGTATTCACGCTTTGTAACAGTAGAAAACTGCGGTGTGTAAGGTAAGTTTCCATTGGAGCTCTGGAGTGAGTTGGATGACCCCGTGTAAAAGTACTGCTGTGCGCTCACATTGTAAGGACTATTAGAGATGAGCTGGTACCCGTTCAGTGGGTCCTTACGATACTGTGCATAAGGCGCGTTGCTCAACTGGCTATCCACCCACCCCTTATAGTCCGTGAAATCGGTACTCACGTTATTATCATCGTAGCCGACCACAGGAGCCGCAGATGGATACAAGACGTTGAAGCCTTGGAATGTGGGGTCACGCAACATAAGTGACGACATCGCGTTCAAGTGCGTCCAAGCAGGGTCGTTGGTCTTGTTGAAGTTGATGTTTTGTGGGTTTGCCGCCAGGTTTGCAACAGGGTCCAGGAACGCAGGATTGTTGAGCGATGTCACAGGAATCGCAGGGTTTTCCAACGGAATTACGACTGGTGCATTTCCCGTGTAGGCCGTGAAGAAGAACGGAATATCACCGAAGGATGTAGTTGGTACCCTAACTGTCACATAATAGGTGTTTCCTGTTATAACATCATATGTCACACCACCCGTATTTGTACTGATTCCTAACGTTGAGAAGGCACTATAATTATACATTTGCTCTGTCCCATTGGCCGAGTCCGAGTAGAAACCAGCATCGTCTTGGTAGAGTGACACATTTACAGGAGTCGTAAATGTGGAGAGTGTGCTCGCCCAGATACCAATGTTCATAGGATACTTGTAGGTGATGGCCGAGGGTGACACGACGTTGGGTGGGGGTGCAGTGAATTTGTAGTAGTAGGTGTTATTGGAGGACTTGAGTAAATAGGTAGTGGAGAAATACTGACTCACACTACTTTGCTGACCTAGACCAAATGGTACTGTACCAAGGTCCTGGATGACCTGCCCAGCATTACTAAATGGCGACGGCGACCACGTGTAGTCTTTGTTGAAGAGTGTAGGGAGGTTGTTACCAAAGGCATACATATACTCAGGATAGCGGTAGAAGAATGGCCTATGGATGGTCTCTACTTGCAGCGTCTGGCGTACATCTGAGCGGAAACGGAACAGCGAATACTGGCCGGCTGAAATGTGAGTTACCACATTGAGTGACTGCTTCTTGGGGTTCGTATATAAGATACTACTAGCGTTCGTCATTGGAGTTGTCTCCAGGAAATTGGACAGCGAGTACTCGTAGGGGACACCACGGTCCGACTGATTGAGCGTACTGAAGTCAAATGTAGGGGACGTGCTAATGTAGTTAGACCACGTTGTTATGAGCGATGATGGAGCCGTGTTGAAATCTGGGAGGTCTTGAATGAGCCCTGCACCGCGTGCCTGGATGTAAGGAAGCGTGTAAGTATTATACACTCCACTTACGTTGGACCCGTTTTGCAAGTACATCAGCGTGGATGGATTCACAAGTTGGTCCAGCGTGTAAGACCCGTAATTCACACCATAATAGTTCGCCAAACCAACTTGATAATAGTTCAACAGGGAATTCACAAGGAGTGACTCAGATTGAATGAGATTGCTCAGATTTTGGTACTGCCCCAGGGTAATTCCATAATCGTAGGTAAGAGTATTACTTAAAATAATATTGGACTGTGCTGCAATATCAGCGACAATTGATGGATTTAAATTGGATGAATTTACAAACACCTTATTTGTCATTGTGTCCAACCCCCACACATATTTGTTAATTAGGTGATTGTAAAAGGTGTGTGCAATTCGGTACGTATCAAGGGCGGCCAAATTCTGGTTAATTAGCGCCAAAATCACAGGGTCGTCCAGGCCACCATAATTATACACCACGCGGTCATATATTTGGTGGTCTGCATAGCCAGGTACCGAAATATTTAGCGTGGCCAAATCTGCCGGCTCCAAAAAAGCCTCCTTCAATACAGGGTAATAGTACGCCACCAACATCTGATTCAGCGTATAGCTCGTCAAGCCACCATAACGGCTGGGGAAATACCGCGTAATAATATATAGTGCCGTCGGATTGGGAATATATTTATTCAACGCCGAGTCATAATAGTAATCCCCTGGCTTGTTGAAGTTGTACGCAAAATCTCCTGTTGTGGAAAAGAGAGGCACGAAATCCGCAAATCCGTTGGGATAGTAATAGAACGTCGGCGTTGTGTTCATTTGAATCATCAGCTCGTTAAGAAGCCCATTGATGTCATACGAACCTTCGCGGATTTGCACGCGATTAATCAGGTCTGTGCCGGCAGCGTTGCGACGACCCTCTTCGGCCACGTCAAACCACGTGTTGTATTTGCTATTACGGAAATAGAAGAAGGCACTGAGTAGCTTGATTTGCGTGAATTGGAACGTGGTGACGTTGCGGTAAATCTTCGGTAAATACAGCGTGAAATTCGTCGGCTGGGGAAATGTCGTGTGGTCACGGTCCCCACTGTTGATGGAAATCAAGCTCGTCTGGGACGTGTTCATCGTCTTAAATGTCGTGAGCTGATTGGACTGGTCTAGAGAACCCGAAGTAGTCACATCGGCATAGGATATTTCAGGATTATCTACAGACGACGGCATTGTGTTCGCGAGTACCATAGGGGCCTTTGCTAGCGTCAGCGGCTCAGGAAGCAAGTCCTGGAATCCCTCTTCCTCCTCGTCGCTCGTCGTGTCGTCCGTCTCATATGCCTCACTATCCTCATAAGAGTCCTCCGTATCTGTAGTGTCATCGTCTTCGTCCTCCCATTCCTGTAGTCTTCCAGAGACGGGTTGTGCTATGAGTGGTCTTCTATATTGAGTTCCAGGCGTAGCGGCCACAAGGCCTATCGGCGGCTTATAGGGTGCATATCCCCGTTCCATTTCTAACTCATAGTATCCCAATTTTAGGCGCTATTATACCTGCGATTGGTGCATATTATGCAGAATCAGAATTAATGGAAATTACGAGGCTGTACATATGGTAGCCGAAGACCGCAAAGCCCGTCATCGCCATCATCTCGTAGGCCGCCCGCGGCGTGTCGCGCTGCTTCGCGCCAATATACAACAAGAGCGGGGCTATCAGGAGCGCGTGAATCATATTGACCCACGCATATGGAGAATTTGTGCGAAGCCGGGCAACAGCCTTAAAGCCGTGGTACAGAAGAAGCATCAGACCGAGCCCTAATAGCACATAATAGACGAACTGCGGGAGGGCAGAGCGCTGGAACGCTACATAAAAGAAGAAGGGGGCAATTAGGAGGATGTGGAATAGGCTAAGTACGACGTGAGGATTCATTGCGGGCGCGGACTCTATTTGCTTCGCGGATTTCTTCTTGCACCCCTAGACATACTGCAAACGCGAGCCCGACGGCAAATACCCACTCTATATACACGATTGGTGTAAGAGGGCCAAGAGGAATGCCTGCGGTGAGTGCAAATATATGTATATTTCGGGCCCGGACCTGGGTCGGCGGCCAACAAAACACCCCTAATAGTAAAGGCAGATGGACGAGCGCAGCGGGAATTCCAAACGGAAAACTCGGAAACAGTCCGTAGTCGCGGGTGGTTACACCCGTAAAATTCGTGGAGGCGGGCTGGAGGAATTCCGGGACCCCGCAATACTCAAAATCCGGACCACAGATGATATGGTTGAGATTCTTCGGCGGCGCGGACATGGGGCTAGCTTCTTTAAGAAGGGGCGCGAGGTTTATGTGTGGAACAAAATGGAGAAGAACTACCATTATACGCTGACCGAGCCGGCGGGGCGTAATTTTGCCGCAGGATTTCGTCCAGCCTTGTCGCCGGCCGCAATCTTGGCCGCGGGGGCCTTTGAGGGAAAGTATTTGAACGACTGTGTGCTAGAATTTCCACGTGAATGGTTCTTGGCGGCAATTCGGCGGGACCGGCTGCGTCCTGGTGAGGCCGACGTGAAGGTCAATAAGTTCGGCGTAGATTCGCGCCAGCCACTGTCGGTTTGGCGGCGCAACGGGTGGCTCCCTGGTGCTAGCCGCAAATCGGGCGCACAACATCCTGCGCTTTCGGACCCCAAGGCGAACCCTGATGAGCGTGGCTGGTTCCAGTGGTATTGTAGGTACTGGATGGGTCGTCGCTTGCCCGAGATAGATGAAATCCAAATAAAAAGATGGAAGGCGTTCAGCCGTCACGCTGGGCAGATTCGCGCAAACTGCAAACCCCGTGACTCTACTTGTCGTCCCCGCCAGCGCCAGGGGCTTCTGCAGTGGGCTTACAGCGCGAATATTTAGACAGACCCCCCACCCCCAAACCGTGCCACACGCGCCGCTGCCATTGCTCGCCGCTCTGCCTCCGTTGGCACACGGGGTTTTGCCGCCTCAGCTGCCGCCGCTGCCATCGCAGCCGCTTCCGCCTCCAATGCAGCCCGAACGCGCGCAGCCTCCTCCTCCGCGGCCACCCTAATAGCCTCCTCAATCGCCTCGCGTTCAGCCTCATCCCCGCACATCCGCGTGTGCATTGACATCAGCACATCATACACCTTATATTCAATGAAACTATATACGTGTGAAATCAAGTATGTAGCTTCCTTGTAGTCATTGGACTCCTCCAGACCATCCGCATCCGCCCCCTCAAACCGTCCCCTCAGCCGCCCTTGTAGCTCCCTTACCTCGGCCAGCTCCGTATCCCCTAATTGTCCTGAAGCCAGAACATCATCCAGGCCCATAATAGCTAACAGTAAGAGTCGCATAGCAGGAGCCCCATCTAGCCCACTCATATGCATCATACCGTCTTCCAGTGTATCTTCTGTGGCCACCGCCGAGCTCGCCATGCGAGCCGCTTGTAGTTCCTCTTCTTCGCGTTGCTGCATTAGCAAACGATTGGCTTGGATTGCACGCGCAGAATTGCGGTTCATATTGTTGGGTATCTTCAACACACCCTAATAGTCCTTATCAAATTTACGCAGAGCCACCCTCAAGGCGTGCAAGTAAGGTGGTGTAGATGAAGTGGGCCAGGGCGAACAGCGTACCTCCCCAGAGAGTGTCCATAATGGCAAACTGCACAGAGTAGTTCTTGAGGGTCGCGAGGTTGGTGAAATCATAGACCGCGTATGTGGCCATACCAAGACCAAATGCAGTCGTTGCGGAATCCACATAGGGCCGGGTCAGGAGGTAGGCGAGGACTAAATACACAATTGCCGCAGCCAAATAATTAAATTTCATCGGAGAACCCTGGATGCGCTCAAACATTGCCTTCGCAAAGGTGGATGAAAATGATAAATACAGGAAATCAACTGCCAGCAAAATCACAGTGGCCATCAACAGGCGAGTTACGGTGTTCATTCTGCTGGTTGCTCAGAAAATACACCCGCCCCCAAATGAAATACAAGGGCCAGCACAATAAATACTCCTGTATATACCAGCGAACGCCCAGCCCTAGCTCGCCCACTATACACAATATCAAGCATTGTAAATACTAACGCTACAATTAGGAGTCCGCGGATAAAACTGTCCATATATGTATAATAGAAAAAACGACTAAGCATAATATGCACCAGCCTTAAAAGGAAATGCAGGTATGTCGGTCGGTGGCGTATTTGTCATATAAATGTCAGTTTGTAAGCGGCGCACATAATGGTCGCCTACAAATGCATCTATTTCTGTGGCCGCTAATGGCCCCACCAAAAAAGTCGGTCCGCACCGCGAAAGTGCATATATGTACTTGTATGTGCGCATATACTTCTCAAGTGCGGCCCGTGTTGTGGCCGTCGCTTCGGCCAATGTTCCTAGCCAATGTGCGGTATATTCAAATACAATGTGGCGCACACAACCTGCCTCAATAAGACCACGTGCAGACTTCAATACATCTAAGTCGTGCCCTTCCGTGTCAATCTTCATAAAATAAATCTGCCGCCCAGCTTCAATCACGGCGTCAAGTGGCTTTGCAAATACGCGCTCGGCCCGCTGGTCCCCTGATGCCCCGCGCGAATGCGAACACGGTCCATTAAATACAAAATCAAGCGTCGTCTCCTGGCTGCTAATTGCAATAGGAAATACATACACACCTTTCTTGCCATCTGCCGCAAGCCCCGCTACAAGTTCCTTGTAGCTCTGTGGGTTCGGCTCAAATGCATACACAACAGGATTCTGGGGATTTGCCGTAACAATTAGCCGACTAAACCACCCCTTGTCTGCACCGACATCCACACAAATACTATTAGGGTGTGGATTGTCTGCCTTTAGTTGTGACATCAAAATATGGAAAATCGCGAGGTCTCCATCGTTTGCCCCTATTATTCCATCCACTGCAACCCCAATAGGATATTCTGAACTAGGATGTGCGATGTATTGCATATGGTTGATAACATATATGAGACGTCTAAACCCTGTTTTCCAGTTGTCAGACAGACATATGGCCGACGTTGTAAAACTGGAAAATTTTGATACACCCCTAACTGGCACGCACACGGTTTTTTATATTGAAGGAGGGCCATTTGCACACCCAATTCTTCCAAGAATGTTGGACACACTTATTCACGGGGAGCCGTACAATCGTCACGTTCTTATTACGTCCCCTTCTAGTCGTTGCTCGTCCGTCTTTCGGTGCAATTGGGACGTCGTGTTTCAACCTGCCGACCAAAAAGAATGGACTCTTATCCTGACCTACTGTTCGTATGCCCCGCGCCCCCTATTTGTCCATATTGATGATACTGCTCATCCACCCGATGCGTTCTTCCAGCGGCTCCCAGCTGGAACGACTGTTACAGAGGTGCGGCGTCTAGAGACGGTGCCTGATGCACCTACCGCCCCTATTCGGGCCGATGCCATTTTCTATCCGCCCGTACAAGATCTCACAACTGCCGATGCCGCGGCAATTATCAGGTCATTAAATGTACAAGTAGGGTCACGTGATGCAGAAGGAAAAAAGGCTTACTTGCGTGAGCTACGTGTGGCCCGTGCTGGCCTTGCTTGGACACGCGTACGCGAGCCGACAAGCCAAGGTGCAACCTACTGGTACGACCCCGCAGATGGACCCACGCACGTCGTCAAGCCCAGCCACTCGTCTATCGCGCATCACCTACGTGTCCTTGCTGACCAAGTCAGCCATAAGTATTAGGGCCTGTCCCCATTACTCCAGCTTAATATTCACGTGGAACTCGCGTGCAACCTTACGAAGAACTTCAGGAGAAGGTAGTACAGTACCCGCCTCCAGTCCCTTGAAGGTATGCTTGGGAAGCGTCGCCGCTGCGTCCGCCTGCTCCTGTGAGAGCTTCCGCCCTAGACGCGCCTGAACAAGCGCCTGGCGACTCTCCGCAGATACCCGCTTAAGCTTCAGTACGCCCTCCTCCGCCGCCCGCTCAATATTCGCTGCACGTGCAGATGCACTCACCGCCGCCTTCGTCTCCGCCTTCACACGCCCCGCACGATCCGCCTGGGCGGCTAGACCGGTCGGCTTGGCAGGCCCACGACGGCGCAGTACAACAGGTGTCCAATCTTGGTCGTCCATTGTGATTATATACAAGTAGTAGTCTAGTAGTCGTATATAGTCTTTACATAGCTGTCAATTTTTTAACCGCGCTTGCTGAAGAGAGAGAAACGCCCCTTCTTGGCCGTGTAGCCAAGTGCGCGCAGACGCTTGAGGGCCTTGAGGCCCGCCGCGTGCTTCTTCTTGCTGACGATACGTCCGGACTTCGTCTTCATAAGCTCCTTACGAGTGAGACCACCCGCCGTCTTGAGTGCGCTGCCGTGGAAAACCTGGGCCTTCGTGCCAACCTTACGTGTCTTTGCCATTTCTATATAATACGCGCAGATTTTGTTCTCGGCGCACCTAGTAGAAATATGCAGTTTGGTTGGAACACCTACACACTCCTAATAGTCGGAATCCTTGTGGTGGCAGTGGTTACCCTTGCCTGCCGTAGGGCGTTGATGCCAAATGTCCATACAAGTCCCGATGCAATGTCACATCCTGAAGAGCATATGTTTGAGCTCGGCTCTCCTATTGACCCACCCTATATGGGCCCGCACAAGGGGAACTTCACTTGGATTATGCACTCCTATGCATCAACCGTAAAGGCCGGTGCTGAACTGATGGCACACGAAATCAGCAAATACCTTCAGCGGAATGGCTGGACTGTCAATGTTCTTCTCTATGATTGCCCCAGCGACGAGTATGATGGCGTGCCCCTAATTCGTATGCCCTACCAGCAGCCCCTGGATGAGCGCTGTAAGGAGATTATGAGCAAGACCGATGTGATTGGTTGCCAGAATCTACAGGCCGACGAGGGCATTAAGATTGCCGAGGACTTCGGTCTCCCTATTTGCTTCTTCTTGCACCTGGACATTGAGAAGATTGATGTGCTCCAGCAGCGCTGGAGCGCCCCTGTGTTTGTCGTGTATAATGCAATGACACAGCACGAGATTGTCCCCACGATTCACCCTTGGACCGTTGTGCGCCCCCACATTGATTACAAGAAGTTTGAAGGGCTCAATACTGGAAAGGGCGAGCACATTACGCTCCTTAACTGTATTCCCAATAAGGGCGGTCACACAATCAAGGCGCTGGCCGAAATGATGCCCGACCACAAGTTTATTGGTGTCCGTGGCGGCTACGGCCCGCAGGTCATTGATGGCCAGACGGATAATATCACCTACTACGCCCATACCGACAACCCCCTTCCCTTCTACGAGAACTCGCGTGTGATTATTATGCCGAGTAAGTCCGAGAGCTGGGGCCGCGTGGCCCTGGAGGCAATGGCCGCTGGTATCCCTGTAATTGTCGGCGATACACCTGGCCTCCGTGAATGCACCAATAGTGCCGCGCCAATCTGTATGCAGGAGGACGTCGGCTGCTGGGAGCGTGAGATTCGCCGCCTCTATCCTGACGGACCTGAGCGCACGGCTGCTATCCAAGACGGTTACAGACGCATTGCAGAGCTGAAGGCCGCCAAGGACTACGAGAACTTTGAGAAGTTCCTCTTGGAGACCGCCATTCCTGCTAAAAAGACGCGCGGGACTGATACTGAATAAGCTCGGCTAATGCGTGCTGAATAAGCGTCTGGTTACGTATGAAACTTTCATGATAATGAATGTCATCATATGTTTTCACAAAATCTGTATCACCGCGTTCTAAGTGTGCTATATAGTCATTCACTTCCAGGCGTCTTAGTGGGCGCTCTAGTACAGTTAGACGAGGGTAATTTTCCGCGTGTGCATACAATATAAGTTGGTCCGCAAACCATCTATTATTGCTCTTTACATTATACTCGGGTGGGTAAAATGCAACTAACATCGCACACACATCTTGAACCGAGTGTATATTAAACATTGTAGCCCACGCGCGTGAATTCGCTGCATTATAACACATATATAGCTGGTTTTTATCACGTGTTCTGTAATACACAAAATCTTCGGGCCCAAACTTGTCTAGTCCTTCAATATAATACCGCGGACTAGCAGGTAACATATCCATATCTGTTATCATAACGCACTCGTCCTCTGGCATACATAATAGTGAAGGCATAAACAGGCGTATAACTTGTGCCACGTAGGCGCTGTGAAGTTGTGGAGTGTGTGGCCACATTATAATATGTGATTTAAATGGTACTAACTCGGCCGGCAATTCCGCGCCCACATAGACGGCCACGAATTTTATCCCAAAATACCCCCAAAACTGGATTTGGCTAGGAATGAATTTATAATAGTGGGGATTATCATTTGTCGCCCCTAGGACTATAGATAATTTCATACTAGAATTTAGTTCTCCAATTCTGTTTAGACGGCAGGACACCCCAAGAAAATTTGAAATTTCCCGCCACACTACCCTAATAGTACCCGCATCAAGCCCACCAACTACAAGCCAAAATGGTCTATAAACCAAATATCAACCTTCTTCTTGACGGTGCCCAGTATGGTCGCATCTCTGCCATTCACAAAGCATACATAGTCGGTACAGATATGAATAGCTGTGACACTAGTGGTCTCACAGCTCTTCATCTTGCTGCAATCTACCAGACCGATGCAGTTGCACAGACCCTCCTGAATCTCGGTGCCAGCCATTCGGTCACCACAAAGGTCAAACAGACACCCCTCTACTACGCTGCCCGCTATGATAACCCTGATGTTCTTCATACTCTCTTGGATGCCGGCGCCGACATTAACACCCAGGATGAGATTGGAAACACGCCGCTCCACGTGGCAGTCTATATGGGCAACACTGCGACCGTTCAGGAGTTACTATTACGGGGTGCGAGCAAACTCTTGGAAAACAGGGACGGTCATACACCTGAGGATTTCGCAACCAGCCGTGGATTTGCCGACATTACCCCATTCGTCGCCCTAACTGCCGAAGAAAAGACACGGCGCGTCAAGTGGGTTGTTCCTACCGCGCCCGCTGCCGCGCCTGCGCCTGCACCTGATCCCAAGAAGCGTCACAAAGGCCCACAGTGGCGCAAGCCGGCCCCAGACCAGCCTCCTACGAACCCTGACCCGCTTACCAAGGCCGAGTGTGAATTCCTAGAGTCGTTGCCAATTTACTTCATCAACCTCCCCCAGGCCCCAACTGAATGCGTGGAGTCCGTCCCGCCTGAATAGCCCTAACTGCATCCACCATCACCCGTGTATCATAGACGCCGGCAAAATGTACCACAAAATCACCTTGTTCCCACAGAGCCGTCCCAGGCCGACCATTTACATACGCATTAAACGCACGCGTGTCGCGCACAAACAAAATCCGAGACTTATATTCTGAGTGGGCCTCGTACAAGTCTATAATAGCCTTATTTTCATACCAAATGTGGTAAATATCCTGCGTGTGAGACCATACCTTCTTGAAAAACTCCACAACCCAATCCGATGGTCGCAGCAACATATTGCCCGAATTTACATTTCCCCAACTATCTACATTCAGAGTCATTTCTGCCCAGTCAGGCATCCCAATCCGCTCTAATAGTACAGTTAGGGGTTGCTCAGGATTTGATATATAGACGTCGGCGTCACTCAGCCAAATGTAATCATAGTTCCCTTCTTCACGCCGAATGAAGTCCAGTAGAAACAGTACCTTTGACCACGCAATAGGTCGTTCGCGGTCCCAGTGCTCTGCACCACCTTGGACATATGTGTAACCGTGGCGCTTTGCATAGGCCCGCTTGGACGCAAGGAGCGGCTCCAGGTCGCGGCAGAAATCGCCGCCGATTGCGAGGGTTAAGATTGCGAAACGGGGGGATGTGCGTGGCTCCATATTATTTCTCTAGTAGAGCGTCTATCTTAGACCACCGTACCTATCTAAACTACCCTCGCCACATCCCTAATAGTAGTATGCCAACAATTCACGAGTGTCACAATTATGTGCGCATTACAGGACCGATGACGGCAATTGAGACGATTTGTGCCGCACAGTTGGAGCCCTCTCGCCTGTTTCCTCCAACTGCGACTGATTTGATTGACCGCGCCGGCTGGGCCAAGTCCGAGTTTGGTACGGCCTGGGTTGTCAATGAAGAAAACAATGGCCCTCCTCATATTCACGCCATCAGCAATGGTGGACTTGGTATTTCATCGCGATTTATGTCACACGAAGACCCACCCATTGCATTTTACAAGAAGCTCCACGCTGCCTATCCAGAACTGTGTATTTATTATGAATATGAGGCATCCCACGCACAGTCAGTAGGATATGGCGAGATTTCTAGTACCACCTCCTATGCCTCAACGCACCATTATACAACAGAGCAGCAGCTCGCCGCCATTGCACGCGCCTACCACTGGCGCCTTCCTATGTACCATCCGAGCGCATAAGGGCGGTCAGAAAAATTTGAAGCCGCCCTCGCCACGTACCCTAATAGTACCGACAATCGTTCTGCAATGTCAGCTCTCACTATCCCTTCCAAGCCCACGACTGCTTCGTTAAATAAGTCTAGCCGCAAGTACCAAACCAATTCCAATGGCGAATATGTGTGCCCCCATTGTATTTACACTGCAAACCATATGAGCACTATGCATTATCACTTGAAGAAGCATTCTGGTGTAACCGATTACATTTGTACAACTTGTAATAAACAATTTCTACAAAAGCAAACACTAGAACTCCATATTCACGCTCGCCACCCCGAACAAGTTCAACCAAAGACGATCAAACTCCGAGACTTGCGAGCCGCCAAAGCCGCCGGCCAAGCATTGACCCTTCCCGCTGCCCCAACGTCACCCATCAAACTGCATACGTGCCCAGTGAAAGGATGCGACTTCTCCTCGCTCTCTAAGGGCAACTGTCGCATTCACTGTATGCGAATCCATTATGGAGATTACTCCAATGAACACATTGTTCGCGGCGAAGGAGGCACTTGTAGCTGTGCGCTGTGCGACGAAGAATTCAAGAGTCTGACGCACGCATACTACCATATGGCATCGTGCCTCACCGAATGCCAAATCTTGCCGACCGAAGATACGACCTTTATATCTACACACGTCCTCTAATAGTCATAGTATATACTATTCTAATAATACATATAACTACAGTTTTTTTCTGGTTTAAATCCTGCCGGCGCACTAGTAGAAGAGTATGGCGTATTATCAAACACAACCACTAGTTCCAAATGCGTTCTATGTGGATATTATAGGTGGCTCCGCTACGCAAAACAGTGCATCTGGTGCATCCGCCCTAACCGCATTAACAGATAGCCTTAGTAATGTACAGGCTGTAATTAATCCAACAACACAAACTGCAGCAATTACATACCTAACTGCATTTTCTCCAGACTCTGGGCTGACGTTGCAGAATAATATGACACTACCCCTAAATGTACAATTAGCAGTGGCACAGCCGAACTACGGGGGAGGTGCTGGTTTTTTATCCCTTTTGGGTGCGCAGTCTTTCCTCGGTATAAATGGCGGCACTGGGGCCATTCAAGCTGGGTTTGCTGGAACCCCACAAATGACGATGAGCACAGGAGCTACACATTATGTGAGCACAAATGGCGTCCATCATAGACTTACTGTAGAAGGGGCTGTGTATGCGTCGTCGTATCATACACTATGCCCTTATAGGCTCTTTGTGGGAACGGATAAACAGGTGATGCATATTACAGAAGGTGGCGATGTAGGAATTGGAACGACTGCGCCGGCGGCTCAACTTCACGTAGTGGGCAATGTGCAAAATACGGGAAATTGGTGGTGCGGTGGAACGATTGAGGTTGTCCGCGATATTGTGATTCGTGGGAACTTAATTGTAGATGGGGACATTGAAGTCCGTGGGTCTATTAAACAACAACAGGGGAAATAAACATTGTAAATAGAGTGGGAGTACTTAGGACTTTGATACCAGTTGCTAAGTAATCCTGAGCGAAATAGCGGATTGAAATGTTGTCACCAATGCGTGCCTTTTCAGAATCTACACCAGTACTGTAAGAGTATGCATTCATATTTGTTGTGACATATCTACCTTCTGTAAAATGTTCAGACCCTTTCATATAACGCGCACCAGACGCCTGTGTGAAATTTTCATACGTAGCGTACCAGCGAATAGGGGCTCCTGTTGTACCTGTACTGAAAGACATACTGAGTCCACCACGGAATGCCATATAGAAGGGTATAATGGACTGGTAGTTCCAGTCGTTGGAAGTAAGTGTGAAGTTTTGGGCTGCTATTAGAGTGCCGGCTGCTGTAGTACCTAATGTTGCACCCGCAGTAGTAATGAGCTGATATGTACCAGGCATCCACGCATTTACAGTAGGGATATTAATGGAATCAAACATAACAGCAGTTGTACTTGCTACAAGCGTATCCGTTGAACCAGACGCGGTGTATTTTGCACGCACAAGACTGTTAGACGACCCTGATTCTACAAACCGATAAGACCCTCCTGCTGTGCGGAAGCCCATATAAGTACCCGCTGTAGTAAGATTGCCTACAACATTGAACTGCCGATTGGTATGGAATATGTTAAGAGCATCTCCACCATTGACATACAAGTATGTACCACGGGGGTCAGCTTGTGCACCAAATGCATTCACTGTACTGTTGTTTGCAATTACTAATTCAACTGCTGTTGCGCTCGCCGAACCCGTACCATTATTTGTAAGTGTAACCTGTGGGTTTGTTGGACGCCGAACAAAGAATGCACCTGTACTTACAATTGTAGTATTGAAAAATGTGGTAGTCCCTTGAATAACTGCATTACCAGTAGTATTAAGTGTAGCAGTTGATATTACATTGCCAGTTAGTGTTGAATATGTTAGTGTTGAGAATGCACCTGACCCATAAGATGTGAATGATGATACCGTTAGTGATGAGTATGATCCAATAGGAGCTGTAAAGGTTGTAGCATTGGCTGTACCATTGACTGTTAGGGTGGATGTAACGAGCGATGAATGTAGGCCAACGAGGGATGTGAAATTCGTTGCTGTGGCTGTTCCATTGACTGTTAGGGTTGATGTGATGAGCGATGAGTATAACCCAATAGGAGCCGTAAAGGTTGTAGCATTTGCTGTTCCATTAACGGTTAGCGTGGATGCTATTAACGATGAGTATAAACCAATAGGGGCTGCAAAGGTTGTAGCATTTGCTGTACCATTGACTGTTAGAGTGGATGTTATGAACGATGATGTTATGAGTGATGAGTATAAACCAATAGGGGCTGCAAAGGTTGTAGCAATTGCTGTTCCATTAACGGTTAGGGTGGATGCTATTAGCGATGAGTATAATCCAATAGGGGCCGTAAAGGTTGTAGCATTGGCTGTTCCATTAACGGTTAGGGTGGATGCTATTAACGATGAGTATAACCCAATAGGAGCTGTAAAGGTTGTCGCATTAGCTGTACCATTGACTGTTAGTGTAGATGCTATGAGCGATGAGTATAACCCAATAGGAGCTGTAAAGGTTGTAGCGTTGGCTGTACCATTGATTGTTAGGGTGGATGTTATGAATGATGATGTTATTAGTGATGAGTATAATCCAATAGGGGCTGCAAAGGTTGTAGCAATTGCTGTTCCATTAACGGTTAGGGTGGATGTAACGAGCGATGAATGTAGGCCAACGAGGGATGTGAAATTCGTTGCTGTGGCTGTTCCATTGACTGTTAGGGTGGATGTGATGAGCGATGAATGTAGGCCAACGAGGGATGTGAAATTCGTTGCTGTGGCTGTACCATTGACTGTTAGGGTAGAAGCTGTCACAGATGAGAAAATACCCGTTGGTGCAGTAATAGATGTTGCATATGTGGGACCACTTACATATAACTTAAAAGACGTATTAGTGGAACCTAAGTTAATTCCTACATTGCGACTTGAGTCTGCATTTAGCGCGTCTCCTGAACCAGTATAAATGTAATAGCCACGCGAATTTAATGTTTGATAACCGGTCGCCATTACGCCAGCTACACCTGTAAGTTTATATACAACTTCAGCACCAGTAGAGGCTTCTAACCAGAAGTTTTGGTTAATTTGGGTTTTCATACGGACTGCGCCAATAACATCTAATACAGGATTTGTACCTGCAAGTGTATTTATATTTCCACTTATATACATCAGGGTTGATAATGCTGGATTATTCACATACATATATGTTGTACTCAATGTTGAAACTGCTGCATTTCCAGTAGCAGTGAATGAAGATATTGCCAACGATGATAAGTTTGAAAATCCTAGGTAATTACTGAGAGCCGAGCTAATTGTACAAATGTTTGCAATGGTAGCATAGCTGCTTATAGCTGTGCTGACTGTACATAAGTTGGCCACTGTAGCGTAGCTGCTGAGTGAAGCTGATAATGAGCTTACACTTGCCCCTGTAGCATACCCAGCAAGGGCCGATCCAATGGTACAAATGTTTGCAATCGTGGCATAGCTGCTGAGTGATGTACTTACTGTACATAAGTTGGCAACTGTAGCGTAGCTATTAAGGGATGTGCTGACTGTACATAAGTTGGCAATTGTGGCATAGCTGCTTATTGCTGTACTGACTGTACATAAGTTGGCAATTGTGGCATATGTTGTGCGAATTCCACCAGAAAGTGACGATAACTGTACTGTTGTAGCATAACTACTGAGAGCCGAACTAATTGTACAAATATTAGCAATCGTTGCATAACTGCTAATTGCTGTACTGACTGTACATAAGTTCGCAATCGTAGCATAGCTGCTGATTGCAGTACTGACTGTACATAAGTTCGCAATGGTAGCATAGCTGCTGAGTGAAGCCGATAATGAGCTTACACTTGCCCCTGTAGCGTATCCACCGAGTGCTGTACCAATGGTACAAATATTCGCAATGGTGGCGTAGCTACTGAGTGATGTGCTTACTGTACATAAGTTGGCGACTGTGGCATAACTGCTGAGTGCAGAACTTATAGTGGATATATTAGCGCCTGTTGCGTAATTGCTAAGAGCCGAACTGATTGTACAAATGTTGGCCACCGTGGCGTAGCTGCTGAGTGAAGCCGATAATGAGCTTACACTTGCCCCTGTAGCGTATCCGCTGAGTGCTGTACCAATGGTACATATATTTGCAATGGTGGCGTAGCTACTGAGTGATGTGCTTACTGTACATAAGTTGGCAATTGTGGCATATGTTGTGCGAATTCCACCAGAAAGTGAAGATAACTGTACTGTTGTGGCATAGCTACTAAGAGCCGAGCTGATTGTACATATGTTGGCAACAGTTGCATAGCTGCTGAGTGCAGAACTTATAGTGGATATATTAGCGCCTGTGACATAACTGCTGAGGGCCGAGCTAATCGTACAGATGTTGGCCACTGTAGCGTAGCTGCTAAGAGCCGAACTAATTGTACAGATGTTGGCCACAGTTGCATAGCTACTGAGGGCAGAACTTATAGTGGATATATTAGCGCCTGTGACATAGCTACTGAGAGCCGAGCTAATCGTACAGATATTGGCCACCGTGGCATAGCTACTAAAAGCCGAGCTAATCGTACAGATGTTGGCCACAGTTGCATAACTGCTGAGGGCAGAACTTATAGTGGATATGTTATCACCTGTGACATAACTACTGAGGGCCGAGCTAATCGTACAGATATTGGCCACCGTGGCATACGAACTTAGTGCAGATGAAAGTGTTGATAGATTTCCCACGGTTGCGTATCCAGGGATTGATGAAACATATATTTCGTGGGCACTAATAGTAGATGCAAACGTGTTACCACTGACATATAGTGCAAAATTTGTATTGTATGGACCAAATATACCAACATTTCTATTGGTATGAATTGCAATTGCATCACCATTTGCTACATTAATATATGTTCCACGTACTGGTCCGCCCTGACCAAACCGGCCAACAGATGTTGCATTGCACATACATATTTCTACACCAATAGACGACGCTGCTACTTGGTCATTTGTTAAAGTTATACACGGGTTATCTTGATTGTGAATTGTCATACTACCAGTTATATCAACAGCATCAATCGTTGATAATAAGGACCCTCTAATTGTTATGGCGGTAGATAATGATGTTGAAAATAGTGCATAGTTTCTAACAATTAGTTCGTTTGTTGTCAATGATGACGTTGCAAATGAAGATAGTGTATTATATGTTATATACGAACTGAGCGACGAGCTAATTGTACATATGTTGGCCACTGTGGCATAGCTGCTAAGAGCCGAGCTTACTGTGGATATATTATTCCCTGTAGCATAGTTACTCAGGGCTGAGCTAATCGTACAGATGTTGGCAACTGTGGCATAACTACTAAGAGCTGAACTTACAGTACATAAGTTAGCAACTGTAGCGTAACTACTGAGAGCTGAACTTATAGTGGATATATTATTCCCTGTAGCATAGTTACTAAGGGCTGAGCTAATCGTACAGATGTTGGCAACTGTGGCATAACTACTAAGAGCTGAACTTATAGTGGATATATTATCCCCTGTGGCGTAGTTACTCAGGGCTGAGCTAATAGTACATATGTTGGCAACTGTGGCGTAACTACTAAGAGCAGAACTTACAGTACATAAGTTAGCAACTGTAGCGTAACTACTAAGAGCCGAGCTAATAGTACATATGTTGGCCACAGTAGCATAGCTACTTAACGACGCCGATAAAGTGCTTATACTTGCTCCTGTAGCATATACTGCACGAATACCACCAGAGAGGGATGAAAACTGTGCAGTTGTCGTGTAATTACTGAGAGCCGAACTAATTGTACATATGTTTGCCACAGTAGCAAATGAACTAAGGGAAGAACTAATTGTACAAATATTTGCAACAGTTGCATATGAACTTAACGCAGACGAAAGTGTAGATAAATTGTCACCAGTAACCGAGCCAGTTATATTTGTTGCATTTAATACACCCACGTTTAATACACTTGCCGATAACGAACTTGCAACAAGTGAGGGTATAAATGCATTACCATTTACATACAACTTGTACGCGGTATTTGTTGAGCCAAGGTTTATTGCCACGTTACGATTGCTATCAGCGTTTAATGCATCACCATAGCCAGTCCAGAAGAACATACCACGACTGCCTTGCTGCGAACCAAATGCATATACAAACGGCTGGCCAGTATTTTTAAACACAAACTCGCACGGCTGGTTATTTGTATTTTCCATCCAAAACCCTTGAGGTAGCGCCGTCCGTAACCTAAATGCACCAATTTGGTCAAATGCAGGGTTTGTACCACCAAGAGTATTTGAATTTCCGTTTACGTAGAATGAAGATACTGCAAACTGGTTTCGTATAGCTAAATTATTGGTTGTTAGCGATGACGTGAAAAGTGATGACAAACTTGCTAGTGGCACATACTGCTGCTGAGACACACTCACATTGGACAGTGCTAACACCGTTGCATATGAACTAAGTGCAGATGATAACGTGGAAATATCATTACCACTTGGAACCGATGCAAAGCCCGCGGAAATGGTGCAAATATTTGCAATCGTCGCGTATGAGCTCAGACTCGCCGACACAGTACAAAGATTTGCCACCGTCGCATACGAGCTGAGGGCTGAAGAAATTGTAGATACATCATTTCCTGTTGCATACCCAGTTGTAATTGTATTGCTTAATGATGATAATGAAGCATTTGTTGTGGAAAGACTAGTAGAGAGATTTTGTATTAACACGGTATTGTTTGCAGTAGAGATCGCAATATCATTTACATACGATGACAGCGATGACAGTTGTTGATTTGTGGACGTGATTTGCGATGAGAGCGTGGAAAATCCTACGAGCGTACTCAAAGATTGAAATCCACCCGCCAACGTGGAAATCTCAATTCCCTGCGTACTTGCCGTCGCATTCAAATCCTGGCTAATTGTTGAAAGACTCTGTGTAACACTCCCATACACATATGTACTTAGCGCATTTACAGAGCTACTATATGCGTACCCAAATGGGTTTGTGCTCATATATGCCAGAGTTGTACTGATTTGCTGCCCTGTCCCTGTGGAATTTGTGTCAATCTGTGTCTGGAGTGAATTCCCCGTACTCACTAACTGCACACTTGTAACGGATGACGTATATACAGTTGAATAAAACAGCGACTCCACTGCAGAAATCCCGATAGAAAGCGTACTAACCTGGTCGGCCGTCCAGTTAGAGAGATTGTTGGTCGTCGTGGAGAGACTGAGACACGCTGCGCTGAAATCGGGCTCTTGGATTCCACCATTATAAATCGTACTACTCAAGTTTGATAACTGGCCATTTAATGTACTGAAGACGTCGGGTAGATACCCTACGCCGTACGTGCTGATATTGAGTAGTGTATCTGCATACGTAATAGCACCAGCTGGCCCAACTGTTACTATTGTATTTGTACTTTGTGGGTTATACGTGTTGGATAAATAAAAAAACCCATTTCGTATAATAATAGAATCCGTATCAATAATATAGGGATTCGGACCAGGCATATCTATTAGTACTGTACCAAAATCCTACTTTCTTCCTACACCGCGCCGAGACTAATATGGCGCCGGCACATTGGACTCCCATACAAGTTTTGCACTTACTGAGCCTGCACCAGAAGCCTGTGCCGAAATATTCATACCACTCGTAATAGTACTTACGTAGAAATTCACATACGAGTTGTCATTAAGAGACTGTAGTGTGACAAAACGGATTCCACTCACGTTTTCTGTTGCACCCGTTGGCGGTACCTGAGTAACGGCCTGCTCAAGGACCGTTCCTGAATCCGTCCGTAACTGCACCGCAATCGCACCATCGCGACTCGGTGTTGTGTAATTGAGATTGACCGTAAATTCATACGTACCAGCGGTGGAGCAGTAAATCGTTGATGAATTTCCAAACCCATCCACATACGGGCACCACGTCCAACCATTTGTAATTGTATTTGCAAACTGAATGGGCACATTTGACAATGACACACCACTTGCGATTGTCCCTGCCGCAACTGGCATATGACCAACACGAGGCACTGTGACATTGCACAGCGAACGCACCTGCGAACTCAGTGTGCTAAATTCTGAAGACCGTACTAACGTACTTACAGAGCTCAGCTGTGTAAATTCCGCATTTAATGTGCTAAAACTTGTACTCATAACATCATACAGTGCATCAATAAGACTATATTGATACGCCTCGTTTGTACTCACACTTGTAGAAAATATACGATAGACGCCCGTGCTAACATAATCCCCCGTGCCTGCTGTGGATAAGTTGTTGAGGTCGTAGCCCGCCGCACTAATTGTAGAAGTTATGTCAATAAATGTAGCCTGGCCAGTGCCACCCACCGTGGTCAATATGGAATTCAGTGGGGAATATGTATTATTCAGCGTTCGGCCTATATATGAATTGGCCTGAAGGAGGTCCGCAAATGTTGTAATGCGACTCATACTACTCTAAATGACTAAGATTCACACGCCCCCTTTTAGCCCCCACGTAAATGGCGCTCAAAGAAACACTTAGAGTAAGCTAGAATGCCTTCCGGTGGTGGTTTATTACAGCTAGTCGCACAGGGAAAACAAGATATTTACCTCACGGGTAACCCACAGATGACGTTTTTCAAGTTGGTGTATCGTCGGCACACTAACTACGCTATTGAGTCTCAGCCGATGTACTTTGACGGCACGCCAGGGTTCGGTCAGCGCATCAGCTGCGTTGTCCCTCGTCGCGGTGACTTGCTCGGTCAAGTGTATTTACAGGTCAATCTGCCGGCCATTAAGGATATGTGCGGGAACCCGATTAGCTACGTCAATTCCATCGGCCACGCGTTGATTGAAGAAGTGTCACTGGAAATCGGCTCCGACGAAATAGACCGCCAAACCGGAGAATGGATGGAAATCTATTCACAGTTCGTTACACCGGTCGGCCAACAACAGGCATTAAACAATATGATTGGGCGCGTAGATGGTGTCAATACATTCCCTGGTCTCACCGGCGCACAATCACTCATAATCCCTTTGCGGTTCTGGTTCTGTAACAATCCTGGTAACTATCTCCCTCTAATTGCCCTCCAGTATCACCCTGTGCGCATTAATATCAAGCTTCGTGGTCTCCAGGACTTGTACTACACGGGGAACATTGATGGCTACAACCCTACGACGTTCCAGGTTCAGCCTGTGACGCCTGGTGAAAACCCGTCGTTCCTGTTGTACGGTGACTACGTGTATTTGGACACCGAAGAGAGCCGGCGGTTTGTCAGCAATAGCCACGAGTATTTGATTGAGCAGATTCAATACAGTCCCCTCTTGTCATTCCCACAGTCAGGCAATTACTTGAACTGCCGCCTGGAATTCAACAACCCTATTCGCGAACTCATTTGGTACATTCAGCGCGATGTTATGACAACACGCCACGAGTACTTCAATTACACTACGGTAAGTAACTTGGACCCCACGCTATTCCCGTCACAGGATATGTTGGCCGCGGCCGTCATTCAAGTGGATGGACAGGACCGGTTTGAAGAGCGAAATGCCAAGTATTTCCGGCTTGTCCAGCCTTGGGCCCACCATACAAACACTCCGATTGGGCTTTTCCTTTACAATTATTCATTTGCCCTCCGCCCTGAGGAGGCCCAGCCATCCGGCTCCCTAAATGCAAGCCGCATTAACAGTTTAGTTATCAATATGACCCTGGATAACACCACGGCAGTTACACGTGGGCCTGTGCATACTCGTGTATATGCTGTGAATCACAATGTTCTCCGAATCATTGACGGGTACGGGGGAGTACTCTTCAAAGTTTAATATACAGGGGAAAACAGTTAGAGATGGAGCAGCAACCGCCGCAAGTGGATAATAAAGTGCCAGTGGATAATAAAGGTCTTCCAGTACAAGGGCCTATAAATCCCACTGTGAAATCCGATAATAGCCCAGCGGATGCAACGCCAATGCCAACAAATGCCGCTGCAGCCCCTGAAAATAACGCCGCCCCAAAAACCGAAAATAACGCCGCGAAGCCACCCAATGCCCCTACGTGTGCCCCTGCCGAGCCTCCGAAGAAGGCCACGCCGTGCGCAAATCCTATGTTCTTTTACACACAGAACAAATACTGGGGTGGTGCTACACTGAATTTCACTATTTACCGTATTTTAGTTGTTGTTGGAGGCCTCTTTGGTCTGGATCATTTCTATTTACGAAGCCCAACAACAGGATTTGCAAAAATCCTCTTCAACCTTATAACATTCGGATTTTGGTTCTTCTACGACATCCTACAAGCATTTACTGAGCGTGAGTCCATTGAGAAATACGGTATTTCGCTTCCTTGGTACGGCCCCGCTGGCATTGGTGGTGGTGGATTTGTAACAGCCGAAAATCCAAAAGTGGAAAATGCGAACCCCTTTTGGTTTATGTTATATACAATCGGCCTATTTGTGTTACCATTTGGCCTTGATTACTTAGTTGCTGGCGATGTACCTGGTGCAGCATTCAAGGCCCTCAGTACGCTTATGGTGTTTGGACTATTATATACGGTCGTGAATATATTCAAGTTACTCACACACCCTGAGCGTGTAATGTGTGAGGGTACAACACGGTATTTCCCTTGGACCCTTGTGCCTGGTGTGGCAGACTACAAACAGGATGCTTATTTCGCAAACACAAATCGCGGTTCGTGCCCTGAATTTAAGAACACCGAGTCATCCCTACTTGGCCTTTTCAGCGGTATTTTCCGAGGCCTGGGAAATATTCCTGTAGTGGGAACTGCTTTCAAGGTCGCTGGGACTGTTGCAAATGCTGTAAAAACTGCATCTGAACTTCCTACACAAGTCAAAACCGGCTTAGCTGCCGCCAATTCAGCTCTTAATGGAGCGCCACAACGTGCTGCCGCTGCAACTATTAAGGAGGAATTGCCGCAACAGGCGCAACCACCAATGAAGGGAGGTGGCTCAGCCACAGAGCAGGCATCTATCATCCCAGGATTCACCCTCGCACTTCTCTTTATCGCCGCAATCTTTTACCGAGGCCGCGAAACTGTCGCCCAGATGATTGAGCGGGGCCAAGCGCGCCCACCGCCCATTGGCACAATCCTCTGGCGTAAGGAGAATGTCGGCGACGTCCCTCCACCCGCTCCCTAGTCACGAGTTTTTTGAGTCTCTTCTTGTCCGGCCATCCAACATTGAGCTACCTCGTCCCGACAAGGTCGCACCCCTTGTCATCGTCTATTTCACCGCAGACTGGTGTGGGGCCTGCAAGCGCCTTGACATCCCAGCCTTAATGTATGCACGCGAAGATGCCGTTTGGTACAAGTGTGACGTGGATGATAACCACTACACTCCTGGGTACTGCGGGGTTCGCTCTATCCCCTCCTTCCAGGCTGTCGTAAAGGGCCAGGCACTCCCCCTCTTTGGGTCCAGCTCTAACCAGGCAGTCGCAGACTGGTTGAATTCTATCCCAGCTAAGTAATCTCTTGTATCCCCTACAAGTAGCAATGTCAAATCCCCCACTAGGGGAGCTGCGCTCCGCGTGAAGCGCGTTGGGCCCTAAAGGGCCAACCCCCTAACCCCCTAGCTCTAAATCTAGCTTCGCATTCTAATTATTATAAAGACTAATATACAAATATGTTATATCCCCTACAAGTAAGTAGCAATGTCAAATCCCCCACTTGACGCTGACACTCTAATTGTCGGCGCAGGGGTCGCGGGCCTCACAACAGCCCTCAAACTCCTCACACAACATCCTGACCAAAAAGTTGTTGTGTTAGAAAAATACGGAAAACTCGGCGGACGCGCAATGACCTTCAAGAAGGACGTGCCAGAGGTCGGCCCAGTTCAATGGGAGAACGGTGCCGGCCGCATTCACTCCAGCCACGCCCGTCTCCACAAACTCCTCAAACAGTATGACCTAGCCACAGCCCCTATATCACCCGATGCACAGTTTCGTCGCTGTAACCATCGCGGCTGTGCCAACCCTAAGCCAGACCACCTAGAAGAACTCCTTCAAACCCTTATCACACCCCTAACAGCCCTCTCCAAGAAAACCCTCGGAGCACACACCCTCCTACAAGTAGCGACCGAGTTGCACGGTCCTGAACGAACCAAGGCGTTGTTTCATCAATTTCCTTACTACACCGAAGTCCATCATCTTCGCGCTGACCTCGCCCTCAAAACCTTCGCGGCCGAAATGGGAACACGTGAAGGGTACAGTGTCCCCATAAAAGGCTTTAGTGCGCTCATAGATGCCCTTGCGGGCGATATACGGGGACGCGGCGGACATATTCGCCCCCGCCACACCCTCAAATCCTATAAAGAACTCCACGACGCCGATGGCACATTTTCGCATATTGAGGCTGCCATAGAAATCTACAACGCCGACACCAAAGAAACTACCCAACACACCCTAACTGCCCGCCGGCTTGTCCTTGCGCTCCACGCCGAGGCCTTACGCAAACTCAAACCGCTTCGCACTTGGACTCCACTCAAATACCTCGGCTCTGCCCCACTAGTCCGCATATATGCCATTTTCCCAAAAGGAAAAAATGGTCGTGTTTGGTTTGACCATATGCCCCGCACAATCACAACTAACACACTCCGTTATGTAATCCCTATTAACCCAGACAAAGGGATAATAATGATTTCTTATACGGATGGTCTGGATACACGCACGTGGTTCAAGTTAGCCGATTCGGCCGACCCTGAGGCCCAAGCTGCCTTACAGAAGAAGCTGATGGACGAAGTGCGCCTCACATTTGGTCCTGACATCCCTGACCCAATCTACCTAAAAGCCCACCCTTGGACAGTTGGTACAACGTACTGGAAGCCTGGTGCCTATGATGTGGATGCAATGAGCCGCGCCGCCCACAAAGTGTCACCCCACGTGTTTGTCACTGGCGAGGCAGTCAGTACCAATCAGGCGTGGATTGAAGGGGCGTTAGAATCAGTGGAGACTCTCTTTAGTCTTTCGGAATTTAAGTAAATCCAATAAGTAAATATGTCAAGCCAACGTCATCCCTTCTACTCGTCAGGAGACCTTTTCTTACCGGCCCAGGTCCGTGCATTTCTTGAAACGGAACTTGTAGGGCAGCAGAAAGACACATTCTACATTACCATTTGGTCCATTATACACGCAGTTAGCGGGGTAGTATTTGGTTTTGTAATGTTTAAATTATTCAATGTTGTTGCGAATTACTACACAATCGCCATACTAGTTCATACGTGTTGGGAAATGTGGCAAGTCTATATTGGTATGGCACACCCACTTGCACTGAAAGGGAAGGGAAATATTGTGGATATACTAACGGATACTGTACTATTTATGGCCGGTGCAGCGTTTTACAAAGAACTATTACGTAGGTAATGTGGTCTAAATGCGGAAAATCTTACGAAAGCTCCTGCCGACTTTCTTTGTGAACGTGTCGGCGTCCTTTGCGGCCTTCTCTGCCGCTCGCTTGGTCTCCGCTGCAGCCTGTTCAGCTGCCCGCTTGGTCTCCGCTGCAGCCTGTTCAGCTGCCCGCTTGGTCTCCGCTGCAGCCTGTTCAGCTGCCCGCTTGGTCTCCGCTGCAGCCTGTTCAGCGGCCCGCTTGGCCTCCTCAGCAGCCTGTTCAGCTGTCCGCTGTGCTTCTGCAGCGGCTTGCTCAGCAGCTCTCTGAGCCGCCACAGCATCCTCCTGCATATGCCGTGTATCAACCGTCACACTCACATCAACCTCCAGACCAACCAGCGCAGCAACCTCACCATCCACACCAACCGTCGCCACACCATCCCTAAAAGTCGCCTGGCCACCCCCACCAGCCTCTAAATGTTCCCCCACACTAATCCCAGCACCTGCAGTTACAGACCCCTCACGTAAATCTGCCGTCGCGCTACCAGAAACACCCGCCGCCGTCCCAACAGATACATTTGCACCCGCATCTACACCATTCTCCCCCACAGACATATGTGCATCGGCTTCTGTACCACTCTTCACATATGCCTCGCCCGAAGCCGTCACACCCACGCCCTCATAACCCACACTCGCCTCCACGCCAACCGTCGCAACTGTCGCATCGGAGTACGACACTTCAACCGCTACATTGTTTCCATCAAGCCCAGCCGACGCTGATGCCTCGGTACCAGTCTTCACACTGACTGTTACGGATGCCTCTGCATACTCGTTGCCCACGGAAGCCCCTGCCTCCGCTGTAACTGTACCGTCATAGGAAACAGAAGCACCCTTATCACTGACCGACGCAGAAGCACCATCGCCGACTGTAATACCTGCGTGAGACTCCATTTGGTTATAATACTGTGATACATATTAATTGTAATAATGTTCTTCAGATACTGGTTGTTTATTATATTTTACATAATTTGAATATTCACTTACAAATGGACTACAAATTAGTGATATATTATCATATATTGTAGGTTGTTTAGTTATAATAATTGATGTAAAATCGTAAAATATACCTGCAGATTTACGAATACTTGTTATTTGTTTTTCGGCTAGATACCGTGCTAAAAATTTACAATTAATCGTTGTTTGGATTGTATCTGATGCCCAAGAGCTTAGGGGCGAATCATTTAAAAATTTAAGTATATTTGACAATAATACAGAGCTTTGAATACATGAATTTGAACGAATGTTATATATATATATATCTAACCATTTTTTGAGTAATTCAAGTATAGTAGTGTTACTATCATCTATAGATTCATATCTATATTTGCTTTTTAATGTTTCATATGCCAGTTCTTCAATACATTGCGTTGGATTTACTAAAAGTGGTATAATATAATTATATATATCATACATATCAGAAAATACTCCTTTACTCGCATATTTATCTACATCAATACTTATATCAAGTATTGATAATTTTTTAATTTCAGCTTTTGTAAGTCTTCTAATTACAGTTGAAACATCATATGGTACATCTTTGTTAGGAAATTTATCAAAAAAATCTAACCAAAGTTTCAGACAATATTGTGTCATACGCATATAATAATCATCATTATATGTATAATATGACTTAATATCTTCACACAACACATCATTAAAATAACGTGAAATTTTTTGCTTATCTTGGTATGATATAATGTTACTATTATACTGTGCGAACTTATTCAAATATGTTATATCTCCTTTATCTATATTAAAATAAGAATCAACTGTAGTTGGAAAGGTATAACAATTTTCAATATTATCTGTGGTAGTTTCATTGTGTGTAGGCACAGTGTGTTCATTCGTGGATACATCATCAATTCCTGTATCTATAGTTTCATTAACTTCGGATACAGTTTCTTCACTAGTCTGTGGTTGGATTGAAGACCCTGCTAATCTACGCGCTACTTCCCTTTCAACAATAGCTTTTATTTCATCAACCACTGATGTACTTGTAGAAGTAGTGCTAGTTCGTTGTGATTGGACCCAACTCTGTAGTTCTTCTAGAGACTCAAACGTGTTGTTCGTCCCTACACTGGTATTGACAAGTACATACATTGTTGTATTTCTATGTAGCATCCGGGGCATTATTTAGGTCAATTATACGCACCTACCATACACACCCTACATTTTCCAATATAACATCTTTACAAAAATTGAATGTAGGGTCGGTATCGCTATATAAGCACCCCCTGTAAAATACCCGCACCAATGCTCCAAGCCGATATTACCCTCCACGCCCCCGCCGCCGCCCCCACGAAGCCCTTTGCAATGTTTGACTTTGACGGCACAATCGTCAAGCCAAAAGACGGCCGACCATTCCCATTTAATGCGCGCGATTGGCAATATATTCGCCCCACCGTTCGTTCCACACTTCACTCTTATGCCGAGACACATACACTCATAATAGTCACAGACCAGTCAAAAGCCTGGAAAGTGGATATGATTCACACAGTTATAGCCGACATTGCACTCCCAATGCCGCCTACAGTTATCATCGGCGTGAAGACCCAGAAACCTTCCACAGTTCACTTCTCCAGTGTATTTCCCATCGTCCCAGCGGGCTCCTTCTATGTTGGCGACGCCGCCGGTCGCCCAGGAGATTGGTCGGACCGCGACAAGGCGTTTGCTCAGGCCCTCGGTGTCCCGTTCAAGGTCCCTGAAGAGGTGTTTGCAATGCCTGCTCCAGCGCCTGCCCCATTACCCCTAACAGTCAGCCCAGCGGCCCACCGAGAAGTCGTAATTCTCTGTGGCTACCCTGCCTCAGGGAAATCCACATTGGCTCGTAATGTGTTTGAGCCGGCAGGATACCATATTACTAGCGGTGATATACATAAGACCGCTGCTAAAATGAAAAAAGATGCCCTGTTAAATGGCATTCAGGCCGGCAAATCCGTTGTCTTTGATAGTACTGCTGGGTCAGCTGATAAGCGTATGGAGTTCATTGAGTTTGCCCGTGCTAATTTCCTACCTGCCCGTATTGTGTGGATTCAGACACCGATTGAAGTCGCAATGGAGCGCAATAAGGATCGTGCGTTGGCTGGTGGTGTAAATGTGCCGGCGATTGCGTTCTACACGTACCGCAAGCGCTTTATGCATCCAAGTATAGCCGAAGGTGCCGAAGTAGTATTACTTCCGTAAAGTACGCCGCCGACCGCCCAAAGTTGCGCTGCGCGTTAATCTAGGCTGAAATGCTGGAGGTGGAGGAATTGGTTGTACAGGACGTTCAGGAGTCCCTGTTTTACGCTTACGATGTATTATGGGGCTGTGATTTTGAGTATTATGCTCCTCTGTAATCGGAGTTAGTCGTGGCTGATGTTTTCGTAATGCACCTGTGCGATGATTAAAAATGCGTGCCGCGCGCTTAGAACGAAGACGCAGTGTTTTTCTGAATTCTGGTGTTGGCATTCTGTACAATGTGCATAATTTGTATTTACGCACGACGGTTACGACGTGTCTTACGGCCCCCTTTTACAACCTTATAATGTGCAGGTCGCGCTTTTAGTATCGCATTAAAGCGTTTCATTGAGTTTGCAACATTTTTAGCAGTTACATGTTTAGCTGGAACTGCAGATATTGTGTGCTCTGGTATAGAAGATAACGTTGGTTTGAATGACTTATTCTTACGCGTTGTTGTTCGTGACGGAGTGGGCATTCTATTATTACCAAACTTTCTTCGGCTCATCAGACGGGGACAACGGGACGGTGAAGACGGGGGCCGACGTAGTACGCACAATGTGCCGACGAATGGGAACCAGGCGACGCGGGTGCCACACTTGCGGCCCGAGCTTGAACGCCTCCTTCGGAGACTCGGGGTCATCCAAGTCCATCCCAATGCGGACCGCATCGGCGCCTTGGTAGTTCTCAAATCCCTCCTTCACCTTCGGCCGGCGACTAAAGAGGCGCAGTATAAAGAGCTCCGCCTTGTCCATTAGGCGCTCCACGTTCTGGCCGGCAACACAATAGTAGTAGAACACAATGCCGGCCACGAAGAACAGCGTGATAGATGCGCCAGTCCACATCTGTTCGTAGTAGGTCTGGCCATTAATATAGTCGTTAAACGTCATAGGCATATAGGGCTTGGTGCGGAGCATTGTAATGCAGGGCTTGTAGGGATGTGACGACGTCGGTACCTAACTCACCGCGGTCATCAGGGTTCAATTTTTCCACCAATAAAAAATTCAGAGGATGTTTTAATAACACATTTGTATTGTTTTTACGTTACACACTTAATTGTACTATTAGGGTGGTCTAGTAGTTGCACTCACGGTATCCTTCGGGAATAGGGTCGGTAATTGGAATCTCTTTGATGGTATATCTGTTTCCTTCGTTCTTCATAATCTGCTTGACCCCGCGTTTGATGCGGTCGGCTCTCACTTGCCGAGTACGTTGGTCTGAACGGATTCCACACTCGGCCCCTTCGCAAATCTCAATAAGGGAGCCGAGCTTCTGTAGAAATGCGGTCAGGGCATATTCGCGGACGTAATCGCTGATGTCGTCCCACTCAGGGTCCGTCTCTACAGGGTCCGTGGAAGGTGGCGCAGGGACAACTCCGCCGTTTGAATCAAGGTACTCCTGGCGTCTCCAGCGGTCCTCGTCGTCCTCGTCCGAGATGTACCCATCCAGTAACTCTTCAGGGTGGTAACGAAGTTTCATTGTGTAGGTCATAGTTCTTTCCAGACTTTCCATACCGCGCGCTTTATGCTTGAAGTAGATTAGCGTTTCAAACTCCTTGGACTCGGCCGGCTTCTCCTCGTCCTGCAAGTAGGTGCGCATTGCGGCGATTCCAGGAAGGCAGTACTCCTCCCCGTATTCGCGGTACTTACGCGTGACGTATGCGCGCACATACATTTGTTCTTCGTCCGTGAATTCATCTGGGACAAACACGTTCTCGTCACGGACAGCCGCCTCAAATTCGTCCAGTACCTTCAGGTACGTCTCGGGCTTGAAGGAGGCATCGTAGGGTGCAGAGCTGGCTTGGGTGGCTGACATTGTAGTAAAAGGCTTGTATTGGGACCGCGGGGGTGCTCTACTTGGTTTCAGCCTCAGGCTTCAATTTTACCTCGCGCCAACGCCACGCAGGAAACACGCGCTTGTCATAATAGTCCTGGTCGTCCATCGGTTCAATCACGGCACTAAAGGCCGGCCCATCAATGGTCTCGTCCCACGTTTTATCGGACTCCGCGCAGAACACCCAGTGGAGTGTATTTACGGCCCCTTGATACGAAATCCACAGTTGCGTAGGGTTATCCGCGTAGTCAATCACGTCCTTGATAAGACGGTCGCGGACCTCCACCATATGATCCACGATGCTCTTCATTGTTTTCGGTGGGCGCGGCGGTAGGGCTGCAAGCTGAGCCTGGATCTGCTCCAGGAGACTTGGCTCGGGAGCTTTCTCTTCTTCAGCAGGAGCCGCGGTGGGGTCGCAATTCCACACAACATCCTCCGTAATAGTTGCTGGTGTAGGCTCTGGCTCTTCCTTTGGCTTGGTCCCACGACGGCAAGGACAAAGGCGAGAAAGAATGGCTTGAAAGTTCATATTGCTTGTAGTGAAGGTGGTATCTAGGCTGACGTGGCTGGCCGATTTCCATTTTTCTCACAAGTGGCGGACACAGAGAATCCTCTAATAGAAAAATTGTATTACAGATTTTACTATTAGGTGTGGCGTAGCGGCCTCCAAGTCAAACCGCCGTTGCAAGAGTCATTTCAGCAATCTCTTTCATACATTGCGCGCTGTCTTTTACAGGCGCTGGCATTGGGGGCGCCTTGGCACCTGGGTTGGCAAATTCCACGGTGCCGATGTATGGTCTCCGTTCGGCATCTTTGCGTGAGACTTGAAAGTGTTGGAGGGCAGGACGAAAACGGATAATGAATGAAGACATTGGGCTTGAGGGCGTTGGGGTATTTGTAGGCCGCACCTTTATGTTCAAATTTTCTTATCCCCCGTGCTGCACACAATTCTCCGTTACAAGTAATGAGCGCAACAGACGCCGACAAAATATATAAACTCCTGGAGGCCCATCTCCCCGCAAAATCACGGGAGAAGGCCGACCTTGGAGAAGTATTTACTCCTGTGGAAATGATCCAGAATTTATACGACCATTTCCCAAAATCCGCCCTCGCCGACCCTAAAAGTACCTGGCTGGACCCGGCCGCAGGTATAGGGAATTTCGGTGCAGTGTTGTATTTCACTCTTATGGAGACCCTTGCTTCTAGTATCCCCAACAAGCGCAAACGGTCAGCACATATTATACAAAAGATGATATTTATGGTTGAACTAAATCCAACAAATACTGCCACCGCCAAGAAAATCTTCGCCGACCTGGACGCCGACGCTACGCCAAATATCGCCGAGGAAGATTTCTTGAAGATTTCGGCTGGCACCGAAGGTGTGAAATACAAGGGCTGGCCCACACACTATACTGCTGTAATAGGAAATCCCCCTTACAATATTGGAGGTACCGGTCTAGAAGGCCAGAAGCGCGCCCACATCCCTTTCACGGCCCACGGTCTGCAAATCCTGGAGCCCCGCGGGTTCATCGCCTACATTTGTCCGCCAAGCTACCGCGAGGCCGACACGCCGATGAACACCTTGTTCAAGGAGGCCAAAGGACATTTCCCCTACATCCGCATTTATGGTGCCAAGGAGACACACAAGCTCTTCAAAATCCAGGGCCGCGTGGATGGCTTCATTTTCCAGGCCGGCGCTGCAGGAAAAACAACAATAGACGACGAGTACGGAGTCCGCACAACAGGCCTCGCCTTGGACCTGGACAACCACATCCCGAATTTCGCCCACGGAATGTTCGCCAAGCTCCTCGCCTTAGTCAAGCGCCACGGCAAGCCCAAGGCCTACCGCACCACGGAGCAATCCACTACAAAGGCCGCGACGTTCAACTGCGCCGGCCGCAACCGCGTACTCCACCTAATAGTCAAAGAGGGGCGGCGTGTGTATCGCACGTCCTACAAGAGCCCCCTTACAACCACACCCAAGCTCTTCGTCAATGGCCTCGGTCTCCCCTACGTGTATTATGATAGTACTGGCAAGTATCACCCGAGCCAGAGTCCAGTGATTGTAGAGCGGCCGTCCGCGCAGCTTGTGCGGTTTGCCAAGAGTCCGTATTTCTACTGCTTGGCGTGGGGCTTGCGGCTTACGGGGAATAACACCCTTCCATACACATTTGACTACGTACCAAATTTCGGCCCAAAACTTACACTGGATGATTTTGTCTCCTCGCTAACAGCCGATGAAAAAGAATTTGTGGCAAAGCAGTTTGCCGTGCCGGCGTCGGCCGATAAGGATTTGGTGGAGGCGTGTGTGAGCCGCAATAAGACTCGTAAGGTGCAGAAGTAATTAGACAATGAAGTATAACTGTTTCACTTCAGAGTCGACTTCCATACGACTCACAAGTTCCACTACTGGCATACACATAACGGTAATTTCGTAGTCCTTTACCTCAGGGTGTTTTTTGAGTATGCTAGTAAGAAGCGCGTGAAGGTCTTTTACAGTACGACCTTCTAGATTGTGCTCTAGAAGGATAGGTTCTTTCTCTGGCTCGGAGGACATTTGGCTTGGGTGTTAGGCTTATACTTTGATGGTGCTCATAGATATGGCTGCAACCTAACCTTCAAATTTTCCCGTAACACACCCTAATAGCCCCCTCATAAAAAGTTCAAAGGGTATTTTTTATTGGTTTTGATGTTGTAGTGTGTAGTATGTTAGTATTTCATATCAAGATACTCCTCACATAGCCCCTTCAATTCTGTAGCCAGAAGACGAATGGTGGATTTTTCTAGGTCCGTATAAGTTGCATAGCAGTTACAACCAGTGGCTACAATGTGCTCAGAAATATAGTCGCAATGCCGACGAAGGTTATCAGCCTTCACCATTGTTGTCTCACGGAATAAGGGGTGATGGCGAAGAACTACAGGAGTCACAGAATAATGTAGAAGGAGTGTATAGATGGTGATAATTGTCTTCAGCTGGTCGCGCTTGCTATTGTAGGTATTATCTCCGCTTGATAGCGACTGAAAGGTTGCAAGGCCTGATGCGATACAAGACGACCATTCAGAGAATGCAGTAGCCCCCACAATGGACTCAACCTTACGCCTGGAGATGGCCTTGATGCGTTCGGACCGCCGCTCTGGCATTGCAAACTCCCTGTATTGAAACCCTGCGTAGGGACAAGGAGGGGCTGCAGGCTCAGGCTCAGGCTCAGGCACAGGCTCGGGCTCAACTGGTGCGCAGCAATCGCACTCACAGGTTTCGTCAGAATCATCTTCTAGGCAGTCACGCACATAGACGATGCCGTGCTTGTGGTCATAGGCGCCCTCAAGGGATACATGGACCTCAATATACCCAGAATCCACCGACCGGTCGCGCATCATAGCATCAATCATCTCTTGACGTGCAGTAGCGAGCTGTGCCTCAATCTGCTCGCGAGCCCGCTCTACAAGCTCATTTGCAATTTCGTGGATTTCCTGCTCCTCGTAGAAAGGGGCAGGCGTAGGTGCCTGGGCAGCAGCAGCTTGGGCTTGGGCTAGCATAGCGGCCATAGAACGGGTGAAAGGCTTGGAAGACATAGTAAGAGGCTTGTAGGGAATGGCACGGGGCACAACTTATACCTATGAGCCTATCCACCTTCAAATTTTTCCGCATCATCACACCCTAATAGTCCTCAATAAAAAGTTCCTAGTGTATATTTGTGTTTTTACTATTACGTGGTGTTGTACTACTCACCTAATAGTACCAAGATTCTGGCGAGTCACACCCACAGCGACCACGGCATGTGTCAATGCAACTACACGACAGCATACCACAGTCGTGGTCGCAGTCAGGGTCGTTACAGTAATGAAGCCCGTACTTAGCAAGGCGGTCAGCCCGTTCAGCTTCACGGACAGCCTCTACAAGTGCAGGGTCTGAGAGGGTAACAATTTGCAAGGTGGGACTACCATAGTTTGTGGTACCATCCAGTGTAAGTTCAATGCAACAAGTTTTGCCGTGTACTGTAATATCTTCACTGTATTCACGCAAGATGGGACTCAGGTCCGTACCAATAGGCACAGTAAGTTCTTTCTCATCATAGCGAGTTCCACTGACAATGATGCGAAACACTTCATTTGGGTAGCGACCACGGCGGTCAGTAAAGTAGGTCATTATTGCCCCAACAGCATCCTCATACGACTTGTAGAGGGCAGAGGATTTCATCTCTGTTTGAATCGCGTGGCGGGTCTGGACGTAGGTAGCACGAAAGGAGGGCTTGGAAGACATAGGGGCTTGGATTGGCTTGGCTTGGATTGGCGTAGCAGTCGCTGGCACCTTACAGCGCCGACAGGCACACCCTTCAAATTTTTCTATCACGGCCCACTCATCACACCCTAATAGTACCCTCCAATAAAAAAGTTCAGAGGAGTGAGATATTTTTGTGGTTTTATGTGTTTTTTGTGGGGTTATGCTGTTTAGGCAGTGGGGTCGGCGACGGACTTGTCAAAGGTCTTGGTCGCCTCGTTGTAGAGGCCGACATAGACCATCTCGTCGCCGTTGGTGACCCAGCTGTGGCCGGTGGCGATGCGGTAGTAGGTGGTGGTGCCGACAACGAAGGGCGTCAGGTCGGCCTCCTCCTCAGCAGGAGCGCCGGCGCCGCCGCCCGCCGCGGCAGCCTTGGCGGCCTTGTTGGCGGCCCGAGTGGCAGCGGCCTTGGCCTTCTGCTCGTCGGTCATCTTGGTACCCTTAGGGCGGCCGCGCTTCTTGCTGGCATCTGACGCGGCCGAGCCGGCACCTGAGTCTGATGAGGCGCCATCTGAAGCGGCATCTGAGGCGGTAATGGGATGAGCCGCGAGCCAGGCCTCAAAGGCGAGGTTCGTGGGGCCCATACCCTCCTCAGGGTCGTCCTTGAGGGACTTGGCCTGCTCAACGCGCTCGGCGAAGGGCGTCTTCTTGTACTCAGGGTCCGCGGCAGTGAGCGTCTCAGTGAGGTAGCTCACGTAGCGGTTCCAACGAGATGGCCCGCGCTTCTTGGCAGGGGCCTTAGCGGCAGCAGGCGCGGCCGCGGGTGCAGCTGCAGTAGTCGCAACAGCAGGAGCTGCTGCAGACACACCGAGGAGAGTCTTGAGCTCGTTCTTGAGCGCTGCATTTGTCAGCTCCACCTGCTCTAGACGAGCGAGGATGGAGTGGAGAGTAGTGGCAGAGACGGCAATAGTGGAGGACATTTGGCTTGGAGGCTTGGGGGCTTGGGGCGTGTGTAGCTTGTACCTTGGCGGTGCTCTTAGATAGCGGCGCCGAACTGGCTTCAATTTTTTACGTCGCATATAAGCTCTATTACACAGAAAAAATAGTAGGCCCTCGCTATTACACCTACTAGTCTGTAATAGTGAGAGCCCTGTAGTTCGGCTGGCGGTCTGGTGTGTGGTGCTATTAGAGTGTGGTAAGTGTAATAGAGATGTCCTACTACATAAAAAAATCTGGGCTTGCGCCGTGATTTTTTGTTTTTCTATGGGGTTTGCGTATTATGGTTTGTTTTGTAGGGCCCGCCGAGTCTAGTAGTCGTCGTAGCAGTGGCAGCGGCAGACGTCTATGCAGCTACCGCAGCCTTGGCCACCGCCTTCGCGCCACTCGTCCCACTCGTCGCGCTCCTCCTCTTCACGTTCGCGGGCGAAGTCTTCGCGGTCTTGCTCTTGGCGACGCCAGCGTTCCTCTAGGGCCCACGCCTCGTAGCGCTCCTCTTCCTCGGCCTCTCGGAGGGCCGCTGCGAGGCGGTCTTCTTCTGAAGGAGGGGGAGGCGGGGTGAGCGTTATCACGAGATTGACGGTTTCGTCGTCTGTGAAGAAGCGGAGCGAGAGGGCCTTGTGGGCGTGCTCGGCTGGGACCTTGGAGAGGGCCTGTGGGAGCTTGTAGATGTCGTCCAGGTTGTTCCAGCGCGGGACGTGGTCGGTTGGCAGGGCGGTGTGAGCGTCGTAGCGGCTGGCGACGTAGTGGGTACGGAGGTCCCACCGTACGAGGTTGTACGAGGCGATATGCGGGTACTGTTGGGTCAGATACCAGCGAACCTTCTCCATCAACTCGTAGTCGTTCGCCACCTTGATTACAGTGGGCCACTTGTAGTCGTGGCACTCGTAGCCGTCACCGTCGCCAGGATAGTGACGAATGTCAAGGTAGAAGCCGCGGTGGAAGGGGGAAGGGCCAACAGGCTCGGGCTCGGGCTCCTCGGGAAGAGGGTCCTCTCCGCCCGCGCCACCCCCGCGGACTGGACGGAAGTCGCCACGAGTGAGACCGCAACCGTAACGAAGCCCACCGCAGTCGCCACAGTTACGCGGGCAGGGTACGGGGGTATCGTCGTCTTCCTCCTCTTCCTCCTCCTCCTCGGGCTTGGGAGGAGCCGCACGCGCTTGACGCATCCGCTCCGCACGCTCGGCAATACGCTTGCGCGAGCCTGCGATGCGTTCGTGCATCCCAGCGGGGTCAAAGGAGTCAGCGAGGGTGGAGTAGAGTCGGTGGGCGTTGTTGTATGCATCCCAGAGAAGCCAGAGGTTGTAGGGGAGTTCCTCGATGTACTTGACAGTGAGCTGTTCCTTGGTCTTCCCCCAACGCGAATGGATGAATCGGGGGTCCTTGAGAATGCTGCTGTCGAGCTGTGCCTTGGTGATGTCCCAGAACGCGCGGTCCAGGAATGTCTGCACGGGCTCAAAGGTCTTCCAGAGCAGGTCCTTGCTGGCATCACTTGCGTAGTGGCTGTCGGCAAAGTCCGAGTCCATCCAGTCGTGTTGGAGGGCTCGGTCAAGCTCTGGGAGGGCGATGAGGAACTTCTCCAGGATTGCATCTGGGGAAGGGGGTGCCTCGGGGAGGGGAGAGGCAGGGGCTGCCGAAGCAGCGGGGGCCGCCGAAGCGGTGAAAGATGGAGCGAAAAGAAGGGCAGATTACCGATTAAGGGCGGGGTGGCGGGCACACGCCTGGCAGAGGTTTTACCCCCCGCCGTTCCGCTTCTACGCCTATTAAGCCGTTTGATGGGCACGAAAGGTCGCGAACGTTGCTTGGCTCCATACTAGAACCCCTGATACTACACCCACAAGGCCACTGCATTCTACAGCTCGCCGTTGTACGTTTGTCCTATGCCCGAGAACTCGGCCACTTTCGTAGCCTTGCAACCAGCCCCACCGTTTCACGGATGGGGCCGTACAGCCCTGTCGCGGAGCCATGGAAGCTCCTACCCCCACACTCCTTGGGGACGACCACTTATACTGAGCGGATTTGCAAACGTGTGGATGCAGCACCAGGGGCCCCTCGCACTCGCTAAACGCCCTCTACACCGAGAGGGACGCCGCTGTGCAAAGCTCCTGTGCCCAAGCGCACGAAACCACTGATCCAGGGGCAGTCAGAGAGGGTACAAGCCCCTCTGGCCGAGCCAGTAACTATCAGTGGAGTTCAGCTAGGGTAGTTTGCCGTTCAAGCACCCGCGGGTGCCATCATCACGGACTTGCCTCTAGCCTACCCCCGTATCCTCTACGGCCTCTGGGGGTGCTCTATAGTGGGGCAAAACGGCCTATTTCAATTTTTTAATCCACTTGAAATACACCCCCGCAATAGGGGTGCGCCACTGCATTTACACCCCCGTAATAGACCCCTTATTCAAGTACAATTAAAAATTGAAATTGAGGGGAATGCCCCACTATAGACTGCCCACCCAGCAGGGTTCAATTGCTGGGGCTTACCTATAGGGGGCTTACCTTAGGAAGGACGGGGTGTTAGGCGGTCGGGCATCGGGTGGGGCAACTCATGTGGTGTTCGGCAGGCTGGTCGACCCTGACTGCTGTATGCGGAGGTAGGGGCATACAGGGTAGGGCGGGGTGGAGGTCGGCATTACTGTGGGGGCTGACTGGTTGACCCTGACTGTTGCGAGGCGGAGGAGGCGGGTACGGAGCACGCAACTATGCCTTCCAAGCGGGCTAAACCAATTAAAATACGCTAGGCGGAGGTGGCACTAATGAGTTAGGCGAACCCAAACGGGGGAACCTGGACGGCCATCACGATAGGCTGCGGGCGCGGGGCAGCGATGTGACTACAGTTCCTGGACTGAAATGAACCAGGCGGAGGTGCCAATAGCTAACCCGAAAGGGAGGGGCAGGCGGGCATCACGAAGTGCTGCGAGAGAGGGGCAGCGATGTTTCCACAGTTCCTGGACTGCAATGAACCAGGTGGAGGTGCCAAACGCTAACCCGAGAGGGAGGGGCAGGTGGGCATCACAAAGTGCTGCGAGAGTGGGGCAGCGATAGAACAAGACCTGGGCGCAAGCCCTTCTTTTTCTATGTAAGGGCGTCCTTAGCGGGCGCCCTCTTTTTTTATGTCTAGTCGCTCTAGCCTGCCAACACACCCTAATAGCCACTAATAGGAACCTTATCAGCCCCCAAAAAATTGAACCCCCCTTATAGCTGTGGTAGCGTCTGCACCTGCACAACTACAAGCTACTATAATGCAAGCCATTCAAGCCCCCGTTACCCCTCCTTCCACGCGCTACCGCTTGGCAATGAAGTTACTCTCTACGAAGTACTCCCTTCCACAGGAGTGCTTCGGTGACTTCTGCCGCAGGTTCTACGAGAACCAAGCGGCGGCTGCACGGACTATCTTCACCACCTTTAAGACACGTGAGCAGCTCTACACCATCCTCATTGGTCAGATGCAGTCAGGTAAGACGGGCGCGTTCCACGCACTCATCCGCTTGATGTTCCTGTCCAAGCTCATTGATCGCACTTACATCCTCTGTGGGTCCAATGAGGTGGAGCTCTACAAACAAGCAAAGCTTGACGCGCTAGCCTACAACTCTGAGTACTACGTCTCAGGTGCGCTTCAGGTGATCTTCCGCCAGGACTTCCACAAACTCACAATGAACACGTCTAACGCGCTCATTGTGATTGACGAGAGCCACCTTGACCAGACCCGCAACCAGCAGTTGGATAGACTGCTGGAGCGCCACAACATCGTCCTAAGTGGCACCAACCGCGTCATGGAGGCGAACAACACCTACATCCTCAGTGTGTCCGCCACCCCCTTCTCCGAGTACTCTGATGTGGTCCATAACGTGGGCCATATGGACACTGAGGGGACCAAGAAGAAGGTTGTCCGTCTTGAGCCTAGTTCCATCTACCGCGGCGTCAAGTACTTCTTGGAGAATGGTCTCATCCGTCCTACGACGGCGTTCAACCTCAAGGAGAACCCTGCCGCGTTCTTCCGCTGGCTGCGTGAAAAGGGTAATAAGTACGCCCTCATGCGCGTCCAGGACACAAAGGGCTTTGCCACAAAGACTATGATTCGCACGCTTGATACAGCGTGGGGCATCAAGGTCCTCAACTTCATGTCTGGTAAGGAAGACATCAAGCTCAGTGCTCTTGCGAATGCCCCGCTGCAGCCAACCATTGTTCTCTTGGCAGGCCGTCTCCGCTGCGGGAAGGTCGTCCCTAAGGAGCACATCTCGTGCGTCTGGGAGGGGTCTAAGGCGGCAAACACCGACACGATCCTTCAAGGGCTCCTCGGCCGCATGTGCGGGAACTACAACAACACTCCTCTTGGGGATATGCCTGTCGTGTTCCTGCCACCCTCAACGCTCAAGCAGAGACGGTACATCAGGGACTGCAAGTCCGAGCCTATTATGGTCAATGAACTGGAGCGCTACGTCCTCGGGTTCGGCTATGGCGAGGAGGACGAAGGTGCCATTATGCCGACGCTCTTTATGAACGCAGCTTGCGACGGCAGCCGTACATCCAGCTCCCACTCCCGCTACCCCACACTCCCCTTATTGTACAACGCCGATACCATTATGACTCCTGCGCTCCTCAGTCCGGGCACCCCTAAGAATGCCGTGTTTGACTTCCTCAGGGATTCAGTTCCTACCCTTGCCGCACGGCTCACGGAGGACTTCATGCGCTCCCCGAACTACACGGACTCCCAGAAGCGTGAAGTTGAAGAGTTCTTGTCACAGCCCGTCCTGAGCTGTGACATTGCTCCCCGATGGATTGACCAGACTACACAGGCTGGTTGGCGCAACCAGCTCCATCGTAGTGTTGAGGTGGGACGTATGCTCACCAGCCACGCGTTGGAGGGGAAGAAAGATGGTGCACCCCACCGCCCTGTGTTGGGCCTCGTCTATGACGACCACTCCCGCAAGGTCTTCATACAGTTCCAGCTCAAGTCCGAGAGTGCAACCCCGCTGTGCAAGCGTGTCAATCTTACAACTGGACGCGAGGTCTTTGCAAAGCCAATGCTTGATTCAGAGGCCGAGCTCCCCAAGGGCGACGGCTTCATTCAATCGGACCTCCCCCTAACCGTTCGTACGGACCCCGCCGCGTGGGAGGCCGCCTTGGAGGAGCTCATCACCCGCTACCTGCGCAGCGCCGCCGGCGGGCCCATCCACGACTACAACACAATCAGCGGCCCACTCGCCTTCTCGCGCGAGGCATACGGTTGGGCCGGCCACTTTGCTCACCCAGGCGGCCGCCTCAATGTGCCCCCCTGTATGAAGGACATCCACGCCCGCCTCGGCCAGAAGTACAACGTAGAAATCAAGGTCGCCTACAACAGCGAGACTAAGCTTGCCACAGATACCTCCACCGAACACTTCTATGCGGCGTCCGTTGTGTGGGTGTGCAAGTAATGTACAAATACATATAAAAATACACATATATCTACATAAAATACCCCAACCCCCTTACCTCAAATATTTTTTTTCGCGACCTTGCGTGTCTTCCGTGCCTCAGCCCCCTTTTTCCACACATACGTATATTCGTGGCGCTCCTTCTCCGTCCCTAATTGTCTCCCTACGCGGGCGTTTGTAGGGTGCCTATTAGAGATGGGTAAGAGAATACGAGAGTGGATTGGTGGAAGAATGCCACGGACTTCCATATACATTTCGTGCGGCATATTGAGAGCTAAGTGACCTCCATTAGGCAGACCGCCCCACGCCTTTAGTACAACGGGCTTGAAGAATTTGTCCATAAATCCTTGCTTGCTTCCATACTGAGGCATCCGCTCGTACTCTTCCAACATGAAATACGGGGGTGATGTAAATACAAGGTCGTACTTGAAGTTACTGAAATTTACTGTTTCGGATGGTTGAAATACAAGTTTTACATCGGCAGAAGGGTTATAGGCTTTTATCATCGCCGAGTAAGCCGGTTCCAAATTCTTATTTGCATCTATGCCAAAATACGGAATACCAAGAGCCATCGCAGCGATACAACGCCCTCCCCAGCCGGCACTGAAATCTAAAATACCCACCTTTGCACCCAGCTTGCAATAAATCTTCATCGCCTCCGTTGGTCTGAATTGATTGATTGTCCCGTAATAGAGCTGGAACACACTGTACTCTTGGCGGAGCAGTTTCACAGGGTCGGCGAAGATTTCGTCAGGATTTGGCTTGATTTTACGTATTTTTTCGTGCAAATACGCGCGGAGCTTGCGGTCCTTGATGCCGTCGGCAAAGGAAATGTGGTGTTTTGTTTTTGCACGTAGGCGGTGGCCCAGGAAAAAGTAGTCCAATGCTTTTATACCGGAACGTGAAAGTGGTTTTGTTTTGTCACAGGCAATCTCTACTAGTTCTTGGTAGGACTCCTTTGCCTCCTCCAAGGATATGTCGCGCATCTTGCGTGCTAATTCCATCCTTTTACTAATAGGGGATATATTAGACGGTTCAAGACAGAAAAATTGAAGTCACTGGCACCGTAGGTTGGGTGTCCAACGCACCTTACAACTGCAACTTCAAGCCTTACAATGCCTTCTCCACCCTATACACTTACACGCGACGCCCTCGCCAAGCTCCAAATGTGGCGCGAACGCCTTCTTGCAGGTGAATCAAACCAATCTGTCGGCGCCGACATTTGGGCGTGGTTCGGTACCTACCTGAAGGGTGCCACCAGACGGTTCCAATACATCCCTTTGGAGGATTCAAGTGTCATTGGTGTGAAAACCATCATTAAGGAGAGCAAGTACGGTAACCTTGCTCATCACACTGTCCATGGCACTGCACTATGGTCAATTGAAAAGAAGGGAACTGAACCAATCTCATATAAGGGAAACTTCTACCCCACTGACAACCCTGACCGTTGGACAATTAAGTATGATACAATCCGTGAAGGGTCCTGTATGTTCTTGTCAGATGTCTTCGCGGTGAGCAAGAAACTGCGTCTCACACGGCGCTCCGTTAGCCCGCCACACGCGGCACCCGAGATTCCTCGGTCCGAGCCAATTGCTACAGCTCCAGCTCCCGTCCTAGCTCCAGCCACAGTCACAGCTCCAGCCCCAGCCCCAGCTCCCGCTACAACACCTCTAATTGTCAAGTCACCAGACAACTCGTTGGAACGTGGCGGATGTATCACTGCAATGACATGGATATGTGTCCTCGCAACCCTACTTGTCACTTATCTGAGACTCACAGAGCCCGTGGCAGACGAGGTCTCGCATTTATTGGAGCTCCCTGGTCCTCCACTCTATCGCCTTGAAAATGGACCCATTCCAAACCAATACTTACGCCATACAGGAGTCTGGGGATAATATACCCACAACCCTACAAGTAAAAACCACAAACAAACATATTACTTCTTTAATGCAGCAAACGTCTTTGTTAAATTCTTCGTCGCCTCATCACATTGTTTTTTATCCAAATCTACACCGATTCCACCCTTGAAACCCATATGCTTTGCAACAATTAGGGTGGTACCGCGACCTACAAACGGATCCACCACGTGGTCTATATGTTTTGTCTTCAAAAATTCTAGTACTCGCCGCGTCGCCTCAATACCCATCCCATTTGTATATAACACGTCTCCACGCATAAATACATCGGGGGTCGCGGACCCTGGAGTACCCTTTTTACTATAACACAACACGTGACTAAATGTAGGCTTGTAGAGGTCCGTAGCATCCACGTCACGAATAAGTGCTATTTTATGATACATTAGTCTGAAACCGGCGTTATGGGCCTCGTCCGTGATTAAATAGGATTTATCAATTAATCCATTAGATTTGCGGTCAGTTTGTATGAAAATTGCGTAGCCATCATCACTAACTGCTCCAAACACGGCTGCTGCGCAGCGCCGAAAGAACTTGATGTATGCGGCTTCGCTCTTATTTACTTCACTCATATCTGGAGCACTTGTGACAATGGCCGGAAAAAGACCCTTATGTTTCTGGCACCATTTTATTCCGTCTGCACATACTACTTGGAAGTCCATTTACTAAGTGGTTCATAAATATATAATCACTAAAATTGAATTGTTCGCACCCTTACAGTACATAACTACCTGTCCTACAAATGACCACGCCCATCCCTACAAGCATCAAGATACGACTCAGGCCTCGCGCCCTCATCAAGAGTGCAGCGAGTCCTCCCACAGCTGCCCCCACACCACCTCCAGTGAAGCCCAAGCTTCGCACCGAAGACACTGGTAAGAAGTTTGAGATGGCCATCTGCCTCGCCTACATCATCCCTTACAACGGGAAATACACCTATGAGATGGCTGCACCTCAGACGCTGTCAGCCCGTCTCACACCCCTAACTGCCCTCTTCCCCCCGTGCGAGCACACGGCTAGCAAAGGGTCTCGTTATGACTACACGGCCCTCGCTGACTCCACTAAACACTTGTCAGCCAAGACAACCAAGAAGGGCTGTGGGAAAGTCGCCCCTCAAGTCATCGGCCAAGCACAACCAGAAAAGTTCTGTGAGGTCCTTGGCCTCACGTGGGAGTCCGTACCGAAGCTCAAGGAGACGATTCAGACAATGAGTACTGCAACACTCCTGAGTGGCCTCGCCGCCTACACATTTGACTGCCCTACTGTCTATTACAATGAGGACACGTCCAGGATTCGCTTCATCACCCCTAAGAGTGACATTGACTGGTCCGCCTACACTTACTCCTGGACACAACACTGGTCGTCGTGGAACAACTCATCTACCCTCAAACTCAAGGACGCCGCTGGCAAGGAGCACGGCCTTGTTGAGTTCCAGTTCCACACGAAGAGCCGCACAAATATGGCCGTCCGCTGGTGCTATGACACCGTGCTTGACCTGTTTGCCGACAACTTTACGATTGTGAGCCTCTAATCACGGCCAACTACAAAACACCCATAAAAACTACTATATTATTTTTATGACATCCCCTAATAGTAATCACAATGGCTCGTACTTGCAAGCGCGGCACTATCCGTCGTGTTTCTTTTACACGTAAATCAGGCAGCCGCGTGAAGTCCCGCTGTGTGCGTAATATGGGCGCACCCGGTAAATGGACAGCCAAGCACCGCTCTGCTGGCATTGGCCCCCTCAAGCAGGGCCGCCTCGCCAAGTTCGGCTACAACTCCACAAAGCGCGCCGGTCTCCGTCGTCAGGCCCTCCGCAAGGCCGTGAAGTCCGAGGGCAAGACCGCCGTCCTGCGTATGCTCCAGGCCGTCGCCACTTACACGAAGCGCACGAGCCCCAAGAAGTCCGCTCTCTTCCTTGCTGACCGCGCCGCCGTTACCAAGATGCATTAATTATTGCTTATGTCTTAATAGCCTATAACTCCGTAGGGGTCATAGGGGTGATGGAATCACCCCTAATAGTATTTTTTAATGAACCTACTATTAGAGATGTCATCACTCCTCCGTCGCTATGCAAATCTTGAGGCGCACCAACGTCCGACAGTTGGTGACACCAAGACATCAACCGTTGTTGTTGATCACCTTGGCTGGTTATTATGTGATGGGCGCTCACTCAATGTGAGCGATTGGTATTTCCTCTTTAGCGTGATTGGATACCAGTTTGGTGGCTCAGGTGCGACCTTCAACCTTCCTAGCCCCGCTGGCCGCGTAATGGGTATAATTGGCGCTGGGTCTGGCCTCACTGCACGGACAATGGGTGATATATCTGGTACTGAGACACACACATTAATAATTAATGAAATGCCAGCTCACACTCACGGATCTTCAGCTGTAACTGGTAATAATAATGGTAATGGATTAACATCCATAACTGGTTCGCATACACACACTGCTACAGATAGTGGGCATTCACACGCTTACAATAGTGTTGCTGCTTCTCTTGCAACGGTCAGTGGGGGGCCTGCTGATAATACAGAATTGGGTTCTAATACTACTGGCACAGGATATGCAAATATTACTGTTGCGGCAAACGGCGATCATCAACACCAAATCTTTAATACAGGTGGTGGTGCTCCACACCTCAACATGCAGCCCACCCTCTTCCTCGGCAACCTCTTCATTTATTCTGGCGCGCCCACATACGGCGTTTGGCCCATCACAAATCTCAGCTCAAAGAGCCAGCCATACATCCAGTAAAAATATTTTACATTCAACTAAACCCTGTCTAAACCATCATACAACACAACTGGCGCTGTCCCATCTTGAACCGCCCAGCGTACATATAGTTTTTCTTGCACTCTTCGCTATTCAAGTGTGCAATAACAACATCCAAATCAACTGCCACCCCTTCGCGTGGAATCATACAAAGCAGTCCTCCCCCGAAGAATCCCACAACACCCCTAAATGCCACCACCGCGTTCCGTGTCAAGGTCCGCACGTAGATGCAGGGCCGCCCCGCCGCCTCCCGCATAACCCTGATGTTCCGCGGCGCACCCCATTCATACCAATTGGCCTCCGTGAAGGCCCGAATACCACGCCCTAATAGTTCCGCTTTGTGGGCAAGTAGATGCGCATCGGTCGCCGCATCGCCAGTAGGGAACCGCTCCGCAAAGATGAAGCGCTCCTGCCGACCCTCATCTACAAGCACCGACATTCCACCGAACGGCTGCTTATACACTTCATCGCGCCCTGATACAAGCCCCACATAGACATCAAACTGCTCTTCTACTGGCCGTCCAGGAATCCCATTAGGGTTCCCGAACGTCAAGATACCGCGCACCGATGTGTAAATCCGCTGCTCACCATTTACCACACACGCATTCCCTAATAGTCCCTTTTGGTAACGGAATACAACCACGTCAATGCTGGCCCCTTCAAAGAGCCGCTCGTCCGCAGGAAACGTAAAGTCCGTGAAGGACCCGTTGCCTACCATCTTGGCTATTAGGGGTGCAGCGTGGGTAAGCTTGAGGAAATCCGAAGGAACGATGAAGACCAGTTCGCCGCCGTCATCCAGCAGCTCATAACAGGCTTCAATGAATTTCAAATACAAATTCCCTGAGCGCTGTTTGACATATGGCGGATTGCCGATGATTGTTTTGAATTTACGGTCAGGTCGTGCCGCCAAGAAATCTCCATACACGACGCTCTGTGCTGACCCGAACATTACAACGGGTTTCACGCGTGTATCAATCTCGTAACACAGCATTGGATAGGCTACATTGGCCGCCAAGAACGGCTGCAGCAAGTGGCCAGCACCAAACGACGGCTCTAATAGTAGCTCGCCACGGTTGCGCACATAGGAATGTGCGATGGCTTGAAGGCTTGAGGAAACAGTGAAATATTGACCAAGGTCTTTTACGGATGTCATTGTGGTGGTGCTTATGATTACCCCATATCAGGTGTGTCAATTTTTGACGCCTCATCGTACTTAAATTCACAATCTGTAAGTGGGTTTTGAATATTATTGTCTTTCATATATTTTACAAGTATATTCCACGCGTAAGCTGGAATGAGTTGTTCTAAATCCCGCAAATCATAAAACAGGGAAGCGGTTAATAACTTCTCTGTAAAATTAATTTCAAATGTGTTATAAGAGCATAACATTTGTACTACACAGATTTTATCTTCCTGCTTATGAAATACTTGATACATATTAGATTGAATCATTTCAGGAGTTGAAAACATACCTACAGAGAGCTCTGGATGTTCGGCTAACAGTTCATTGATAATCGCCTGATCTTGACGCCCAGTATTTGCAATTGTGTCACGAACTGTTCTAAAAAATGCAAGGGTAGCTGAAGTACATTTAATTAGACCAAATCCAATGTTGAGTGTATTATTTACAAAGTTGTCACGCATATACACAATATCATAATTCATATAGTTATCTAAGTACTTTCGTAAAACATCTGCTTGTAATACACATAAGTCTGCATCACTGACAATAATATACCGTCCATCACACTCTTTCATTGCGTCAAGCATAATATTAAACTTGAGACAGTTGCCGGCAAAGAAATGTTCTGACCCCTCCTTGTAAAGGGTTGTAAATGCACTTTGTGGGAAAAAACAAGGGTGCAACTTGAATCCATTACAGTGACGTACAGAGTTATAGATTAATTGATGGAAAATCTCATACTTGGGACTATACACATAATACCAGTCAAGTGAGGCCATATAGTAGCTGACAATAAGATACACTTTAGGACAACAAATGATAATTTGCCACCCGAAATAGCTGAAAAAATTGAACAAATATGGCGCCGCACTGAACTGCGCCGCCGCCAACTGGAAGCCATCGCCAAGCCTATGTACGCATCACTTCTCTATGCAACCCTTTGGGTCATCACTGCATATATGCTATGGACTCGCTACGGAGCAGTCCCCCTTACAGCCCCTGAGTATTTCCTGCTCCTTTGTATCAACTACATCATCATCGCGGGTATCTATCACGGGCTCCTCCACAGAATGTGGTGGCTCGCCGCCCCTTCAATCGGACTCTATGTTGGCCTCTACTTCTAATAATAACTCTCCCTTCACACCTCTCTACAAGCAAACCACACGAAAAAATTTGAACCCACAGACATCTCCATATTTTTATGCACCCACCCCAAACAGCACAAGCCCCCAATGTCCCACTACAAGCCCCCTACGTACTTTGAACAGCCTCATCGTATCCTCGGATACCGCATTGTCGGTTTCTCCCCTATCCGCCTACAAGAGCCCGAGTATGCCAAAGCCATCCTCACAATGCCCATTGACCTTCATACTACGTGGGCCGCCGCCTGGGCCGCTACCCAGGCCCGTGTGACTGACACGAAGACCCACCCAGGTGCCCCCGCAAAAATCGGCCTTGAGGATTTCGCCGCCTTCGCCGCAAACCCCGCAAAGGTCGCGGATTACCGCCACAGCATTGAAGTGGGGAATGCCCCTACAATTGAACTTAATACTGACTATAGTCGCTACACAATCGCCATAACAGTCGTCCTGGGAGAAGAACTGGACTGCGATGACTGCCTATCTACGGACAGCGAGTAAATCCCCAGCTGCGGTCTAAATTACACAATCTATATCAATCCTAATAGTATGGGCAATTGCCCGAAGTACAAATACAGTTACGACGCACTAAAATACCACGCGCAGCGTGTATGTGATGTGTGCGAGCATATATTTTTAATACAACACCCTTATTACATACCCCTAAAAGTATTTGCAAATAGTGAGTATTTTGTATTTCCACATCCAATGTATGAACTATTTGTGACAACATTGTGCCGAAAAATAAATCGCCGCCGGCCGACCCCGCCGACCCACCAACGGCTGAAAGATTTGCTCCGAAATTTCTCGCCGCAAAATACCCTTCGTATTTACTACGAGGGGTTATTACAGTCTATTCAATTGAATGCCGCTAATGGATATGTGCTATTAGAGGAATTAGATTATACTGACGAAGAATTTTCAATGATTTGGGAAGATTTATGTGCGTATGAATTTCGTCTGCCGCGGACGCTCGCGGCCTCCCCGCAGGTCACGCCGCCCCCATCGCCGACGACAGAATTTCGCGAGTATTTATTTGTAGAGCACACCGACTAAAAATGGGACTTAAACTTGGCCCCCTCTACTACTGTAGAGAAATGCCCGTCACTACCCGTTCTAGCACCCGCTCACCCCCTACTAGCCGCACCCAGCACACCTACTCCCTCCGCGAGAACCGCCCTGCCCCTGGGTTCTTTGCGAATATGGACAATGATTGGGAGGATTCCTGCAATGATCACCGCGATGTTAATATGGCTGCCGAGGCGCTTATGATGCTGGCAAACTCCACCGAGACTGCTCCTGTTCGTCGCTCGGCTCGCATTGCTAGCCGCGTCTAAACGACCTGCTTCTTTTTGAGTACGATTTTCTTTGGTGGTTGCACGGGGGCTGCAGGCTCTCCTCCAGCTCCACCTCCAACAATAGATGTAGTTGCTAGTTTGGTCGCCAACTTAGCAACTGCAGCATCGGCCGCTTCTTGTGCATCTCGGTCCGCCGCCTTTACTTTTGTACCCACCTTGCGCCGCTTTACAGGCGGCGGAATGGCGGCATCTGGCATACCTGCCCACACATTACCGCTCATATCACGGCCGGCCCGTATATCAGGCACATCATCCTCGTTAAAGTACGTCAGGGACTTTATAAGAGGATGTGTTTGCAGCGCCTTCCACGTATCGTGCGCCTTGATTGTTTCAATGACATCATTCAGGTCGTGTCCATATTTGTCACACAGGATAGACAACACGGCACTAAATGCGTCCGCAGTGTGACAGCTGATAATATCCATCGTGGCCTTCAAGATGGCCGACGGGTTGCGCTCCAGGAATTCGCGTGAGAAAGGCTTGTAGTCTTCGGCATTGCCGACGAGCTCAGGTTGGACTTGCATTTGCATTGTTGGCTTGAGGAAGGTACTCCTTCTCATCAGTCGTCCCCGAATTCAATTTTGTTCTTACTGTATATTTATCATATCTACAATGCGGAGCTAGATTTAATAGGGGGTCAGGGGGGGCTTAGCCCCCCCTTTCGGACACCAGTCCAAGTGTGGTGATGCACGTGCTCACGTTCAAAGACCGTCCGTCCAGCCAGCCCCAACACCCCTAATAGTCCAAGTGTAGTCCCTGACTCTACCCACGGCACCCGCTTTCCTTCGGCCCATACACGCCGCGCAGCAGACCACCCTACCGCTCCTAATAGTACAATTAAGAACAGGTCGGCGGAAGCCACGAGCTTGTCAATGTTATTTATGAAAATCGCTCCAATTAACAGCGCCCCCAACCCTACCATAATACGATGCGGCGCTGACCGCGCATTTAATCCGCGCCACCACTCCACAACCGCCCCATCTTTACCCTTTATAGCACTATAAATGTACCGAGATACACCCACGTATTGGATAAATGCACTAATTAATATAAACAGTCCCACAAATATGTCCATATTTACCCCCGTGCCCTTTCCAAACCACGCATCTACAATATCGGCCAGCACATTGTGATACGACCCGCCATCAATCCCTCCGCGCCCCCTTAAAGGAACTAGCGCAACAAACGCCACACATACCCCTAAAAGTAACAATGCGCTCACAGTATTGGACCCGTACATTGCAGCAGGAATTGACTTCAGTGGATTCACAGTTTCTTCACTGAATTTTATAATTACTTCAAACCCTGCCAGAATAAAGAATACATACAAAAATGCTTTCCCAATATGTAACTCACTGCTGGGTAATTCCACAGATTGCATAGCTGGTCCTGCAATCGCCATACTGAGACCGATTAGTCCCACTGCACCCAAGATAAATACGGATAGGGCTGATATAAAATCAATCACCTGCTTGTTAAAATCAATCCCAAGTACGCCTACAACAATTAGGAGGATTGCAAGTTGTACCGCGACCATCAATTGGAACGCCCACGACATCCCTGAACAGAAGATGCGTGTGATAAACAACAGACCCACCGCAATACTAAGTATACTATACGCCACCACCCCTACTTGTGTTCCAGCGGCCGCCCACCCGCCAATTTCGTCTGCAATAATGCGGGACTCGCTGTCATTTGTTTGATACGCCTCGTGTGCTACCGCATATGTCTTACTACTCCCTACTAGTAAGCCAGTGACAGCCGCAATAACCTCTGGATAATATTGTCGTGCAGCCATCACAGTGGGTCCTGCCAAGTTTGCTGCACCAGATCCAAGGATATGTGTGATACCGAAAAAAAGCAAGTCGGATAGGCCCAGCGTGCGTTTGAGCACTTCGGGCTTTTCCGTTGAAAGCTGTTCAGGCTCGCTCATTACTCTAGGGGGAGGCTTTTATAGGAGTCCAAGCGCGGATAATGGGATTCCAAGAATAGCTTAATGTACCGATTCACGGCACACGTCATCAGCTCTTCGGCGCTCATCCATTTCACTTCGCCGACTTCATCAGTATCTTGTGGATTTGCGGTTCCAACCAGGTTATACATAGTCTCGTCAAAGTAGAAGAACACCCCTTTTCCAAGACGGAATCTGCGTGGCGTTTGGATTACATTAACATACATTCCAGTTTCTTCCACAAATTCACGAATGGCACACTGCCAGTCGCTTTCACCACTCTCTACGTGTCCCTTTGGAAAGGACCACACACTGGCCCGTCGGCCATACACACTTAGGAAATAATCACCTTTGCGTAGGATAATCCCACACACTTTATTGGAGCGCTTTGGGCTAGGTTCGCTCGCCACTTGAGTTTGCTCGGGCACTAGGCTTGGATTTGCATCTGTCTGCTCAAGAATTGAGGCAAAGTAAGACGTCGTAGTTGCAGACATTGTTCGGCACGTCTCTCCTACTAGTCACACCAAGCGTCAATTTTAGACCATTAAAAATGGGTTAGTATTGTGGTGTCAAATGTCGGCAAGGTCAATGTTAGATTCGTGGCAATGCGTTGAAGAATGAGCTTACACCAACGTTTGTTTTCATTGTTTTAATTTCTTCAGTGCTAAACCATCCTGCTTCCGTAATTTCATTCGTATCACGAGGTACAGGTTCGGGTTCAATCGGCATCCAGAATAGATAATACGTTCCACCGTGTAGGGGCACACAGCGGAGTGGCTTTGGCAAGATATTGTAACCAGTCTCTTCGCGGATTTCACGACATACACATTCTAGCGCCGTCTCACCAGGTTCAATGTGACCTTTCGGGAATGACCACTTTCCAGAAAGACGCCCCCGCACAAGTAGGAATCGGTTGTTTGCACTTTGGATAATTCCACCATATACACGGTCCTGCTTATGTTTCATAGTAGGAGATGGTGGAGACGTCATCCGATTTCTTGGAGAACAGAAGGCGGCAGGGAAACTCGGGAGACTTAGCGCATTAACATTCATATTTTGTATATTTTGGGTACTCTTACACAGAGAGCAGGCTCTAAATCAAATTTTGGGGGAGATTCCATCTCCCCCATAGCCCCCTACGGAGTTAATGGGCTCCTGCGGAGCCCATCGTCTCAATAGGGTTTAGTGAGACGTGTAAGTTCCACAAGTTGAATATACTCTTGTAGTCACACGGCCAACAGCCCGGCCTAAACTCTCCACACGAATTCTACACAAATGGCCGCCCGTTACAATTGGTACTCCGATGACTCCTCGGCACCTGCATCACTGCGTCATCCGCGCCAGCTCAACATCCAGCTCGCCGACGCATCCCTAACTGACCTTTACGGGGCCCAGCCAAAGAACCACGCGACCGACTCAGGGTTTGACCTGTATGTGACCGAGGACATCACCATCCAGCCATTTAGCCAGGCTACGATTGATCACAAGGTTCTCTGTGAGCCCGCCTTTGAAGGTGGTTACTATCTCTACCCCCGCTCCTCTATCAGTAAGACTCCTCTGCGTCTTGCCAATTCCGTCGGCATCATTGACAACACCTATCGCGGCCACATTATGGCCAAGGTGGACAACATTAGCGACTCCCCTTTCACAGTCCGTCGCGGGGATCGCCTATTCCAGCTGTGCCATCCTTCCCTTCTGCCTCTCCACGTAAAGTTCGCCGACAGCATTAACACTGACACTGCTCGTGGTGCCGGCGGATTCGGCTCCACCAACACCGCATAAATTTGAACACATCCCATACCACCCCTAAAAGTACCCGCCACCAGGTCTTTCCACGCCACCCCAACTAAAATGTATATGCCACACGATCCAATGACTCTCTTCGCCCTCTTCTTGGGCAAAGACAGCTCAATGATGTTGATAATCATCGCCATAGTTATGCTGTACCAGAACCGCGAAGGGTTCTCGTCCCTCTGGCGCTCCATTCGGCACTACAACCTTGCAACCCTTACACTAGAAGGGCGCATTGTAAATGATGTCCGTCACGCAAACCAATACTCCAACTTCTCACCCGCCCTAAAAGCCCTTATTCATCGGCTCAATATGTCAAAACCCCAGGAAATCTATTCCAGTGTCAAAAGTGCAGCCTATTACAAACTTACAAATGATGAAACCGACGACTACATTGAGACCGTCTTACCCCTTGATAATACACACGGGATGAAACTCACACCTGATATTACACTCTTCGCCCGCATTCGCCAAGGTGCCACCTCGCGCGCACAACCATCCCACACAATTAACGGCGAGGAGCGCGAGTATTCAGAGACGATTGTCTATATTGACCTCAAAACAAAGAAGTCCCTGAGCCACATTCACGAGTTCCTAAAGGTGTGCCAGACCGAGTATGAGACATATCTTGAGAACGAAGCGCACAAGACAATGATTATTCGTCCTGAGATGAATAATGATATGAACTTCTTCACATCCCAGTTGCTCCCCATTCCCAAGTTCAAGACCTTTGACAATATGTTCTTTGAGAGCAAGACCGCAATTCTCAAGCGCCTTGATGCTTTCCGCAATAAGGGGATGTATGAGCGCCTCGGTATTCCAGACTCCCTTGGTATGCTCTTCTACGGAGAACCTGGTACTGGCAAAACGAGTGCAATCAAGGCCATTGCGAACTATATGAATATGAACATTATCATTGTCCCTATGAACTCCATTACGACCCGCCGTCAGCTAGAGATGCTCTTCTACAAGCGCAAGGCTGGCACGGACTACAAGATTCCCTATGATAAGCGCATCTATGTCTTTGAGGAGATTGACTGTAACGGCTGGGACAATGTCGTCCGTGACCGCGTGATTCTGAAGGCAGAGGCAAAAGAGCAGGCCGCCGCCAACGCCGCTGCGATTGCAGCCCGCGGTGGTGCAATCCCATACCCTAGTGATGATGTCAGCTCGCGCCCCAATAAAAAGAAGTACAAGGAAGAGCCACTCACCCTTGGTGCATTCCTGGAAATCCTTGACGGTATTGTTGAGCTCCCTGGACGCATCATTATTATGACCACTAACAACCCTAATTGTCTTGATGCGGCATTGAAGCGGCCTGGTCGTATTGATATGATGGTAGAGTTCAAGCGTCTCCGTGCGATTGACATTGCCAATACATACGAGCGCTGGTGTGGCCAGGTATTCCCCGCGAGTCAGCTGAGCCAAGTAAAAGATTACAAATTCACACAGGCGGATGTGTCACAAATCATCTTCAAGCACGAAAATGACCCTGACGGGTTTGTCGCAGAGCTCGTGGAACTCTGCCAAGGAGAGGTAGAAATGCCTGACTTGGAGGCCGACATTCATCCATCATTAGAGTAAATCCTTCATTTCCGCAGTGCGCCAATCTACGCGTATATAAGGTGCCAACTCACTCACTGGCACACACAGTTCATACTTTAACAGGCGACCACGCCCATACATTGTTATTTTTACAGTAGAATCGTTCTCAAATGTATACTTACGCCCATCTAGTGCTCCTTCATAATACGTCCGCACTTCTACTTGTGTTCCATAATCGTCCCAAACGTAGTAGTACGAATTTAACACCCCCTTCAAGTATGTGTAGCGTTCAATTAGTACTCCACGCTGATTCCACTTACGGGCAATTAGGGTGGGTGTGCCGTGGCTAAATGTGCGCAGTGTTTCAAGCGCTCCACACGGGTAATATGTTTTATAGCATCCGTGTGGCATAGTATTTTCATCATAGGTGTATCTGTGGGTAATCCCGTTCGCATCTGTGTAGGTTTTCACAGGAAGTCCATCCTCATACTCCGTGTCTGTCGCAGGATATGGGGTTTTACAATTAGGGCAGGCGGTGTGTGTGCCGCGTAGGCGTGTATAGCAATGGGTATGTAGCTGCAAAGACCCTTTGCACTTACATAGCGGGTCAGTAAAAGGGTGCGTGGTATCTGCCGGTTCAAGGCAGATGAAGCAGGCGTCTGTCATTTGGTTGTGCGGTGCCCCACATCATCTATGCCGCATCTATATCAATTTTCGGTTATGCAGCCCACGGCCTCATACAACTCCTCCAGTGTCCCGTTGTTAGAGACGCGCAGGTCGGCCTGCTCGGCCAGCGCATAGGTGCTCCACACAGTTAGATGGATGCCGGCATCCTCAAACCACTGTGCATCGGGGCCACCAGGGTTCTTATATGCCTCAATTGCCCGTGGAATCCACTCGGGTTGGGCCCCACGCTCAATATACACAAGCCGCCCACCAGCACGCCTAATAGTATCAATCTCGTTTTGAAACCGGCAATCCGTTATGACAAAGCTCTGGGTTGGCTCGGCGGCCAGGTCTTTTTCCACTCCTCGCACCCAAATATCGTCCCTAATATGCCGCCGAAACATCTCCGTGCCAATCTTCTGAAGAGCGGTGCGCGGAGACAGGCCCCAGAAGGCATCTACTTGTTCGCGCCACTCCCGCGACTCCCGTGTCGCTCCTTCAAGGAGCTCTCGGTCCCAGCCAAACACCGCTGCTGCCGCATCTTTCACGCGCCGCGCAAAGCTGAGCTTCTTGAATCTACGCTCGCGTATGAGGTAATCGGCAATGGTATCTTTACCACTCCCAATTGCCCCAATAATTCCAATAATCTGTCGTTCGGCCATTTGCTTACTACCCCTAATAGTCATATCGTCAAATTTCCCCCGTCTCTACCATCTAACTGTCATATGTTGGTTCTTCTTCGTCTAACATTGCAAGTAATTCATCTACATTAATCTCTGGATGATGCTCACTTGCCATTTCTAATGGAGTAGATGGACGAGCAGATGGACTATGTTGTGCAACTTCCTGTACTCCTATAAAAAACCACTTACGAAATGCAGACGGAGATGCTTCTATTGTAGACCCGTCGTGCGCTTTCCAGCGAAATATCATAACACCAGACGCATCTACGTGTATATAGTTGTGAGTAATAAAATAATGGTTTAATTCATCCTCTATTTGATACAGCATTGCACACTTTGGCAGTTGCATTGCTTCCCATAAGATTGCTATTTCTGAGTTAGGAGCGGCGGTTAATGTATATAATTTATATGGGTCCATTTATTTATTAGTGTTGAATATACATTTATTTAGCGTCGTTATGTATTTATCGTAGGCGTGCAATAAAGCGGGCGACATCCTCTGGGCGATTGTGCCCAATCTCGTTACCAATGTAATTGTTGTAGAGCATTACAGGCGACGCCATATGGTCAATCCAGCGCTTGTGGTACTTATCAAGGGACCGCAAGTAGTCAAGGGGGATTTCCTCCTCGCCCTTGCGCCCACGACGACCAATGCGCTCTGCGCACACCTCAGGAGAGGTATTTACATACACGATGCCCGTAACTCGCACGGTGTCCTGAAGCATCCGATACCACTGCTTGTAGAGGTCCCATTCAATGCCATCCAGACAGGCATCATCGCGGAGCATTTGCGCAAACACATTGAAGTCCGTCTCCAGGCAGCGCTCGGTGATGAATACGTTCTTCATCGCAGCCGCCGGATTCCGCGCGCATTCACGTTGCCAGTCTTCAATCGTCCTCTTAATGTTCAGGTAACGGCTGAGGACGGCGCAGTTCTGGAATGTGTATGACCAGCGGCGCTTGTCCTTATAGAACACCTCTAGAAGGTTCTCGCCGCTCTCGTTCTGGAGAGCCGTCCAAGTATCAAGAGGTTCATCAATAAAGTGCCAGTCAGGGTATTCTCGGCGCAGCTGGTCTAGGAGTGTGCTCTTACCAGAGCCAACACCGCCATCAATGCTAATCAGGATAGGTACAGGGGAACCGCAAACGTTGGAAGTGTTCATTGGGCTTGTAATGTGAGAGTGCTTTATCCTGGCGCGCCCACCGAAGTCAATTTTAGGGGGGCGCGGGGGGCCCACCTAAATTCTCCACACACTACTCTAATAGTATTCGCACAACTTACACAGAAATGCTATCTAACACCAAACAACTTATTTGGAAACAGGATGTCCTCACAGTCAAAGGCTTGGACCTACAGTTAGGGGGTAAGCGGCTCTTTGAAGAGGCGTCTTTTGATTTGCACCAAAACTCCCGTGTGTGCCTGCTGGGGCGAAATGGTGCTGGCAAATCAACCTTGTTTAACTGGCTCGCGGAGGAGGCGAAGAACCCCGCGCATCCCTGGTCAGTCTATTTGGTGGAGCAAGAGTTGCCTCCCACAGACTTCTCTGCGGTTCAGACGGTCTTGGCGGCAGATATGGAGCGCGGCACCTTGTGGCAGCGACGTGCCGAGCTGGAGCTCAAACAGGAGGCCGCCGAGCTTAGTGATGCCGAATTTCAGGAGTACCAGGAGGTCTGCGAGGAACTGCAGGCCCGCAAAGCCGATGCCGATGCACCTGAGGTGCAGAAGATTCTGAAAGGCCTCGGGTTTTCTGAAGCCCAAGCAGCCCGTCCTCTAAAAGAACTATCAGGAGGCTGGCGGGCGCGCGTGGCGATTGCCCGTGGTCTCTTTATGAAGCCCCAGCTCCTCCTCTTAGATGAGCCCACAAATCACATTGACCTGGCCGCTGCAGTGTGGTTGGCCGAGTTCTGTGAATCCTGGCCCAATACGCTCGCCGTGATTACACACAATGCGCATTTTGCCCACACTGTGTGTAACCACGTGTGGCAGCTCAATCAGCGCACCATCCGCTCCTACAAGTGTAGCTACAATATGTATGTGAAGCAGCGCGACCAGGATTATACGAAGCAGGTGGAGGACTGGAAGCTAGTAGAGAAGCAGCTCCAGACTATCAAGTCAAAAGGCGCCCCAGACACTCAGCAGAAAATCCAGGCGTTCATTCAGCAGAAGCAGGCGGATGGCATCAGGCCCCCAGAGCGTCGTTATGCGCCCCGTTTTGTACTCTATGATGACGAACAATCTACTACCAAGACATCCCTAATAGACGTCACTGAAGCATCTGTTGGCTACTCACAGGCATCCTCTCCAATCCTAACAGACCTCACGTTTGCAATTTATCCACAGACGATTACAGCCCTAGTGGGGCCAAATGGTGCAGGCAAGACTACATTTCTGCGTCTTCTAACTGGTGAGCTAACTCAAACAGCAGGAACGGTGAATCGCAAGCCTGGCCTTCGTACGTGTTTCTTCCACCAGCATTTCTACCACGACTTGCCGCAAGATTCAACCCCTATTGAGTACATCCAGTCCGTCGCTGCCGAATCCCTGCAGGGAAAGTCCGATGAAATCCGCCGTCTCCTTGGGATGACAGGTATGGATGGGCCGACGCAAAACTTGCAAATCAAGCATTTGAGTGGAGGCCAGAAGGCACGCGTGTATTTTGCCGCAATTGCCGCGCAGCAACCTGATATTCTAATCTTGGATGAGCCATCAAATCATCTTGATATGGAGACATCCGAGGCACTCCTAACTGCCCTTAAGGAGTACCGTGGCGCGGTCGTGATTGTGAGCCACGATTTGGCGTTCTTAGAGGAACTCAATCCAGAGGTGTGGGAGATTACAAACGGTCACTTGAAGAAGCTCGGCTACGGTGTAGTTGCGCTTACAAAATACATTAATGCTGCCTTGGCGGAGCAAGAACCTAAGCCTACTGCACCTGCAGAGCGTGACCCAATGAAAGTCATCCCATTTGACCAGCTACCAGCATCTACAAAGCGTGCCCGCCAAGCTGCAATTAAGGCCTTCTTTGACAAAGGGCGTCGTCAGTTCATTGAACGAAACCGCAAACTCTTTGTAGCAACAAATTAAGTACAGCAGCCCAAAATGAGCTCGCGCCAATAACTCATACACATTTTCTGCATATTCCAATCGCGCTTGCTGTAGTCTTCCCATACTCTCTCTAATAGTTCTTCAGTGACCTCAGACCAGTCATCAATAAAGAGTATAGGCAATTCATCCATATTTTTATGCGTCAAGTGGCGTTTAACAATAGGGATAGACTTCATATAAAGCGCCTCCCATAAGCGGTGTGTGTCAGGACCATTGCCTTGAGGACATATGGTAAATTTAGAATGATAGATATCGCGTAAAAATGCCTCTCGTGCCGTATCTGTACATTCAATAGGGCCTCCTTTATGAACCCACGGCATATCATTAAACATATCCCACACAGGCTGCCGAATAGCAGGACTTGTGATAATACTGAAATTCATATATGCCAATGTAGTCTTCTGAAAAGGCTCTTTTAATATAGATAGTATAGAGTCACGATTCCCCACAACCCGTGCATACCCAATATCATTTGGGTCATAACTGCAAATACCAAGAGGTATGGGATGGATTCCTACACCATCGTATGCAACATTTGGTGCAAAATGATACAAGTATCTACCACATATATAATGGTAGATATGTTCTGTGATTACATAATCCGAATGCCCAGTAATAAGCACAGTATTTCCTATTTCTTCTTTTCCAGGCATAGGAATTCCACGCCACCATGTAAAAGGGCCAATATAGAAATAGTCTGTTTTAATGTAATCAATTTGTGTGTTCTCACGCATAAGATCAAAAAAGCGGTCAGCGCAAATGATATCACTATCTGTAATTGTAAATGTTTCAATAGTTGGCATTATTAAACCTATGTATCAGCATATGATAATATCTTTAGTACCATACTAGTAGTATGCGTAAGTTATTTAACGACCCACCTTCCTGCACAAGGACGTTCAAGGCTGGCTATGGAACACCAGAGAAGGCCCGTAAAACAATTCGCAGGCTGAAGCGCAAACCGTGTGCATATAGGCGACGTGTGGCAGGTACAATGTATGCACGGGCAAAATATCACGCGCATCCGACAGAAGGTATGAAACAATCAATGAAGATTTATAAACAGTATTTAGACACAATGAAGTGCTAATGCGAGCCACTATCAATAAATTTAAATAACGGTAATACAATATTACTATTATTTAAATCTAAAACATAACTAGATATTTACTTTAAAGTAAATAAGTATAATAATTGATTGAGCTCGCCAATCATTTCGTCGCGTAAGTTGAGTAAATCAGTATCTTCCTTTTTGAGTCGCTTTACAAGCACCTCAGACATATAGGCGATGTATTTATGAATGTATTTTATAACAGACCCTTCAGACAGATTTTGGACGGTCGTAGTATTTGTGCTGGCGTCCAACTTGGGCCGACCGTATTTTCCGATGTAGATTTCAACATATTTATCTATTAGTTCATCAAGCTTTGCTAGCACATCATCACTAGCTTTATGACGACTGTATAAACGAGTCTGCCAATGATACAACTTGATTTGTGTCCGCATTTGGAAAAAGAAGGCAACGTCTCGTGAGCTCATACTATCATCACTCAAGAATTTGCAGCAGCAGAAGATTTCTTCTTCTTGCTACCCCCAGTACTCTTTGTAGGCTTCTCGGCAACAGCCGTAATAGTCTCTGCAATAGGCTCCTCTACGCCCTCATCAAGCTCAAACTTATATGTCCCTAATAGTACCCCCAGGGTCATTGCCACTTCATCTTTGAGAAGCTTTACCATCCCCAACGTCCCATCGTAGGCATCTAGTGCAGCCTTGCGGTCAATCACAAGTTTATTATAGAGCAACCGTAGTCGTCCAGCAGCCCCTTCAAGATACCCAGTACCTTGACGAAGCCGTCCCTCAAGACCAGCTGCCACACCTTGCTCACCAGCCATCCGTGCCTCCCAAATCCTTCCAGCAACCTCTAATAGTTGCCCAATGACGCTGAGGGTATAACTGACAGGGATTCCACTTGTCAAAAACTCACCAACAAATACAAGCAGACGGCCATCCTCAGTCCATTCAGTCCAGAAGCCAGACTTGCCATTACTGCGTAGCGGTGCAGTCATAGCAATAAATACACCAGCACCAATCTCAGGGTGCTCCTTCATATCTCGGTGGAACTTCACGAGCTCCTTTGAAGGGACCGTATCAGCGTGAGCCTTGATTTCAAAATACACCCCCATTCCCCGCACATCCCCCTTATAGTCACACTGGTGGCTCTCGCCAGCAGTCCGTTCAAGGTGCCAGCCCATACCCGATGCGAGTTCAGCAAACTCCTCTTCACCCTCTTTTCCTCGTAGAGCCGCATTTGCCTTGACCTTGCCACGTGCAAGCAACTGTTCTTGGAGTTCCTTGACAACCAGATCACGCTGCTTCTTCTCCTCTTTCAAGTATTCAATCATAGATTCCTTATCGGCAATAGACCGCTCTCGTTCGCGATTACAGGCTTCAACTGCTCGTTGAATATCGGAATTACGACGGGACTCTTCAGATGCGATTGCAGACCGAAGGGCATCAACTGTAGCCCGAAGTTCGCAAACAGAACGTTCAGCTTCTGCCGCGGCACTAGAACGGATAGCAGCTGCGCGCTCATCAGCTGCAGCTGCCATACCACTGACCTTACCACGCAGTTCCTCCAGCTCCCCTAATAGTCCTGTACGCTCCTTACGGAGAACATCTAGTTCTAGGGTGAGGCGGCGCTCAGTATCAGCAATCTTCTTGGCTGCCTTTTCTTGAACAAGCTGTTCATTTGTAGCCCCCGCGTGCTCCTCTTGGAACTCACGGACAGCTTGAAAACTTTTCACACCAAGTTCAAGTGCAGTCTGAATGTCATCCGAAGGGGCAGTCTCGTAAAAGTCTGGTAGCTTCCACGAACCACTAAGTGAAAATGATACTGTTTGAACAAATTCCTCGCGGACTTTGCTAGTAAAACCTTTAGGCATACCCTGGTTACTTAGATAGTGTGGATAGACTTTAGATTTGTCCGCCTAAATCCTGAACTCTCTCTACAATTATAGAGATGCTATCAGACTCACTTACACATCTAGTACAGACATATGGATTTCAGGTAGTGTATCAAGAGTTGATGAGTGTATCAAATACTCTTTTGCAGAAATACAAATCCGAAATCTCATTTATTGAAAGCCTTGGGGTTCCAAATACTCCCAAGGAAGTCCAAAATGTTGTTGTTGAAAATACAAATAAAGAAATCCAAATCACAGCCCCAGTTGTCCAGGATGCGCTAGAACGGGGAGAGGGTAAGGAGATTTCAGTGAGCGAGGTGAAGCCGCGAAAGATGAAGGTGATTCGCAAGAACGGGCGTTTCATTAAAGTTGATGAACAACCAGTAGAAGCTCCTAGTAATGATTTTATTGTAGTACAGAAGGTGGAAGAAATACAACAAGTAAATACTGAGGTGAAAAATACTGTTGTCCAAAATACGGAGGGGAAGAGGACGCCGAAGGAAATCAAGAAGTGGCAGCGTGAAATGGAATCGGCACGACGTAAATACATGAAGGAAAATAACATTACCCAAAAGAGTGTCTTGGTGGAGGACCAAATAAAGCAATATTTGAGTGAAGGCAAGACCTATGCGTGGATTGCGCGTGAAGTTACAGGGCAAAAGGAGGAGGAGGTATCAAAATGGTGCAAGGAGCGGGGGTTATATAAGGTGAAGTGAGGGGTCGTATAATAAATGCCGTCGCTGGGGCATCAAGTGCCCGCGACGGACATACCCCCTGGTCCC